>Ga0172374_1002418_pt1 | contig 11877 bp, 9 predicted proteins | sample LakKiv3m_FD_114536 | JGI IMG/M metagenome (GOLD analysis project Ga0172374, IMG submission 114536) | Freshwater microbial communities from Kabuno Bay, South-Kivu, Congo - kab_092012_10.3m | ecosystem: Environmental > Aquatic > Freshwater > Lake | place: Democratic Republic of the Congo... | reverse complement strand
TCGGCCGCCAGGTCTCCGACCCGATGAGCGGCTTCTTCGCGCTGAAGCGCGAGGTCTTCGAGGCGGCGGCGCCGCGCCTGATCCCGTCGGGCTTCAAGATCCTGCTCGACCTGCTGGCCAGCACCGACGGCAAGGTGCGCGTCGCCGAGCTGCCGTTCCACTTCCGCACGCGCGAGCAGGGTCTCTCCAAATTCGACGCCCGCGCCATGCTCGATTTCGCGGGCCTTCTGATCCATCGCCTGACCGGCGGCGCGATCTCGGTGCGCTTCCTTGCCTTCATGATCGTGGGCTCGACGGGTGTGTGCGTCCACTTGGCCACGCTGTGGTTCGGCCTGAAGCTCGGCCTCGTCTTCGGTGCCGCGCAGACCGTCGCCACATTCGTCGCCATGACGTCGAACTTCGCGGTCAACAACCTGCTGACCTACAGCGACATGAAACTGCGGGGCGGCGCCGCGCTGGCCGGCTTGCTGAAGTTCTATGCGGTCTGCAGCGTCGGGGCGATCGCCAACATTGGCATCGCCTTCTGGATATTCGAAGCCAACGAGGCGTGGTGGCTGGCCGGCATCGCCGGCGTGATCGTCGGCGCCACCTTCAACTACACGATGAGCTCGATCTTCGTCTGGCGGCAGCAGCAGAACTGACGCCGCCAGTCATGGAAACGATCAGCCGGCCTTCTTGCCGAGCTTCGGAACCGAGGCCGAGGCCGCCGCGAAGCGCGGCGACTCGGTGACCTTGAGCGCCTCGGCGGCGTCCTTGTTCTCCATGATCTTGGCCATGATGGCCTGGCCCGCCCGATCGAACACCGCGCGGTTGTCGATCAGGAACTTCTGCGATTCGCGCAGCTTGGCGACATAGCCGTTGATCTCCGGGATGACGTAGCGCGCCACCAGGTCCCAGCTGCGCATGGTGTTCTCGGGGTTGGCCCAGTCGTGGACGAAGCCCACCACGGTGCCGAAGCCGCCGGACTTCGCGTGGACGTCCTTGATCACCTTGACGAGGTCGTCGGGGGTGCCGATCACCGACGCCGCACCGTCCATGAACGCCGTCTTGTCGACCGCCTCGTCCGGATCGGCGAACGGCGTGGCGCCGGGCCGCTGCAGGGTGCCGGTGATGTACTCGTTGTGCCAGCGCAGCAGCCCGTGCTTGGCCTCCTCGCGCGCCTTCGCGCGCGTTTCGGCGACGTGCCAGGAGAGCAGCACCCGCCAGTTCCTGCGGTCGACCTTCTGGCCGTGCTTCTTCGCGGCGCTCTCCGCGAAGCCCCATTGGGTCGGCAGCGACAGCAGGCCCTGCTCCGACATCGAGCCCAGCGAAATGATGCCGATGCCGTACTTGCCGGCCAGCGTCATGCCCGACGGGCTTATCTGCGAGGCGACGACGAACTCCATGTCCTCCTGCAGCGGCAGGAGCTGCAGCGCCGCATCCTGCAGCGTGTACCAGTCGGTCTTGTCGGTGACCCGCTCGCCCTTGAACAGGCGACGGATGATGCCTATCGCGTGGTCCTGGCGGTCGCGCTGGACCATCGGGTCGATGCCCAGCGTGTGGGCGTCGGACGGCAGGGCGCCGGGCCCCGAGCCGAAGATCGCCCGCCCGCCGGTCATGTGGTCGAGCTGCACCATGCGCTGCGCCACATTGTAGGGATGGTGATAGGGCAGCGAGATCACGCCGGTGCCGAGCTTGATGCGCTTGGTGCGCTCGCCGGCGGCGGCGAGGAACATCTCGGGCGAGGCGATCATCTCCCAGCCGCTGGAATGGTGCTCGCCGCACCAGAACTCGTCGTAGCCCAGCTCGTCGAGATGCTCGACGAACCTGAGGTCGCGGCGGAACTGCAGGGTGGGATTCTCGCCGATCGGATGGTGGGGCGCGAGGAAGGCGCCGAAGCCGAGCCGTTTCATTGTGGGTTCCCTCCGATGTCCCCGGATGTGTCCGGATGCCGGACCGATCTTGGCCTGTTCCGGGGTCGGACAGAAAGGCCCACAGCCCGTAGATTTCGGTCGGCGGCTCCGACAAAACGGATGCCAGGAGCCGCCCGACCTGTCAAAACCTGAGGCAATGAAACGGCGCATTTCCGTCATCGGCCTCGGCTATGTCGGCCTGCCGGTCGCCACCGGGTTCGGCCGGGCAGGCTATCAGGTCGTGGGCTTCGACATCGACCTGCGGCGCATCGCCGAACTCTCGCGCGGCCACGACCGCACCGGCGAGGTCGAGTCTGCCGCCCTCAAGGCGCCGGGCCTGCGCTACTCCTCGGACCCCAAGGAACTGGCGAGCGCCGACTTCCACATCGTCACGGTGCCGACGCCTATCGACGCCAGCAAGCAGCCCGATCTGGAGCCCCTGAAGGGCGCCTCGGCGACGCTGGGGCGCGTGCTCAAGCGCGGCGACATCGTGGTCTACGAATCGACCGTCTATCCCGGCGTCACCGAGGACGTCTGCATCCCCGTCCTCGAGAAGGCGTCGGGCCTGAAGTGGAAGACCGACTTCAACGTCGGCTATTCGCCCGAACGCATCAATCCCGGCGACAGGGAGCGGCGCTTCGACACCATCCTCAAGATCGTCTCGGCCGACACGCCCGAAACCCTCGACATCGTCGACGCCACCTACCGCGACGCCGTCACCGCCGGCACCCACCGCGCCGGCTCGATCAAGGTCGCGGAGTTCGCCAAGGTGCTGGAGAACACCCAGCGCGACATCAACATCGCCCTGATCAACGAGGTCGCCCTGATCTCCGACCGACTGGGAATCGACACCCGCGACGTGCTCGATGCCGCCGGCACGAAATGGAACTTCCTGCCCTTCAAGCCGGGCCTGGTCGGCGGCCACTGCATCGGCGTCGACCCCTTCTACATCGCCCACAAGGCCGAGGAGGTCGGCTACCACCCGCACGTCATCCACTCCGGCCGGCGCGTCAACGACAGCATGGGGGTCTATGTCGCCAACCGCGTGGCGCGCAGCGTCATGCGCCACGCCGGCAACGGCCGCCCGGTCGTCACGGTGCTCGGCGTCACCTTCAAGGAGAACGTGCCCGACATCCGCAATACGCGCGTGGTCGACATCGTGCGCGAACTCGAGGATTTCGGCATCACGGTCCAGCTCAACGATCCGATGGCCGACGGCGACCTGCTGCGCGAGGAATACAAGCTCGCCCTCACGCCGCTCGACCGGCTGCGGCCTGCCGACGCCGTCGTCGTGGCCGTGGCGCACAAGGCCTACCGCCAGGGCGGCTGGAAGCTGGTGCAGCCGCTGCTCAAGCCGGCGCCAGGCGGCTTCGTGGCCGACGTGCCGGGCCTGCTCGACCGTACCGCCACGCCCCCGGGCGTGACGCTCTGGCGATTGTAGGCCGCGCGAAGCGCGGCCTCACATCGGCGGCTGCAGTCCGCCCTTGCCGACCAGCATGCGCGTCACGGTGAGCGTGCCGTCGGGCGCCTTGGCCGCGCCGGCGAAGATCTTCGCGCCGACCTTGGCGTCGGCGCGATCGCCGGGCGCGAAGGTGACGATCGGCGTGCCGGGCTTCACCCGGATCGTCTGGCTGCCGTCCTTGTGCCTGAGCGTCAGCGTCTGACCGTCGCTGCCGGCCACCACCGCGGCCACGGTGGCGTTGGTCATCATGCTTTCGGGTTGCAGGTCCCAGGGATAGTGGCCCTCGTTGCTGCCGCGGTTGGCCTCGGGGAACACCAGCACCTCGAGCGCATTCAGGGTGCCGTCCGGGGCCTTCAGCGAGGCGATGCCAACGAAGCTGTCCGGCTTGATGTCTGTCATCGACAGCGGACTCACCAGCGCCACGCCCCAATTGTCGGCGAGCTTCACCTGGACCGAACTGCCCTCGCGGGTGGCGATCATGGCCGTCTTGCCGTCGATGGCGGCGATGGCGCCGCGCAGCCGCGTGGGCGGGCTCTGGGCCAGCGCCGCCGCGGAGAGGGCCGCGCCGGCCAGCAGGCCGACGCAGAAACCGAGCAAACGGTTTGACTTCATGGCCATCCTCCCTTGTTGGGAGCGCACGGTCGCACACAAGCGGCCTCTCGGGCCGCTTACGTTTGCGTGAGGAATGAGACTGTGTCGGGCGCCCGTCGACGCTTTCGAACATTGCTTCGCATGGCGGCTTGTAGCCAAGCCGCGGCCTGTCGCTCGCCGGCTGAGCCGAAGGCTCGGCCAACTATTTCTTCGAGGCGAGCTTCAGAGCCGGACGGCCGGCAGCATTCGCAGGCGTCTCCGGCCCCGAGCTGTAATAGCCGCGATAGCGCGAGTAGTAGTCGCCGTGGTCGCCGTAGCCGTAGCGCGCGTGCTTGGCGAGATTGACGCGGTTGATGACGACACCGACATGCGCGGTGACGCCGAGCAGCGCCGCGACCGCGGTCTTGACGACCTCACGCGGCGTCTTGGCCCACTGCACGATGAACACCGTGTAGTCGGCCAGCCGCGAGATGATGCGCGCATCGGACACCGCCATGACCGGCGGTCCGTCGAGGATGACGAGGTCGTAGCGCTCCGCGAAGACGCCGAGTGCCGCCTTCATGGCGTGCGACTCGAGGATTTCCGGAGCGTTCGGCGTGTTCGGCCGGGCGCAGATGAAGTCGACGCCCGACAGGTCGTGGCGCTTGGTGCACTCCTCCAGCGTCTTGATGCCCATCAGGTACTCGTCGATCGTGCCGCCACGCTCCTTGAGCCCGAGCGCGGCCGACAGGCGGGCCTGACGCAGGTCGAGGTCGACGATCAGCACGCGCCGCGAGGCGTTCATCTTGGTCAGCAGGCCGCCCAGCGACGCCGTGAAGGTGGTCTTGCCCTCGCTCGGCGTCGACGACGTGATGGCGACAATGCGCGGCGGCCGGTCGAGGCTGCCGAGGCTGATCGCGGTGAACACCGCGCGGATCGCCTCCGCGGCGGGCGAGGTCGTGTTCTCGAGCACATGGGCCACCACGTTCGAGCGGGCCGTCGCCGATCCCTTGACCTCCGGCACCATGCCGAGCACGCCGACGCCGGTTGCCTCCTCGACCTGGGCGGCGGAACGGAACACGCGGTCGAGCTTCTCGGCGGCGACGGCGCCTGCCATGCCGAGCATGCAGCCGATGATGAAGGCCGCCATCAGGCTGGTCTTGTAGTTGGGCGAGGACGGCGCGCCCGACGGATGGGCATAGGCCAGGATGCGGGCATCGGCGCGCTGGATGTCCTGCTGCTCGCGCAATTCCTTGAAGCGCGTCAGGAAGCCCTCGTAGAGCGTGCGGTTCGACTGCGCCTCGCGCTTGAGCTGCTTCAGCTCGGCTTCGTACTGGCTCGCCGCGCCAGACACGACGGAGGCCTTGTCGAGCAGCTCCTTGAGCTCGTCCTCCTCGGACTTGGCGGCGTCGAGTTCGGCGCGCACGGCGAGGGTGATGCGCTGGGTCTCGGTGATGAAGCGCGCGCGGACGGCGGCGAGCTCACTGCGGACCTGCTGCATCTTCGGGTGGTTGGAGCCGAGCGTGGCGGAGAGCTCGGCGCCCTTTCGGGTCAGGTCGACGTCCTGGATGCGCAGCGCCGCAAGGGTCGTGTTGTTGGCGACTTCGGGAATGTTGGCCAGCTCGCCGGGGTTGAGGCTCGCCTTGCTGAGCGCGACGAGGCGGCCTTCCTTCTCGATGCGCTTGCCCTTGGCGGCGGTGTAGCGCGAATTGAGATCGCTCAGCGTCTGGGTCGACACGGCGCCTTCGGCGCTGCCGGCGAGGCCCTTGTCGCGGCGATAGGCGGCGACCGCCTCCTCGGCGACCTGCAGGTTGCGGCGCAGCTCCGCCAGACGCTGTTCCAGCCATTCGGTGGCGCGCCGGTTGGCCTCGTTCTTGGTCTCGATCTGGTCGGCGAGATAGGCTTCGGCGAGCGCATTGGCGATCCGCGCCGACATGGTGCCGTCGGGGCTCTCGACCGTCACCAGGATCACGAATGTGCGGCCGAGCAGCGTCACGCTGAGTCGGCCGGCGACGGCGCCGATCGCGGCGCGCCGGCGCGGATCGCTGTCCTCGGCGGGACGGCCGGTGCGCTGCGGCTGGGCAGCCGTCGCCTGCTGCGGCTTGGGCGGCGGCGCCAGCAGGGTCGAGATGCCGGTGCTCCACAGGTCGCGCAGCGGCTGCAGCGCGTTGTCGATGAAGCCTGGCGGCTTGGTGCCGTTGAAGTCGGGGTTGTTGGCGAGGCCGAGCTTGTCGACGACGCGGCCGATCAGGAACTCCGACTGGATGACTTCGAGCTCGCTCTGGATCGCGCCCATGTTCAGCGTATCGACGCCGGACAACGCCGCCTCGGTGCTGACGACCTTGAACGTCCGCGTGTCGAGCATGAGCCGCGACGACGCCTTGTAGAGCGGCGTGGCCTGCGCGACCATCAGCGCCATCAGGGCGGTCGCGATCAGGCCGCAGCCCATGATCAGCGCCTTGCGGCGATTGAGCAGGCGCAGCCACTCCCAGAGTTCGTTCGAGGTGTCGACCGGACGAACGGGCGACATCGCGGACGCGTCGGGCGCCGGCAGCATTCTGTTCTGGTTAGGCTCGTCCATCATTTGGTCGGCCCTTGGCAACGATCCCATCCCACGACACTCCGCGAAGACACAGACTCGCGTCGACACCCGCACGGACGGCGCAACGCGCCTGCCCGTCCCCGGGCAGGATACGCACGCCACCCAACTCTACGAGCGGTCCCACACCGCCCATCCCTGACTACGCCCTCTAGAACCAACGCTCCGGCACCCGGATGATGTCCCCCGGCCCCACGGGAGAATCCTCAGTTACCGTCTCTTCCTGACCCAATTGCGCATTGAAGCGCTGAATGGTTATTCGCGTCTTCGAGGCGCGCCGCGTGTAGCCGCCGGCGATCGCCACCGCCTGGACGACGTTTATGCCCGACACGTAGGGGAACGACCCCGGCCGGGTGACCTCGCCCACGATGTAGAACGGACGGCGCGCCACCAGGTCGACGCTGATCCGCGGATTGCGCAGATAGTTCCCGCTGCGATAGCGATCCGCCAGGAGCTGCTCGATCTCCGGCATCGACATGCCGAGCACGATGACCCGGCCGGCCATGCGCGGCGAGATCATGCCGGTCGAATCGACCTCGTACTCGCCGCTGAGCTCGGGATCCGACAGCACGACGACACGCAGACGGTCGCCCGGCGCCACCCGGTATTCGCCGAGGCGCAGGTTCTGCGTCCCGAGCGAAGGCTGCTGGATGGTCGTCGTGGTGGCGGGCGCCGAGGGATCGCAGGCTGTCACGACGAACGCCATCGCGACGGCCAGCGACGCCAGGAAGCGTGAAAGGAGGCTGGACATACGCACCACTCACCGCCGCGTCACTAGCCTGATCGAGATCTGGTCGCGCGTGTACTGCGGACCGCCGTTCGCAACGTCGGTCGACCAGCCGGTCGTGTGCTCGAAGAGCGGGCCGATCTGCACTTGCGGCCGGAGCGAATAGAGCAGGCCGAGCGAGGAGCGCCAGAAATAGTCGGTGCGCGGCCCGACGCTGGTGGTCGCCGGCGTGTAGTCCGCCGAGTTGATCGAGGTGCCGCCCACGGCCTGCCACGCATCGTGGATGTCGTAGGTGAAGTCGATGCCCAGGGTGGTCGAGATGTAGTTCGAATAGTTGCTGTAGGCCGACTCGTTGATCGTCCTGATGAAGGCGGGCCGCAGCGTCAACGGCTGGTAGCCGTTCCAGTTGCCGGTGAGACCGAACGTCGTGACCGGCGTCGAGCTGCCATCGACCGTGTACACCAGGCTCTGGTAGCCGATGTAGCCCTCGATCTGGCTCTTTTCGGAGAACCGCACGGTGCTGCCGAAGTTGGTGAACCAGCTTCGCGAGTCGCGCTGCTGGCCGGCGATGTTGACGAGCTGCTCGTAGACGCGCTGCTGCAGGCCGGGAGTCACCCAAATGTCGACATTGTCGAAAACCTCGTACCCGAGACGCACGCGCTCTTCGTATTGCGTCATGTTTCGGCTGGCCGCCGGAAGGCCGCCGGTGCTGATGACGCTGTTGTCGTAGTACCAGTATTTCGTCGCGGCGCCGGTGAGCTGGTAGAAAAAACGGTTGAACCGCTGATAGAGGCCGATCTCGACGGGGATCGAGTCGACGACCGTCGGCGCTGTCGCGAACTCGGTGTTCGGCGTGCCCAGCGCCTCGGTCGCACGGCGCACCCCGACCAGGAAGGGAACGTACACATCCTCGCGGATGTCGATGCGGCCGTCCGCCTGAAGGAGGGCGTTCCAGTAGTTCTGGCTGGTCGCCGAGGGATAGAAGCCGAAGGCGCCGCCGGCCAGCAGGCGCAGGCTGTGGTTGAGCCATTCCGACTTCAATTCCAGGGTCGGCTTCAGCAGCGCGTACATCGATCCGACGGGCGGAGTGGTGCTGGAGTTCGTGGCGTAGACGTTGGTGTCGTAGCCGGCCTGAACCTCGAGCGCCGGGAAGAGCGTGAACGCTCCCAGCGAGACGCCGAGCTCGTTGGGATTGTTGAACCCGCCCCCGCCTACCGAAGCGGGAATGTCGACCTGGGGCGTCTGCTCCTCGAGGGTCTGCCGCGCCGGTGACGACGTCTCGGTCTGCGCATTGGCGAGCGAGACGGCGCAGCTCAGCAACACCCAGCCGAGGACGGGCGTCCAGACGAATTGCGATCGATTCGCACTAATCGTCATTGGAATAGCGGGCCATCCGGGCAGTGGTCCGACTGTCGGCTGAAAATTCCCTCGCAGTACCATTGGACTGTTATGTGCCGGACGTCGTGTTTTGCGTCGACGGCGGGAAGACAGGCGGTAGCGGAGCCGGCCCCGGGGTCGGCGGCGGCGTCACCACGGGCGTGAACACCGGCGGCGGCGGCGACGACGGCGGCGGCGGCGTCACGGTGTTGACGACGTTGGTGAGCACAGCCGGCGTCGTGCCGCCCGGGCTGCTCAGCAACTGGGCGATGAGCTGGTTCATCATCGCCGGGATCATCGGTACCGGAACCGCTCCCAGCAGCGCGCCGGCGACGGCCGGCGGAGGCGTCGTGGGCAGCAACGGAGCGCCGCCCTGCGGAGCGAGTCCCTCGAGGCCGCCCGGCGTCCCGGCGACCGGCACCGTGCTCTGAAGAGGTGCAGCGGTCTGCAGCGGGCCAGCATTCTGGAGCGGACCGGCGCTCTGCAGCGGGCCGGCACTCTGGAGCGGACCGGCGCTTTGCAACGGGCCGGCGCTCTGAAGCGGACCGGCACTCTGCACCGGGCCGGCGCCCTGAAGCGGGCCGGCACCTTGAAGCGGGCCGCCACCTTGCTGGGAACTGGTCCCCTGCTGGGCGCCGGCCTGCGCCTGCTCGGGATCACCGCCGGCCGCAGGCACCGCGCCCTGAATAGGAGATGCGTCCTGCTGCGGGCCGGCAGGCTGCGCCTGGGCGACTTCGGGACCAACCTGCGCCTGTGCACCGACCGCCCAAAGCAGGACGGACATCGCAACTAGACCCTGCGTCCGGAGTGCAATTTTAGACATGGAACCCAACCCGACCACGCGCCTGAGCGACATCGCGATCAATTTTTTTGAGGCAACACCCGCTTGGCCCGCTTCGAGAATATCGAGTCGGTCCCACCCAAGCCCGTACACAAATTAGCGAATTGCATGGGGGAAGCCAAGACCCAGGCGGTCCGGCAGGCATTGACGAAAACGTTATTGAACTCATGCCCGAACCCCATGAATCACTTTCCGCACATGAACTGCTTACGGCCTCTGGGCGAAGCCGGACCAAATACAGATCGCCACCCGATTGTGGCTTAACAATAACACATTCTGCAGCGCCGACGCAGAGATATATTTGCGACGGTAGCGCACTAATATCACGATTTTTCAAATAATTGAAGGACGCTGTTACAGTAGATACTCAACAAGTGCTCTTACGATCCAGGCCCTGATCGTCGGCCAGCGCCTCTAGAGCCGAGGCAAAACCCCGTGGATCGCCGCAGGTGACGCGCCAATAGCGGGCCTGCGCGGTCCGGGCGAGCAGATCGACATCGGAGTCCGCACTGCCGACGAAGACAATGGGCCGCCCCGAATCGATGCAGGCGTAAATCTTCGACGGCATGACATACCCGACGAAGGAGTCGCGCAGGGTCACGAGGTGGGCGGCTGGTGCCCGCAGAACACCAGCCAGCCGTTCGAGCGGCACCGGCGCGGACTGGTGGAACGGCAGGTCCAGCTCCCGAAACCGGGCGGCAAGCGCCTCGGCACCCGCCCCTGTGGCACTAAGCCACAGCCGCACCCTGCCCGTCCCTTCCCGATGATGAAGTTCATAGCCCCTGGCCACGGTCTCGACCTCGTGGGCGATGCCGTAATTGCCGGAGTAGAGTAGCACACAGGAGCCGGCCAGATCCGCCGGCAGAGGCTCGACCGCCGTCCTTGTGTCGAACGATACCGGCGAGCCGTCGCGCACCAGCGCGATACGGGACGCCGCCACCCCGGTCTCATTGAGCCGGCGTCGCTGATCCTCGCCCAACACCTCGAAGCCGTCGACGCGGCGGCGCCAGAAGTTCGTCAGCGCCAGCAGCGCGGTCAACAGGCGCGACGGGCGATCGCGCGCGGCGATCAGACATTCGGGGTGGAAGTCGGTGATGCGATAGATCAAGCGCCCACGCCACAACGGCCGCAACGGCGCCAGCAGATGGATCAGGAATGGCGGCGAGCCGGTGAACAGGATCCCGTCCGCCGCCCGCAGCCGGCCGAACGCCGCGGCGAGCAGGCGCAGATCGGTGACGATCGTCCACGCCAGGCGGCCAAGCAGCGAGCCGCGCGGAACCGGCCTCGCCTGCAGCCTGATCTCGCTCAGCGATCCCTTGCCCCTCGTCTCGTGGACCACCGATCCGGCGTCGCGGGCGAGGCCGACCAGGGTGACGTCGTGCCCCTGCTCGGCCAGCGCCCGCGCCCGCATCTGCATGTACTGCCCGACGGCGCCGAAGTCGGGCGGCAGCCAGTCGGCGATGATCACGATGCGGCGCTCCCGCGCCGGATCGAACGGGCTGTGGGCCAGCAGCTCCATCAGGCGGCAACCCTGGTCTGCCGGGATTTGGCGATCGAGCTGTAGAGTTCGGCCATCCGCCGTGCGACAGCCGGCCAGCCATAGTGGTCGATCACATGGCGCTGGCCTGCCGCGCCTTGCCGGCGACAAAGCTCCGGGTCGGCGAACATCGCTCGCAGCCCGCCGGCAATCGCCGCGGGCGTCGGCTCGACGACCAGGCCGGCCGCGATGTCGCGAACGATCTCCGACATGCCGACATCGGGCGTCGCCAGCACGGGCACGCCGCGACGCATGGCCTCGAAAGCGGCAATGCCGAAATTCTCCGACAGCGACGTCATGGCGAACAGGCGCGCCGCTGCGAACAACGCCTCCTTGTCGACGCCCGAGACGTGGCGCGCGAGGATCGTGACGCGATCGACGACGCCGAACCGGCGCGCTTCCGCGGCGAGGAAGGCGGCGTGCCCGTCGGCATCGTCGCCCGCCATGACGGCGCGCACCGCCGGCGCCTCGGCGAGTGCGGCGATCAGCCTGTCGAGCCCCTTCTCCCAGCTCAACCTGCCGAACGACAGCACCATCGGTCCGCCGGCGATCGCGGCGGCGACATCCGGCGAAAGCGCGGTCTGCGACGGCGGCGGTGGATCGTCGACGCCATGCGGGATGACGACGACCGGCGGCAGGCGCCAGCCGAAGCTTGCGATGTGCCGCGCCTCGACGGCCGACGTCGCGTGAACGGCACCGGCCGCCTCGAGGTTCGGCCGGTCGATCAGCCGGATCCACGCCTCCTTCACCCACCTGCTCTTCCGTCTGATGAGCTCCGGCACCAGCATGCCCCTCGGCGAGATGACATAGGGAACGCCGTGGGCGCGCGCCGCTCGGGCGCCCGCGAGAATCGGCCAAAGGAATACCGAATG
>Ga0172374_1002416_pt1 | contig 11880 bp, 11 predicted proteins | sample LakKiv3m_FD_114536 | JGI IMG/M metagenome (GOLD analysis project Ga0172374, IMG submission 114536) | Freshwater microbial communities from Kabuno Bay, South-Kivu, Congo - kab_092012_10.3m | ecosystem: Environmental > Aquatic > Freshwater > Lake | place: Democratic Republic of the Congo... | reverse complement strand
GTAGCCAAGCATAAGGATAACGAGGATCAGGAGCTTTTCAACTACCAGGAGCAGCTGAAAAGCCTTCGGCTTAAATCCGATATCGACCTGGCGGAAAAACAGGTGAAGATCCGCCTTGAGGTCAATGCCAAGTACGCCTCGTTGTTAAGTGACAACCTGGGAAATGAAGAGCGTACCAACCAGATCCGCCTTCAGATGGCGGAAGAGCTTTCCCAGCGGCAGATCGAACTTTCCAAAGAAACGACTCGCCAAGTAGCCAATGATGCCATTTCCCTTGCACAGGGAGCTGTTGACGGGCTGGCTCAGGTTTTTGCCATGCAGACGGAGGCCGAGAACCAGCAGCTTCGCCAGGAGGAAGAAGTAAACAGCAAAAAGAAAGAGAGCCTGCAGGCCCAACTTGATGCCAAGTTGATCTCCAAAGCGCAGTATGATGCGCAGGTCGGCAAGATGGACAAGGACCTGGAGAAGAAACGCAAAAAGATGGAGCATGACCAGGCTGTCCGAAACAAGGAGATCGCCATCTTCAATGCCATCATCAGCGTAGCCCAGGCCGTTGCATCGGCATTGAGCGCCGGTCCCGGGGTGGGGATCGTACTCAGCATCATCACTGCCGCACTGGGAGCCATCCAGATCGGCTACATCCTGAGTCAGAAAGTCCCGGAAGCAGCAAAAGGCCGCTACTCGGTGATCGGCGAGGATGACAATAAACTGTACCGGGATGTTCCGTTGGTCAGCAATCCTGAAACGGGATTGTATTCGACACCCACGCTGATCAGCGAGACCGGTCAGGAACTTGTGATTGATCCCAAGACGACCAAAAACCTGATGATTAACTATCCTCAGGTGATCGAGGCGATCAACTTTGCCCGGGTTCCGCAAAGAGCTGTGGGAAAATACATGGAAACACCTTCGGCGACTTCCCAGCCTGTCGCACCGGTGGTCGATCTGGAGTTCACCGCCAGCATCAACCGGCTGAATTCCTTGATCGAACAGGGTATTCCTGCCTTCATTTCCTTTGAACACCTCAGGGAAACAACCAACCGTGTAAACCAAATCGAAGCCGAAGTTTCAAAATAAATCCATTATGCTCTCCATCCTGATCGCCGACCAGCCGCTTGATTTGTCCGATGATTTTTCGGTTTCCCTGAACCTTAAATCACCGCTTTTCAATGATGTCGGGGATTATTCCTACCCGTTCAAGGTTCCTGTCACGGCGAGGAATAAGTCAATCCTGGGGTGGAAAAACCGTATTTCCGCATCCCAAAGCATCTATGAAACTTATGAAGGCAGTTTCAGGTGGAACGGAATCGTTCTGTTCAAAGGTCAGGTGAGGATAAAAACAGCCGGAGAAAAAACATTTGAAGGCATCCTGTACATCAATAAAGGCAACTTCAATTATGAGGTGAAAGACCTCATGATGAACCGGGTTGATCTGGGGCTGAAAGAGTTTGCCAGCGAAAACGAAGCGATGGACTATTTCAACTGGTCGCTGACGCATTTCTACCCGGAAGTGGAATTTTCCATGCCGCAGATCACCAACCTGGACTATTACGATCCGCCTGCAAACACACCGGAACTGAACGCCTACAATGTGATTTTTGCTGATGGAAAACTTCACAAAACCACTTCCGATGGCACCAAGCGCACCATACTGATCCCTTTCCTTTACCTGAAATACGTTTTGAACAAGCTGGCCGAGAACTTCGGCTACCGGCTGGAAGATGAATTCTTCACTTCCTGCACTGAGCTTTCCCGCCTGGTGATCTATCATTCAGTCAACATCAGTGAAGTTTTGTTCGGACTGCAACAGCTCTATTACTGCCGCTTTGTTCCCAAGGTCAAGGTGAGCGAGTTCATTTCCGGGCTGGAAAAATGGTTCAACTGCAGCTTTCATGCCGATTCCAAACAAAGGGTCATCCGCATTGTTGGAAACAGAGAGGTACTGCTGCATTCCGAACTGATGGAGTTTTCTGATAATATTCTATCCATCTCTCAGGAAATCCCGGATCAGATCACGGGTTACAGGTTCATGATCGGACCCGATTCCGGGGATAAGGTTTACCAGGCTCAGCTTGATGCCGAAAAAGGGATCACGGATTTCATCCGTGGCGCAGTGGCTACTTTTTCGGATATCCCGCCTTATCCCTTTACCTGGATCGGCGACATATACTATGTCGTTGACACCAACACCTGGTGGCAACTCGGGGTCAACGGGATCACCTTTTTGATCGAGTGGCAGCAAATGCCCAATGGCCCATCCCTGACAGACAAGTTCTTTTACAAGTATGGAGATGATAAAAATAAGTTTGAAACCAACTTCTCATCCTTATCGGATAAGTTCGGGGTTGTGAGCTGCGGCAATCTGGGAACTGATAAGGATAAGATCACACCCCGGCTGTTCTGGGTCGGGATGACCGGAGGGTACGGAACTCCATACCAACTCCGGGGATTGGCTTTTGACGGCAATTTTTCTCTCCGGTACCCGGGATCAAACGGCCTTTTCAACCTGCTGTGGAAGGATTGGGTGGACTGGATCATGAATACCCGCAAGAGCGTCAAGATCGAAAAGCAGATGAATTTCATCGATCTTAAAAACATGGACTTTACTAAGCGTTACCAAATGAACGGGATCAAATACCTGGTGAGCGAGATATCCGTCACCCTGACCAAATCCTCGATAAAACCTGCACTTCTGAAGTGCTTCACTTGTCCCTGATCCTGTCCTTTATTTCTGTCGCCTGTCATGGTACTATTGCACCATGATCGATATCACAGACAGCCCGAGTCTCATCTCTTTTGCCGGGAACCCGGTAATTTTTGAGGCGTGCTCGTCCGATTACCTGGTCTCGCTTGGCACCAGGGCCGTGTTTGAAATGGTTGTCTCCGGCATCGATACCAATACCGGTCATTCGTTTACCCTGAAGTTTGCCGGAAAGACGCTGGTCTTCAAATCGGCCGGTATCACCGAATTTGACGGCCTTTTGTTCGAGGTTGCCTATTATACCCAGACATTCAATGATTTTGCCAGTAACATCTATCAGTGCTTCCTGGAAAACTACGACATCCAGAAATCCTATGATGTTACCCTGGGGCCGGTAGGTGGCGGTAATCGCAAGATCACCTTCACGGCAAAGAATCCCGGTGATGAATATACAGTCACGCTGACCAATGTCGGGGTTTATGGTGTATCGCAGGGAACGAACACCCCGGGTACTGATGATGAATATCGTGATTTCTTTGGCATTCTTTGCCTGATCCGGGATGGTTTCGGCAACACAATCGGAGAAGATATCAAGCCATCTGATCTCATGGGAGTGGCCCGGTTTGATGTCTCCGATTACCTTCGGTCAAAGTTCGCCGCCTGGGAGCTGAACAGGTTTGAATTCCCTGAATTGGAAAACAATGTCAGAATGCATGGCTGGGATTACCTTCTCAAATACAAGGTATCCTTTGCAGAATCTATTGCAGGCCATGTAAAAGGCCTATTGTCAACCTGCTGGAATTATGTGTTGGCAGGCGGTCTGAACCGCGAACTTCTGACCTGCCTTAACGAAAAGTACCAGGACTATTTCTCTATCGAGGCCAACAAGTTCAGATTCCTGACCTGGTTGCCACAGACGAAATACTCCCGCAGCGGCGTCACGGAGAAGCTCTTTTTCTTGTTCCAGGATAACCCAACAAGTATTCAGTACCGACTTGTGGTGATCGTAAACTTTACCGACGGCAGCCACAAGCTCATCAATGCAACCCCGATGGCGGCATTTCCGCCTTTTTCAGTGGCTGAATTCAAAGTCGGGTTCGACCACCTGAACCTGGTCAATGCCTGGTATGGCCGCACGGTGAGATCATGGGAAGTGGTCCTTATGGACTCTGATGACGAATATCTTTCCGAGCGCAGGATCTTCATCAATGATACCAGGATCTTCGATAATGAGAAGGTATTCTTTTACCGTAACTCTTTCTCAGCCTACGATACCTTCAGGTTCCTCGGGAAATCCGAGACGAACCTTGAGTATGAAAGAGCTGCCGGCAACACTATCAGGGAAGAGAAATATTCCTTCTTCAACGCCCCTTCGCGGCAATTCAGCGCGAAAGAGTCCGAGATCTGCAAGGCGAATTCCGGCTGGATCTCATTGACGGAAAAGAATTGCCTGAGGGAACTTCTTTTATCCACTGAAAGCTACGAGCAGATCGGCAAGGAACTGTTCCGGATTATAGTCAAGACGGTAAAAGTGACCCCGTTCCTCAAGGATGGCGAGTATCTCTACAACCTTGAGATCGAGTATGAGCGGGCGTACCAGAATTCATATTTCTCACTCCATACTCCCGATAGCTCTGCAAACCCTGTGATTCCGCCGGAAGCGCTGACCTGGGATAACATCGATGTGAGCTTTGATAACGTGGAAATAACATTTGATCAGGTAACATTCTAGCAATGGCAAGACAAGAAATAAACATTGGGATCGTCCCGGGTGACAAACGGGGTGACAAGCTCCGGGTAGGTGGCAAGAAGATCAACGAGAACTTCACCGAGCTTTACAACTTCCTATTCAACATCCAGTCTTCTCCCGTTATTGCCGGTACTCATTTGCTCACTGAACAGGAGTGCAATCAATTGACCGATATCCATGTGATCATCCCTGCCCCGGGAGCGGGAAAGCTGATCGATCTCATTTCTCTTATCGCACGCATAACTCCCATGCCTCCGCCCATTGGAGGGTTGCAGGTGTTGGAATACCAGAGATTGAACGTCACAACAGACGGAGATACGGAAACCACTGATTGGGGCTTTTTCCCTTCACAGTTTCTCAAGTCATCCGTGATGACCATCCAGAGAATGACTCCCGTTTTTTCAACGATGCTCTATGAAAACACTCCTGTTTATGTTTCCCTGTCCGATGAGATACCACCCATGTCGGGCAGTTCCAGAATAGAGCTTTACTTTTTGTATCGGATCATAGGGTCCGATTCATCGGGTGGAACCGGCAGCGGCAACTCCACTCTTCAGGTAGTACAATCCTTTACCAACCAGTCTGAGATAATCGTTCAGCATGACCTGCAAAAATATCCTACAGTTCTTGTTTTGGATTCTACCGGCCGGGAGCTGGTATCAGAAGTGACTTATGAATCTACAACGCGGATGGTGATTCGCCTTAATCCCGCATCAAGCGGAAACATTATCTATAGTTAATATTTTATAAACCTTTAAATTCCAGAATTATGGCAAAAAAAGTGTTGGTCGCACTCGACCTGAACAAAAATGAATTACAGAACTCGGTTCTTCAGAACCTGGCCTCGGCCCCGGCAAGTCCGATAAAAGGGCAGAAGTATTACGACACAACGGACAATTACGAGAAGTACTGGAACGGTACTATTTGGGTAAGAATACTCGATCCTACCGCCATCGATCATAGTGTGCTGGCAAACCATGGTACAAATACCCATGCAGCAATCGATACGCATCTGGCATCAACCTCCAACCCGCACTCTACGACCAAGTCCCAGGTTGGTCTGGGAAATGTCGATAATATCCAGCAGATGCCGCTTTCGTACCTTGATACCGATGGCACGCTGAGCGCCAATTCGGATGTCAAGGTCGCCAGCCAGAAGGCAACCAAGACCTATGTTGACGGTCAGATCGCCAACATCCAGGGCCAGATCACCTCCGGAATGGTTTACAAAGGCACCTTTGATGGCAGCCAGACCATCGCAGCTCAGGGAATTACCACTATTCAGAAAGGCTGGTTCTGGAAAGTAATTGTTGCCGGCACCACATCCGGAGTGAGCACCCCTTCAAATACCGGCGTAAATATTGGCGATATGGTCATTGCCAACGTTACGAAGAGTTCCGGGATCACTGCAGCAGATTTCGACGGAGTAGATAACACAGAATCCGCCGACCTGGTCAAGCTGGCTGCAACCCAGACCCTGACCAACAAGACCATCGACGCTGATCTGAACACCATTACCAATATCGAGACGACCGATTTCAAATCCGGGGTGATCGACACAGATGGGACGTTGGCTGCAAACAGCGACACCAGGCTGGCCACCCAGAAGGCGACCAAGACCTATGTCGATACCAAGACCACCGGGCGTACAAAGAAATATGTCGGAACCATTTCGGCGGCCACAACCGGCACCATCACTGCGGCTACGCATGCTTGCGGTACGGATGTAGTTGTCATGGTCTATGAGACAATTTCCTCTGTCCGCTATGCAGTCGAGCCCGATATCTCCGTCAATGCTTCCGGAGATGTTACCTGGACATCGGCCACCTCGCTGACCGGCCAGATCGTGATCGTCGGATAAACTTAATCATTCACTTTTCCTTATGCCATCATTCAAATCTAACCTGGATATACAACAGAATCAACTTCTGGATGCAGTTCTTCACCGGCGCTCGGATCTTCCCGAGCATCCGGTGGAAGGACAGGTTTATTATAATGACGGGAAGCACCTGGCTTATCTCTGGGATGGTCAGTACTGGATTCCCTGGGGCAGTTCATCCGGAGGGGGAGGGAGCGAGGTCAGGCAGTTCATCACAACAATCCTCAATCCATCTTCCAGGTCGGGAGCCATCATGATCAGACTTTACGAAGACGTCATTGGCGTCAGGGTCGATGCTCATTTCAGCACTGTCAATACTGTTTATTTCAATATTGATATCAGAGGAAACGTCAATCTGGCCGGCACAAATATTACGGACAGGCCTATGGCTGCCACCAATGACGGTAATGAGTACACGACCATTGATCATCCCTGGCTGAAGAAAGATGATTGGCTATACCTGAGCATTGCTTCCGGTTCGGGGGATACTGGTACGCCAGTTGAAGGAGGAACAACCGGGGGCACCGGCACTGAACCGCCGGCAGGGGATGGGGAAGTACTTGGGGTTTTATTTGTTCAAATTACTTGTACTGTACTTTAGAGTAACACAGCAAAAAAATCCCAATTATTCGTGTGATTTTATTATAATTGCCTGTTCAAAAGATTACTTACTTATAAAAGAAAGTTCAAGAATGGGTTCATTAATAATGAATGGTGTTGTTGTGCCAGGAATTGGGCAAGCAACTCGTTGTTTAGGTATGCAAATGCCGCATTTTTTAAAGTTTATGCCTGACCTTGCTCGATTTGTTCCAAGTACAATTAATATTCAACTTGACAATAATCTTATAATTTCAGAACCTGATTATGAGACATCCCCAATAAAATGGTGTTCAGATCCTCCTGAGATATTTGCATTCTTATGGCTTAAGATAATTGTCCCAACTCCATATCAGGAAGCGGATGCTGTTTTATATCTTCCATATGATTCACCTCATCGAAAAGATTTCAGATATCACGAGATCATTACTGAAAAATTGAAATTAACGACCAATAACTAATAAATTTGCCTCTAAATGCTTTTCAAATGCAAGGGCATTAATGGTATTACGCTTGTTTTTTCGTGCATCAAAATACGCTTGAAACAAATCGAGTGTGATTTTTTCCCTGTCTATTTCTGAAAACAAATTGAGTTGCTGCATCCTTTGTTTTTTATAAAAACCACGGAGAAATAATCCCCGTGGCTGTGTTTTCCTTCAAATCCCTTACGCAACGGACAGAAAAGCCCAACTCCTTATTGTTGTTGTTCCTGTTTACATTGCTGTTATTGTAGTTCATGTTCCGGTTCCAGGCGTTATTGGTATTGTTCTCAGTAGCACTCCACCAGTTACCGTTGTTACCAATGTTGTTGAAATTACCATTGTTGTTACGGTTGCCACCCGGAAGGGCTGTAAAAGTAACCGCTTAATTTGTTGTACCAGCATTTGCAGCCAATACAATCTTTTATAGCTAACATCTACCTGTTTTGGATATGGCAGGTTTTTACAATGCCAGCGGGTTACCGGATTTAAAAATGCTCGCTCGTCTATGCCGTAGCACGCACGACTCTGGCGAAAAACTTTTATTTTTGGCTCTTTTGCCATCCTGTTAGTTGTTTTGATACATTTTCAACTGCCTGATTTATTTTAACGAATTTTTGAAGGTTTATTTGTTTCATGTCTTTCATTACACGTATAAGCAAACGAATGACCTCTATTTGCTCTCGTGCCATTTGAAGCACATCTGCTTTTTGAGGCCTTGTATTGGCACGATAAATCAATGTAAGCAATTCTATCGTTTCTTTTTTCAAACTCTCACCCACTGTATATTTGTACTCTTTACTAAACTCCTTTGTAAACTGGAAAATAGCCAAAAGTAAATCATACGTTGCCTTATAAACAGGAAGTTCGTTATACTGTGCCATTCAAAAAAAAATCGACCGCTTCGCGGAAATAATCAAATAAATCAAATAGTCAAATGAATCAAATAAATTCTAATCCCTTACGCAACGGACAGAAATGCCCACCTCCTTAAAGTAGCGGTCCCTGAATACATTGCTGAGATCGTAGTACACGAACCGGCCCCAGGCGCTACTGGCATTGTACTCAGTAGCACTCCACCAGTAACCGTAGTCACCAACGATGCTGAAACTACCATTGGGGTAACGGGTGCCACCCGGAAGGGCTGTAAAGCCGGTTTCGTTGGTAGCTCCTGTATTTGGGCTTGTCCAATGCGTAGTTCCGGTTTCTTTAAGTTTACCACCGGCAACACCTTCACCACCAAGGTAATCGGTTAATACTGTCCACTCGGCATCGCTTGGTACGTGCCAGCCTGTAGGACAAACTCCTTGCACACCACTCGGGTTGGCTTGGCTGCTTGTAGCGCCTGCCATTGCAGCGGGCCAATTATATAATACGCCGTAGGTGCTGTAATTTGTAGTGGCTTTGGCTGCATTTACATCTGTGCCATTATACCCATTAACATAATAATATGGTGTTGTTTGCGAACCAGTACCGGGGCCGACTACGCTTGGCAAATATTTCAGGTTTTCTGCCATCCATACCTGATTGCCAATAGTTACGGTTTGATAAACATTGCCATCGCGGGTGTCGGTAAAGGTATTGGCATTGCCGCCATTATCATCATCTTTTTTGCAACTACTTGCAAAAATTAAGAATACTCCCATTACTAGCAATGGAAAAATCAAATTGTTTGTTTTTTTTCTCATAATCATAAAATTTAATCACTAGTGTCCACTTAAACTTTTAAACCATCTCATAACTATTATATTGTCAATAATATACGCATCCTTTAGTCATGTATCGATTTGAATACACAGTGTTCAATTTTAATGATAATTTAGTAGATGTGCAACTTTTTTTCTGTAAAATCATTAAGCCACGTTTAATTGTTTGACTCTCCGGGGAGTTTTCGAAGGAAGCGGAGCATGCTCCGCTTCCTTCGAAGCGATTTCTTTCTCCCACTCCGACAGCGGGGCCATATCAAGATATTTTTTCCCACTGACCCAATCTTCATCCCATTCTTTTGCGATTGCACCATACAACCTTACACAACTTTCCGGATTAGGAAAGATCCTTACAACTCTTCCCCGCCGTTTAAATTCCTGATTGGTTCTCTCGACCATGTTGCTGGTACGAAGTTTTTTCCAATGCTCCTTTGGAGCTGCAGTAAAGACAGTAAGAGTATCCAACCCTTCTTCTGATAAAAAAGTGCCAAACCCTAAAAATGGATCAGACCAGTTTACTGCCATTTGATTCAGCCGCTGCTGAGCTTGTTCGAAACTGTGACTTGCCCATACTTCAATCAACTCATCGTGGACTTGATCCCGATGCATCTTGGGGACCCAATCCATGGCATTCACCAGATAATGTCGCTGACAACGTTGCCAGGGTGTTCCCGGATAATGTTTTTTGATCGCGTTCCGTATCCCGGAATGATGATCACTGGTAAATAATTTTACGCCTTTTAATCCTCGTTCTTTGAGACCGTCAAAGAAGTGATCCCAACTGGTATTGGTCTCACCCCAGGCAGTCTCTATGGACAGAAAGCGACGAAACCCATGCTGATCTATTCCCAAGGCGGTAAGTACCGCGATATCGGTTATTTTGGAGCCTATACGGCATTTATCATACCGGGCATCAATGATCACGTAGGGGTAGTCTTCCGTAAACGAGCGATTACGCCAGGCTTCCAGTTCAGCGTCCAACTGCTCAGCAAAACGACTAATCGTCGCAGAAGAAAAATCCCGTCCAAGAAGTTCTTCGGTGATCGCCTTCATCTTTCTTGTCGATACACCCTGAAAATATGCCTCGGCTAATGCCAATACCAGGGCTTTCTCACTTCGCTGATATCGTTCAAGAATACTGGGATAGAACTGGCCGTCCCGGGTCTGGGGAATCATCAGGTTCAACGATCCTACCCGGGTGTTCAACTGTCGTGGCTTATACCCATTACGATAGGTCGTGCGATTTTCCGATCGCTCGTAACTGTCAACCCCGATGTGAGTGTCACGCTCCATCTCCATAATTGACTTCAATCCGATCTCTATGATCCGGCCCAACAGATCTGAACTTTTTGTCTCTGTTAATAAATTTTGGAACTCATCCAAAAAATCCTTTTTAACTTTCGTTTGTGTTTTTGCCATGGCTGATGTTTTTATGTTCAATGACCTTATACGTCATTTTTTCAGCCGTGGCTTTTTTAATTTTACAGAAACAAAGTTACACTATTTGTTTGAAGATTGATCAGCCATTTCATGTTTTTCAATATAAGCACAATATATCTTATCTGATTTGAGAAAAGTTATTGAATACATAGGGATACAGGATCATAACTCCTCTGTCTTTTTCATTACATAAAGAAGGGATGATCCTTAAGCTTTTCGGCTGTCTCAATCTTTGTCACCCTGATATATTTGAGAAAAGAGTCTGTCGTTCTATGGCCGGTTATTTGCATGATGTCACGCATTGGAATGCCTGCCAGGTAGGCATTTGTGGCGAATGATCTTCTGGCAGTATGAGTGCGGATACGACGCCATTTCCTGATGTCGCCTTTTCCAAGCTTTTTATCAAAGGCTTTCTGCCCGATCCATTTTAAGGCATCGTTTGTCTTTTGATTTGAGGGAATGAAAATTGTATCGTACCTACCAAGGATTTCCTTGACCAATGGTTTGATCGGAATTATTACAGGCTCATTTGTCTTTTGAGTGCGAACATGCAGCTTGCTGTCATGTATGTTTTCCTTTGTAACCTTGGGCCAGTCGGAATGACGTAAACCGGTGTAGCAGTTCAGCACGAATACATCCCGTATTCTCCTGTACCCCGGGAATTCAATTTCCATTTCGTAAAGCAGTTTAATTTCCGCTTCTGTCAGGAAGATGGTGTCTGCATCTTCTTTCAGTACCTTGAAATCCCTTTTCTGGTGATCACGGTTTGTGGTAAGGTTATCCTGATTCGCTTCATTCATCAGCCGTTTGATCCGCTTGATATGGCTTCCGATTGTATTTGGCTTGAATCCTTTGGCCTTCAGGTAATCTGTGAATTTGATGTAGAAGTCTTTGCCAATTGTATCAAAGTCAACCCTGAAGGTTTCCTTTGCCTCGAATTCCTGCATGTGGTTTTTAAGCCCTTTATAGTGATCCAGGTGAGCCTTGCTGATCTTATTCTTATACCTTTCATTGAATAAATCAAAATAGTTGTACAGATTGACATCCTTGACCTTGTTTGCTTTTTTCCTTCCGGTAAAAACTTTAAAAGCCTCTGTCATTTCCAATGCTTTTCGAAAGACTTCTTCCGTGGAAAGCTTGATTCCCTTGGGAAAAAGCTCATCGTATTTATCAAGAAAAAAGTTGACAGTTTCCCGAAGCCTCTTGTTTTCGTCGGCAAAGTCTTTTAACGGTTTGACCTTCTGTGCTTCCTGATCCCATTTGGCAACCGGGACATGGACCCCGCTTGAAAGTCTCAAACGCTTATGATTAAAGGTGAATGAGATAAG
>Ga0172374_1002412_pt1 | contig 11887 bp, 17 predicted proteins | sample LakKiv3m_FD_114536 | JGI IMG/M metagenome (GOLD analysis project Ga0172374, IMG submission 114536) | Freshwater microbial communities from Kabuno Bay, South-Kivu, Congo - kab_092012_10.3m | ecosystem: Environmental > Aquatic > Freshwater > Lake | place: Democratic Republic of the Congo... | reverse complement strand
CAAAGAAACTGTTGATTTCTTGTATGCGCCCGCTTCCGCGCCCCGAAGAATCGGGGCTTTCAAAAACCGAAAAATTTTCCAACTCCTTTCAGAAAAAAACGGGCGCGCGGGATTTTGAAAAAATGAAAGGAAAATTTTGCGGATTTTGAACTCCGATGCAATCGGAGGCGGAAGCTAGGGAATAAAAATTTCTAAAAACGGAAAGTTGCCCTTGCCCCAACCCACCCGTGCGCGGGCAACACGAAGCTCCCTTTTCTTTGACTACGCGTTTTTATTGAGATAATATTGAAATATGAGAGCGAAAGACCTTCAAAAAGGGGCCGGACACAGAGGAAGGTTGAGAAAAAAGTTTTTGCAGGGAGGGCTGGATAGTTTTTTGGATTATGAAATCGTTGAGCTGCTTTTAACCCTGGGAACGCCCCGAAAAGATTGCAAACAAATTGCGAAAGACGCAATCAAGGAATTCAGAGGCTTGCGAGGCGTTCTTGACGCGTCACTCGAAGAATTGCAAAAAATCAAGGGAATTGGTCCGTCCAACGCGTTTGGAATAAAGTTATTTCAAGCCATGTCAGAGCGATATGAGCGAGAAAAATTGCTTGAAAAAATTCCACTGGGCTCTCCGGAATTAGTCGCCAGATATTTACAGAAAAACATCGGCTATGAAAAGAAAGAAAAATTTGTTATACTATCCTTAAACAAGCGCAATAATCTGATTAAAATCAGTGTTGTTTCCATGGGTTCGCTCGACGCGAACGTGGTGCATCCTAGAGAAGTTTTCAAAGAAGCGATTCAATGTTCGGCGGCCGGAGTTATTCTTGCCCATAATCACCCGTCGGGAAATATTGAACCATCCCAAGAAGATCTGGCGCTGACCAAGCGGCTTCGTAAAGCGGGTGCGATTTTAGGGATTGATATTTTGGATCATATCGTTGTATCAAGCAAAGATTTTTATAGCTTCAAAGAAAATTATCTTATATGAAAAGGAAGAAGAAAATAATTCCTTCTCGCAACGTGAAATATTCCGAAAAACGGCGGGCGCCTTTCGTGGTGAGAGAAACAGGATCCGCATACGGCGAAGAAACGCGCTTCGCTGAAAAATCACCTAAAGCTAGAAAAAAATACTCGATCGCTTCATTGTTTTCCGGTTGCGGAGGTTTAGACTTGGGTTTTATGGGTGGTTTTAATTTCCTAAATAAAAAATATAAGGATAATAATTTCAAGGTCGCGTGGGCTAATGATATAGACGAACATTCTTGTCAGTCGTTCGCGAATTATTTTAAGCACGCGGTCGTTTGCGGCGACATAACGCAAATATTAAGCGGGAAGCATTCGGCGAGTTTATTTGATCAACCTCTTCCAAAAAAAGTGGACGTCGTTCTTGGCGGGTTCCCTTGCCAGGATTTTAGTCACGCCGGAAAAAGAAAAGGATTTAATAGTGAAAGAGGTTTACTTTACCAAAGCATGATAGAAGTTATTCGAAGGACAAACCCGCTAATTTTCGTGGCTGAAAACGTGAAAGGTTTACTTACCATGAATGGGGGGGAGGCGATTCAAAAGATTGTCGATGATTTCAAAGCCATTGGATATCATGTTCATTATCATTTGCTTGTCGCTGCCGATTACGGAGTTCCGCAAACGCGGGAACGGGTAATTATAATTGGCACGAAAAAAAATATTTTGCCGCCTTTCGACAAAAATGACTTTCCGAAACCCACTCACGCGGAAAATGGTTGGATTACGTTGAAAGAAGCAATCGGAGATCTTGAAAAAAAGAAAGAAGGAGAAATCCCAAATCATTTTTGGTCGAAAGCGAAAAAAAATAACGGACAAGGAAACAACCTGGTTTCCGCGGATAAGCCTGGTCCAACAATGAGAACGGAACATCACGGAAACATCGAATTTCACTGGAACGGCAAAAGAAGATTATCCGCCAGGGAGGCGGCCAGAATTCAATCTTTTCCCGACGACTTTATTTTTTATCCTTCCACTTCGGCGGCCTATAAACAAATCGGTAACGCTGTCCCGCCAGTCTTGGCTTGGCACATCGCCGCCGCTATTGAAAAATTTCTAAATAAAAATTTAAAACGATCATGATTTACGTCAAGAAACCAAACACTAAAGAGAAAGATTTTGTATCTCTTTTGGAAAAATCCAAAGGACTTTTACTATTATTTTTGAAGAACAAGAAAAATATCTCGCCAACTCATTTTGAGACGATTGTTTATGAGAGGATGAATGTCGCGGCGAAGGGCACGAATTTTGAAGGAAAAGTGAAGCAAACCGGGCCGCACGCCTTTCCTGATATCGTAGCTAATAAATTTTTTGGAGTCGAAGTAAAAATGACGCTTAGTGATCACTGGACCTCGACTGGCAATAGCGTCTTGGAATCATCGAGGGTCAAAGACGTTGAAAGGATTTACATCATGTTCGGAAAATTCGGCGGAAAATTTGATATAAAATACAGATTATATCAAGAATGCCTGCCGGAAGTCAGCGTCACGCATTCACCCCGATATCGAATAAAAATGGATTTGCCGGTGGGAAAATCAATTTTTGATAAAATCGGGATAGAGTACGATAAATTGCGAAAAGACGCTAACTCGATAGGCAGAATTAAAGATTTTTACCGAAAGCAGCTTAAAGAAGGCGAGGAATTGTGGTGGATTGATCAGGACAGCGACGATAAGTCGGTAAGTCCGATAATAAAGCCTTTTCGCAGTTTGAGCGACAAAGAGAAAGAAAATTTTATCATAGAGGCCATGATTTTATTTCCGGAAATGTTTGGTAATAGTAACACTAAATTTGAACGGGCGGCGGCTTATCTAATCGCCGAGTATAACGCTGTTTCGGCGAATTTGAGGGATTTATTCACCGCTGGTGGACAGGTGAAATTGAAAATCGGAGGAAAAAACGTTGTCGTTCCCCAACTCGCCCATCGATTACGCTTTAGGGCGAAAGCAATCAAAAAGAAAATAATAGAAATGGACGCCGAAAGGATTGTTTTTTATTGGCGAGTGAAAAAGCTGGAAAAAAATCGTCTCAACCAATGGAAAAAGTTACTGGATAAAAAATTCGCTCTCGTCAAAGTCGGCGTCAAAGCTTCCTCTATTTTCGACGACGGACTTTCATGAAAAAAACGAGAAATTATCTGAATAGGAATTTCAAGAGGAAACGAAGAAGAGATTCGCTTTCAACGGAGAGGCGGTCAAAGTTAATGTCGAAAATTCGTTCAAGGAACACGAAATTCGAGAGGGAATTCATTGCCGCGCTGAAGAAGGCCACGAAAAAAAAATTCAAAACGAATATATCCTCAATTAAAGGCAAGCCGGATATAGTTTTCCTGAATGAAAAATTGTGCGTTTTTCTTGATAGTGATTTTTGGCACGGCTGGCAATATCCTCGATGGAAACATTTGCTAAAAAATAAATTTTGGCGAGATAAAATCGAGAATAATCGAAAGCGAGACAAAAAGACTACAATTTTTCTGCGTAGAAATGGTTGGAAAGTTTTAAGAATTTGGGAGCATGAGATTAAAAACAATTCAGATTTTGAAATAAAAAAACTCCTCAAAAAGCTGACGAGGAATTTTGCCTAGTTAACTAATTTGTATTATCTACAATATCAGCTTCCCAAGCGATCTCTTTTACACGACGAGCCGAATTTATCGCTGACTGCTTGTAGACATATGCCTCACTAGCAGCGACCTTCTCGCCGTTTTTGGCTTGAAGATACCATCTATAATACCCAGCTTTGTCGGTATAAATAACAAATCGTGGATTTGTCATAATAGCCGTTTCCTTTCTAGGTTCTTATTTATTATCAGGGAATCGACACCTCATTTAATCCCCGCCGCGAAATATAAAATTTATATTTCAAGGAGGAGAATGAGGGCGATCTGACCTGACAAAAGTAAGAAGTCCGAAAGTATCCCCGCCAGCTTTTCAAGGAATTCTGCAAAATATTATAATACATTATCCATTGCTGTCAATTATTTTTGAAAGATAAAAATATGATTAATATTAAAGATTTATGGAATGTTTTTAATGAGGCAGGTAAAATTGAAGAATATCAAAAAATTCTGGATTTGATCGACAGCCAATTCAAATTACGGGAAAGAATAGAAGAATTAAAAAGAGAAAATCTGACGCTACAAAATAAATTAGAAATTAAGGAAAATTTGGAATTTAGAAATAATGCTTATTACCTTAAAAATGGCGATGGTCCATTTTGCCAAGCATGTTGGGACGACAAGGAAAAACTAATCAGAATCTTACCAACGAATTCTTATAATAATTTTTATGACTGCCACATTTGCAAGAATATAGTGAATATTACAAGCAGGGAAGATCCGGAATTTGAGATGTCTATGCCAACAGAATATTAAAAATGTATAAATTATGGATGAAATCGAAATTCTAAAACTTATAAAGTCGAAAGAAGAAGCAATAAGTAAAAATATTATACCATCAAAAGAGTTTCGGGGGATTATCAAAGCCCTCGAGGATTTTCTTGATCTGCATCTTAACCAAGACGACATTTTAAGTTTAGAGTATCAAAAATTCAAAAAAACCCAAGCAAAAAGATTTCGTGCAATCTGGGATCATGACGGTTATCCAATCGATGGGCAAATTCAAATTAGGCCTTGGAAAGATTTTTTTGAAAGATACATAACAAACAAGAAGATTATAAATAGATTAGAAGATGAGAATTTATGGGTCGAATCTCGTGCGCAAGGAAAGGATCAGCATTTGTTTATTGGAAATAAAGACGATAAAACGAAAAAAGTTCATTTAATTATCGATAATGGAACCGGCGAGATTCGGGTCGACCGAACTGATCAAATGCCATCCGAAATACTAAAAAGAGTCGAGGCTATTCTGACAACAAAGGATGGTCGTAAGGTTAAAAGTATTATGGACTTCGGGGGTGGACAATAAGCACAATAATTACGGTTTACTGTCCCCAATATTGAATGTTTGAGTAATGCGAATTTATGACAAACATTTATCTTGATATTGACGGGGTTCTTCTGGCAAACGATAAAAATCCGGCGAAGCATGCCGACGAGTTTATAAAATTCGTAGTTGAAAATTATCCCACTTATTGGCTCACAACTCACTGTAAGGGTTCGGACAATTATGCCGCAGAACTTCTCGAGCGATATTTTTCGGAAGAAACGATGAAATATATCCGGAAGATAAAGCCGACCGAATGGCAAACATGGAAGACTGAAGCAATTGATTTTTCCCATCCCTTTTTATGGTTTGATGACGATCTTTTCGAAAGAGAAAGAGAAGGATTATTGAGACACGGCGTTCTTGAAAATTGGATAGAGGTCGATTTTCGAAAAAACGAAGATATGCTTGGTAGATTTCTTACAAGCTTCCCGATTCCGGTTGAGGAGATTCGGCAATAAATAGGGAGTTCCTGCTATGCCGCCTGCGTTGGGTTGGGCGGGACAAGGGCGGCCAGAAGATATATAATGAAATCGGAGGCGGAAGCTAGGGAATAAAAATTTCTAAAAACGGAAAGTTGCCCTTGCCCCAACCCACCCTTGCGCGGGCAACACAATACTCCCTTTTTGCTTGACAACAGGTGCATATCATATTATATTGCATTGAAAGCAAAATGCCGTTATTTACCAAAAAAATATAGGAGGCACAATGAAAACAATTGCTCGAGAAGCAGTGGAATTGCGAGAAAAGGAGAGCCGTGTTAACGCGCTGGCTCAAGAAGTTCAAACTCTCCATAAGGAAATGATGGCAGGCTGGCACGGTCTCGGAGAACGGATACGGGCGGGTGAAACCACGGGCGACGAGATTCAAGACCTCGTCCTCACGAGATACATCTGCCCGGACCAGAAGATTGAACAGCGATTTCGCCTTCTCCAAGAAATGATCAAGGCGCACCAAGGCCAATACATCATGGTGATGCAAGTGAAAGATGATCAGATTTGCCATCGCGGACCGGGTCAGGAACGTCCCAGCGATTTTGTGAAGAAGATAGAGCTGGATATCGGAGTACTGTCCGCTGATTCGCTTATCATTGACGCGCCGAAAGCTCACTTCGCATTTCCGACCGGCGGCCGACATGCCAGTTGCTGGCATCCCCACTGGGAAAATCCCGTGACTTTGCACGATGGCGATCTCTATATTGACCTCTTTGAGGACAACGGTCTCAAAACTTCGCCCACGATGCAAATCCTGATCGGCGACCAGGCCGTCACCGACTGGTTCGAGGCACGGTCCGATCGTGAAAATTACACGGCCGTTTTCTGCAAACTGAACCAGATCTTCGGACGTTCCGTGGAATTTCCCAAACTCACGGCGTACCTGTCTGAAGAGAGAGCCAAGGTTATTGACGATTTCAGGAGCCTCAATGCGAGGCAGGCCTGGATCAACGCCGAACTCCGGAAGCTCAACCGGGAACACAAGACATCTCCCAAATTAAGTTCGGAACTCAACGGCATCCCCGCAAAAATGAGCGCCATCTGGGAGCGGGCCAAGCAGTTGGGATTGAATGTCGAAGATCTCGTCGAGCCAGCCATGGCCACGGGCTGAATCAGAGATCAGCAGCATTATTTCGAAGAAGGCGGTGCGGTGAAAACCAACATCCGCCTTTTATTTTTTCGACAATGCTTTAATCTGATCCACGCTTTTCTAAATGCTTTCCCAATTTCCTTGAGAAAATGCGGATTCGGTGGTAATATAGAAGCATAAAATACTATTTTTAACGAAAAAATATGCCAATAAAAAACCTAAATTATTGGACAAATTTAAGCATTGAGTACGCCAGTCAAAAAAGTTATCTTGATGATTTGTTTCAAGTTTATCCAACGATTCCGGAAGGAATCAGGGATATTGAAAAGGATCTCTGGAAAAATATCGAAAGAGCTTTCAAGAAGAAAAATAACGACGAGTTGCTTGAAAATCTTCTTCAACTTGAACTTTTTCCAATCAAGGATTCTTATGTTGCATATCTGAAACGCGACAAATCGGCTCTCGAGAGAAATCCAGCAACAGTTGCTCGATTAAGCGGAAGGCTTTACGAAATGGGGCTAAAAAATATTTTCTCACGCTGTTCCGAACCCAAAGAAACGAATCGTCAAATCGGTCCGCTTTTTCGCCGCTGGCTGAATAAAAAATCGCTGGGTATACAACCTGTCAAAATGGATAAATTCTTAAAAACGAAGGGCAACGCTATTCTGGACGGAGGCGATAAAGAAATGATGATATTTGCAAAAAAATATCTGAATTATAATCGCAACAAAGGTCTCGACTTTATTGGTCGCTTCAACGGAAAATATGTCATCGGCGAAGCAAAATTTTTGACCGATTTTGGCGGACATCAAAACGCACAATTTAACGACGCTATTAGTACAGTTGAAACATTGAATCTAAAAGCTGAAAAAATCTTAATACTCGATAGTTATTTATGTTCCTTAAGTTATAGTAAAATGTACGAAAAATTTTCTAAATTATATAAAGATTATAGCACTATGAGTGTGTTAGTGTTGAGGGAATTTCTATATCAATTATAATCTAATAAAATGGATACAAAAAATAATGAGAGTCAAATTTTATATGTTCACGAACATAAAATCAAAGATGTCTGTAAAATAGGCATTGGTACCATTGACCGTGCAAAGAAAGCATACCAATATCAAAACAATGATAAAGATTCTCAGAAAAATAAATTAGCAATCTTTTCGTTTGAAAACACCAATGCTATAACAATAGAAAAGATTTGTAAACAAACTCTAAAACGAATAAATTCCACCGAATTTTATGTTATTGAGTTTTATAAGGCATGCCTATTATTCACTCTTATTGGAGGAAAATTGGATGAGTCCAATTCGCAATTTATTGACCGTAGTAAAATTAGTGTAAAAATAGCTACCCCTTCTGTGAAAAATTCAATCCCTTTATCTCAACGCTTTGCAGATTTAATTAGAATATTAGTTGAAAATTACAGCCATATAATACCTAAAGTTAAAATGGAACTTAACAACAATGGAAAAAGAAATGTTTTATTAACTAAAGATGAATTTGATATTTACAATAAAGATGGAAATCGAACAGGGTGGAAAACTTATAAAGAACAGTGGTATTATCGAACAGGGATTGACGCTACAACATTATCCAATTATATCAAAATAGTCGAAAGGAAAGTGCATAGATAGAATGTGCGGGAACATTACTTATTCGGGCTTTCGGAAATGTAAAAGATCTCATTCTTCTTTATTCAAAATCGGAGAATCTTAAATGGAATGATCCGAGAATTCCGTTCACAGAAGAAGATATAGAAAAACTTTTTAAAAAAATTGATAAGAATGGCCGAAGATACACGACAATTCCACTTCACGCTCCGGGCGAAACCGAAAATGGAAAAACCGGAAGGATTTGGAAAGGGATGAAACCGCCTAAGGGTCGGCATTGGCGAAGTGATCCAAAACTTCTTGAAGAATGGGACGAAAAAGGATTGATTGAATGGTCGGCAAGCGGTGTGCCGCGAAAGAAAATTTTTCTCGATGAAAAAGATGGGAAAAAGATGCAGGATATTTGGGAGTTCAAAGATCCGCAATATCCATTCTACCCAACAGAAAAAAACCTAGATTTGTTGAAATTTATAGTCAATGCTTCTTCGAATGAAGGCGATTTGGTTTTGGATTGTTTTAGTGGTTCGGGAACAACTTTAATCGCGGCACAAGAATTAAATCGGAAATGGATCGGAGTTGATAAATCAGAGCCAGCGATCAAAGTTACGAAAAAAAGACTATCCAATTTACCTGCCAATCTTTTTTCAAAAGTTGATTATGAATTTTTGACTCAAAATTAATATTTTTTTAAATGTATTTAGCAGGTAGATTTTTTCAAACACTGATCTTGGGAATAATAGGCGGGGCAATTCCGGGTCCGATTTTAACTTCTGTTTTCACGGAAGTTCTCAATGCCGGCTTTTTTAAGAGTCTGAAGGTTGTTTTTAAGGCATTTGCTATTGAATCAATGGTGGTTCTTTTGATGATGCTTATTCTCGCATCGCTGAAAATTCCTGAAATATATTTTCATATAATCTCATTCGGAGGAGTTGTAGTCCTACTCTGGATCGCTTGGCAAATTTGGCGGATTGATCAATTTAATAAAGGCGGAACAGAACTATTCACGCTATCCAAAATTATCTTACTAACAGTTTTTAACGGTGGTTTTTGGCTTTTTTGGATAACTGTTTCTATCCCAATGGCATTTGAACTTAATAATCATATTTCGGGCGGGCAATATTTGTTTCTCTTAGTCTTTGAAGTTGGTTGGCTAGTAGCGACGGTAGGGCTAGCATTTGTTTTTTCAAAATTTCGCCCGCTTTTAGAAAGGAAAAATCTTGTGTCAACAACATTCAAATTTTTCTCTGTCGCTCTTATATTAATGGCCGTGAAATCGGTAGCTGAAAATGTTAAATATCTTGTGAAATAGGCTTTATATATGATTAAATGCATTATCTTTGACTGGGGTGGAGTTTTTACTCACGGACATCTTATAAAAGATTTTGCACAAAATCTTTCCAAAGAGTGCAAAGAAAATTCGCAGAAAATCGAAGAAGTGTTTAGGGAACTAGAATTTCCTTACGAAACTGGAAAAATAAAGCCGTCTGATTTTTGGAAAGAATTTCAAAAAAGACTGAATCTTGAAATGAGCCAGAAAGAAATTCAAAATATTTTCCTCAATTCGTATGATATTAATCTTGATATGCTTGAATATGCAAAGAAATTAAGGAAAAAACATAAACTGATTTTACTGACGAATAATTATGAAGACATGTTTGATTTCATAAAGAGTAAATATAAATTGGAAAAGTATTTTGATTATTTATTTAGTTCATCGGATGTCAAAGATAAAAAACCGAATGAGAAAATGTATAGGCGTGTTTTGGATAAATTGAAAATCAAACTGCAAGAAATAGTTTTTATTGACGATAAAGAGAAGAATATAAAGGGAGCAGAAAAAGTTGGCTTTAATACAATTCATTTTACGAACATTAAAACTCTGAAGAAAAAATTAGCAGCCATGTTATGAATAATCAAAAAATTGAAAAATCTGGCGAGACAATAAATATCATAAATCAGCTTGAAAATTGGCTTAAAGAAAACCACAGAGCCGCGAATCATTTAATCAGAACCGGCTATTGGCTTAAAGAAATGTATCCGCAAGCTGATGATGCAATGATAATTGCTGCTATCGCACATGACTTGGAAAGAATTTTTCCGTTGAAAGAAGGTGAAGTTCAGCCGCCGAATCTAGATTGGGATAATGAAGAATATTTATTGTGGCATGGGACGAGGTCTGCAAAATTTTTGGAAAAATATTTGAAAGACAACGGTGCAAGTTCAGCCTTAATCGAAAAAGTGAATTCACTGGTTGCTTATCACGAAGTCGGCGGAGACGAGAAGAAAGACATGATAAAGGATGCTGACAGCGTGAGTTTTCTTGAAACGCAAGTTGATAAATTTATTGGACGAATTAGGAAAGGCGAAAAAACCGCTGAAAATATCAAGAAAAAATTTGATTATATGTTTAATCGCATTTCGTCCGAAAAAGTGCGTGAAATTGCAAAACCTTTTTATGATACAGCGATTAATAAACTAAACTCTATTTTATGATAAAAAGAATTCACTCGATATTATTTCTTTGCGGTGATCTAAAACTTACGGCTGAATTTTACGAAAAGATTGATTTCAAAATTGAAAGAGCGGATGACTCTGTTCGTATAAAGTTTGGCGACTTTAGACTTGCTTTCATGGATGAGAATAAAGCAACAATCCAAGATGATAAAAGTGTCAAAAAAGGCACCGGAATGTTTATGTATTTTGAAGTTGAAGACGTGGATTCTTTCCACAAGAAATTATTGGAGAGAAATATTGCAACTTCGAGTGAACCAAAAAGCTGGCCGTGGGGAAAGCGTGAATTTGCGGTAAGGGATCCTGATGGATATAAGTTGATATTTTTTTCAAATATATAGTTTATAGCAAAATATTTTATGAAAATGTTAATAAATTTCTATGCAAGTATTCTCGATGTAACTGTAAATGATTTGATTCGGCTTATAACCCAAATTTCTTCGGAGCATTCCCAGAAAAATAATCCTGTTCAAGAGATTGTGATTCAAATATCTAGCTCTGGCGGTTCATCAGACCACGGGCTACTCGCTTATAATTTTCTGAAACAATTAGGGATCAAGATAACAACAATTGGAATGGGTAATGTTGATAGCGCTGCTATTATGCTATTCGCGGCTGGAGACACAAGAATATCCGCACCAAGTTGTCGGTTTTTAATTCATGAGGCTATGGCTACAATTCACGGGCAGTTTAATGCAAACAAATTAGGTGAATTAAAAAATATAACAGAGAGAATAAACGAGGATTATTGTAATGTTATTGCAAAAGTATGTTCTAAAGAAATTCAGGAAGTGAAGAATACTATCAAAAATAGTTCAGTAATGTCTTCTGATCAGGCGAAAGATTTTGGACTTGTCCAACAAATTTCAGAGGAGCCGTATATAAAAGATTTGAAGGGTATTCCGATTGTGGGTATTAATAACCCCAAAATAGTCCAACCGATGCAGAAAGCCGAAATATAACGGGAGTTCCTGCTATGCCGCCCGCGTTGGGTTGGGTGGGACAAGGGCGGCTAAAGAGTATATAATGAAAGCGCCGCTTCCGCTTCCGCCTTCGCCTCCGGCGAAGTTCAAAATCCGCAAAATTTTCCTTCATTTTTTTCAAAATCCCGCGCGCCCGTTTTTTTCTGAAAGGAGTTGGAAAATTTTTCGGTTTTTGAAAGCCCCGATTCTTCGGGGCGCGGAAGCGGGCGCATACAAGAAATCAACAGTTTCTTTG
>Ga0172374_1002411_pt1 | contig 11890 bp, 12 predicted proteins | sample LakKiv3m_FD_114536 | JGI IMG/M metagenome (GOLD analysis project Ga0172374, IMG submission 114536) | Freshwater microbial communities from Kabuno Bay, South-Kivu, Congo - kab_092012_10.3m | ecosystem: Environmental > Aquatic > Freshwater > Lake | place: Democratic Republic of the Congo... | reverse complement strand
CCCATTCGAAATGATGGAGCATGCATTCAATATCGTTCCGATGCTTTTGCAGCCCGTGGACCGCCCATCGGCGCAGGCCGGGGTAGTCTCCGGCCAACGAGGGGTCGTTGCCGATGCGATCAGCGAACGCTCGGGCCGCCTCCGGCTTCTCGCTAGCGATCTGCAACAACAGCCCAGCCAGGTCTGCCAGATCGATCTCGTTTTTGAGATAATCGGATATCAGCGGCATCGCGCGGATCAGCGCGTCATATGCACAGTCATCGATGTCGCGAAGCATCCCGAGCTTTCTCGCCGACACCGGACCCTGAATTGCTTCGAAGTGGGCGTTCATGGGCGTGGACCGAACTGAGCCTCCACGAAGCCGCTCATCGCCGCCTGAAGATCCGGATCGTCCGTTAGCGGCGCGGTCATCGCCAGCGCGCAGGCGTCGTGAGGAGAGATGCCCTCACTGATCAAAGAGCCGGAGTGGACGAGCATCCGGGTACTGATACCTTCGTCCAGTCCCCTGCCCCTTAGGGCCCGCGACTGGGTCGCAACGGAGACCAGTCTCGTGGCTATCTCCGGAGTGACGCCGCTCTCGTGCGCTACCACTTCGACTTCGACCGCCTGCGGCAGGAAATCGAAGTCGATCGCTCCGAAGCGCTGCCGGGTCGATTGCTTCATATCCTTCGCCGCGCTCTGGTACCCCGGATTGTAAGAAACAACCAAGCGGAAGTCCGGGTGGGCTTTCACGACCTCTCCTCGTTTGTCGAGAGGGAGGATACGGCGATCGTCCGTCAGTGGATGAATGACGACGGTCGTATCCTGGCGAGCTTCGACGACCTCGTCCAGATAACATAGGCCGCCATAACGCACGGCCGTGGTCAGAGGGCCGTCATGCCATTGCGTACCTTCGGCATCGAGGAGCCAGCGTCCAACGAGATCGGAAGCCGTCATGTCCTCGTTGCAGGCCATCGTGATAAGCGGCAGCTTGAGACGCCAGGCCATGTGCTCGACGAACCGGGTTTTGCCACAACCTGTCGGGCCCTTGAGGATCATAGGGAGCTTGCGCTTCATCGCGGCGCTGAACAGGGCGACCTCGTTCCCGCTGCTGCGGTAGTACGGTTCGTCTTCGATAATCAACGACTGGAGTTTTTCGTGCATCTGCCCTCGCCCTTCTGGTTCGGAGCCGCGCTCGGGCGCGGCTCCGGGCTTCGGTGTAGGTGAAGTCGGATCAGGCGTGAGCCTTCGCGAGCTTCTTGGCTTCGCCGCCCGGCGTCTTGACGACGGTCTTGGTCATCATGGCGATGGCTTCCTCGCGGATGACCTTGCGGTTCGGCGGGGGCAGCTTGTCGCCGCGGAGCTGGTCGTAGGGAACGACGACCCAGCATGCGCAGCCCCAGATGCATTCCCCGGCCATGCCCTCGAAGCGGATCGCGGGCTCCGAGAGCATCGGTCCGATATCCACGAGCCAGGCATGCTCGTGCAGCTTGGTTTCCCAGTCGAGCTTGTCGTACGCCTTCTGGCTTTCCCAGAATGCATGCAGATCGGTCTTCGCGACGCCGGGCATGATGACGTTGGCGTACGAGGTCAGGACATCGAAGAACTCGTGGTTATAAGTCTGGTAGGTCGAGTCGCCTTCGAGAAGGTAGTTCTTGGACACCAGTTCCTTGATACCCTTTTCGATGTTGTCGAAGCCCATGTCGCGGGATGCGTGGATGTGGACCTCGGCATAGTCCGTCTTGAACCCGTCCCGCAGACCGCTGTACTGCGGAATGAAGTCGATCCACTGGGCGATCGTCGCCTGCCACTTCGAGGCCGCCTCGCCCGGGAGCACCTGAACGCCGGGATGGGTCAGCTTCGCGACATCGAACAGGGTCCAGTTGCGCGACTTCGAGGACAGGGTTTCGTGGGGAGCACCCGTGAAACCCGCCGGGCGAAGGGCGCGGAACAGGACGCGGCCGTAGTCCATGACGGCGAACCGCATGAAGCTGTCCGCGACGAAGCGGTTGGTGACCATTTGGCGGAAGCTTTGGCGGACTTCCTTCTCGCCTGTCGTCGTGTAGGCGGTCAGACGATGCCAGCTGTGTTCCGGATTGACGACGAAGAAGCCGCCCGTGAAGGGGTTGCGGTAAGGCTCGCCCCATACGGCGGTAACGCCGGCGTTCTTGTCGTCGTCGAGCATGCAGTCGATTTCGTTGAGCGCTGTGTACTGGCCCGCCCCGTTGTGGACTTCTTCGCCGTCACCGACGTGAGAGAGCTGTCCGACGCCGATGACCGGAATGCGGCGACCGAACTTGAGGTTCGACAGATGGCGCGCCAGATCGACCACGATGCCGCTGCCGGTGCCGCCCGCGATGCTGAACGGAACGAGGACCATCGAAGGTAGCTGCGCCTGCTCGACCGTGTCCACGAAGCTGCGCAGGGCGACGTCCATCGGACGCTCGCCAGCGTAGTAGGCGTTGGCGTAGATGCCCTTCGCGACCAGGCGCGGGAAGTGGTTTCCGGCTTCGGGCAGAACGTACTTGTGCGAGACGTAGGATTCGAAGTTCGGGTTCCAGTAATAGCGAGGATATTCCAGCTTGAGGAACTCGCGGGTCCGGTTAAGACCTTCGAAAAACTCCTGCTTGTCCGGGACGGGCAGCGCGATCGCCTGGAAATTGAACTTGTCGGCCGAAACGCCGCGGGACTGCAGGCGCTGCTTGAACGAGTTGGCGTAGTCGATCGCGACGTTCATGTCCTGCTCGCCGATATCGACGATCATCACGGCGCAGGTGGCGCGGGAGTCGGAAGCCAGAAGGTCTTCGACTTCGCCCGTCCGGAGCAGCGCTTCGATGTAGGCGGCCCCGGTGCGGCCGATCCCGATCGCGTGGATGCAATGGGGCGACTGGGTCCCCGTCGCGCTGTGGTACATTGATGACGATGCCATGTTATGTATCTCCTCTGGATGTGATTGGTTATGCCGACGCGGTTATCGGAGCCAGGTGGCGTGCCTCTTTCATCCGCGCATGTTGGGTTGCGGTTCGCCACCATCAACAACGGATACTGAACGTCTCCGTCTGATCGAGAATTCCGAGGTCTCGGAGAATATGGGCGACCGAACTCGCTCGCTCGTGCGCCACGTAGATCATGTAGTCTTCGACGAAGAGCCCGGGATCACGGGAGATGACGCCCTCCTCGATCAACGCCACCCCCGCTTCGAGGTTCTTTCGTTGCAGTGTCGCGCTCCAGATCGGGCTCTCGATGTAGATCGCCACGTCGTCGACACGGGTGATGTTCACGAACTTGCCGCCACGGATCGTTGGGACCTGGTATCCGTTTCCGTACTTTGCCTTTACCGTTTTCCAATCGAGTGCCATCTCGTCCTCCGTCACTCGTACCGACCGCGCAGCTGATCGCGGGGTACCGCGATCCACTGGCTTCCGCCGCCGAGACTTGCGCCCGCCATTCCCTCGATCGCGGTCGACGGCTCGCAAAGAAGAATTCCCTGGTCGAGCAACAGCGCGTGTTCCGACTGGCGATGGAGCAGGTCGGCTTCGTCGTAGGCATTCCGCGCGGCTTCGAAAACCGACAGGTCCTTGAGTGCCAGACGCGGCAACAGGTATTGAACGATGCCCGGCGAGCCGCCGTCCGTGGCGCACGTAGGTGCCTCCGGGCTGAAAGCTGCATCGAGCGCTTCCGTCCAGGCTTTGCGTTCGCTTTCGTCGATCGTGCCCGACGCCCTCAATTCGAGGAATTCCGGCTGATAGTCCTCCAGCAACCCGAGGTCTTTCCGCAGGTCCCTGTTCGACGAGCCGTTACCATCCGGCGCGGAACCGATCATGTGTATCCACCTTGAACCCCAGGGCGTTCTCGCGGCCGAATGCTGTGTGGAGGGCGCGGCGACCCAGTTAAGGAGCCTCAGCGCCTCCCAGACGTTCGCTCCGCGGCGTTCGAACAGAAGCTTCGCGAGCCGCTTGCTCACCTCTTCCCGGGCTTCCGACACGCTGACGTTCGCAGGCTGGGGAATGATCATGAAACCCGCGGTGAACGGGTTCTTGAACAGGTCGCCGCACGAGAGCGTGATTCCCGCGTTCTTCGTCTCGTCACAGAGCACGTCCAGCTCGGAGAAGACGGCATGCAGCCGCGTCAGTTTGTCGGGGGTCACCTCGTCGGGATGCGGCGCGATCCCGAGGCCTGTCACGAGAACCCGGCGACCGAACTGGACCGAGGAGAGATGGCGGGCCAGATCCATCGCGATCCCGCTTCCGGTCCCCCCGGCCAGACCGAAAACGATACACACGATCGAGTTGCCGCCTGTCTTTTCGACGCTGGCGACGAACCGTTTCAAGGCCTTCTGCATCGGCCTGTCGGCATCGTAATACGCCTGGCCGTATAGCGCCTTCGAACCTGCCCGGGTCATCGACCCGTCTTCGGCCCGTATCGACTTCCCCGAAGGCAACCACGAGGTTGAACCGGGGTTCGGATGGTACATGGGGTATTCGAGCTTGAGGAAATCCGCGTATTTCCCGACGACCTCCTGCAGCTCCTCCGACGACGCCATGTCGAGCGCAACCGTTTCAACCTGGGTGCGCTCCTCTGGGAACCTGGTCGCAGAAGTACGCACCTTGAGGAGGTCATCGTCGCCGACATCGATCGCGAGGGCGGTGAACCTCGAACCGGGCTTGTCGAGTAGGTTTTCCGGAGCCGTGTTCAGGAATTCCTCGATCACCCGGCAGCCCGCGCCGCCGATGCCGACGAGATGGATGCCGAATGGCATTTCGGAGTGGTCCTGGATCCGGTGGACGCCGCGACGTAGGGCGTCCAGTTTTCTTTGTTGAAGCTTTGCTTCGGTGGTGCCGATAGCAGGAAGCGGCCGACCGCGGTCGATGTCGAGGCCTACGTTCGTGGACATTCTCATTACCTCTCAACATTTGACGCATGAATGGAAACGGTCGACGTACTCACGGACGGTCAGGCCGCGTTGATTCCTCGCCTTGGCCACAGCGCTTCGGACAATAGCCGCAGGATGTCGAATGCAACGCCGAGCAGCGTCCAGAATATCACATGACCAGCGATCGACGCGGTCCTGAAATTGTAGAGGGTTTCAGCGGGAAAGTCTTCGGGAACCTCGTTCACCGCAGGAAGGATCTGCATCATGACCGCTACGATGCCGGCATAGATGCATACGGCTGCAAGCGACGCGTACCACCCGCCGATCTTAGGCCACAGCTTCGTGGCAGCCATGATGGATAGCGTCGCCGACAAGACGGAAGCCGCGACCATCAGGAAGTATAGCTGCGTCCGCGCGCCGATAGTGTCGCCGCTTCCGACTGCTGGCGGGTTAGCCGGATATTTCAGAGCAGGCACGACGATCAGAGCCACCAGTCCGACAATGGCGATCAGCATAGCGGTGCTGCGCGGGCTCAGCACGCCGAGACGTTTGTTCGCGAAGGCATAGGCAATGGCAAACAGTCCGCCGATCGCCACGCCGTAGACGAGGACACCGGTAAGAAGGCCCAGTCCCGCCTGGACGGAACGGCTGACGAGTTCGGGTTCGGCGGCCATCCCGGCCGCCGTACTATGTTGCTCCTCGATCGCGATCGCGTGATCGACCCACGGTTCGCCGTAGGACTTGAAAAAGGCAAAGGCAAAGATGGCGGCGATGACACCAGCCAACATTCCTCTTACGAGCAGTTTTCCGACCATCGCCGTATCTCCTTTGTCAGATCAGTGGCAGGGGAAGCCGAGGAGGTGACGAGCGTCGTGGACGTACTCGTGGACGTAGTTGCTCGAAACGAGCGACATCGCACCTTCCTCGACGCCGACGAAGTAGATCGAGAGAAGCATCATCATCCCTCCGAAGACTGCCCAAGGCAGGACCTGTCCGAGCGGGATCGCGTCGTCGGCGGGGGAGTTGTATACGTTCGGATTGGTAATGGCAGACATCTCATTCTCCTTTTTTCGAGACCAAAAACGAAAAACGCCCCACGCAGGTCGTCTCCGAGGGACGAATGCAGTGAGGCGCTTATTGCCAGAAATGTTGTCAGCTATATTGCTGAAGTGGGAGCCTACATCGCTATTGTGGTTTGTCAAGCGACTATTTCGGCATGTTTTGCGAATATTTTACATAGCCGAATTTGTCATCACTGCGCACAAATACTAGACTTATTGCATAAAGTTTAGACGCAGTTCTGCACCGCGTGATATGAACCGCCTACAGCAACCATATTAACCGTGAATTGTATTTGGATCGATCTGAAGCCTGAGCCTTTCTACATGGCGCCCTCCACCGACGTGTGACCGGAGGATTTCCGAGACATCGTCTTCGGTTTCGAAGCGATACCAGACCCCTTCGGGATAAATCACCATCACCGGACCATGTTCGCAGACGTTCATGCATCCGGCGTGGTTTATCCGGATCCGCCTCATCCCCAAGGTCATCGCGAGGCGACACATGTAATCGCACAGCTGTCGTCCCCGTTTGGCTCCGCACGATCCCCTCCAATGAGTAGCTGGCCGCTCGTTCGTGCAACAGAAGACATGAACCTGGTAGACTGGTTCGCCGGTGTCCACGCTGCTGGCATTCGATCCCGATACGAGGGTCATCGCCGCGCCCTATCCCGCCACACAGCGCGCGAAGCCGTCGGCGAATGCCTCGCGATCGAGGTTTTTCCCGATTACAACGAATTGCGACACGCGTGGCTCGTCGTCGGTCCACGGGCGATCCATGCGCATTGTCGTCAGCATCCGGACACTCTGAAAGACGACCCGCTCCTTGAACCCCCTGGCGTGGAAGATGCCCTTTGTCCGGTAGAGGTCCTGTCCACGCGTCTGGGCGACTTCGTTCAGCCAGAGGGAGAAGCGATTGAGATCGATGGGCCGCGTTTCCTCGAGGATGAAGGACCCGACCGCCGGATCGTGTTCGTGCTCGTGGTCGTCGAGGAAGCCCGGATCGACATCGAGCTTCTGCACGAGGTCGAACGCGCCTACGTTGATTACGTGTCCCAGATCGATCTCGGCGTTCGCCGTGAAATGGATACGTGCGAGCGGGTTGATCCTGCGTACCGTCGCTTCCGCGCTTTTCACCTGTTCCGGCGTGGCGACGTCGATCTTGTTCACCAGCACGACGTCGCTGAACGCCACCTGTTCGACGGCCTCGGGGCTTTGTTTGAGATTTGTCTCCAGATTGACCGCATCGACCATCGTCACGAACGCGTCGAGGCGAATGCGGCTTTTCACGTCGTCGGCGACGAAGAAAGTGGAAGCGACTGGAGCGGGATCGGCAAGCCCGGTCGTCTCGATCAGGATACCCTCGAGTTCGCCCGCGCGTTCCTGAAGCCTTTCGAGCGTCTCGATCAAATCCCCCCTGACTGTGCAGCAGAGACAACCGTTGTTGAACTCGACGAGTTCCGCCTGCTCGTCCCTGATGACCAGCTGGCCGTCGATGCTGATCTCGCCGAACTCGTTCACGATGACGGCGATCTTCTTACCGTGGTTCTCGTGAAGAATCCTGTTCACGAGGGTTGTTTTCCCGGACCCGAGGAAACCCGTAATAACGGTTGCCGGGATGCGGTCGTTGGTTTGAGTTGCGGTTGACATGTGAACCTCTCTGGCTTTGGCGACGCCGGCTATGGCAGTCGCTGCGTCTCGATCAATTTCGTCTTTCATTGTCGTCGGCTGGTTAACCATCTCGCCAGCCGTCGTGCCGCCGCGTGTCTTGGCCAACGGGGCGTCGAACTCGTCTTCCCATCCGTGCGCCGGTCGTCCGCCCCTGAGCCAGCGCCGCTGCCGCAGCGCGATCCGGACGCATTCGATTTCCATCCGGGTCGGTGGGCCGGAATGTTCGAGAAGAGACCCGAATACTTCGTTCGACTTGCCGTCTTCGAGCGCTCGCTCCACGCGTCTCTTGAGTTTTACGAGTTCCGGAACGCCATGTTCGTCTAGGATAACTTGAAACGAGAAATGAGCTGCTCCCCACGCTCCCGGTTCGGCCTGCCGAGGATTGGGAGGAAAGGCATAGCCGACCGGTACCAGGCCCTCTGGAATAGGGAGGGTTCGGGAGTGCGTATCCGTGGTGCCGAAGAGCTGCGAAAGGAAGTGGCGACGTCGACGATCCCCGGTCTCAATCCGCCCGACGGCCGTTTCGAAAATCCAGATGCAATCTTCGATCTCGACGAGGTCGGCATCGAGTACGGAGCCGTGCGAACGATCACGCAAATCCGGCAGAGCACCCTTGTCCGCCCTCAGGCGGATATCCGCGTAGGGACTTCCTGCAACGATGTCGAGGACGGTCCGAGTTCGATGGGCGGCAAAGATCGCGTGACGGTCCAGACAGTCCTCCGCGGGACGCCCCGGCGCGGACATCCGCGCTTGTTCTTCCGGCAGGCATATGGCGATGCCGCAGTTCCAGCCCTCGGGGTCGGAACTCAGTGTTTCGAACGCCACGAGGCGCAGGTGATCGTGCCGCCGTAGCGATATGCTGGAGCTCTCCGTCGCCGCGCTGACGCGGTCGTCTGTAACATCGACAAAAATGCGCGCCTCGCGGGGAAACTGGCCGACCGCGCCGAAAGCGCCCAGACTGAGTTCGAAATTCGGATCGACAACCATCCTCGCCAATAACGGAAAGCCCGACTTGATGATTGCGACGTCCGAGGTGGTTTGAATATGGGCCATCGTCACTCTCAACGCGAAACCCGGCGGCGGACCCGGAACAGTGGCAGTGCGCCGACCAACAGGAGGAGACCGAAAGCCCCTCCTGCGGTCGCAAAGGTTTGCCGGGGTACGAGTACCCGATCCGTGTAGAAGAGATCGGCGCTGCTCTTGCACAGCACGAACGACGGCGAGGCCGCCCGCTCGACGTCGATCGCCTGCCTTATCGCTACCGCCTCGGCGCTGGCCAAGGGCATGCTCTCCATATGATCGAGGAGTGCCAAAGCCGACGCTAGGTAGGCGTGTGAACACGCGTTGAAGTCGCTCTCCTCGTCCGTCAGCGCCCCCGGGATCATACCCCACAGGCAGTAGGTGTACTGGATTTTCGAGAAGTTCATGAGCCGTCGCATCCGCTCGTCCGTCTTCACCTGCCGTTCCGCCAGCGAAATGATGTCAGGGCGGAACTTGGAAAGCAGTTCCATGTCCGAATGCGCGATAGAGGCGATCTCGACCCCTCTCGGCGTCCCTGCTCCGTCCGAAAATCTCATCGAATGCGCGTGCGCGTTCGATGAGATCGACACTGAGGAAAGCGCACATATCGCCAGAGACGTGGCGATCGTGAAAACCGAATTCCGACTGTTCAAAGGCATCGCGATCTCCTCGCATTAAAAACGAAAAACGCCTCACGCAATGCGTCCCCGAAGGACGGATGCAGTGAGGCGCTTATTGCCGAAATTTCAGTCAGCTACGTTGCTGAGCAGAAGCTTACGCTCGAAAGCGTTGTTGTCAACGACGTCGTACCGACCTCAGTTCAGGAGATCGAACGACTCCACGACGGCCTTGGCGATTACGCCGATCGTCACTCTCCGTTCCATCGCCTGACTACGCAGGAAATTGTAGGCGTCGTCCTCGCCGAGACTCTTTGTGCGCATCACGATCGACTTCGCTTTCTCGACCACGCGCATTGTCCTCAGGTTTTCGTCGAGCTTCTCGATCCGTCCCCGCAGACGTTGTTCGTAGAGGAAGTGCTCCCTGGCCATCGCCAACGCTCCGATCGTCGAACGTGCGGTCGGCGGGTAGTGGATCATGCCGTGGGCGGCGCAGTTGTTGATAAGCTTGAGATTGAGCGTGTCCTGGCCGCGATCGACCAGGATCAACGTTGTCGACGGTTCGCCCGGAAGCCATGGAATGCGGCGTGGAAGGTCTTCCATCAGGGTGCAGTAGACGACGTCGTAGTTCTCGGGCAGTTGGACGGGCACGGGCCAGATATGACGAACCGTGCAGCGCAGGCGCTGCAGCTCGCGCATGAGCCGCTCTCCCTCGCTGTCCAGCTCGACGATAAGGGCGACGTTCAGGTTCTGCACGGCCTTGTACTGGTTGTTGGGTGCCGACTGCTCGTTTCGAACCGCTCCCTGAGGCGGAGACGCGAGACGTCGCTCTTGAAGTACTTCTATTCTCGACATTCAACCCCTCCCACTAAACTGCCGCGGCCGCGACGGTGCAACGCCCGCTTCCTATGAGGAAGGGGTCTGCTTTCACTGTCGTCCTCGATTCGAACAGGATATCGAACTGGCCGTTTCGGTTGGCGCGGCCCACCCGCGACCACAGGTCGGCATGCGCCCAGTTCGGATTGATCGACACGGCCCCCTGAGGCGCTTCGAACTCCGATCCCATCACCATCGCCCTTAGAACGGGGGTTTCGAGGGAGTTCGCGCGCTCGAGGGTCTTGGCGAAGACGTTCACCTGGAAATAGGAGGATTCGAGGCACATGTTCGTCGGGGCGTCGTCGCCGTACCGCTTCTGGTAACTCTTGACGAACTCGCTGTTCTGGTTGTTGCCGATACCCTGGAAATACGGAGCGGCGGTCAGATGGCCCTCGCCGACGTCGTGACCCATCGCGGCGATTTCCGCCTCGCATGTCGTGAGACTGGCGATCGGCATTTTCTTGGGATCGAAACCCTTGTCTGAGTACGCCTGATAGAGGAAGACCGTCCCGTCTCCCACGACCGTCGAGAAGATCACGTCGGGTTTTGCGAGCTTGATCTCCTGCATGATCGGCTCGAACTCCAGCCGCGACGCCCCGAGGCGCACGTAACGCTCGCCGACAACGCTTCCTCCGCTCCGCGCCACCATTTCACGCATGATACGGTTGGATTCCCGCGGATAGATGTAGTCGGAACCGATGAAGAAGAACCGGTCGCCATACAGCTTCATAAGCAGACTACAGAGTTGCATGCTGTTCTGGTTGGGGGTCGCACCGGTATAGATCACGTTGGGGGAAAACTCGAACCCCTCGTAAAGCGTCGGATACCACAGCAACCCGTTCAGCCGTTCGACGACCGGAAGCACCGACTTCCGGCTCGCTGACGTGTAGCAGCCGAAAATCGTGCTGACCTCGTCTACCACCATCAGCCGCTTCGCGAGCTGTCCGTAAGAACGCGTGTCCGAGCCCGGATCGTAGATTACGGGCTCGAGCGGACGACCGTTTATGCCGCCGCTGTCGTTGATCTGGTCTATAGCCAGCAATGTTCCCCGGAGCTGCGTTTCCTCAATAACGGACATGAAACCCGTTCGGGAAAACAGCACTCCAACACGCCATGGCTCCGAAGTATCGGTCGGTTTAATCAATGCAGTTGCTCCCGGTTTGAAGCATTCCCCAGTGCGGCTTTTCGCCTGCTAATTGCACCACGAACGAACTTTTCATAACTCCAAAAACACAAAAACCTCCAGCTTCCCTCGTGATCAAGGATGCATGGAGGCCATCTTGCCATCATATTTTGGCACGGCTACGCTGCCGTGATTTCACAAATCCGTCATGAAGAATACGCCTAATAAACGCCGTCCGTCAATAGCGCCTCTTGATTGGCATTTCCAGACCGACCATCTTCCCCGCACGGGGCATTACGCGTGGATAAAAATTGTTGACGTAACCGTTAGCCGCGTCCACTTTACCGCCAGGCAAATGACATGAATTGCAATTCATCGCGGCGCCGACATTTTCTGGCAAAACCATGCAGTCTCCAAGCAGGCGTTTGCTGTAAAATATCTCACCGGCATTGTGCTGAGCAAGGATCACCTGGACTCGGGGAAACATATAGTATCTGACCTCTTGGCTTTCGGTGGCCAACACAGCAGAGCTCTGCTGTTCTGGAAGGCCCTAGGGTCAGGACCCATTGATTTGAATTGACGGCTATGATTCAGACGGGCGGATAGGAGCCCGACTGATGAGTAATTTGTTCTGGCTGACGGAGGAGCAAATGGCCCGTCTTCAGCCCTATTT
>Ga0172374_1002409_pt1 | contig 11906 bp, 12 predicted proteins | sample LakKiv3m_FD_114536 | JGI IMG/M metagenome (GOLD analysis project Ga0172374, IMG submission 114536) | Freshwater microbial communities from Kabuno Bay, South-Kivu, Congo - kab_092012_10.3m | ecosystem: Environmental > Aquatic > Freshwater > Lake | place: Democratic Republic of the Congo... | reverse complement strand
GTCGCGGTCGAGCGGCACATCACGCTCGATCGCACCATGTGGGGCTCCGACCACGCGGCATCCCTGGAGCCGGGCGGCCTCGAGCACCTCGTCCGCGACATCCGCATCATCGAGACCGCGCTCGGCGACGGCGTGAAGCGGGTGTTCCCCGGCGAAGAGGCGCCGATGGCGAAGCTGCGGCGGGTGGGCGCCTGAGGCGCGTGCCATGAACGGTGAGCTGCGCGTCGTCGCGATCGCGGATGCCGACTCGTTCGTGAAGTGGTCGGCTGCGCTACTGGACGCGGTCCCTGAGCCCGTCGAAGGGCCCGGCATCCGCCGGCACATGCTGCTCGTGCGCACCCCGCTCACCGTAAGCCGCGAGCAGGAGCACATGGCGCTCGCCGGCACCGCGTTCGGCGACGGATCCGTGACGCGCGTCGGCTTCGACGAGGTCGCCGGATGGCTGCGAGGCCACCTGCCCGACGTCGTCGTGCTCGCCGGACGCGGGCACTTCGTCCGCCTCATCGCCCGCGTGATCGACCGGCTGCCGCAGCGGCCCGTCGTCGTCAGCGGGTTGCCGGGGATGTCGATCCCCGCGCAGCGCGGGGCGCTGGAGTACCGCCGCGAATCCGACCTGCTCGTGCTGCACTCGCACCGCGAGCTGCGCGCCTTCGAGGCGCTCGGCGACCGCATCGGGATGCCGGTGCCGCTGGCCCTCGCCACCCTGCCGTTCGCGCGTTCCTCGTCGGAGACGCCGGTCGGCGTCGGTTCGCGGGCGCGGTCCGGCGCGGTGGATGCGGTGGGCTCCGCGGATGCCGCGCGCGGCAGCGTGCTGGTCGCCGAGCGTGAGCGCCTCGGCACCGATCTCGTCTTCGCCGCGCAGGCGCTCGTCCCCGCCGAGCGGCACGAGCGCGAAGAGCTGGTCGACATCCTGCTCCGCGCGGCCGCCGCACGCCCGAACCGCCGCGTCGTCGTGAAGCTGCGGTCGCGGCCGGGTGAGGCCGAGACGCACCTCGAGCGCGACGCCTACGCCGAGCTGCTCGCCAAGCGCCCGTCGAACCTCGTCTTCTCGTACGAGCCGATGGCGCTCGCGCTGTCGCGCGCCGAGGGGCTCGTCACGGTCAGCTCGACCGCCGCCGTCGAGGCGATCGCCCGCGGCGTGCCCGTCATCGCCCTCGACACGTTCGGGGTGCACAAGCCCCTCCTGAACACGGTGTTCGTCGGCAGCGGGCTGCTCGGCGGAGCCGATGACGTGGTCGCGCGGCGGTTCCGGCATCCCGACCCCGAATGGATGCACGACAACTACTTCCACGCGCCGTCGGAGTCGGACTGGTGGCAGCGCGTGCAGGAGCTCGTCATGCTGCGCCGCGGCGGCGCGCTGCCGCCGAAGGCCGTGCCTGCAGGGCGATTCGGACCGCTGCAGGCGGCCTGGCACCGGGCGAGCGTGCTGGGGTCGGAGGACCGCTCGTTCACCGGCAGACTCGCGCTCGGCATCGGCGAACCGCTCGTGCGGGGCATCCTCGGGGCCCGTCGCGCCCGGGCCCGCGCCGGTGTCGACACCTGGTCCGACCCCACGACCGACTACACGCTCGAGCCCACCCCCCACAAGGACCCCGTCCGCCGCTGACGGCCGCGTGCCGTCACTGATGGGAGAAGCTTTTCGCGGGTTCTGCCGTGCCCGAAGCCGCGAAAAGCTTCTCCGCTGATGCCGGGGAAGTGTCAGCGGTTGATCTCGTCGGCGTCCCAGTGCAGCGATGACCCCTCGCGGATCGGAAGCGCCTCGAGGGACGGGTCGGCACAGAGGGCGCGAACCAGTTCCGTCGAGCCCGCGACGATCGTCGAGTCGTAATCGATCTCACTCACCATGACCCAAGCGCGGTCGTCCGGCCACAGGATGCTGGGGTGCTCAGCATCGGGGGCGAAGCCGTGCGATTCGGCTTCACGATCGCGCCACGGCGCGCGGAGGATCCAGTCGGGGTCGGCGAACACCGAAGGAGCGGCCGAGAACAGTACGTGGTCACGGCCGGGGAGCTCTAGACGCGCCCCCTTGGAGATCTCGTCGGAGAGGATGCCGGAGTGCCACTTCGCCTTGCGGAACGGATTCTCGAAGTTCGCACGCATGCTGCTGCACCACGCCGGCACTCGAGAGGGGGCGTCGGAGAACGTGATGAAGCCGCGGCCGCTGCCGCCGTGGCCGCCGAGCAGCCCGCCCCAGCCCTCCCAGACGGCGACGTACCCGGCGTCGGGGGTCGAGGTGTGCGCGACCAGATGCCGTGTGATCGCGGCGAGCGTCGCCGGCGACATCCGCCCTTCGTCCGGAGACGTGAACTCGCGTCCGTCGGGGGCGATGCGGGCCCGCCAATCACCGTCGGCCGGGGTCCGCACCAGGTGCTGCCACTGCGCGAGCGCATGCATGGTCGTCCCGAAGGCTCCTGCGGCATCCGCCCACGAGATCGGCTGGTCGTCGAACAGGGTGATCAGCCGCTGCTGCTCGGCATCCGGCATGCTCTCCCATTCGTCGGTCGTCGGAACGCTGCGATCCAGCAGCGACCGCACCTCGCCGGGGTGGAAAATGCGTGCGTATGCTTCGTAACCGTGCGGGACGACCCCATGCATGGTCTCGTAGTCGTCGTCGAGGCGTTCGCGCAGCCATCCGCCCGCTGCATCCGGGTCCGCGATCCACTCCATGCCGACCACGGTACCCGGCGCCCGCGGCAGGCGTACCCTGGGCGCGTGACGGTGATCATCGCGTTCCTCGCCAACATCCTCGTCGCGGTCGCGAAGACGATCGCGGCGGCGCTGACGTCGTCGGCATCCATGGTCGCGGAGGCTGCGCACTCGTGGGCGGATGCCGGCAACGAGATCTTCCTGCTCATCGCCGACCGGCGGGGTGCCCGCCCGAAGGACGAGCGGCACCCGCTCGGGTACGGCCGGGCCGCATTCGTCTGGTCGCTGATCGCGGCGTTCGGCATCTTCACCGCCGGGTCGATCGTGTCGATCATGCACGGCATCCAGGAACTCGCCTCCGAGGAGCCGGTCGAGAGCCCCGTGATCGCGTATATCGTGCTGGGCATCGCGTTCGTACTGGAGGGGGCGTCGTTCACGCAGGCGTTCATCCGCTCGCGGCGCCTGGCGCGCGAGCGGGGGTCGTCGACGTGGGACTTCGTGATCGAGACGAGCGACACGACCCTGCGGGCGGTGTTCTTCGAGGATGCCGCGGCGCTGATCGGTCTCGTCATCGCCGGCGGGTCGATCGCGATCCACGAGGTCACCGGCGATGCGGTGTGGGATGCCGCCGGGTCGATCCTCGTCGGCATCCTGCTGGGGATCGTTGCCGTCGTGCTCATTGGGCGCAACCTCGCCTTCATCGTGGGCACGAACGCCTCGACGCAATTGCGCTCGCGCGTGGGGCGTGCGCTCCTGGAGGCACCGGCGATCGAGCGCGTCACCTACCTGCACATCGAGTACGTCGGCCCGAACCGCCTGTTCATCGTGGCTGAGATCGACCTCGCCGGCGACGAGCGCGAGCACGACGTCGCCCGGCGTCTGCGCGAGGTGGAGCAGCAGATCGAAGCGCACGACGTGGTCGAGACCGCCGTGCTGTCGCTGTCCGTCGACGACGAGCCGTCGCTCGATTTCGGACCTGAGCCGCCCGGGTCCGCGGCGACGTTCGCGACACGCCGGGAACTGACGTAGACTGTTGTGGTTGTCTGCCCACCGAACCGCACTCTGCGGCGCGAAGGGCGGCACGTGCAACACACCCTCCTGTTTCCGGGAAAGTCCCGGAAACCGTTCAAGTCCGAAGGAGGTGGGTAAGTGACGCACCAGTACGAACTCATGGTCATTCTGAACCCTGAGGTCGACGAGCGCCAGGTCGCGCCCACGCTCGACAAGTTCCTGAAGGTCATCACCAACGATGGCGGTTCTGTGGACAACGTCGACGTCTGGGGCAAGCGCCGGCTCGCGTACGAGATCCAGAAGAAGAACGAGGGCATCTACGCCGTCGTCAACTTCACCGCTACCAGCGAGGCCACGCAGGAGCTCGACCGTCAGCTCAAGCTGAACGAGCAGATCATGCGCACCAAGGTCCTCCGCGCTGAAGAGGCACAGGCGATGATCGCTTCTGAGGCCAAGCGCTCCGAAGAGAAGGCTGCCCGCAAGGCCGCCAAGGCTGCGAAGGCTTAAGGCTCATGGCCGGCGAAACCGTCATCACCGTGGTGGGCAACCTCACGGCCGACCCCGAACTGCGTTACACGCAGAACGGGCTGCCGGTGGCGAACTTCACCATCGCATCGACCCCGCGGACCTTCGACCGTCAGGCGAACGAATGGAAGGACGGCGAAGCGCTGTTCCTCCGTGCGTCCGTGTGGCGCGAGTTCGCCGAGCACGTGGCAGGTTCGCTGACCAAGGGCATGCGCGTCATCGCGCAGGGTCGCCTGCGTCAGCGCTCCTACCAGGACCGTGAGGGCAACAACCGCACGGCCATCGAGCTCGAGGTCGACGAGATCGGTCCGTCGCTGCGCTACGCGACCGCTCAGGTCACCCGCGCGGCATCCGGTGGAGCCGGCGGCGGGCAGTCCCGCCCGCAGCAGCAGCAGGTGTCGGAGGAGCCGTGGTCCACGCCCGGTTCCTCGACGAGCGCCGATGCCTGGAGCACTCCGGGCAGCTTCGGCGACGACACCCCCTTCTAAATCTCAATCTCGGATCCCTGAGCCTGTCGAAGGGCTCGGCATCCGTTCATCCCAAAGGAAAAACCATGGCTGGAAAGTCGAGCGGCGACCGCCGCAAGCCGCGGAAGGGTGGCAAGCCCACCGCTCCCGCGAAGTCGATCCGGGTCGGCGTCATTGACTACAAGGATGTCGCTACCCTTCGCAAGTTCATCTCGGAGCGTGGAAAGATCCGCGCCCGTCGTATCACCGGAGTCTCGGTGCAGGAGCAGCGTCTGATCGCCAAGGCGATCAAGAACGCACGCGAGATGGCTCTCCTGCCCTACGCCGGCGCTGGCCGCTAAGGGGTACCGGACAAATGGCAAAGCTGATTCTCACGAACGAGGTCGCCGGGCTCGGAAGCGCCGGTGACGTTGTCGAGGTCAAGAACGGGTACGCCCGCAACTACCTCATCCCCCAGGGCTACGCGACCGCGTGGACCCGTGGTGGCGCCAAGCAGGTCGAGTCCATCCAGGCCGCCCGCAAGGCCCGTGCGATCCACGACCGCGAAGAGGCCGTGGCGCTCAAGGACAAGATCGAGGCCGCGAAGGTCCGCCTGACGGTCAAGGCCGGCAACGGCGGTCGCCTGTTCGGCTCGGTCAAGACCGAGCACGTTGCCGACGCCGTCGAGGCCGCAGGTCTCGGCAGCATCGACAAGCGCAAGGTGACCATCACCTCGCCGATCAAGTCGACGGGTGACCACGAGGCGACCGTGCGTCTGCACGAGGACGTCGTCGCCGTCATCGCCCTTCAGGTCGTCGCCGCCAAGTAAGCGGCAAGGCTGGACGGATGCCCCGGAGTCTTCGGACTCCGGGGCATCCGCCGTTTGCGTGCGACATGCATCCGCTGGGGACGGATGCCGGTCACCCGATGATGGGGATCATCCGGTGACCCGACGTCGCAGCAACCCGGCTCCGATCAGGAGCAGCGCCGCGGCGAGCAGAGCCGGTGCGACAGGGATGTCCACTCCGGTCGTGGCGAGCATGCCGCCGTCTGCTGTCGCGATGGCGCTGCCCTGCCCGCTGGGGATGGGTGCGGAGCCGGGGTCTTCGCCCGGCATCGTGCCGGGATCTGTTCCGGGGTCGGTGCCCGGGTCGGTGCCGGGGGCCGTTCCCGGGTTGCTGCCGGGGTCGGTCCCGGGATCTGTTCCGGGGTCGGTTCCGGGGTCGGTGCCGGGGTCCGTTCCCGGACCCGCGCCCGGATCGGTGACCGTCGAGTCGCCGACGATGCCGATGGCGTTGCCACCGAGCGTCAACGGAATCGAGACCGGTGCGACGATCTGCGTACCGCCGAGGAGCGAGTCGAGTCCGCTCGTGACCGGATCGGCGCCCGCGACCGGTGCCGGGGCCGCCTGACCGCCGTCGCCGGTCACCGCACTGGTGCCTGCGACGCTGATCGCGTTGCCGGTCGCCGTCACGGGGACGGAGATCGGTGCGACGACCTGGGTGCCGCTCGCGACACTGTCGGTTCTGTCGGTGGATGCCGCGGGTGCGGTGCTCTCGGACGGGGCCGTGGCCGCGGGTGTCGACGTCTGGGTGACGTCGCTGTCGCCGAGTACTCCGATGGCGTTGCCGCCGACCGTCACGGGTACGTTCACGTCGACGAGTGCCTGTGTGCCGCTGAGCACCCCGTCGACGCCCGACGTGGTGACGGACGGTGAACTCGATGCCGGTTCGGCAGGTGGCGCCTGCGCGGGCGACGACTCTGCGACGTCGGACGTACCCAGGACGCCCACGGCGTTGTCCTCGACGACGACCGGCACGTCGACCGTGACCACCGCCTGCGTGCCGGATGCCGCGCCGTCCGATCCGCTGGTCGTGGTGGACGGGGCAGGTGCGGATGGCGCAGGGGCCGTTGCCGGTGCGGCATCCGCGGACGACGTCCCGAGCACCGAGATGGCGTTCCCCGTGACGTCCACGGGGATGTCGACGGGCACGAGCGCCTGCGTTCCGGAGAGGATGCCGTCCTCTCCATCGGTCTCCGCCGCGTTCGCGGCGGTAGCGCCGAGCAGGGTGATCCCGCCGGCGATGGCGACGCCCCAGAGGGCCCGCTTGACGAATGTTCGCATGATGATTCAACTCCAGACTGATCGATTCGGATGGCGCGTGCGCGATCCGCAGCACGCGTGTGCACGTCACCCCGAGAGGTGACCCGATTCTGATCAGTCGGGTGAGGCGTCAGTTTCGAAGACCGGAGCGGAGGGCAGGTCGTCGTCTGTCACGCCTCGCCCGTCCGACAGCGCCCGAGTGATGGCGGATGCTGCGAACGTGTCAGCGGCATCCGTGATGACTCCTCCGCCGTTCGCGGCCGGTGCGGCGGCAGCCGGTGCGGCGGGCGGTGCGTGAGCGGCGGGCAGGGGTGCAGCCGGGACGCCGGTCGCGTGCGTGACGAGGGCATCCACGGACGCCTGGACGCGCTGGGCGTCGAGGAAGAGCTGGGCGGTGACCGAGGCTGACAGCGACGGGCTGCCGGCGGATGCGCTGAGCACCGACGAACGGGCGGCGGGTCCCGCATCCGGCAGCGCCGCCGGTTCCGGGTTCGCCACGGCGGGACCGGTCGGGTCCTGGACGGGCGGAGCCGGCGCGACCGGAGGCGGCGCGACCGGATCCGGATCGGCAGGTGCCGACGGGACGGCGCGATCCACGACTCCGACCGCGGCGGGGACGACGGCCTGGGCCGTGCGACCGAGCGAGGCTGTCGCCGCGTCGAGCGCTGCGCCGGTCTCGGCGACGGCATCCGGAACGGAGAGCTCGTCGAGCAGGTCGCCGACGACCGGAACGGAGCGCGCGGTCTCGACGACAGGATCCGTGAGCCGCGAGACCGGAGAGTCCTGCAGTAGATCGGTCACGGGCGCTGTGACGGTCGGGGCGGCCTCGACGACGGCATCCGAAACCGGTGCGACGGCAGTGGGGACGACATCGCGGACGACGGGAACGGTCTGAACCGAGGTGGACACGGTGTCGGCGGTCGGCGCGGCCGCTGCCGGGACGGTCTCGGTGACGATAGGGGCGACATGATCGACTGCGGGGAGCACCACGTCATCGACGACGGCGCCCGCGATCTCGGCGCCGGCACCGACCGTCGACCCGACGACCGAGGTGATGCCGTCGAGGGGTCCGTCGAGGTTCTCCTCGGCGTGCGCGGTGCCCGTGGACGAGAGCAGGGTGAACGCGGCCCAGCCGAGCACGGCGAAAGCCCCCCATGCGAAACCGCCCCTGACGCGGCGAGATGCGATGGTCTTCACGTTCACCTCCCCCTCCGAGGGAAACGTCATCGACGAAACCTTGTCGCGGCCGACCATACTCGCGGAGCAGAGGCGTGTCCAGGGGCACTCGGGCTCAATGGGTGGGCCGTCGAGGCAGAATCGGGGCCGGGAACCGGGGACGCGCCCGGGAAAGTCAAGGCTTGACTTTCCCCAAGTTGTACACATGACGCACTGGCGGGGGGAAACCTTCAAGGAGTCATTGAAGCAGGTTTTCATCCACAGCCTGAGGAAACCGGAAAACCCAGGTCACACAGAATAAAAGAGTATCCGCGCTCCGGTCATCACAGGGTTATCCACATCGGTTCTGCACAGACACTCCGAAGTTGTTCGCATCCTCTCCACATAGTTATCCACAGGCCGTCTTGCATGGGGAAAACGTGACTCCTAGCGTGGACGGGCGACGAGATGTCGGTGGTGCGTGGTTCGCTCGAAGCGGCCGCGGAACGCATCCGCTGTCGCCGGGTCGAGGTCCTCCTCGACCTCACTGCCAACCGCACCGAAGGGAGTCCCGTGTCGATCGCCGACATCTCTGAGGAGCGCATGGGTGGACAGCGTCAGGCGGAACGCACCCCGCCGCACGATCTCCTCGCCGAACAGAGCGCCCTCGGCGGCATGCTGCTGTCGAAGGACGCCGTCGCCGATGTGATCGAGACGCTCAAGGGCGCCGACTTCTACATCCCCAAGCACGAGCTCATCTTCGAGGCGATCCTCTCGCTGTACTCCCACGGCGAGCCGACCGACGTCGTGGCGGTCACCGACGAACTCATCAAGACCGGTGAGCTCGGTCGAGCGGGCGGCGCCGACTACCTGCACACGCTCACCTCGATCGTGCCGACCGCCGCGAACGCCGGCTACTACGCCAGCATCGTTTCGGAGCGCGCGATCCTGCGTCGCCTGGTCGACGCCGGTACCCGCATCGTGCAGCTCGGCTACGACGGTCAGGGCGACGCGACCGACATCGTCAACAACGCGCAGGCCGAGATCTACTCGGTCACTGGAACCGAGACCGCCGAGGATTACGTTCCGCTGACGGTCGCGGTGGATGCCGCCGTCGAGGAGATCGAGGCCGCCAGCGGTCGAGACGGGTCGATGACCGGCATCCCGACCGGTTTCAAGGAGCTCGACGAGCTCACCAACGGACTGCACGGCGGGCAGATGATCGTCGTCGCGGCCCGACCGGCCATGGGTAAGTCCACCCTCGCGCTCGACTTCGCGCGGGCTGCGTCGATCGGTGCCGGCCACCCGTCGATCTTCTTCTCGCTCGAGATGGGCAAGGCCGAGATCGCCATGCGTCTGCTCAGCGCTGAGGGCGCCGTGCCGCTGCAGCACCTGCGCAAGGGCACCCTCGACCCGCGCGACTGGACGACCGTCGCCGCGACCCGCGGTCGCATCAATGACGCCCCGCTGTACATCGACGACTCTCCGAACATGACGCTCGTCGAGATCCGCGCGAAGTGCCGTCGACTGAAGCAGCGCGAGGGCCTGAAGATGGTCATCATCGACTACCTGCAGCTGATGACGAGCGGCAAGCGCGTCGAGTCGCGGCAGCAGGAGGTCTCCGAGTTCTCACGAAGCCTCAAGCTGATCGCGAAGGAGCTCCAGGTCCCGGTGATCGCACTGAGCCAGCTGAACCGTGGCCCGGAGCAGCGCCAGGACAAGAAGCCGGCCATCAGCGACCTGCGCGAGTCGGGATCGATCGAGCAGGACGCCGACATGGTGATCCTGCTGCACCGCGACTCGGTCTACGACAAGGACGTGCGTCCGGGTGAGGCCGACCTCATCGTCGCCAAGCACCGCAACGGCCCGACAGCGACGATCAACGTCGCCTTCCAGGGCCACTACTCGCGCTTCGCCGACATGGCGCCCGGCGACTTCGGTGGCGGCGGCGGGGGCGGCGACTTCAACTGATCGGAGTCGCCCTGAGCCGTTCCTGGACGCCTAGGACGCGGCGATCAGGTGCTCCCGCAGCTTCCCTGCGGCTTCCCCCATCCGGGCGAGTTCGTCAGCACTGAACGCATCGAGGAAGACCTCCTTGATGGCGCGCAGGTGCGGAATCGTGCTGGCCTTGAACGCCGCGGCACCGGCATCCGTGAGGATCACATGCGACCCGCGGGCATCTTCCACGCACGGTTCTCGGCGGATGAGGCCGCGCTTCTCCATGCGTCCGAGCTGACCCGACAGTCGGCTGCGCTCCCACGAGATCTCGGCTGCCAGCTCGGATGACCGCATCGTCCTGCCGTCTGTCTCGCTGAGCGCGAGCAGCACCTTGTAGTCGCCGGTGGACAGCTGCGAGTCGTGATGCAGTCGCGCCTCGATACGGGAGCGGGCGATGTCGAACGCCTCGACATGTGCACGCCACACCGCCAGCTCCTCGCTGGTCGGGAGCTCTCGACGCTTCTGGGTACCCATCGGCCCTCCAAGTAGTTGACATGTGTATCATATTCGTAAGTGATTCACACGTCAATCAGATCCAGGAGAGGGCGACAGAGGATGGATGCTTCGCAGATCGAGTTCGGCATCGACAGTTTCGGCGACCTGCCCCGCGACGACCGGGGAGAAGTGGTCTCACATGCCGAGGCCATCCGCGCGACCGTGGCCGAGGCCGTCCTCGCCGACCAGGTCGGCATAGACGTCGTCGCGCTCGGCGAGCACCACCGGCCCGACTACGCGATCTCGAGCCCCGAGACCGTGCTCGCCGGCATAGCGACGGCGACCAAGCGCATCCGGCTCTCCTCCGGCGTGACGGTGCTCTCCTCCGATGACCCGGTACGAGTGTTCCAGCGCTTCGCCACGGTCGACGCGCTCTCCGACGGCCGCGCCGAGATCATCCTCGGCCGCGGCTCCTTCACCGAGTCGTTCCCGCTGTTCGGCTACGACCTCACCGACTACGAGGTGCTGTTCGAGGAGAAGATCGACCTCTTCCACAAGCTCCTCGACGAGAAGCCGGTCACCTGGGAGGGCACCACGCGCGCGGCCCTCCACGACGCCGACGTCTACCCGAAGACCGACTCCGGGCGCCTGGATACCTGGGTCGGCGTCGGCGGCTCGCCGCAGTCCGTGCTGCGCACGGCGCAGTACGGGTTCGGACTCATGCTGGCCATCATCGGCGGCGCGCCCGCGCGCTTCGCGCCCTACGTCGACCTGTACCGGCGCGCGCACGAGCAGCTCGGCACGCAGCCCGGGCCGGTCGGCATGCACTCGCCCGGATTCATCGCCGCCACCGACGACGAGGCCAGGGAGCTGTTCTATCCCGGATACAAGGAGATCCGCGACCGGATCGGCGCCCTGCGCGGCTGGCCGCCGCTGCAACCGGGAGAGTTCGCGAACGACGTCGAGCACGGCTCGCTCTACGTCGGCTCGGTCGAAACGGTCGCGCGGCGCATGGCCGACGCGATCCGCGCCCTCGACGTCGGGCGCTTCGACATGATCTACTCCGCAGCGGGTTCGGTCTCGGCATCCGCCCGCCTGCGATCGGTCGAGCTGTACGGGACGCAGGTCATCCCGCGCGTGCGCGAACTGCTGGCCGAGTCGGGCGACGGGATGCCGCGATGACGACGACCATCGGCATCCTCGGCGCGGGCAAGGTCGGCACGGTGCTGGCCCGCCTCGCCGTCGCCGCCGGATACCGCGTCCTGCTCTCCGGCTCCGGCGACCCCGCGCGGATCGCGCTGACGGCCGAGGTCCTCACACCCGGCGCGACGCCCGGTTGGCCCGCGCAGGTGGCCGAGGATGCCGAGGTCGTGATCCTCGCCCTCCCGCTCGGCAAGCACCGCACGCTCCCCGTCGAGCAACTGCGAGGCAAGCTCGTGATCGACACGATGAACCACTGGTGGGAGGTCGACGGCCCCCGCGATCGGATCCTGCCCGAGGGTCTGTCGTCGAGCGCGTTCGTCCAGCAGCTCCTGCCCGAGTCGCGGATCGTCAAGGCGCTGAACCACATGGGCTACCACGACCTC
>Ga0172374_1002408_pt1 | contig 11908 bp, 11 predicted proteins | sample LakKiv3m_FD_114536 | JGI IMG/M metagenome (GOLD analysis project Ga0172374, IMG submission 114536) | Freshwater microbial communities from Kabuno Bay, South-Kivu, Congo - kab_092012_10.3m | ecosystem: Environmental > Aquatic > Freshwater > Lake | place: Democratic Republic of the Congo... | reverse complement strand
CGGCGATGCCGTTGTAGTCGCTGTACGCCTGGTAGGCCTCGAGCATCGCGAACTCGGGGCTGTGGGTCGAGTCGGCACCCTCGTTGCGGAAGTTCCGGTTGATCTCGAACACCCGCTCGATCCCGCCGACGACCGCGCGCTTGAGGTACAGCTCCGGCGCGATCCGCAGGTACAGCTCGGTGTCGAAGGCGTTGGAGTGGGTGATGAACGGCCGCGCGGAGGCCCCGCCGTGCTGCACCTGCAGCATCGGAGTCTCGACCTCGAGGTAGTCGTGGCTCGCGAAGGTCGCTCGCAGGCTCGCGTTCACGGCGGCGCGCGCGCGGACGGTGGTGCGCGCCTGCTCGCGGACGATCAGGTCGAGGTAGCGGCTGCGCACGCGCCCTTCCTCGCTGAGCTCGGCGTAGGCGTTGGGAAGCGGCAGGATCGCCTTGGCCGCGATCGCCCAGTCGTCGGCCATGATCGACAGTTCTCCGCGACGACTGGAGATGACCTCGCCGTGCACGAAGACGTGGTCACCCAGGTCGACGTACTCCTTCCAGTCTGCCAACGACTCCTCGCCCACGTTCGCGAGGGAGATCATGGCCTGGATGCGGGATCCGTCACCCGCCTGGAGCGTGGCGAAGCAGAGCTTGCCGGTGTTGCGACTGAAGACCACGCGCCCCGCGACCCCGACGATCACGCCGGTCTCGGCGCCGGCCTCGAGCTCGCCGTACTCGGCGCGCAACGAGGGAATCGTGTGGGTGACGGGAACGGCGACGGGGAACGCTCCCCCGCCCGGGTCCGTCCGCTTCTCGATCAGACGCTCGCGCTTCGCGAGTCGCACGGCCTTCTGCTCGTGGACGTCCTCTTCGGAGGAAGGGTCGGTCGAGGCCGATTCGGGCGCGGCGGACGCGTCAGTCATGTGGGGGGCTCCTTGGAAGTCCCTGCCAGTTTACCGAGGCGGCGTGCGGACTCTCCGCCCAGGCTGGGTAGCCTCGAACAATGGGCCATCCACGGATCCTCCGCGCGTTCGCTGTCCTCATGCTCGCCTTCGGGGCGGTGGTCATGCCCACCGCCGCCACGGCAGCCCCCGCCGAGCACACCTCGGCCGTCGCCTCGCAGGCGCAGACAGCGGTCACGGCCGACGATGAGGACGACTTCTCCTACAGCTCGTGGACCTCCGCGTACGAGGTCGGGCTCGACGACGAGGGCCGCGCGCGGATGCACGTGACGGAGACCCTGGTCGCCCGGTTCCCGGAGACGGACCAGAATCGCGGCATCGTCCGAGGCCTCGTCACCGAGTACCAGGGAGCGAGCACGGAGACCACGGTCCTGTCGGTGACCGATGAGACCGGCGCAGCGGTGCCGTACGAGACCGAGGAGGACGACGGACTGCTCTTCGTCCTCACGGGAGACGACGACTACGTGCACGGCCTCACCACCTACGTCATCGAGTACGAGATGCGGGACGTGATCCTGGCGACTGAGCCGGCTGCCGGGTCGTCGAACCCCTCGGTGGACGAGTTCTACTGGAACCTGCTGCCCCTCGACAGCACGCAGCCGGTCGACCGGTTCCGCGCCGAGATCGTGTTCGACGCCGAGATGAGCACGAAGCTCACCGGCGACACCCGTTGCTACACGGGACCGGCAGGGTCGACGGAGGAGTGCGAACTCGCTGGGCCCGGTACCGAGGACGGACGGGCGACGTTCGACGTCGAAGCCGCGGAGCTTCCGGCCGGAGACGGGGTGACGGTCGCCGTCGGCTTCGAGGCGGGCACCGTCGCGCAGCCTCTCGCTCGCACGCCGGATCCCGTGGGCGACGTCGCCCCGGTGGCCGCGGCCGTGGGCGCGGTGGGTGTGTCCGTCGGCAGCTGGGTGGCCGTCTCCGCGTTCGCCCGTCGTCGGCGCACGGCGACCGGGGTCGTCGTCGCGCAGTACGACGTACCGGATTCCCTGCCGCCGTTGGTCGCAGCGGCCCTCGTGCCCGGCGCCAAGGATGTGATCCCGGCGGAGATCGTCCATCTCGCGGTGCGCGGAGCACTGCGCATCGAGGAGGGCACCGCATCCGAGGAGCCGCGGCTGCGCCGCATCGCCGGGGCACCCGCTCCCGACGCTCTCGACGCACAGGCGCTCGACGCGCTCTTCCTCGGTGCTGATCCGGAAGGAGTCGTCGATCTACCCGCAGCGGACGAGGCCTTCGCGGCGCGCATGACGGCTCTGCAGCAGGGCGGCCTGCTCGAGGCGGAGTCGCGCGGCCTCACCGAGAAGGCGCGGAGTCGCGGTGCCGTGATCGTGCAGTGGTGCGCCATCGCGATCGCCCTCGTGGGCCTGACGCTGGGGATCGTGGCCGCGAGCACGGGCCGTCTCTCCGCGATCCCCGGCCTCGTCGCCGCCGCCTTCGCCGTCCTTCTCGTGCTGCTCTCCAGCCTCTATGCGTTCTCCCGGCACACGGTCCCCACCGCCGAGGGTGCCCGCGTCTCCGAGTATCTGCAGGGCGTGAAGGAGTTCATCCGCGTCGCGGACGCCGACCGTCTTCGCATGCTGCAGTCGTACACCGGTGCCGAGCGCCGTCCGGACGGCACCGCCGACGTCATCCACGTGTACGAGAGGCTCCTGCCCTACGCGATCCTGTTCGGTCTGGAGGACGAATGGGGTGATGTGCTGGAGCAGGCATATGCACGGGAGCAGCGCGGTGCGGCCTGGATCGGCGATCCCGGCTCCTTCCTGCTGCGAGCGCAGCTCGCCTCCTTCGTCGCGTCGTCGCACTCCGCTGCGACATACTCGGCGCCGTCCAGCTCGTCGAGCACAGGCGGATCGTTCGGCGGCGGATTCTCCGGAGGGGGCGGGGGAGGCGGGTTCTCCGGCGGGCGCTGAGCGACCGCCGGGCTCAGCTCAGCGGCGCCTCAGCGCAGCGACGCGCTCAGCGGAGCGGTGCCTCAGATCAGGGGCGGTTCGTCCGAGGCTTCGCGCAGCGCTCGCTCCACGGTCGACTGCACGAGCGCCGACAGGTAGCCGCCGGGGTTCTCGACCCCGATCTCGCGGAGGCGTGCGGTCGACTGACCGATGATGGATCGCGAGAACTCGGTGGCCGTCGCGATCGCGTCCGCATACGCGGGGCGGTCCTCTTCGGCGATCACCACGGGCTCGCACCCCATCTCCACCGCGAGCGCCTGTGCGATGGGCAGCACGGCGGCAGGCGCGGTCACGGCCGCGAAGCCCGCCTGCAGCTGTCGGAGGTCGATCGAGGTTCCGGTGAACGTGATCGCCGGATGAACCGCGAGCGGGATCGCCCCGCGCTCGGCGGCCGGACGAAGAACCTCGATGCCGTACGCCGGGTCGGTGTGCAGCACGAGCTGGCCGATCTGCCAGCCGCCCACCTCGGAGATGCCGGAGACGAGCGACGGCAACTGCTCGGACGGCACGGCGAGGATCACGAGCTCCGCCCGACGGACGACCTCCAGAGCGTCCAGGACGGGGACGTCCGGCAGCACCGCAGAGGCGCGTTCATCGTCGGAACCGCTCGTGATCCCGACGACCGCGTGTCCGGCTCCGGCGAGCGCCGCTCCGACGACCGGACCAACCCGACCGGCGCCGATGATCCCGACGCCGAGGCGTCCGTCACGGACCACGCTCACTCCCCCGGCGCAGCGGGTGAAGCGGGCGGCGCAGGCGGGGCGACCGGAGGCGCAGCAGGCGGAGCGACCGGAGGCGCGGGCGGCGGGGCGACCGGAGGCGCAGCGACCGGAGACGCAGGCGGCGGAGCGACCGGAGGCGCAGGCGGCGTCTGCCCCAACGCGGTGAAGACCGGCGGCGGGCCCGTGTAGGGCGGCGGGGCCACGGGCGCGGCCACCGCCGTCGGCGTCGACGCGTGCTCGCTCCACCGATGCGTCGTATCCCGAGACGCCGCCTCCGCGGCGGCTCGGCTGACATCGTCCAGGAGCGCCAGCGCATCGGCGCGCTCGAGCCCGGAGAGGTAGCCCGTGATAGGCCCGGGGACCGTGTGCACCTGCGCTCCGGACACGCGCTGCGCCCGGTCGATGGGTCCCTGGCTCAGCGAGACGCCCTGGAGCCGCGCCAGCGGGAACACCGCGAGCTTCCGCCAGATGTTCCCGCGCCGGAGGATCAGGCCGAACTCCTCGACGAGGTAACCGTGACGCTTCCATGAGACCGGACGACGCCACCACGCGCGACGGGGCATCCGACGGTACGCGTCGCCCTCGCTCGGCCCGACAACGCCCTGATCCCAGAGCGAGGAGATGCTCGCGGCGGGGACATCCGGCAGCACGAGGGCGAGCACGCGCTCGACGTCCGCGCGCTTGCCGACCGGGAGGACGACGTTGAACTGCTGGCCGCTCCCCGACGACTGCTGCGCCGCGCTCTTGCCGCTCATGCGGTTGATCTTGATCATCCACCAGCCGAAGGGACGCCACAGCAGCGACTGCGAGACCTCGACGGCGAAGATGCGCCCTGGCGGCAGCGTCTCGGTCACGGTCGTCAGCAGTCCGTAGGTGATGCGCACGCCGTCGGGCGTCGGCGCGATCGAGTACCGCAGCGACTTGGAGATCTGCGCCCAGGTGATACCGACCACGGCGATGACCATCGGGATGCCCATCCCGAGTCCGATGCCGAGGAGCACGACGCCGCCGTCCGGGTCGCCGTCGACGAGCATGCCGATGAGCGTGCTGCCGATCGCGACGGCGAAGATCACTCCGAAGAAGACCAGCCACAGCAGGCCCGAGATCAGCTGCGATCCGACGAGTCGACCGGTCGGGATCTTGACCACGCTCTCCGGCACCACGTCGGCGAGGTCGACGCCGGCGATGAGGTCGTTGACCCCCGCGTTCATCGAGCCGACGAGCTGCGCGCGCGCGGACGCGGGCGCCGCAGTGCCCGCTCCCGCGGCGTCGGGGTTGAGCGCGGCGTGACGCGCCGCTCGCGCGCCGGAGGCCAGACGCAGGATGTCCGCACGCACCGACTCGGCGCGAGGCGTCGCCAGGTACTCGAGCTCGACGTTCGCGTCATTGCCGGCGCCCACGACTTCGAGCTTCGCCAGGCCGATGATGCGAGCGGGGAACGGTCGGGTCAGGTTGACTCCCTGCACCCGGTCGAGCGGCGCCCGCCGGTGCGAGCGGAAGATGATGCCCTTGCGCACCTCGACGTGGTCGCCGGTGATCCGGAACTGCTGGAAGCGCCAGACGAACCAGAAGATCGCCACGAGCACGAGGACGAGTCCGAGCACGCTGAGCAGAGCGACGAGGATCAGGTTGTTCGCCAGTACCCAGTCGACCGGATCGCCGCCGGTGTAATCGCCGTAGTGGGCTTCCTCGGGCGTGAACAGCGCGACGAGCCAGTTGATGACGCGATCACGCATGTTCGCGACCACGATGCCGGCCACGATGATCAGCGCCAGACCGCCCTTGAAGAGCGGGGTGAGCGGGTGCATCCGGTGCCACTCGCCGTTCGCGAGCGTGGTCGACGGCTCCACGGCGGATGCCTGCGGGCTCGGCGTCAGGGGCGGCTGCGGCTCGCTCACAGGCCGGTCCGACGCGTCTCGGCGACCTGGATGAGGGTGTCGCGCAGCGCTTCCGATGCCGCCTGCGTCAGGCCCGGGATCTGCACGCCGGTGGTCGCGGCGGCCGTGACCATCTTCAGCTGCGAGACCCCGAAGGCGCGGTCGAGGGGCCCCTGGGTGATGTCGACCAGCTGCATGCGGCCGTAGGGGACGGCGATCATCCGCTGCCAGAGGATGCCCTTGCGGAACACGATGTCGTCCGCACGGAGCATGTAGCCGATCGCCTTCGCCTGACGGGGCAGGATCACCAGCGTGATGACCGTGATCAACAGGATCACGCCGGCCGGGATCCATACCCAATCCTGCTCGAGCACGACGTTGAGCACGACGGCGACCGCGACGACGATCGCGATGAAGATCACGTTCTGCACGATCTGCGAAACGACGTAGCGCGGCGAGATCTGGTGCCATGTGCCGTCAAGCTCGAGCCTGGCCTCGTTCCGCGCGGTGCGCAGCTTCGCGTAGGTCCCCTGGTCGAGGGCGTCGAGGTCAGTGCCCTCCGCCGGGTTCAGGGGCGCGGTCTCTGGGTTCTGAGTCATCAGGATCCTTCGGCAGGGTGCAGAACTGTTCAGCGACGAGCGCGGCGACGACGAGGACGATCGCGCTTCCGATGAGGGCCAGCATGGCCACAGTCGACCCTACCGGGGGTTCGATCGGCCGTGTCAGGAGGAACAGCTGCAGCCCGGCGCCGAAGCCGGCCAGAATCGCGCCGAGCAGGCTCGATGCACGGGCGAGCGTCGCGGCCCGCAGAGCCCGGAACGGATCGATGCGGACGCCCGACCGGACGCTGCGCCGGACCGGCCAGGCCACACCGAGGGAGGCGCCCGCGATCAGCAGGAGCAGCACCGGCAGCAGCAGGGACGGGGTGAAGGTCGCGCGACCGCCCGCTGTGAGCAGGTGGTCGAGAAGGAAGCCGCCGCCGGCGCCGAGCAGGGCAAGGACGACGAGCAGTCCGGCCGAGGTGCGTCTCATCCCTCGCCCCTGGCGCGGAGATCTGCCGCGAGCTCGGCGACCCTGCCCCACCCCGGCAGCACGGCGTCGGGGTCGACGTCCAGCCAGGGTTCGAGCACGAACAGGCGCTCTGCGGCGCGCGGATGCGGCACCTGCAGCCGCGGTTCGTCCGAGACGAAGTCGCCGTACGCGATGAGGTCGAGGTCGAGGGTGCGGTCGCCCCAGCGCTCTCGACGCTCCCGCCCGTTCTCGTCTTCGATCGCGTGCAGCATGCCGAGCAGGATCTCCGGCGCCAGACGCGTGGTCACCAGCGCGACCGCGTTCACGTAGCCGGGGGCGTCGGGATCCGGCCCGTCGAGACGCAGGGCGACGGTCTCGAACAGGGCGGACAGGCGCACGTCGCTGACCAGCGGCAGCCGTGCGATGCGCTCCGCAGCAGCGCGGATCGTCTCGTGTCGGTCGCCGAGGTTCGCGCCGAGCGCCACGACCGCGACGGTCTCCGGTCGCGCGGGGCGAGGACCGGGCAGCTGCGGGGGTTTCGCGAGGCTGCGGCTCATGCGGTGATGTCCTCGAGCCACTCGGGCCCGCGGCTGCGGTGCACGGTCACCGCGACATCGGCGAAGTTCCGGTCGATCGGGGCGTGCGGCTTGTGTACGGTGACGGTCACGTTCTGCACGCGGGCGTCCTGCAGCGCCACCGCGGCGATCCGCTCGGCGAGGGTCTCGATCAGGTTGACGGGCTCGCCCTCGACGACTCCCGCCACCTTCTCGGCCAGTTCGCCGTAGTGCACGGTGTCGGCCACGTCGTCCGAGGCGGCGGCCTGCTCCAGCGACATCCGCAGCCGGAGGTCGACCACGAACTCCTGGCCGTCCTCTCGCTCATGCGCGTACACGCCGTGGCGGCCGAAGACGGTCAGACCGGTGAGGACGATCTCATCGAGGAAATCCATGCCTCTAGCGTACGGGGGCGACCCCAGGGCGCGCCCCTCAGCCTTCCCAGGCGTGCGCGACGGCGAGGGCGTCGCGGGTGGCGGACACATCGTGCACGCGGACCGCCCAGACGCCGGCCCGCACAGCGAGGGCGCTGGTCACGGCGGTGGCGAGGTCTCGCCGCGCCTCGGAGACCTCTTCGTCCTGGCCGCCTTCGCCACGCAGCACCTCCGCGAGGAACCTCTTGCGCGAGGTGCCGATGAGCACGCGCGGGCCGAGCGCGATGATCTCGTCGAGCCCGCGCAGCACGTCCCAGTTCTGCGTGCCCGCCTTCGCGAAGCCGATACCCGGGTCGAGGATCAGGCGCGAGGGGGCGATCCCGGCGGCTGCTGCTTCGCCCAGGCGCTCCTGGAGCTCGCCGGCGACTTCGCGGGCCACCCGGCGGTACTCGGCGTGCGCGTACATGTCCGCCGAGAAACCGCGCCAGTGCCCGATCGCGAAATCCGCTCCGGACTCCGCGACGGCCGCCCGCATGTCCGGATCGGCCAACCCGCCCGAGACGTCGTTCACGATGCGGGCGCCTGCGCGGACCGCCGCTGCGGCGGTCTCGGCGCTCAGCGTGTCGATGCTGACGGGCACGCCGGCCGCGGCGAGCTGTTCGATCACCGGGATCACGCGCTGCTGCTCGACATCGGCGCCGACGCGCTCGGCTCCGGGCCTGGTCGACTCTCCGCCGACATCGAGCACGGCGGCCCCGTCCGCGCGCAGCCGGAGACCATGGGCGACGGCCGCGTCCACGTCGAGGTATCGTCCTCCGTCGCTGAACGAGTCGGGCGTGACGTTGACGATGCCCCAGATACCCGTCATCAGAGAGCGGACCCGTCGCGGGACGCCCCCGAGCCGGCGGACAGTCCGATGAGCGTGATGAGCTCGGTGCGAGCGACCGGATCCGCGTAGACGCCGCGCGCGGCGATCGTGAGCGTCGAGGCTTCCGTCTGGCGTCCGCCGCGCATCGTGACGCAGCCGTGGCTGGCGTCGAGCACCACGAGCACGCCGCGGGTGTCGAGGTGCTCGGCGATCGTGTCGGCGATCTGCTCTCCGAGCCGCTCCTGCACCTGCGGTCGGGCCGCGAGCACCTCGACCACGCGCACGAGGGCACCCAGTCCGACGACCTGCTCGCCCGGCAGATACGCGATGTGCGCGTGACCGGCGAAGGGCAGGAGGTGGTGTTCGCAGACCGAGCGGAAGCGGATGTCACGCAGCAGCACCGCGCCGGACGGGAGGGTGTCGGGCGCAGGGCCTCGTGTCACGCTGATGGTGTGCGCGAGCGGAGCCGCTGGGTCCTCCCCCACTCCGGAGAAGAACTCCGTGTACAGCTCGGCCATGCGCGACGGCGTCTGCTTGAGCCCCGGTCGATCGGGATCCTCGCCGATCGCCTCGAGCAGCTCCCTGGTGAGTCGCTCGACGCGCTGCCTGTCGACGGTCACGTCAGGCCGTCGCGGGCCGCGGGTGACCGGCTCCGGCCGACCCCTGCTGGGTGCGCGGCGCACTGCTGGGGGCCTCGACCGATGCGGCGAGCGAGACGTCCTTCTTCGGCACGTCGATCGGCGGACGCTCGGAGACCGGGCGGTCCTCGCTCGACAGCCACAGCGGGCGCTCGGGGAGCTTCTTGACCTCGGTGAAGATCTCCGCGATCTGGTTGTGGTCGAGGGTCTCCTCCTCGAGCAGCGCGAGGGCGAGCTTGTCGAGGATGTCGCGGTTCTCGCTGATCACGGCATAGGCCTCGTTGTGGGCCTGCTCGATGAGCGCGCGCACCTCGGCGTCGACCCGCTCCGCGACCTTCTCGGAGTACTCGCGGCCGCGGCCCATGTCACGGGCGACGAACATGTCGCCGCCCTCGGTGCCGAGCTTGACCGGGCCGACCTGCGTCGTCATGCCGTACTCGATGACCATCTTGCGGGCGATCGAGGTGGCCTTCTCGATGTCGTTCGACGCACCCGTGGTGGGGTCGTGGAAGACGATCTCCTCCGCGACGCGGCCGCCCATCGCGTAGGTGAGCTGGTCCTGCAGCTCGTTGCGGGTGACCGAGTACTTGTCGTCCAGCGGCAGCACCATCGTGTAGCCGAGCGCCTTGCCGCGGGGCAGGATCGTGATCTTCGTCACGGGGTCGGTGTAGTTCATCGCCGCTGCAGCGAGAGCGTGGCCGCCCTCGTGGTACGCCGTGATGAGCTTCTCCTTGTCCTTCATCACGCGGGTGCGACGCTGCGGACCGGCGATCACGCGGTCGATGGCCTCGTCGAGCGCGCGGTTGTCGATGAGCTGGGCGTTCGAGCGCGCCGTGAGCAGCGCGGCCTCGTTCAGCACGTTCGCCAGGTCGGCACCGGTGAACCCTGGGGTCTTGCGGGCGACGACCTCGAGGTCGACGTTCTTCGACAGCGGCTTGCCCTTGCTGTGCACCTCGAGGATCTTCTGGCGACCCTTGAGGTCGGGGGCGTCGACGCCGATCTGGCGGTCGAAGCGGCCGGGGCGCAGCAGTGCGGGGTCGAGGATGTCCGGACGGTTGGTCGCCGCGATCACGATGACGTTCGCGTTCGGGTCGAAGCCGTCCATCTCGACGAGCATCTGGTTCAGGGTCTGCTCGCGCTCGTCGTTGCCGCCGCCCATGCCGGCACCACGGTGACGACCGACGGCGTCGATCTCGTCGATGAAGATGATGGCCGGCGCGTTCTCCTTCGCCTGGCTGAACAGGTCGCGCACGCGGGAGGCACCGACGCCGACGAACATCTCGACGAAGTCGGAACCGGAGATCGAGTAGAACGGGGCGCCGGCCTCACCCGCGACGGCGCGGGCGAGGAGGGTCTTACCGGTTCCGGGAGGTCCGTACAGCAGCACGCCCTTCGGGATGCGGGCGCCGATGGCCTGGAACTTCGCCGGATCCTGCAGGAACTCCTTGATCTCGTGGAGCTCTTCGATGGCCTCGTCCGCGCCGGCGACGTCGGCGAAGGTGACCGTCGGAGTCTCCTTGTTGACGAGCTTGGCCTTGGACTTGCCGAACTGCATGACCTTGCCGCCGCCACCCTGCATGGACGACAGGAGCCACCAGAACAGCAGGCCGAGCAGCACGAGCGGAAGAAGGAGCGAGAGGAAGCCGTCGAACCAGGTCGCACGCGGGACGGCGTCGTTGAAGCCGTCCTTGGGGGCTGCTTCGTTGATCGCGCTGACGACCTCGTCGGCACGCGCATCGACGTAGTAGAACTGCACGTTCTCGGAGCCTTCGAAGGGCTTCGAGAGCGTCATGTCGACCCGCTGATCCCCGTCGGTGTTCACGACCTCGGTGACCGTCGTCCCGGACAGGAGCTTCAGCCCCTCCTGGGTCGTGATCTGCTTGGGCGCGCCCAGATTGGAGATCAGCAGGAATCCGCCGAAGAGAAGCACGCCGATCAGCGCGACGTAGATCAGCGGATTCCGGGTGAGCTTCTTCACATCCATGATCGGATCAGCGTATCGCGCGCGCCCTAGGCGGGCGCTGTGCGTTCACCCACGGCGCAACGCCCGTCGCTGCCCCCGGGTCGCTGAGCCTGTCGAAGCGTGGGTCGCTGAGCCTGTCGAAGCGTGGGTCGCTGAGCCTCTCGAAGCGTGGGTCGCTGAGCCTCTCGAAGCGTGGGTCGCTGAGCCTGTCGAAGCGTGGGTCGCTGAGCCTGTCGAAGCGTGGGTCGCTGAGCCTGTCGAAGCGTCAGCTGTAGACGTGGGGCGCCAGCACGGCGACGTCCCGCAGGTTGCGGTACCGCTCCGCGTAGTCCAGCCCGTAGCCCACGACGAACTCCACCGGGATGTCGAAGCCGACGTACTTGCAGTCGATCTCGACCTTGGCGGCCTCCGGCTTGCGCAGCAGCGCGAGCACCTCGATCGACTCCGCGCCGCGGGACTCGAAGTTCTCCAGCAGCCAGCTCAGCGTGAGGCCCGAGTCGATGATGTCCTCGACGATGAGCACGTGCTTGCCGTGCAGATCGGTGTCGAGGTCCTTCCGGATCTGGACGACACCGCTGGACTTCGTGCTGGCGCCGTAGCTCGACACGGCCATCCAGTCCATCGGGGCGTGGAACGGCAGAGCCCGTGCGAAGTCGGCCATGACCATGACGGCGCCCTTGAGCACGCCGACGAGGATGAGGTCTTTGCCCTCGTAGTCCTTCGCGACCTGCGCCGCGAGCTCGTCGAGCTTGGCGTGGATCTCCTCCTCGGTGACGAGGATCTGTGCAAGGTCGTCCTGGATCTCCGCGGCGCGCATGGATCGATTTTAGGCGACGCAGCGGTGTGCTCCGGTCCCGGGCTGCGACCGCCCCCTCAGGAGTGGATCTCGTCGTGGTCTCCGCGCGTCGTCTTCGGACTGAGCACGGAGATCTCGACCGTCTCGAACTTGCCCTCCTCGGAACGAACCCACGTCACCTCGACGTACCAGTCGTCCTTCGCATAGGCGTCG
>Ga0172374_1002405_pt1 | contig 11911 bp, 12 predicted proteins | sample LakKiv3m_FD_114536 | JGI IMG/M metagenome (GOLD analysis project Ga0172374, IMG submission 114536) | Freshwater microbial communities from Kabuno Bay, South-Kivu, Congo - kab_092012_10.3m | ecosystem: Environmental > Aquatic > Freshwater > Lake | place: Democratic Republic of the Congo... | reverse complement strand
TTGCGCCGACTTGGAAGGATTGGAAATTGATTATTGCTGGAAAGATTTCGCGATCTCCGAAAAGGATTTGAAAATTTGCGGCCGCATTTCCGACGCGGGAATAAAGAAGGCTTGTCAGAACCGCGTGACGGAAGACCTGCTGGATGAACAAAAACAGGAATTGGAATAAGAGATATCAATGAAAATCAATGAACTAATAACTGTAAGCTGAATAAATTTAGTGAAACAGATAGTGATTTTGGCCGGTGGCTTGGCTACTCGACTTTATCCAATAACAAAAACGATTCCGAAATCGATGGTCTTGATAAATAATAGACCATTTTTGGAACACCAGCTGGAATTGTGCAAAAAAAATAAGATTACCGAGATTGTCTTATGTGTAGGCCATCTTTGGGAGCAAATTTTTGATTATTTTGGCGATGGAAAAAAATTTGGTGTCGACATAAAGTATTCGGTTGAAAGCGAGAAACTGGACACGGGCGGCGCTCTGAAAAATGCTTTGCCCTATCTCGAGGATGAATTTTTTGTGATGTATGGAGATTCTTACTTAACTACCGACTGGCAGCAAACCTTTCATCATTATCAAAAAATGAAAAACGAGGGATTCATGGTGGTTTATGAAAATAATTGGTCCATAGAGCCAAGCCGTGTACTTCTGAATGCAAGTAACACCAAAGTAGTAGAATACAACAAAGAAAATCCCAGACCAGAGATGAGATACATGGAATATGGCTTGAATATTTTGCCGAAAAAATTGATTAAGGAAGTTACTGAAAAAATATTCCCCATTTCACGATATTTTGACATTCTGATAAAAAGAGATCAGTTGTCGGCCTATATTTCAACAGAGCGATTCCATGAGATCGGTTCCCACGACGGATTGGAAAATCTCAAAAATATTCTTAAATAAAAACCTTTAGTTCGGTTATAATTCTAATGCTTTTTTATTTGACAAAAGCACTTGATTTGATATGTTTAAGGACTAAATGAAGGTTCATTGACAACAGAAAGCCTATAAAATCGAAAAAGCAGGGGGTGAATTATGTACAGAATGCTGTTGGGCAAGGTTCCACTGCGTATTTCGCTTGGTGGAGGAGGAACGGATATCGAATCGTTTTACGCTTTAGAGGGTGGGTATTGGACATCAGCTGCTATTTCTTTGTATGTCAGGATGTCAGTCAATCGGCGATGGAACGAATATTGGATCGTAAAATATTCAGACAAGGTCCAGATGGTCAAGTCTATTTCGGAAATCAATCACGCCATCATTCGGGAAAGCCTTTTGCTTTTGGACGCCGAAAAATGGCTCAAAGGAAAAGGCTTGGAAATGAACATCATTTCCGATGTTCCCGGATCATCAGGCTTGGGAGTATCCGGCGCTTTGACAGTAAATCTTTTGCAAATCCTTCATTCAATGAAGGGTGATAACTTACCCCGGAAGGAGCTGGCAGAGGAGGCCTATCACGTAGAGCATGACCTTTGTAAATACGAAGCGACCGGTAAGCAGGATCAATACATCGCCGCCTATGGTGGCATAACCTCGTTTGAGGTTACCCGCAGCGGATATGTTGATGCTTATCCGGTCGAACTGGATCCAAAAATCGTATTCGAATTGAACGAAAGTCTGGTTTTGTTTGGAACCGGTATTGCTCGGGTAAAATCGGCTAACGAAACTCTTCAAGCACACGGCCTGGCATCGTCCTCGGGAAAAAAGTTATCCAAGGTGGATTATCTTCGGCAGATCAAAGAGATCGGCTTAGCGCAAAACAAGGCCATGCTCGCCGGAGATGTGCGCCGATTTGGAGAACTGCTCGATACGCACTGGGAAGTAAAGAAAGTTTATTCCGAACACATTGCCAACGACACAATCGATGGAATTTACAAGGTTGCGAAAGAGGCAGGAGCCATCGGCGGCAAGGTGATCGGAGCAGGTACGGTTGGAGCGTTTTGGCTTTTCTATGTCGAAGCTGACAAAAAAGCTTCGCTGCGAGATGCCTTGACGAGCTACTCGCTCGAGGAAGTCCCGTGGACATTTGTCGAGCATGGTTCGATGATCGCATATTGCGAATAAGAAAAGGGGGCGACTATGGATCTTAACAAGTTTTTCACTGTCAGGCTAAGAGAGATCTCAAATATTGCAGAAATTCTAGAAAACCAGTCCCCGCTTTTCGCAAGGATGGTTTCGATTATTTCTGCTACCAGAGAGAGCGGCGGACGAATTTTTTTCTGCGGTGTTGGTGGAGGAGCCGGGAACGGAACACACGCCAGCGGCGATCTATTCAAAAGCTGCCAAATCCAGGCGATCTGCCTCACTGACAACACCCCGACCGTCACCGCCATCACGAACGATGAGGGCTGGTCGGAAGTTTTTGTGGATCAGCTTCGTGTCTGGAAGTTCAGCCAGAATGATGTCCTGTTTGTTTTCTCGGTCGGCGGTGGAGATACCGGACGCAATATTTCGGCCAACATCGTGAAGGCTGTCCAACACGCGAAGGAAGCCGGTGGCTTTGTTCTCGGAGTGGTAGGAAAAGCTGACGGTTATACAGCCCAAAACGGCAATGCGGTAATCGTGGTTCCAACTATAAACGCTGATTACCGCACTGCCCACACCGAGAGCTGGCAGGCATACATCGCTCACCTTTTGACTGAGGCCCTGCGCCAAAGGAGCGCCAAATGGGAATCAGTGATTTAGGCTCTAGGAAAGCGGTTTTTCTGGATCGGGACGGAGTGCTTAATCCGACAGTCGGATTCGATGGATCCGGCAGAACGGAAAGTCCGCTCCGCTTGGAAGATTTTCAGATTTTCCCCTGGGTAGCCGCGGCCGTGAAAATTCTCAATGGCCTCGGCTTTCAGATCTTCGTTGTCACCAACCAACCGGCAGTCGCGAAAGGCAAACTAACTTCGCAAGATCTCAGCGAGATGCATTTCCGGCTTATTCAGGAGGTTGAAAAAAATGGTGGATGCATTACAAAAATTTATGCGTGCATCCACCATCCTGACTCCCAACAAGTGAAAGTGCCGGAGCTCCTCGCCGAATGTGCTTGCCGCAAACCAAAGCCCGGGATGCTTTTCCAAGCCGCCAATGAATTCGGGATAGATCTCCAAAAATCCTGGATGATCGGCGACACCTGGAAAGATATCGAGGCCGGCCAAGCCGCCGGTTGCCAGACGGTTCTCGTCCGAAACGAAATCGACAACCGAGGAAAGAAAATTAAACCCAACTTCACCGCGGAAAATCTGCTGGAAGCGGTGAAAATCATACGCCGGGAGGAACTTCAAGTATGAATGAAAGAAAAGACGGCTTGCTCTTTCTGGATACCGGTGATCTCAAGGAAATCGAAAAATATTTAAACCTTGGGATCATCGACGGCGTGACCACCAACCCGACGATCATGAAAAAATGCGGCGTCACTGGCGGCTTTGCCGCAATCAAGGAGCGCTCTACCGAAATCGCCGAGCTCATCAATCCCCGTCCGCTCTCCGTCGAAACGGCCAGTCCTGAAGGCAACCAGAAAGAGATCATGAAGCAGGCTCGCGAGTTCGCCAGCTGGGCGCCCAACATCAATGTCAAAGTCACCATCACGGATCAGAACGGAAACCCGCAGACCAACATCATCAAGGCGTTGGCCTCGGATGGGATTGTGGTCAACGCAACCGCAATGATGAGCGTCAGCCAGTGCTTTCTCGCCGCCAAAGCCGGTGCCCGCTATGTTTCCATTTTTTTGGGACGGGTCGCCAATATGGGATATGATCCGGTGCCAGAAGTCCGGAAAATCCGGATGCTTCTGGATCAAACCCGACTCAACGCGCAGATCATTGCCGCCTCCAGCCGAGAAGCACTGAACGTCATTCAGTGGTTCGAAGCCGGTTCACACATCGTGACTGTCACTCCGGATCTTCTCAAACCCTGTCTCGACCATCCCTACACCCGAGACACCGTCGCAATGTTCGACGGTGACGCCAAAAGCTGGCTCTCTGAATGGCGTGAATACAGTAAATAACGCTACACTACCGAGGGTTAAACACCTTGCATAAGTCTCGAAACTGAGATAGAATGCAAGCAAGGTGTTTAATCCTTTTTTTATTTATAGTTATCGAAATTATGAGGTGTTTAGTGACGGGTGGCGCTGGTTTTATCGGCTCGCATTTAGTTGACCACCTTCTTTCCAGGGGCCATTTTGTAAAAGTTTATGATAATCTTAGCGGTGGAAACTATGATTTTATTAAGCATCATGAAAATAATAAAAGATTTTCCTTTACAAAAGCTGACCTCAAGGATTTAAAAACGCTGATTAAAGAAACCCGCGGCATAGAAATGGTCTACCATCTGGCAGCCAATTCTGATATATCTAAAGGAATTTTGGACCCCAGTATCGATTTCTCCCAAACGACACAAAATACCTTTACTCTCCTCCAGGCAATGAAGAAAAATAAAATCAATAAGCTTTTTTATACTTCCGGCAGCGGAGTTTACGGCGATGTTGGAGCAACATATACAAAAGAAAGTTATGGACCCCTGATCCCCGTTTCAATGTATGGTGCGACCAAACTTTCCGCGGAAGCGATGATTTTTGCTTTTTCGAATTTTTTTGATATTCAAGTTTGGGTATTGAGACCAGCCAATATCATCGGACCGCGACTGACACACGGCGTGGTTTTTGATTTTATCAAAAGATTGAAAAAGAATCCTTCAAAATTGAAAATTCTGGGAGATGGGATGCAGAGCAAATCATATCTTTATGTTTTGGATGTTATCCGCGGCATTGATATTGTGACGAAAAAAGCCACACAAAAAATCAATATTTTCAATATCGCTTCCAATAGCTTTATCAATGTAAATTCAATCGCAGATGTTATTGTCAGTGAAATGAATATCCGTCCCAAGCGATCTTGGACAGGAGGAAAAATAGGCTGGAAGGGTGATGTCGCTAAAGTAAGAATTGATAATGGAAAAATAACCAAGCTCGGCTGGAAACCTAAATATGATTCAAAAAATGCGATCAAAAAAACCGTACGTGTAATATTAGGAAAAGACAAGAAATTTTAGACTATGATCAAAAAAATTACAATTGTCATCCCCTGCCTTAATGAAGAGAAGGTTATTGGCGATGTCATAAGGGATTGCTGGATAGGCCTTAAAGACGACAGAAGCCATCAGATTCTGATCATTGATAGTGGAACGGACAAATCAAGTGAAATCGCAAGAAGCTTGGGATCGGATGTGATTAATCCCCCGAAACGCGGTCTTGGACAAGCCTATTTAGATGCCATCCCCCACATCCAGGGAGATTATGTTGTTATGGGCGATGCGGATGGAACATATGACTATAAAGAACTGGGTTGTTTTGTCGCAAAGCTTGATGATGGATATGAATATGTCATGGGCACCAGAATGAAAGGTTGGATAGAAAAAGGAGCTATGCCGAAACTACATCGGTATTTTGGCACCCCACTGACAACCTGGATACTGAACCGTCTTTTTAAGTTGAATTTTTCCGATATTCATTGCGGAATGCGGGCAATGACAAAAGAAGCCCTGATTAAAATAGATCTTCGATCGAAATCTTGGGAGTATGCTTCTGAGATGGTCATAAAATCTGGGCTGCTTAAGCTACGAACTGCCGAAGTACCAATCCATTTTTATAAAGACAAGAATGGCCGGCTTTCTCACCACAAAAGAAGCGGCTGGTTTTCTCCATGGTATGCCGGATGGATAAATCTTAAAATTATGCTTCTCTACGCTCCTAATTTTGTTTTCTTTATCCCCGGTGTCTTGGCCCTTTTATTGGGGATTTTGATTGTCCTCACGAGCAGTCTCGGCCTGATAAATAATTTCCGGCTCCATTTTTCATTGCTAGGCTTCGCCCTAGTAACAATCGGATATCTGACTATGCAATTGGGCATTATTTCTAAATTATTTAGTGATTTGAATAAGTATTATCAAGACAAGCTGACGTTATGGGTACATCAAAAATTCAACTATGACCGCGGAATGATTGCTGGAATTTTTCTGGTACTTCTTGGATTAACCCTTGCCTCTTTCTTGCTTTATCACTGGCTTAAAAATAATTTCACACTGGAATCAGTTTCCGTTTTTGGCATCATAGGCTTAACTTTAATCACCTTAGGATTTCAAACCATTTTTTTCACTTTTATTAACGAAATATTTAAGATATCAAGGAAATGAGAAACAATTCTTTTGGCGAAAATTATAAATTAACAACTTTAGATAAATTTGGAGGATACTTATCTATCTATAAAATTATTAATTTTGTAAAAAAAAGTTGGCCGAAGCGGATCATTGATATAGGCTGCGGATTTAACGCGTCGACAATCGTGAAGCTGAAAAAATTTTCAAAAAACCTTGTTGGGATTGATCTGAGAATAAATCCTAATTTGCAAGGTTTCAAAAAAATAGAGACTCGTTTGGACGATAATCTTTCATTCCTGGATGATAATTCGGCTGACCTAATAATTTTGAATTCAGTCCTAGAGCATCTGGTTAGGCCTCAGGAAATCTTAAATGAAATTTACCGTGTTTTAGATAAAAACGGAACTGCCATCATTAATGTCCCCAACTGGAGAGGTAAATATTTTTTGGAACTGATGGCTTTTAAGCTGCACCTGTCCCCCGCCAGAGAAATGAATGACCATAAAATGTATTATGATAAAAAAGATATTTGGCCAATGCTGGTTAAGGCGGGATTTCAGCCGATGAATATAAGAGTCAAATATCACAAATTATTTCTAAATACAATTTGCTATGCAAGGAAGCAATAATGACGAAGTTCAATATGATAAATGGTGGACAGATTTCGTTTCTACTAACATCGAGGATCCGGGAACCGCTTACCGTACCGATTTTATTCTTGAAATAATTATGAATTTGAGGATAAAAAATGTTGCGGATGTTGGTTGTGGATCAGGTCAATTAATTAAAAAAATTTCAAGGAACATTCAGGGCTTGAATTTAACTGGATTTGATGTTTCACAAAAAATAATTGAAATCAATAAAAACAATTATAAAAGCTCCGATTTTTATTGTTTAAATTTAAATGATGATGTAATAATTGACAGAAAATTTGATCTAGTAATATGCTGTGAGGTTATTGAACATCTCAGGAACTGGGAAAAATCGATTGAAACTCTTTCAAAATTAGCTTTTTCGGGTGGCTATGTACTGATAACAACCCAGTCGGGAAAAATATATAAACACCATAAGGCTCTTAACCATTTGAGGCATTTTAAAAAGGAGGAAATTGAAGACAAATTAACGAAAAATGGAATGACGATTGTTAAGTCTTTTTATGTCGGCTGGCCATTTATGAATTTGAAGAATATTTTAGCGCACATTTTTTATAAAAATATTGAAAAAAATATGCTAAGATCCCAGGAACAAGGAATATTAAATCGCTTGGGCTTCAAAATATTTGGTTTTTTGTATAAGATATCTTCAAAAAAATCTGGTCCTCAGATTTTTATTTTGGCAAAAAAATAGATGGTCGAGTTATCGCTAAAACTTAATTCAATCAAAGACAATAACCAGGTTATTCGTTACATTATAGTTGGTAGCATTTGTGCAATATTTGATTTATTATGCTTTTTCGCACTTGTCAATTTTCTTCATGTCTGGTATTTATACGCATCTGCTCTTTCTTTTTCCTTAATCACATTTTTTGGTTTTTTTATTCAAAAATATTATACATTCAAAAATAATTCTAATAACCACTCTGTGCAGTTAGTTTCTTTTTTTTCCATAGCTGTCCTTGGTTTATTATTAAATCTATTTTTTATGTATTTTTTTGTAGGAATTTTAGGATTTTGGTATTTAATTGCCATTTTTTTAACAAAAGGAATTGTTTTATTTTGGAATTTTTTTTCCAATAAATACATTACTTTTAGCAAAAAGTGTGAATTGTCGACATAAACAAGTAACCAACTATCTAATGAAAATTAAGCCGATCTTTTTTAAAAAAAGTTTTCTTGATCTGCCAATGTGGTTTTGGCTATCTATTCTATTCTTTTCATTGGCTAAAATAATTCTAACAAATGGACAGCGTCTTTTCCCCTTGCCCCAAGCGATTCATGACGACAGATTATTTATTAATTTAGCCAATAGCTTATTGAAATTTGATTGGCTTGGCCATTATAATAACCTGACTCTTGCAAAAGGCCCCGTTTATCCGATGTGGATCGCATTCAATTCATTGCTGGGATTTCCCTTGCTTTTGTCTCAGCAAATTCTATACATTCTTTCCGTAGCATTTTTTATACTCGTTATTAGAAGGGCAATTTCGAACCAGGGCTTGCTCTTGCTGATTTATGTCGTTCTTATTTTTAATCCGATGAGTTTTTGTGATGGAGTTACAACACGAACTATTCGAGAAAATATTTATCCAGCCTTGACCTTGTTCATTATTTCATCAGCAACCGGACTTTTTTTAAGCTCAAGAAAACATGCTAAAAACACTATAATTTGGTCTGTATCTCTAGGAGTTTTGTTGTCGCTTTTTTGGCTTACCCGAGAAGAAGGAATCTGGATATTGTCATTTCTAGTTCCGGTTCTACTTTATTTATTATATGCATTATATAAAGAAAAGCCTCATAATTGGAGAAGTTTTTTGCTTATATATACATTGCCTTTTCTCATTTTATTTTTTTCAACAACCCTAATTTCAACAATTAACTATTATAAGTACGGCATTTTTTCAGTGGTAGAATTTAAAAATAAAAATTTTCTCGATGCTTATGGATCCTTGATGAGAGTTAAAGATAAAAAATGGGAACACTACTTGCTAGTTTCAAGAGAAAAAAGAAACATGATTTATGAAGTAAGTCCGACTTTTGCAAAATTACAGCCGTTTTTGGAAGGCAATCTTGGAAATAATTGGGCAAAAAACGCGGCCCAAAACCTGAATTTATCAAATACGGATGAAATTAGAGGCGGTTGGTTTATGTGGGCTTTTCGGGATGCTGTTTCCATGGCAGGATATTATAAGAACGGGAAATCTGCTATGAATTTTTATAAGCAGTTAGCTCAAGAAATAAATTTGGCTTGCGAAGAAAAAAAATTGGACTGTTTTCCAAGACGAAGCACTATGGCTCCGTCCTGGAACAACAATTATATCGATTTTTTGATTAATTCCACAAAAAATTCAATTATATACACAGCTACATTTGATGGATTTATGGCAATGCTGAGCGAAACCAAAGGAAACAAAAAAGATCTTGACATGATAAGCAAACTTACTAATGAACCAGTTTATATCAGCGAAAAGAACCCCGCTTTGAAAATATCCGGCTGGGCGTTCCAGCCAGACGGACCAGTTTCTCTATCCATAAAAAATAAAGATGATCAGCTCGAACCATTTACATTTACTCCTCAAAAAAGCCAGGATGTATATGAATCCTTTTCGAAACAGGGAAATAACTTTGAACAAGCAAAAAATGCCCGTTTTGAAATATTTACGGACTGTGAAAGCAACTGCTACTTGTCGGTCAAGGGACAGGGCGTTAATGGCGAAAAGATCCCTCTTGATGGAACTATTAAATCATCCAGTGCTCAAGGTATATATATTAATATCGATAAGATAAAAAAAGAAGCTTTAAAAAATTCACTGCCAGACGTGTCAGATAAATTTGCAGCTCTTAAAATTAGAATTTTAAATATTATAGCATCAATTTACATACGCATAACTCCCGTATCTCTGTTTTTTGCTTTTATAATTTTTACTTTCTTATCATTTAAAAAGTCTTCGTGGTTGAATCCAATTTATTTGATATCAGCGATGCTCCTTCTCGCAGTAGCTACCCGAATTTTTTTAATTGCACTAATTGACGCAACATCTTTTCCTACAATTATGAGTGGATATCTTAGCCCAGTCCACCCTATCATGCTTTTATTTATTTCTTTAATTTTTATTTTATTTTATAATTATATTTTTAAGAAAGACGAACGCTAAAATCCTCCCTATTTCTTGTTAAATTTGGATTATAGAAAGGATCATTTTCAATAACACTTTTCCATTTTTTTTGCATATACTCTCGTTCTGCTAATACTCTTTTAAATTTTTCAGGGTTGGTCTGTTCAAGTTCGTTGTCATCACCGCGACTTAATGATTCATGATGATATAATTCTGCATAAGGTGTATATGTAATTAGATATCCTGACTTCCCAACTTTCAAACAATAATCTACATCATTAAAGGCAATTTTCAGATTAACTTCGTCGAATCCTCCTAATCTATTAAATAAATTTTTCTTGGTTAAAAAGCACGCTGCTGTAACCGCACTATAATTTCTAATAACATTTATTTGTCCAAAATATCCATATCTTCCGGCGGGTAAATGTTTAAAGGCATGACTAGCTATGCCGAGACCCATAATGACTCCGGCATGCTGAATGGTATTGTTAGGGTAAAGCAACTTTGCTCCAACGACCCCGACTTCCTCTCTTTGTATCTGTTCTACCATTGCCGAAAGCCACTCTCGTCCGATAACTTCTATATCATTATTTAAAAACAAAATGTAATCTCCCTGTGCCATTTTAATGGCATGGTTATTAATAGCGGAAAAATTGAAAGATCTATCAAAATTAATAATTTTTATTGAAGAATTATTTTTTAAACTCTTGAGATAGTCTATTGTTTCTTTTTCCGCACTCTGATTATTTACCAAAATAATTTCGTAATTATTGTAGTTAGTTCTACTTAAAATACTCTGTATGCATTTTTTTAAAACTTTAACCTGATCTCTAAACGGGATAATAATAGACACTTTTTTTTCATGATTTATCCTCCTTTTAATTCTATATAATCCGAAAAAGTCGGAATGAAGAACCTCTCCTGCTATACTATTTCTTTTTAAGTAGTCTGATAAAGCCATCTTTGCAACATCATAGGCATAACTTTTTGAATTAGCGCCCCCAGCGGTAGACTGCGAAACTTTTCGCCAGTGATAAAGAATTTTGCTTATGTGAAAAATATTCTCTGGCTTACTTTTCTCAATGAACCTTAGGATTAAATCGTAATCCTGAGAGCCTTCGTAGCCTTTTCGAAAACCGCCAATTTCATCGATAATTAATCTTTTAAAAACGCATAGATGGGTAATGTAATTCATTGACAACAAAAGATCCGGCGAATAATCTGGCTTGAAAAATGGTTCTTCCCTTTTGCCATTAACATCGATTTTATCTTCATCGGAATAAATAAAATCAGCCGCTTGATGATGATTTATCAGCTTCACGACTTCATAAAGAGCGTTCAGCGACAACTCATCATCATTATCAAGTAATGCAATAAATTCCCCTGTTGCCGATTTTAGTGCTTCATTGGAAGCACCAGAGATGTGTTGATTTTCTCTGCCATAAGAAATTTTTATTCTTGAATCTTTTTTTTCCCATTTTTTCAGGCAGTCAAGCGTTTCCTTTTTTGTTGACGCATCATCATGTAGACAAAGTTCCCAGTTTTTATAAAACTGCCCAGTGACAGACAAGATGGCTTTCTCTAGCCATTCTGGTTCAACATTATATACAGGAGTAATTATTGAAATTTTTGGTTTGTAAATAAATTCCTTTATTTCCTTATAAATTTTTTTTGTGTCCCAATTTTCATTTTGGTAAATCCATAAATTGTAATCAGCATCAACGTTTTTATATTTAAAATATTCCCTACCATAAATTAGGTATTTATAAAAATAAACTAAAAACTTGCTGAATTTTTCTTTTTTCAGTATAAAAAAAGCCTTTTTAAATAAGTCCTTCAGATAAAAATAGCTTATGCCTCCGATTTTTTGACTTCTCCTTTTAATTTTTTTATATGCTGAAACCATTTTTTTCAATTTATCGGTCACTGCCGATGAACAAATTTTTCAAATCTAGATATTGTTTACGCAATTTCCAAAATTTTGACGA
>Ga0172374_1002403_pt1 | contig 11913 bp, 15 predicted proteins | sample LakKiv3m_FD_114536 | JGI IMG/M metagenome (GOLD analysis project Ga0172374, IMG submission 114536) | Freshwater microbial communities from Kabuno Bay, South-Kivu, Congo - kab_092012_10.3m | ecosystem: Environmental > Aquatic > Freshwater > Lake | place: Democratic Republic of the Congo... | reverse complement strand
CGTGTGTATATTGGAAAAGTAACTCGGATACGGAAAACACTACGTGGTTATGTTAATAAATTTCTCCTGATGATAGGTACGTAGAAAATTAGTCACATCCCGTTCGATTTCCTTTTGAGGAACATGATATGTATTAGATAATTTTAGAATTATTTCTTCTTTTGTAGTTGGCTTAGACACTATTTCCCAAATATACCCAGCTGTGTCATTAAGCTGTCTGAAATAATGCTTATTTTCTTCAAGAATAACCCAACCGGAATGTATTTTTTTTGAATAAACAGAAGGGCTTTGTTGATATCTTTTCTTTCCATTCATGACAATAACTTTTTTCTTCTATTTGAAAAGACGGCAAAAAAATTTTAGTCTCCTGCTGTAGCGGAAGCTACTATTTTAATTCTTTTATCCTTCGGTTTCACGTACGTTTTTTTAGATTTCATATATCTACTCCTTTACAGTATTATCAGTGTAATGCATTTATGCTATTCTTTCAAGAATTTGCATAATCTGGATTTCAAAATAGAAAAAGGCCGCAACAAATTTGAACGATATACTGTCTTATCTTGAACTGCCGCTACGTGGAATTCATGCCGACGGGATGCACAGGCTATGCACCTGTCTCCGCACTGATAATGATAATTTTTGTAGCAACTCCAGGTCTTTTCCAATGGAATATTGTATTTTTCTCCAAGGGAAATAAGCTCTGATTTTGGTATCCAGTGACCAATTTCCTTTTCAAAAGGTAGGGCGCATATTTGCCATGAATAATCATGCGTCGTTGCGCATGCGGATAATTGCATGGTGCGCAATGAAGTAAACGATTGTTGAGATAAAACTGTCCCGTCTCCTGGAGCAACTCCATGGAAAATAGTGCGGATACGAATGTGCTTCGTATTCTCTAAGTACTTTGCGTATGACAAGCCGTATAACGGATATGTCCAGGTAAACTCACTAAAATTAGGCGACGTATGCTGTGCGGTAATTTCCTCGATATGTGTCAATAATTCATACGGGTGATAATATTGATGTGGTTTTCCTGTTGCCGTAAGCATTCCAACTTCTGGTGGAGGGAGCGGGGCAGTAAAAACATGAATAGGTTTTGCGCGAGTAGGATAGCGTTTTTGGAAATAACGAGAAAAATATTTCACATGTCCTATCTCTTTTTCTGCTCTCCCTTGTTGACGATTAAGAAAAAGCGGATAAACGACGTATCCATGCTCACGAAGAAGCAATTCCCACACCACAGTTGAATCTAAACCACTCGATGCAAGCAAAATTACTGGTGTATTGGCTTTTGGCAGTCTGACAACATACCCTCGCTTTGTTAAAAACTGCTTTTCTATAGATTCAATTAGCCCTGCATCTTCATATGGACGGCCCAATAATTGATGCATAAATAGTTCCTTAGAGATTGTTTTATGGTAGTGCTTCATATACGTGTTCTACAAAATACGTGTGAGCTGTTCTTCATGTACGTCATTTTCTAATACATCTGTTGATGCAATAACTACTGATTTATATACGTACGCATATATTTTTTTCTTTTTATTATATCTTTCTAACAATTGATATATGTGAGTATCGTGCGAACCAAAATTGATTACGACATGTCTTGCAACAAGTAAAACGTGGGATATAAACCTATCTGTTTGAAAAATTCGTGGTATTACATTCATGTTAAACACGTCAATAAATGCCAGGTCATATTTCCTACTTCCGCAAGACAAAATATATTCATACCCGTCTTGTTCGTATATGCTAATGTGGGGGTATTGGTCAATATGAAAGAATCTTTTTGCAATGTTGATCATCGCATGAGATGTTTCGAAAAGATCCACATGAATAGTATCAGATTGTTGAGACATCGTAATCGGGACTGCTCCTCCCCCTCCGCCTATCACTAAGACATCTCCCTGATTGATGGACGGAAATTTGATAAGGATTCTTCGAAGAATATCAAAATACATCCATCGTTTTTGACTCTTCAAATATATACACGATTGATACCAGTTACTCCCTAGACACTGAAGTATTCGATGACTGTCAAAATGCCTTGTTGGATAAAACGTATCATGGACTTCATACAAAATACCATGCTCCTTGAACACTTTATACCTAACACTAATTCCGTCAAGGTATACGCTGCCAAAAATAAAACCGATCCCGATAGCTAAAAACACAACTACCCCATCACGCGCGTTACCATCCTGAAAAATAATCAAAAGCAAACTCAAAACAATGAAACATACAACAACATACCTACCGCGAATATGGAGACCTGGTAACCATGCGATCATAAAATACAATAATATGGGCAGGGATATCTATAAAATCGAATTTGGCATGATGTTTGTTTGTTCACTACGCCATATTGTGTTTTTATCCAGAAAATGGAAAGCGCAAAATGTACTTTGAGTAAAAAAATTAGCCACCGAATTTTCAATACATTATTTTAATAACTTCCAATCAAAGACTTTTGTTTTATTTTTTCCATTTAATCCATTTCTCCTTAATAACTGTATCCAGGTTTACGTTAAAATGTTTCGCAAGCAAGAGGATGTGGCAGAGAACATCTCCCACTTCTCCCTCAAAATCTTCTCGCACTTCTTCTATTTTTTTCCCTTTCATCCGTGCTCGCCCCTTCAACATAAGATATGCCTGTGTCAACTCACCGATTTCTTCCTGAAGCTTAAACACGAACCAATCCGCATCCCGATCGATATTGAACTTCTTGGAATAATTTTTTGATACCCCCTCTACATCATCTGACAATTGCTGAATATCCATAATATTTTATTATTGTGTTTGTTCTATCTTTTTGCGGAGGAGACAGGACTCGAACCTGCGAGGGATTGCTCCCGTACGCTTTCCAAGCGTATGCCGTAGCCACTGGGCCACTCCTCCATAATTTGTTACTAATGCACCTTGCGCTCTTGTGCAGAGTCGAACTGCAATCACAGCCTTCGGAGGGCCGCATTCTATCCATTGAACTACAAGAGCGTGTTATCCAATTTTTGACAAGTCCCCGTGTATCACAATCGGTTCCATTGCGTGCATTTCTGATGCGTAATTCATGTCAGGGATGGGATATAAAGAATATATCTTTTTCCGTAATCCGAATGCATACCCCATCTCTAAGAATGTATTTCCTCCTATATATCCATCAATACTTTTTTTTGGATAATTCAAAATAAGGATCGCATCTGAACGTTCGATATTTTTAAAATGCCTCCGGATAAAATCAAATTCGATTTTTGCCGCTATCAATTCATCTTTTGTTATCCCAGGCCTGCTTTCTACCGGTGGCTCTTCATCGGTCCCAAGCGGCACGATAACCGTATGCCCACGCGTTTCAAGCGTTTCTTTAACATGACGCATTTCCTTATAAAAAAACATGCTTCCACAAATTGCTATATTCATAAGCGGTGAGGGCGAGATTTGAACTCGCGTGAGACTTTCGTCTCCCATGGTTTTCGAGACCAGGCAGTTTAGCCACTCCTGCACCTCACCCTCAATTATCTGTAATGTGGCGCTCCCGCGCAGAATCGAACTGCGATCAGAGGTTCCGCAAACCTCTATTCTATCCGTTAAACTACAGGAGCTGATGGGTGTATTTTACTACGAATACCCACTAAACACTACGATTGGGGTTTCTCGAGGGGTACCTTTTTTGATAGCCATGACGCGGCATTATCCACCCACGTTTTCTCAGGCTGTTCCCGAAAAGCAATATATTGCCGTACTGCTTCCTTAACCTTCTCCTTGTCCATAGCACCCAAAAGGAGGATTATCCTTGATCCGACGATTGGCCTAAGTATTAAAAGATTTTGCCCCCACTGCTCCTCAAACCAAAACTCGGCTAGTTCTTCATACCGATAAAAGTGTCCAGCGCTTTCAATCCCAAGATTGGAAATCGTATGTTTGACATCTTCAGGAGGGACAGTAGAAAGTACGTATACCAAAAACACTATCGACAACACTGCTCCAACCAAAACAAATTCCCGCGCAAATACAAGAATAACAGTTAAAAGAAATACAATTGCGCCAATATTGGTAAAATATTCCTTATCACGACGTTTAAATAACCTTGAAGGAGATGACCAGGAAAGTGTTATTTCCTCTTTTGGGGCAGTATCTGTATCCATGTGTTCAGTATATACCACCACTGGGAAAATTTGTAGTCTTATCTAATTGATATTTTCTTAAACTCCTGAAGTGCGTCCCCTGCTATCCAATGGGCTGTTTTGTTTTCTGATTTCAACAGTGCTTTTGTACACGCTGTTGCCTTTGTCATGCAGTCTTTATTCCGTTTTCCGATTTGCCTCAACGCCCAATTTACTGCTTTTTTTACATATTTCCTGCTGTCTGTTGACTCACGAAGAATAATCGGAAAAAACTGATCAAATTTCTGGTCATCTGCGTTCTTATCGTGAACTGCAAGGACAGCCATGAGGACAAATCCTGCACGCTTTACAAATTCTCGTCCGTCGCCTAACCATTCAGTTGCTTTGTGATATGCAACGGGTGTTTTATAAAAAAGATTCAAACACACTTGATCGCACACATCCCAGCTGTCAAAATCAGAAACCCATCCATTCATCTGCTTCTGTGTTATAAGACGCGCGTCATCAATGAGCGCTGCCAAAATCCGTGCCTCATGGATACCGTTTTTCCATAATTCTTGGGCGCATATGTGATTTTTTCCTATTAATTTGGCAAGTGTCCGGAGAAACGGCATGGAGATGCCAAGGGTCTTATTGGAATTAATACCAAACCGCGCCATGCCAGCGATATTCTTTGCATTTTTCTGTTTCTGTAATTGACGAATTATTTCTTGAGACGTCATACGGAATTCTGAAGTTTTCCTGCAACCCAACCGCTTGCCCATGCCCAGGATAGATTATATCCACCTATATCCCCATCAACATCAATAATTTCTCCTGCAACATACAACCCTGTAACTTTTTTTGATTCAAGTGTGTGTTCTTGTATTTCTTTTGTGTCGATGCCACCGGCAGTAAATTCTGATTCATTCCATCCACGCGTTTCCGTGACACGAGCTGTATAACCAGTAAGTGTCTGGACGAGATGATCTATTTCCTCATTTGTAATGTCACTCGCTAGTGTATTTTTTTCCAAATGACTAGTCTCGCACGTTGCGTGAGCTGCCTTTTGTGTCAATAGACCATATAAACAATGCGACACCAGAAGCGTAGGATGTTGCCTTAATCGTTCTTTTATTATGTTCTTTGCATCCTCTTGTGATGCGTTCGGAAGAAAAGATAATCCAATAGATGTGTCATGTTTCCTTTCACGATTTATACGGATGGAGATTTCTCTACTTATGTCAAGGATGGCGGGTCCTGAAAAACCATATTGAGTAAACATAACATCCCCTATTGTAGATCCTGATTTTTTATCACCAATATACGCAGTTATCTGCATGGTCATTTTTTCTCCCTGGAGGAGGTGTGAAAGTGAATTTTTGGATACAAGTGACACCGCGCTTGGAACCGGCAGAATAATGGTGTGATGAAGTTTTTGAACCAATTCGTATCCAGATCCATCAGATCCCAACGCAGGATATGTTTTTCCACCCGTTGCGATAATACAAAATCGAGACGAATAACCTTGTTTATTTGTATTTACCATCCAAACATCAGATTGTTTAGATAAACTCACAACTTTTGTTTCAAAAAATATGTTTATTCCATTTTCAATTAATTTATTTACGAAAATTTCTCGAACTGTTTTTGCATGATCAATAATAGGAAACATTTTTCCCCGATCGTTTTTTTTCTCTTCATACAGTTCAATCCCTAGCGATGAAAAAAATTTGATACCATCATCATACCCAAACTGGTTAAGAATTGAATTAATAAATTGTTGATCGCCATGAAAATATTTTGTTGGATTATTTTTTAAATTACTATTGGTAAGATTCCCCCTTCCTGCTCCGGAAATAACAAGTTTTCGTCCAAGCTCAAATGTCTGATCAATAATCGCAATTGAATATTCTGGATGGTGATGTTTAGCTGAAAACGCTGCCATCATGCCAGCGGGTCCTCCGCCGATTATGATAACGTCAAAAAATGTAGTATCTGATTTCATAATACCTATAGCGGAGAAGGCGAGATTCGAACTCGCGGTAGCTTGCGCTACGTCAGTTTAGTAAACTGATGCCATAAACCACTAGGCGACTTCTCCAATTAATTTATGAGGACAAATACCACCATATCTTTTTGCCCAATTACAATTCATACAAAGAATGGTATATCCGTTCGGATAATTATTATTCTTTAACCATCTGTACATGTGTACGCCACCAACGTTATATTTAAACAACCGTTTCCGATGAATATTGCCTTGCCCATTTTTATGATCTATAGTCAAAAAATCGGTAATTTTTTCTCCACAACAACTACATTTTTTACCATAATATTCAAAACATTCTTGTTTTAAACTAAATCCTAATCTTTTCTCTTTATTTCGACCACGTTGTCTATCTTTTTCTCTGTGAGAATTACAATAAATTTTACTTCCATTAGCTAAAGGCTTTGGACAATTTCTACAAAGTCCTAAGCCGTTATTTTTTTTAGCGTATTTTTGTGAGCCCATATTTATCTCACACAATTAATCTGCTCTATTAAACTATTTTGGCGGAGGGGACAGGACTCGAACCTGCAAGCCCTTGCGAGCGCCAGTTTTCAAGACTGGTTCCTTACCATTCGGAGCACCCCTCCAATATTTATTATTAAACCCTTGGCGGAGGAGACAGGATTTGAACCTGCGCGAGCTATTACTAGCTCAAGGGTTTAGCAAACCCTCGCAATGGACCAACTATGCGACTCCTCCAAGGATGCCTCATTATATCAAGAAGGTTCCCTACTGTGCTATTGTCAGCCCCCATACGATCTTTACCCCTTCGCGCTTTAATGTCTCACATGCTGATTGTATTGTTGCTCCTGTTGTATAGACATCATCAACTAAAACAATTGTTTTATGCAATAAGGTTGATATTTCTTCGTTATTTATTATAAAAGCTCCATTCATATTTGATAACCGCTTTTCTCGATTTTTCATTTCTACCTGCGGGACAGTTTTTATCACACGTTTGAGAACATCTGTTCGAACAGGTATATCAAACTTTTTTTCAATCGCTCGCGCCAGTATTTCAGCCTGGTTGAATCCACGAAACCTATGACGAGATACGTAAAGTGGAATAGGAATCAATATTGATTGTTTCGGTAATTTGAGCGATGACACATAACGCATTAGATCTTCTGTGACAGTATATGCGTATCGATACTTAATTGTTTTCACTGCTTTTTGAATGATTCCTGAATAAGGGAAAAAACTTATCAGGCCATCTAATCTCAATCGTCTTTTACATATCAAATGAGTGCTCCCATCAATAGAAGCATGACCACATACAGGGCATTTCAAATACAAAAGTGGTCGAATTTTGGAAAAGCAAGATATGCAAACGTAGGAACCAAATTTCCCGCATCCAAGACAAAACCGTGGGAAAAGTAAATCAAAAACATTCATGGTGGAGATGCCGGGGTTGAACCCGGGTCCGAAAACGCAATAAACAAACGTCTACAAGCGTAGTCCATTTAATTCCTCATTATTATAGAAATGGACAAAAATAATCATGAGGGTTTGACTAAATAGTTGCTCCAAAGTTGGCCAGTCATCCAACTTTTGACGTCCCGGCTAATTTTACGCCTTCTTTGCCTTCGCCAGAAATAAGAACAAAGAGACGGCTTATGCCATCAAGTAATTAGCTTGATATGCATTTGCTCTCAAAGCTTCTCGAATCCCCAGAAGGGAAGCAAGTTTAGCTTCAAGTTTACTGATTGTGTTATCAGCATGTATTTTTTGATACTTGATTAGCGACAATGTATCCATGTCGGCTTGCTGTCTGTTAATGTGCATTCCCGTCGAATCATTCATCCCCATTAGGTAATTTTTCCCCGAAAATCCTGCTCAAGTTCACGCTTTTGGTCTTCCCTTTTCATTTTCTCCCGTTTTTCGTATTCTTTCTTCCCACGCGCAAGTCCAATTTCGAGCTTGATTTGAGGTCCTTTAGTATACCAGGAAAGGGGTATGAGGGTCAATTTAGCGCTATCTAGCTTGCTTTGAAGACTAATGACCTCCCGCTTGTGGAGAAGAAGCTTTCTGGTCCGTTTTGGGTCGTATCCATTTGGCCTGGCATACGAATACGGCATTATCTCCGCGTTAATAAGATACACCTCACCATGGGCAATTTTTACATACGCCCCATCTAGCTTCCCGTGTCCCGCACGAAGGGATTTCACTTCGCTTCCCAACAGACTCAAACCAGCTTCAATCCGGTCAATAATCGTGTAATCATAGGATGCTTTTCGGTTTGGTATTCTCATACATACAGCTACTTTAAATCAATACTATAGAGCTTTCCAGCTGCCAGAAGCAGTATTTTACCTTGTTTTTCAGCAACTACCAACTGGCTGGGGAATATATCACCTGACCAGGTGTACTGGGCTAAGTACATTCCCTCTTTATCCGTGACAACTACTCGCTTATTGTCCCCATCTAAAATATACAGATTTTTTGTTTCATCACTGAGATATACCCTCAGATTTTTTCCAAAAGGCGGATCCACACCTTTAGACACAAATGTATTTTCTTTACCCTGGGTAAAACGCTGAATATTTCCATCAGATGTCCCAAGCCATACTGACCCGTCAATAGCCATGCTTTGGGCACGACTTAAGTCCGGAAGCGTATCGGGATTAAGAAATTCCTTGATATCAGAAAACCCTGTCTCTGATGCAACATATTTCCAGATGCGGCTGTTTTTTGTATCCAGGAGATAGATGTTACCCCCAAAAACCACCATAGTCTGTACCGTACCCCATTCATTGCCCTTCTTTATGATCTGCAATGTATTTGTGTTACTTTTTACTGTTATCTGATTAATTCCATCTGAAGTCAGGACATATATTATGTCCCCCTGTGCATCAACCGCATAAATCTGATTAAAACCATTTCCTCCACCGATGATTGCTCCTGTTTTTGAAGAAATTGTAAGTGTGTATACTGCTTTTTGTGATGTATCTCCAATAATTAACCTATCCCCCCAAATGCCCATTGTGGATATTACACCTCCGAGTTTTAATAGTCCGACATCGTAAAACAATTGTGGTTCCTGAGTATAGATATGCATGGCTGTTATGAGCGTTGAAACAATACGACCATACAATTCCGATACCTGCCGTTCCTCCTTTGTCTTGTCTGTCACAATGTCAGCAACAGGAGCAAGTAATGCCTTTGCGCTCATGAGGCGTTCTCTTCCTTTTACGGCATTAAGCTCAAGAAGTGCCTGTCCCTCCTCATACATCCGCTCAGACTCCTGAATAACTGTCTGCATTTTTGTATCACGCTTCACAAGTAGTTCCCGCCTGATTCCTGCGATGATGCTTGTCAAAAAAATAACAATGAGAAGTATTGTAATGAACATTCCAGGTGTTTGCTTTGCATGTCGTAAGACAAGTACATGCCTTTTAATTGACGCGATCTGATATGTTCTTCCTAATCGCAGAAAACGGGATACTTTTGAAAACCCCTGGGGAGGTTGAGAAAATACGGTTTGTCCTTCTTGCATATCCTTTACCTCAAACAGGAGTGCTGCACACCCATATATGGCATCTTTTTTTTGTAATAACAGCGTTAATTTTTCAGCAAGGACATCAGCTGATAGGTGGTCAAAGATCCCAAACAATTCTTGTTCTGAAAGGATATTCCTACATGCTTCGGAAAGCAGAATAAACACATCTCCTTTTTGCGCTGTCCCTGAAGTTGCGCCGCTTGTATCTAGTAACTTTGCGTATTGACCTTCCCGTTTTACATATACTGCTCCCTTTCCACCGATGATTACATGCATCTGAAGTCCAATGGGAACAAATAGAATAATTGATTGTGTTTCCGGTGTCACCGCCTTACGAACAATTGCGTCAATTGTTATCTCGTTAGCAGTTGGCTTTGAACACCCTTCAATTATTGAAGATATTGTTTGCATGCCAATTGCTTGTGCGTTATCTATTTCTGATTGGATCTCTACCACTCCGTAGATAAAACTGGTTTTAATGGTTTGAGCCCAATGAGATGAGGTTGTCGCACCAACCACAGATCCGACAATAGGAATAACTTGCATATATTTCTATCGTATCACGTTTCAATCAGAGAAGAATAAAGGCCAAAACAATGATAGCAAGAGAAGCAATAAGATGAACAAGAGCGAGCATTCGAACTACGGATTCCGTTGATTCCGCAAGTACTTTCGACATAAGTTGTTCCTGCCTGACAATAATTCCTGCATAAATTGCATACAAAGATAGACCAACAATCGATAAGGTCTTTATGATCATCCATCCGAATACTGATACCTGCTCTACAGTCATACAGTTATCTTTCTTTTTTGAGCTTTACTTTCGCATTATCACTAATAATGTCTACAACCTGACTTGGTTTCGGGACTATTTCAAATGCAAAATTCGGTACTTCTCCAGCTGTTTGAATGGTAACATCTCCGTAATCAAACATCGTTGCAAATATTCCTCTTGTTTGATACGAAATATCCTGTACCCGAGATAATTGTGTCTCTGATACATCTTTATATAGTAAATTTACAAAGTCGATATCAATAATCCGCTCATTTGTCACAATAAATATATTGAAAAACCAATACACGAATTTAGAAAAAACCAATCCAAACGATGCAATATACCAAAAAATCGTTCCTATAATGACATATCCTACAGGAATATGGATGGATGTTGAGATAAGTTTTATTACAAGCGGGAAGATAAACGTCGGCACAATAAGAAGTAGTGCGCCAATGCACGCCCATGGCACAAGGGTAATAAGGTGTTGACGAAGAAATAAAATCACGGTTTCGTTCTTTTCCTGGTTTTCAAATCGGAGATGGGAGGGGTGAGTCGCAAATGCGGTGTATACATGCATCTTTGTCGACCCGATTGACTTTTGTTCCATACGGTTTTTACTATTGTACTACTTTCGTTCAATGTTAAACAACGGTCCGACAATTTGGATATTGGCTGGCGCACGAATATTAAAATAGTTTCTAAACTCATCTCCATCAAAGTTAACCGTATCCCTGTCTCCAGAAATGGCTATCTGAGTTGTTCTTCCAACTCCAAAATCAACTCCTGTAATAGACACGCCTGATATGGAAGTAAAGGGCGTTATGGATTTATTCTGAAGCTCCTGTTTCACCCGGTCAGCACCCCATGAATCCGTTCCCTCAGGATTTGGTTTATCTGGTTGGTAAAGGTGTGGTCGCATACCTGAATCACTCCGCGCAAGAAGTATCACGTTGGCAATATCAGCAACTTCCTCGGACTTCAGCCAGGCGGATTTACCATAGGCAGTCCGGAAACCTTGCGCCGCATAAAAACAAGGCGATTCACGATCATATGCCTTGGATAATAAATCAGAAAAACTACCAATATCTCCGGTTGTATCGCGAAGCCGCTTAGTCCATGGCCGCGACGACCATCCAACATCAGAAGATGTATAGGTATATCCCCCATCTGTTGATGAAAACCACGCAGTAATCACCTGACCATCCCGCACCATAACTTGACGCTCAGTTGCTTTCACCGCTTGTTCCCAATTTCCTCCTTTATTCCCTCCTTTGTACACTTGACAACTTTGCGTCGTACAAATTTCATTTGCGCCATTTTGCGTGTAGGCAAGGGCGTATGAACGTGCAGCAACTGCTTGTGCTTTCAATGCTTCCATTGGCCAATTATCCGGAATTTCGTAAATGCCGAGCATATATTGCTCCAAAGGCATGGAACCGTATCCGGAAACCCGAAGTGTTACATTGTCTTTGGTTTCAAAGCT
>Ga0172374_1002401_pt1 | contig 11920 bp, 12 predicted proteins | sample LakKiv3m_FD_114536 | JGI IMG/M metagenome (GOLD analysis project Ga0172374, IMG submission 114536) | Freshwater microbial communities from Kabuno Bay, South-Kivu, Congo - kab_092012_10.3m | ecosystem: Environmental > Aquatic > Freshwater > Lake | place: Democratic Republic of the Congo... | reverse complement strand
CGTCGTTGAGGTACATCGCCAGCGGGTCGGCGGACTTTTCGCCGAGCGCGAACGCTGCCGAGGGCGCGGTCGGGGTCAGGAGCAGGTCGCATTGCTCCCATGCCTTGTCGAAATCCTGCGCGATCAGGGTGCGGACCTTCGATGCCTGGGTGAAATAGGCGTCGTAGAAGCCTGCTGACAGAACATAGGTGCCGATCAGGATGCGGCGCTTGACCTCCGGCCCGAAGCCTGCGGCGCGGGTGGCGGCGTACATGTCCTGAAGGTTCGCGCCCTCGGGCAGTTCGCGCTGACCAAACCGCACGCCGTCATAGCGCGCGAGGTTCGATGACGCCTCGGCGGGGGCGATGATATAGTATGCGGGCAGCGCATATTTGGTGTGCGGGAGGGAAACCTCGACGATCTCCGCGCCTGCATCGCGCATCCATTCGATGCCCTGCTGCCACAGTGCCTCGATCTCGGCGGGCATGCCATCGACACGGTATTCTTTGGGAATACCGATCTTCTTACCCGCGAGACTGGGGTTCAGCGCCGCTTCCCAATCGGGGACGGCCAGGTCGAGCGAGGTCGCATCCTTCGGATCGAACCCGGCCATCGCCTCCAGCATGATCGCGCAGTCGCGCACGTCGCGCGCCATCGGCCCGGCCTGGTCGAGAGACGAGGCGAACGCCACCGTCCCCCAGCGCGAGCAGCGGCCATAGGTCGGCTTGATGCCGGAAATACCGACGAACGCCGCGGGCTGGCGGATCGAGCCGCCGGTGTCGGTGCCGGTCGCGCCCGGACACAGCCGCGCGGATACCGCTGCGGAGGAGCCGCCCGACGAGCCGCCGGGCGCGAGCGGAGCCTTGCCGCCGTCGCTGCGCCGCCACGGCGAAATCACGTTGCCGAACGCGCTGGTTTCGTTGGACGACCCCATCGCGAACTGGTCCATGTTGAGCTTGCCCAGCATCCCCGCGCCGGCATTCCACAGATTCTGCGAGACGGTCGATTCGTAAGGCGGCGTGAAGCCTTCGAGGATGTGGCTTGCGGCGGTGGTCTGTACGCCCTTCGTGCAGAACAGGTCCTTCATGCCGATCGGCACGCCCGCCATCTTGCCGAGCGTTTCGCCCGCCGCACGAGCATCGTCGGTGGCTTTGGCTGCGGCGAGCGCGTGGTCGGGGGTTTCGACGATGAAGGCGTTGAGTGGCTTGGCGGCCGCCACCTTGACGATGAAAGCGTCGGCGACTTCGCGCGCGGAGAAATTGCCGTCGCGCACGCCGTCGCGGATGGCGGCAATGCCGAGATCGGTGAGGTCGTTCATCAAATCTTGCTCGTCATTCCAGCGAAAGCTAGAATCTCATGAGGGGTGTCCATGCGGCTCGATATCCCTGCTTTCGCAGGGATGACGCGATACAGGTCCATCACTCGATCACCTTGGGCACGGCGAAGAAACCGTGTTCGGCCTGGGGCGCGTTGGCGAGCACGTCGTCGCGCACGTCGCCATCGGTCACCACATCGTCGCGCAGCCGCAGATGGTTGGCGATGACGGCGGTCATCGGCTGGACGGACGACGTATCGACCTCCCCCAGCTGCTCGATCCAGCCGAGGATGTTGCTGAGTTCGGGGGCAAGACGCTCGGCATCGGCATCGCTGATCGCGATGCGCGCGAGGCTCGCCACTTTCTTGACGGTTTGGGTATCGACGGACATGCGATCGCGGCTAGCAGAGCGTGGCCTTCCCCTGCAATGCTAAACGCGCAAGGGTTCGCAAAGCGGTTGCGCGCGGCTAAGAGCGGGACACCTCCCCTCCCCGTTCAGTTCACCGGAGCGCCTGTTGGCTCGCAAATTCCTCTACGTCATCGCCGTCCTGATCGTGCTGGCGATCGTCGCGCTGTTCGCGCTGCGCATGTTCAGCACCGAGTTGAGCCGCATCGCGTTCGTGCCGACGACCGAGTTCACGCCCGAACCTCCGATGGCGCAGAACGCCTATGCCGACCCGAACATGTGGCTGGCGCGGCCCGATCTGGGCAACAATCCGGCGCTGTGGACGCCGCCGGGCGTGGCCCCGGTCGCGGATGGCGAGGTCGCGACCTTTTTCATCCACCCGACCTCCTATCTGGGCAAAGAACGCTGGAACGCGGCGCTCGACGATGCGGAGACCAACGGGCGCGCTGCGCTGTTCCTGCGCGGTCAGGCCTCTGCATTCAACGGCGTCGGCGCGGTGTGGGCACCGCGCTATCGCCAGGCGACGTTCGGCGCGTTCCTGACCAGCGTGGGGAGCGCTAACCAGGCGCTCGACCTCGCTTACCGCGACGTGGCGCAGGCGTTCGACCAGTTTCTGGAGGAGGTCGGCGACCGGCCGATCGTGCTCGCCGGGCATAGCCAGGGCGGGCTGCACCTGACCCGGCTGCTCGCCGAACGGGTGGCGAATACCCCGCTCGCCGAGCGGGTGATCGCCGCCTATGTCGTCGGCTGGCCGGTGTCGGAAACCGCCGACCTGCCGGCGCTGGGGCTGGCGGAGTGCCGCAGCGAGGATCAGGCGAACTGCATCGCGTCGTGGCAAAGCTTTGGCGAGCCGGCCGACCCGTCGCTGATCTACGAGAATTTCGACGGCACCACCGGCTTTGCAGGAAGCCCGCGCGCGGGGACGCAATTGATCTGCACCAATCCGCTGACTGGCCGCGCCGACGATGCCGCCCCGGCTGAGGCCAATCTGGGTGGACAGAAGCCTTCGGACGACCTGACCAGCGCCGAAATCGTCCCCGGTCTGGCGCCCGCGCGCTGCGATAATCGCGGTTTGCTGCTGATCGGCGAAGGGCCGGAAATGGGGCCGTATGTGCTGCCGGGCAACAATTACCACGTGTATGACTACAGCCTGTTCTGGTCCAACATCCGTGCCGATGTCGCCCGGCGCGTGGCGGCGTTCGGCGCGCGATGATTACCGCCAGCGCGCTCGATTATCGCGAGATATTGCCGGGCGGAGGTCGGTTGCTGGGGCTGGATGTCGGAACCAGGACGATCGGCACCGCGCTTTGCGATGCTGGCTGGGCATTCGCCTCGCCCGCCGAACTGATCCGCCGCACCAAATTTTCGAAGGACAAGGTCGCGATCCAGGCGCTGATCGCCGCGCAAGGGGTGAAGGGGCTAGTCATCGGCCTCCCGCTCAACATGGACGGCAGCGATTCGCCGCGCACGCAATCGACGCGGGCGTTCGCCCGCAATGTCGAGGATCTGGGCCTGCCAATCCTGCTGTGGGACGAACGCTGGTCGACGGTCGCGGTAGAACGCGTGATGATCGAACAGGATATGAGCCGGGCGAAACGCGCGGAAAAGATCGACAACATGGCCGCCGCCCACATCCTGCAAGCCGCGATCGATGCGCTGTGCGCGGGGTAAGCGGACACCGCTTGCCACCCGCCCCCACGCGGTTTAGGCCGCAGCTTTAATGCAAGCATCCGATCACAGCCCCGCAGCGCAGCTTCCCGGCCGCGCGGCGTTTCCGCACCGGCATCTGACCGGAATTTCGGGACTCGAACCGCACCAGATCATGTTTCTGCTCGACGAGGCGGAACGCTGGATCGAGCCGATGCGCGAACGCCAGCCCAGCGATCACCGGCTGGACGGACTGACCCAGATCAACGCTTTCTTCGAGAACTCCACGCGGACGCTTTTGAGCTTCGAGATCGCCGGCAAAAGGCTGGGTGCCGACGTCGTCAACATGCATGCCGCGCAGTCCAGCGTGAAAAAGGGCGAGACGCTGATCGACACGGCGATGACGCTGAACGCGATGCGCGCCGACGTGATCGTCATCCGCCACGGATCGTCAGGCGCGGTTCAGTTGATCGCCGACAAGGTGGACTGCCCCGTGCTGAACGCGGGCGATGGCTGGCACGAGCATCCGACGCAAGCCTTGCTCGACGCGCTCACGATCCGCCGTCGTCGCGGTTCGATCGCCGGGCAGCGCGTGGTCATCTGCGGAGACCTGATGCACAGCCGGGTCGCGCGGTCGAACATCCTGGCGCTGACGGCGCTCGCCGCTGAGGTGCGCGTGGTCGCGCCGGCAACGCTGATGCCCGAGGGCACCGACCGGATGGGGATCGAGGCGTTTTCGGATTTCGACGCCGCACTGGAGGGTGCGGACGTGGTGATGATGCTGCGGCTTCAAAACGAGCGCATGTCGGGGGCGTTCATCCCGTCCACCCGCGAATATCATCTTCGCTACGGGCTGACCGCCGAACGGCTGAAGCGCGCCAAACCCGACGCGCTGGTCATGCATCCGGGGCCGATGAATCGGGGGATCGAGATTACGTCCGAAGTCGCCGACATGGCCGACCGCTCTGCGATCAACGAACAGGTCGCCAACGGCGTCGCGGTGCGGATGGCGTGTCTGGACGTGCTGACGCGTGCCGAACGCGGCGTGGAGGGTTGGGCATGAGGACGCTCGTCACCAATGCGCGGCTCGTGTGCCCGGCCAATGGCGTGTCGCGGGGGTCACTGCTGATCGAGGATGGCGCAATCGCCGCGATCGGCGAAGTCGAAGCGCCCGCAGACGCCCGGACGATCGACGCGCGCGGCCATGTCGTCGCGCCCGCGATCCTTGACCTCGGCGTGTTCAAGACGGACGCGGCAGCATGCCGGGCGGGCGGGATCGTGCGCGTCGGCCTGATGCCCGACCAGTCGCCGGTGCTGGACGACCCCGGCATCGTCCAGCGCGCGGCGGCGAGCGGGAAGCCCGATCTGTGGGTCCATCCCATCGCGGCGGCGACGCGCGGACTTGCGGGCGTCGACCTCGCCGAAATGGCGATCCTGAAAGACGCGGGCGCGCGCGCGGTGTCCACCGGGCGCGCCAGCATTGCCGACGCGGCGGTAATGCGCAAGGTGCTGGCCTATTCCCGCGACCTGAACCTGACCCTGATCGCCCATGCCGAGGATTGCGGGCTGGCAGCAGGCGCGGTGGCCACGGCGGGCGAAGCCGCGACGCGATTGGGATTGCCCTCCGCCCCGCCGGTGGCCGAGGCGCTGGCGGTCGCCCGCGACCTGATGCTGGCCGAGGATGTGGGTGCGGCGATCCATTTCCGCATCGTCTCCACCGCCCAAGGGATCGATCTGATCCGCAAGGCCAAGGCGCGCGGGGTTCGCGTCACCTGCGGCACGACGCCCGCGCACCTCTATCTCTCCGACATTGCGATGAGCGATTTCCGCACCTTCGCGCATCTGTCGCCGCCGCTGCGGTCGGAAAGCGATCGCCAAGCGACGCGCGCGGCGGTAGCGGACGGTACGATCGACGTGATCGCATCGTCGCACGATCCGCGCGGGCCGGAGGAGAAACGGCTGCCTTTCGCCGATTCGCTGCCCGGCGCGGCCGGGGCCGCCACGCTGCTTGCGCTGTCGCTGGGGCTCGTGCGCGACGAACTGATCTCGATCGAACGACTGATGTCGATGCTCAGCGCCACTCCGGCGAAGCTGCTGGGGCTGGATTACGGAACGCTGGCGGTGGGTAGTCCGGCGGATTTGATGGTGGTCGATGCGGGCGCGCCGTGGAAGATCGATGGCAATACGCTGCCTGGGTTGGCGGCGAACACGCCGTTCGACGGGCTGCCGGTGCAGGGCAAGGTCACGCATCTGGTGAAGGGCGGTGTGTCGCAGGATTGATGGCAATGCCCGAGCCTATGGTCCGACCCACGAATTTTTCGGGGTAGCTGGGCGCAGCACAGCCGCCATAATCGGGGGCATATGAACGTCGCGATCAACGAAGCGGTCGATGCGCTGAGCGAGAAGGAAAAGCAGACGCTTCGCCTGATCGTGCGCGGCCATGATGCCAAATCGACCGCCCGCACTCTGGGCCTGTCGGTCCACACCATCAACGAACGGTTGCGCGATGCACGGCGCAAAATGGCGGTGTCGAGCAGTCGCGAGGCCGCGCGCCTGCTGCTCGAAGCCGAAGGCGGATTGACGCCTGCGCCGCCCCCCCCAATCGTTCGGGGACACGCAAATCGGGGAGGACGCGAACGGCGCCGCCATCGATGAACGGAACGCGCCGTCAGACGGCGTGGGGCGGGCATATCGCCATCCCCGAATCCTGATTGGAGCGTTCGTCATGACCTTCGCGCTTGGACTGTTGATCCTGACCACCCTACCCCAGACCGGCTCGACACCGTCGTCCACGCCGGTCGCCACCGACGCCACGGCGATGTCCGACGTGGCCATTTCGGCACGCGACTGGCTGGCGCTGGTCGACGCGGGGCGATGGGATGACAGCTATCGCGCGACCGGCACCGCGTTCCGCAAGCTCAATACGGCTCAAGTGTGGGCGTCGGTATCCCAGAAGGTCCGGGTGCCGCTGGGCAAGGTGATCTCGCGCAGCTTCCTGAGCCAACAGAACCTGCCTGCCCCGCCCCAAGGCTATGAGGTCGTCAAGTTCCGCACCAGCTTCGCCAACAAGGCCGACGCAGTGGAGACGGTCACGCTGGAGCGCGAATCCGGTCAGTGGCGCGTGGTGGGCGTGACGATCGAATGATCGCCTCGCCTCGCGGCGTTACCGCGAGGCGACCTGCACGCCGCGCGCCCAGCTGGCCAGGCGATCGCCCGCATGGGTGCGAACGAAGCAGCGCGTGCCGCTGGCCTGCACCTGGCGGCACAGCGCGTTCGCGTCGGTGCGGGCAAGGCCGCCGACGGCAAGGCGGTGATATTCGACGCCGCCGACATTGGCTTGTGCCGTATGTGGCTTGAGCTTGCCGAGCGCCGACACGCGGCGGCTCATCCGGCCCCAGGCGTCCTGCGCCACGCCCGCGCTGTCATAGGCGCCGAGCTGAACGTAATAATCGCCGCTGTCGAAGTCGCGCTCGATCGCGCGCGCCGGTGCGGGGGTCTTTGCCGCCATGCGAACCGGCGATGCGGCGCGTTCGCGATAGCTTGCGGGAAGCGCCTGGACGATTTCGCGGCGCTCGGCGAACATGATGCGGGCGACTGCGAATACCGGGTTGGCGGCGGCTGCGGGCGATTCGACCGCCGCGACCGCGACGGGTGACGGCGCCCGCGGTTCGGCGACTGGAGTGGTTTCGGCCACAGCGATCGGCGCTTCCGTCGTCATATCCATGAAATTGGGCTGTTCGGGCGCGGGAGCGGCCTCTGCCATCACCGGGGCGCTGCCGCGAAGGGCCAGCTGTACCGGCTGTCCGACATCGTCGACTGCCTTGACGCCGAGCAACGACGCTACTTGGTCCGAGGCCGCGCTGGGCCGCGAGAACGCCGCCCAGTGCATGATCCGCGCATCGACATCGGCAGGCGACAGGTCGATCGCGGCCACCGCGCGCGCTTCCTGCCAGCGGTCGGACAATGCCAGCGCAAGCGCCAGATTCTGGCGCACCGTCGGCGTCGCGTTTTCGTCGCGCGCGACGTCGCCCAGAATCTGCACCGCGCCGTTGGGATCGCCCGCCAGTGCGAGCGCGAGGCCACGGTCGCCGGGCGCGATCACGGTTTCGAATTTGTCGAGCGTGCGCCGCGCGCCCGCCCAGTCGCCGAGCGCGGTCTTTGCCAGCGCCAGGTTGAGCGCGGCGCGGCCATGCGCGGGATCGATCGTCAGCGCATCGTCGAACGCCTGCCCCGCCGACAGGAACCGTCCTGCCGACAGATAGGCCTGACCCAGCAGCACGCGGTGTTCCGCCTCGCCCGGCATCGCCAGCACGGCATCCTCGGCATGGCCGATCGCGCGTTCCGCCTGCCCCTTTGCCAGCGCCTTGCGCGCAGCGCCGGCGGCCTTGTCGGCGCGCTTGGTCAATTCCGATTCCTCGCGCGCATTGGCGACGGCGGAGACGCTGGTGAAGCCGCCGATCGCGACGCCGCACATGGCGAGGGTCGATAGACCGGCGATCAGGATGGTGCGGCTAGCCATAGGATATTCCCCTGAAAAAATGCTCAGCGCGCGCGCCGGCCGGGCACGCGTTCGACCAGCCCGTCGAGATCGACGAGCGCCGAAAGATACGCATCGAGCGCATCGGACACGATATTCTGTGCCGAACGATTGGTGACGGCAGACGCCAGCCGCAGGCGAAGATGGCGATCGGTATCGAGCCGCAACGTGAAGGCGGCTTTCGCGCCCTTCTTCGCCTTGGCTTCGCGGCCGATCCGTTTCAGCGTGCCGTCGCTGACCGGGCGAATGGCGACCGGCGGCGCGACCTCTGCGATCGGTTCCGCCGCGACCGGTTCGGGTCGATCGGCTTGCTCGACCGGTTCGGCGGGATAGCGCTCGCCCAGCATTTCGCGCTGGCGGACGACGTGCGGCACCTCTGCCTGAACCGGGGGCTGAGCGGGTGGCTGGACGGATTGCTGGACGGGAGCGGCGACCGCTTCCATCGGCGGCATCTCCTCATAACCGGCGTCGTAACCCATGTCGTTCCAGCCGAGATCGTCGTTCGGAACCGGCGACATGCCGAGAAACCCTTGCGGTCGCATGGCGGGTTTCGCCTGCCCCTTGCGGGCAAGCAGCCCGGAGGACAGCGAAGCGAACGGTTTGGCGTTGCCCATGATGCTCATGTCGCGCCCTCCCCTCAGCTGACCACGCGGCGGCCGAAGCCACCGGCGGGACGGACCTGCGCATAGCCCGGCATCGCGGCGGGTGCGGCGAAGACGGTGCGGCGGAAATTCTTTTCGAGCCGGTCGGAGATATAGCCCCAGAGCTGGGTGACCTCGCCGGCCGACTTGCCGTTCGGATCGACCTCCATCACGGTGCGGCCGTCGATCATCGAGGCGGCGAAATCGGTGCGGTGGTGGAGCGTGACGGGCGCGACCGTGCCGTGCTGCGACAGCGCGACCGCGGCTTCGCTGGTGATCTTCGCCTTGGGCGTCGCGCCGTTGACCACGAAGATCAGCGGTTTCCCTGCGCGTTCGCACAGATCGACCGTGGCACCGACGGCGCGCAGGTCATGCGGCGACGGGCGCGTGGGCACGACGATCAGCTCGGCGACCGCGATCACGCTCTGGATCGCCATCGTGATCGCGGGCGGAGTATCGAGCACCGCCAGACGGAACCCCTGTTGGCGCAGCACCTCAAGATCGGCGGCGAGCCGCGCGACCGTCGTTTGAGCGAAGGCCGGATAATCGGCCTCGCGCTCGTTCCACCAGTCGGCCAGCGACCCTTGCGGATCGATGTCAATGAGGACGACCGGCCCGGCGCCTGCGCGCTGGGCCTGTACGGCCAGATGCCCGGAAAGCGTGGTCTTTCCCGAACCACCTTTCTGTGATGCCATCGCCAGAACGCGCATTGATCCCCCGAATTCGTGGTCCCTCTTGGCAACGGGATGACATGGGGGGTGATAAGAAATGGTTACTATGGCCATTCGCCTCCGCTTTGGAGCTATCGGGGCGTGCGGTAAGCTTTTCTTTGCAATCGCATGGTTAATGCGTCCTTATGACCTTTCGCTCGGACAAGGGGATGATCCGAATGACTACGCCACGCCCGGCGGCATTGGCCGCTTTTGCCCTGTTTCTTGCCGCACCGGCGCTCGCGCAGAGCGGAAGCGACGTCAAAGCAGGCGTCGATGCCTGGTCAAAGGGCGATTACGACCGCGCTGTCGCGCAGTGGAAGGGACCGGCCGAAGCGGGCGACGCCGACGCGCAGTTCAATCTGGCTCAGGCATATAAGCTAGGTCGCGGCGTGCCGACCGATCTGGCGCGAGCCGCCGATCTTTACGGGCGTGCTGCGAAACAGGGCCATCCGCAGGCCGCCGACAATTACGGTCTCGCCCTGTTCGAGCTGGGGAAAAAGATCGAGGCGGCCGAATGGCTCGACAAATCGGCGATGCGCGGCGAGCCGCGCGCGCAGTTCGTGCTGGGGACGATGTTCTTCAACGGCGATGCGGTCGGCAAGGACTGGATTCGCGCCTATGCACTGGTCAGCCGCGCGGCGTCCGCCGGATTGCCGCAAGCGTCGAAGACGCTGACCCAGATGGACCAGTATATCGGCGTGGCCGACAAGCAGAAGGGCATCGCGCTCGCGCGCCGCTATGAAGCGGGCAAGGCCGAGCCGTCGCTGATCGCCATCCGCGAAACCCCGGCGCCGGCGGCACCTGCGCCAGCCGCACCGGTGGCGACCGCCGCAGTAAAGCCCCCTCCCGCACCGGCGCGACCCGCCGCGCAACCCGTGACCCGAGACGGCGGCTGGAGGGTCCAGCTCGGTGCGTTCGGCGATGCGGGGAATGCGCGCAAGCTGTGGTCGAGCGTTGCGGGACGCTTCGCGGGGCGCGAACCCTATTACGTCAAGGCGGGGAGCGTCACCCGGCTTCAGGTCGGCCCCTATGCGTCGAGCGCGGAAGCCGCCCGCGCCTGTGCCGCGATCAAGCCGTGCCTGCCGGTGCGTCGCTGACCGGTGAGCGCGTTTTTTCTCCCCTGATCCACGCGAACAGCCGCGGCACCGGGCCGTTGCGCGCCATCCATTCGGCGTAGTCGCGGTAAGCGGGGTCCGCGCCCAGATGGCGTTCCTCGGTCCGCGCGCGCCAGTAATAAATGCCCGACACCGCCGCCATCAGCACGCAGTTGCGCGCGGCGTCGGCGATCGATCCGGTCGTGGCGAAGATCGGCACCGTCGCCACCCACCAGAACAGGTTCTTGGCGAGATAGGCGGGATGCTTCGACCAGGCATAGGGACCGTGCGTCAGGATGCCGCGATGCGTCAGGTTGGAAAAGCGCAGCCCGAACGCCACCGTCGCCCAGGCATAGATGCCGGTCAGCACCACCAGCAGCGCGCCGATGCTCCACAGCAGCACCGGATAGCCCGCGAACCAGATCGACCAGCCCGCATCGCCATGCGTGCCGGGATGATAATCGAGCGGCCCCGCCATCAGCGCGAAGGGCGGGTAACAGGCCAGCGCCGCCAGCCAGCCCGCCGCGTAAGGGTTGGCAGTGCGGATATGCGCGTCGAGCGGCTTCATCGTCAGCGTGTAGCCGACAGTCGCAAAAGCGATATCGACCACGAACATGAAGGTGATGAGCCACATCGCCAGCGCAACGGGATCGCTTGCAATTCCGCTCACATCCCAGCGCACGAACATCCCGAACGCGCCGGGCACGATCGACAGCATGAAGGCGAGGAAGAATCCCTTCACCGCCCAGGCGCGCAGATGGTGAAAGATATCCTCGCGGTCGTATTCACCGTCGAGGCTGAGCAGCCAGGTGCCCAGCGCCCAGGCGCCGTCCTTCGGCTGAACCAGATAACGGTCGAGCCACAGGACATAGGGCACCGAAAGCACGACGACGACCGGCGCGGCGACCGTCAGGCACCACATCGCGAACTGATAATTGCCCTGCCAGTAGAAGCGGCACACGGCATAGATCGCGGCGATCCCCGCCCAGGTCGCCCACAGCCCGGCGAGTTTGACCAGACTGGTGTCGAGCGTCGCCTTCAGCGGCTTCGGATTCGACCAGTCGATGCCGGTCGAGGGATTGCGGTGCACCTTGTCCACCAGCAGCGACCAAGCGATCATCGGCAGCCCGCACGCGACCACCGCGACCAGCGCCGCATAGGGGCCGTCCATGCCATAGCTTCGCGCGACGACGATCCAGCCGATCAGCCCGACCATCCCGGCCGCGCCGCACGCGCCCGAGACGGCGGATCGCGGTCGCGGATCGGCCGCGCGGCGTTTGGACAGGCTGGCGTCGTGATACATGCGGCCTGACTTAGCGCGGCAATGGTAAGCAAGCGGTGAAGCATTGGAGATGGCTGGAATTGCGGTCACCCATTCCGTTCGTGCTGAGTAGCCGCGTAGCGGCGTATCGAAGCACTGTCCTTCTTTGCACGAAGAAACGGCAGTGCTTCGACTAGGGTCAGGACCCATTAACGGCGCGGTCGTGACGGTGGCGGGAAAGTGGGCTGGCAAGGCGCGCGGGCGGCAGATAGCAACGCTATCTGACAATCGCGCAACGCCGTCAGGCTGCTTTCCCGCCCCGCCCCT
>Ga0172374_1002399_pt1 | contig 11930 bp, 9 predicted proteins | sample LakKiv3m_FD_114536 | JGI IMG/M metagenome (GOLD analysis project Ga0172374, IMG submission 114536) | Freshwater microbial communities from Kabuno Bay, South-Kivu, Congo - kab_092012_10.3m | ecosystem: Environmental > Aquatic > Freshwater > Lake | place: Democratic Republic of the Congo... | reverse complement strand
TTCCTCAAGGTGCACGAGTCCGGCACGATCACGAAGGCGTACGAGAACGACGACGTGAACTTCCCGACCGACCGGCTCGGCGCGATCGAGGGACAGATGTGCTGCCGCCGGTGGACGAGCCGGGTCGTGTTCGACGAAGACGACCGCTTCAACCCGTACTACCAGTACACCGACACGGGCAACGGCACGTACTGGTGCACCGCCCGCGTCGAGGCGTCCAGTGAGGGTCTGCACTCGGTGAGCGTCGGGGTGCGATTCGACGACACCAAGTGGTTCGTCGGCCGGGACACCCCGCACCGCGGCGTCTCGAAGCACTCGGTGGAGGTGTGCTGCCGCCGTGCACCCGCCGACCTCGAGGAGCGCTGGCGTGAGCAGTCCTGGCCGAACGTGAAGACGCCGCGGACTCTGTTGGCGACCCTGCCGACGGGGTCCTTCCCCGGTGTCGACACGACCGACGTGTACGAGTTCCTCGAGGCGCACGCCCCGCGCTGAGCCGGAAGTCGGGCGCCGCACCGGGGCGGAAGTCAGACTCGCCGGGTCATGTAGACGTCGATCTCGTCTTCCTCGTACGGCTCGAAGCCGTACCGCTCGTACAGGCGCCGTGCCGGGCTGCCCTGCAGCACGTTCAGGCGGTAGGCGCCGGGCTCGTGCAGGACGACGTCGAGGATGCCGCTGCCGATGCCGCGGCCCTGCACGGCGGCATCCAGGTAGAAGTGCTCGATCCAGGTGGCGTCCTCGGCGACGCGGAGGGCGATGGATCCGGCATCCCGGCCGTCGACGACGATCACGCGGGTGCAAGCTGGGTCGAACGCCGCGCGAAACCGCTCCCGCACCCGCACCGGGTCGAACCGTCCGAGCCGTTCGAGGTCGTCGCGCAGCACGTTCGCACGCAGCTCGACGATCCAGTCGGCATCCTCGATCCGGCACGGGCGCAGCGTCCAAGTCACGCAAGCAACCCTAACGATGCGCGCGCGTCGCGCTAACCTGGCGAGGTCGTGACTTCAGGAGGGGATGCCATGACCGCCGAGCCGGACGCAGAATCCGATGCGCGCCTGTGGAGGGACGAGTTGCGCGCGATGGTCAGCGGGGTCAGCCTCGTGGTCCTCATCGCAGCGATCGCGCTCGCCGTGTGGGGCGTCTTCGATTCGATGACGGATGCCGATGGAGACCGGTTCTGGGGCAATTTCATCGTCGCCTCCCCGGGGATCTATGCGGGCTGGTTCATGCTCGAGGTCGCATGGAAGCGGCTCGCTCACGTCGGCACCGTCCTGCTGCGCCTGGTCTCCGCCTGCATCATCGCTCCGGCGCTCGTCGCGATCCCCGTCGGCGTGATACAGGCGATCGCCGTGGCATTCCCCGGTGTTCGCGACACGATCACGGAGGGCACGAGGCTCAACGGCGGGTTCCACTACTGGTGGGACGAGGGCTTCGCCACCCAGTTGCTCCTCGTTCCGCTCGCCGGCTACGCAATCGGCATGTGCATCCCGCTCGCCGTCGCCCTCATCATCGCGCTGCCGGTGATCTCGATCCGTGCTCCGCAGATCGCAGCGCAGGGCTCGCACATCGAGAAGGTCGAGGGGGCGAAGCAGTTCTCGACCACGGCGTTCGTGTTCTGCGGTCTGGGAGCGATAACGCTGGGCATCATCCTGTGGGTGTTCGGCGAGGGGCGCAGCATCGTGGAGTTCCCGGAGTACCTCGGGCGCTTCATCCGCACCATGGAGCAGGGGTACGTGTACTGGGAGGACGGCATGTGGCTGCTCGGCGTCGTGTCCGTCGTGGTCGGGGTGGGGCTGATGGGCTGGGGCTGCGTCCGCGTGCTGTTCGCGCGGGATGCCGCCGCGCGAGGCTGATCGCAGAGGAGACGAGGTTTGCAGCACGAGACCCGTGTCACCGGCCGCCGTCTCATGCCGCAGGCCCCGTCTCAGGCGATCGGCGAAGCCTGCAGCAGCGCCCACAGCTCGGCGCGCGCCGGAAACACCGACAGATCGAGGCCGAGGAGGCGCGACGCCTGTGCGACGCGCGAACGCAGGGTGTGGCGGTGGATGCCGAGGGCGGATGCCGCCGGATCCAGACGCGCATCGTGCTCGAGCCAGACGCGCAGCGTGTGCTCGAGGTCGGGGTCCGCAGCGCGCAGCGGCGCCAGCCGGGACTGCGCGACGAGCCCGGCGTCGTCCGTGCGCAGCGCGGCGAGGATGCCGGATGCCGACGCCTCCGCAAAGCGGGTCACGCCCGACCCGCCGCGGCGCAGCGCGCTGAGCGCCTGCCCGTGCGCGTGCGCGAACGCGGTGTAGTCGACACCCTCCGACGCGCCGATGCGGATGCCGAAGCGTTCGGCGGCCTCGTCGAGGAGCGCGGTATCCGTCTCGGGAAGGCACACGACCACACCCTCCTGCGAGCTCGCCAGGAACGCGCGGGAGCCGCGCTCAGCCCGCCGCCGCTCCCACCACTCCTCGAGCGCCCCTGGTACGGCATCCGGTGCGACGGCCACGATGACCGGCGGCGCGGGCAGCGTTCCGAGCACCTGCCGGGCGAGAGCGTCGTCGTCAGCGAGGAGCGACACCAGCAGCTGGGAGTGCAGGCGCCGGCGGGTGTCTTCGAGTTCCTCGGTCTGCTCTCGTGCGAGGCCGGCCATCGCGATCACCGAGGCGACGACGGCGCGTGCCTCCGAATCCAGGCCCGGCGCGGCGATCGCGATCGCACCGCGCAGGCCCCGCGAACGTCCGAGGGTGAACAGCTGCAGGGCGTGCCCGTCGAGCACGACGGACCGGCCTGCTTCCGCGCCCCGGGCGAGGACGTCCGAGACGTGCCCGTTGAGTTCGGCGCGGGCGGCGGGGGAGATACCGCCGGGGGGATGTTCCAGCGTCAGCGCGCCCGCGGCGTCGAACATCGCCACCCAGGCGTGGAGTCGTCGGCCGAGTTCGGCGATGATCGCGACGAGTCCGTGCGGACGCAGCGCTGCAGCGGCGAGTGCGCGCTGCGTGTCGAGCGCCCAGCTGCGGCGGGCGAACGCCTGGGCGGCGACCGCCTCGGCGTGAGCGCGGGCGACGGCGATGAACGGCGTCGCGTACGGCACCTCGAGCAGGGGCATCCCGGCGCTTGCGCATGCCTCGACAAGGGCAGCAGGCACCTCAGGATGCCGCACGCCGGTGCCGAAGCCGAGCCCGGCGACGCCGCGCGCGGCGAGCCGATCGACGTACTCCGCGGGGGACGTCTGCCCGTCGAACTGGCCGCCCGTCGTGAGGAGCGCGAGGTCATCGGCGAGGAACGGCGTCGGGTCGGCGAGGTCCGTGGAGTGCACCCAGCGCAGCGGGCGATCCAGCGCGTCGTCGGGACCGGAGACGAGCCGGAGGGCGAGTGCGGGTGCGGAGAGCAGTCCGCGGAGAGTGGTGTCCGACACGGATGTCCAATCGGGTGAACAGCTTGCCGAAATTATACAGTTCGGCTAATGCATCCGGGAATCGGTCGAAATACGCTCGCGATATGAGCCTTCTCGACACCCTCCCCGCCGGCGGACCGACCCTCGCCCAGGAGCGCCGCCTGGTTACTCCACTGCCGGGCCCGCGTTCGGCCGAGATCCTCGCCCGCAAGGCGGATGCCGTCCCCGCCGGCGTCGCGCACACGGTGCCGATCGCCGCGGTCGCGGCCGGTGGTGGCATCGTCGTCGATGCCGACGGCAACTCCCTCATCGACCTGGGCTCGGGAATCGCCGTCACCTCGGTCGGCAACGCGCACCCCAAGGTCGCCGCAGCCGTCGCCGCGCAGGTCGCGCAGTTCACGCACACCTGCTTCATGATCTCCCCCTACGAGTCGTACATCGAGGTGGCCGAGGCGCTGAACCGACTCACCCCCGGCGACTTCGCGAAGAAGACCGCGCTGTTCAACTCCGGCGCCGAGGCCGTCGAGAACGCGATCAAGATCGCCCGCAAGCACACCGGTCGTCAGGCCGTCGTCGCCTTCGAGCACGGCTATCACGGTCGCACGAACCTGACGATGGCGCTGACCGCCAAGGCGATGCCGTACAAGAGCGGATTCGGTCCGTTCGCCCCCGAGGTCTACCGGGCGCCGCTGTCGTACCCGTTCCGCGACGGCCTGTCCGGGGCGGATGCCGCGACCCGCGCCATCACGCAGATCGAGAAGCAAGTCGGCGCCGACAACCTCGCGGCCGTCATCATCGAGCCGATCCAGGGCGAGGGCGGGTTCATCGTCCCGGCGGACGGATTCCTGCCCGCGATCGCGCAGTGGTGCCGCGCGAACGGCGTGGTGTTCATCGCCGACGAGGTGCAGACCGGCTTCGCCCGCACCGGCACAATGTTCGCCTCGGAGCAGTTCGACATCGAGCCCGACCTCGTCACCACCGCCAAGGGCATCGCCGCCGGCCTCCCGCTCGCCGCCGTCACCGGCCGGGCCGAGATCATGGATGCCGCGCACGCCGGAGGCCTCGGCGGCACCTACGGCGGCAACCCCATCGCGTGCGCCGCGGCGCTCGCCGCGATCGACGTGTTCGAGAACGACGGGATGGTCGAGCGCGCCCAGCAGATCGGCGCTCTGCTGCGCGAGCGTCTGAACGCCCTGGCCGCCGCGGACTCCCGCATCGGCGACGTCCGCGGACGCGGCGCGATGACGGCGATCGAGTTCGTCGACCCGGCCACGAAGGCACCGGATGCCGCACTCGCGGGGGCGGTGGCCAAGGCATGCATCGCCGAGGGCGTGATCGTGCTGACTTGCGGCACGTTCGGCAACGTCATCCGCTTCCTGCCCCCGCTGTCCATCGGCGATGAACTGCTGAACGAGGGCCTCGACGTCGTCGCCGACGCCCTCGCCGCTGCCTGATCCGTCCCGCAACTGATCCGTCCCGCAACGCCCGAGAACCAGGAGTGTCCATGAGCATCACCGCATCCGACGAGAAGACTCTGCTCGACAGCATCCCCACCGGTCTGTACATCGGCGGCGAGTGGGCTCCCGCGACCGGCGGCCGCACCTTCGATGTGCACGACCCGGCCACCGGGGCCGTCATCCGCTCGATCGCCGACGCGACCGCCGAGGACGGCCTCCGCGCCCTGGACGCCGCGGCCGCCGCGCAGGACGAGTGGGCGGCGACGCCCGCCCGCACCCGCAGCGACATCCTGCGCCGTGCGTTCGACCTCGTCCAGGACCACAAGGAGGATCTCGCGCTGCTGATGACCCTGGAGATGGGCAAGCCCCTCGCCGAGGCGCGGGGCGAGGTCGCGTACGGCGGGGAGTTCCTGCGCTGGTTCAGCGAGGAGGCCGTGCGCATCAGCGGCCGCTACGGACAGAATCCCGAGGGCACAGGGCGCATGATCGTGTCGCAGCGCCCGGTGGGACCGTCGTTCTTCATCACCCCGTGGAACTTCCCGTTCGCGATGGCCACCCGCAAGATCGCGCCGGCGCTCGCCGCTGGCTGCACCGTCGTCATCAAGCCGCCGGCGCTGACGCCGCTGACGACGATCCTCTTCACGAAGCTCCTCGAGCAGGCGGGCCTGCCGGCAGGCGTCGTCAACGTCGTGCAGACCTCGTCGTCGTCGAAGCTCTCGGCGCCGATCATCGCCGACCCGCGGCTGCGCAAGCTGTCCTTCACCGGATCGACCGAGGTGGGCCGCAAGCTCATCGCCCAGGCGGCCGACGGCGTGCTCCGCGTCTCGATGGAGCTCGGCGGCAACGCACCGTTCGTCGTCTTCGAGGACGCCGATCTCGACAAGGCGGTGGAGGGTGCGATGCTCGCGAAGTTCCGCAACATCGGGCAGGCCTGCACCGCCGCGAACCGGTTCATCGTGCACTCCTCCGTGGCAGACGAGTTCACCGACCGGATCACCGAGCGCGTGAAGGCCATGAAGATCGGCCGGGGAACCGAGGATGGCGTCGCGATCGGTCCGCTCATCGATGCGGATGCCGTCGACAAGGCCCGCGCGCTCGTCGAGGACGCCGTCGAGCGCGGCGCGAAGGTCCGCACCGGCGGCAATGCGGTCCCGGGCGAGGGCACGTTCTACGAGCCCACCGTCGTCACCGAGGTGGCCGCAGGCAGTGACATCCTCCGCGAGGAGATCTTCGGCCCGGTGCTCGCCATCGCGACCTTCGAGAGCGAGGCGGATGCCGTGCGTCTGGCGAACGACACCGAGTACGGCCTGGTCTCCTACGTCTTCACGGAGGACCTGGCCCGCGGACACCGCATGATCGACGCCCTCGAGACCGGCATGATGGGTCTGAACGTGGGCGTGGTCTCCAACGCCGCGGCTCCGTTCGGCGGAGTCAAGCAGTCCGGTGTCGGACGCGAGGGCGGCTTCGAGGGCATCCACGAGTACCTGTCCACGAAGTACACCCTGATCCCGAACTGAACCACCCCGCACACCCCGCGAGAGGACGATGATGACCGACTACGCCGTGACCAACCCCGCCACCGGTGAGACCGTCGCCACCTACGAGACCGCGACAGACGCCCAGATTGAGGATGCCGTCGCCCGCGCTCACGCTGCGGCATCCGTCTGGGGCGCCACGCCACCGGCCGATCGCGCGGCGGTGATCCGCCGCATCGCCGAGCTGCACCGCGAACGCAAGGACGACCTCGGCGCGGTCATCGTGAAGGAGATGGGCAAGCCCATCGCCGCCGCGGTCGGCGAGGTCGAGTTCGCCGCGGACATCATCGAGTTCTACGCCGACAACATCGAACGGATCACGGGCGATCAGGCGCTCGACATCGTCGGAGACGGCACCGCGGTGATCCGCCGCGCGCCGCTGGGCGCACTGCTGGGCATCATGCCGTGGAACTTCCCGGCGTATCAGGTCGCCCGGTTCGCGGCTCCCAACCTGGCGATCGGGAACACGATCATCCTCAAGCACGCCCCGCAGTGCCCCGAGTCGGCGGCCATGATCGAGGCGATCTATGCGGATGCCGGGCTCCCCGACGGCGCGTATGTCAACGTGTACGCGACCAACGAGCAGGCCGCGACGATCATCGCCGATCCGCGCGTGCACGGCGTTTCGGTGACCGGATCCGAGCGTGCGGGCGCGGCTGTCGCCGAGGTCGCCGGTCGCAACCTCAAGAAGGTCGCGCTGGAGCTCGGCGGTTCGGACCCGTTCATCGTGCTCTCGACGGATGACCTGGATGCCGTCGTGCAGAACGCCGTCGACGCGCGCCTCGACAACAACGGTCAGTCCTGCAACGGCGCCAAGCGCTTCATCATCGCCGACGATCTGTATGACGCGTTCGTCGAGAAGTTCGTCGCCGCGCTCGCCGCCGTCGACGCCACCGATCCGACGCAGGAGGACACGGTCCTGGGGCCGCTCTCGTCGCTGGCCGCCGCCGAGCGCCTGCAGGAGCAGGTCGATCGCGCCGTCGCCCAGGGCGCCACGCTGCTCACCGGCGGCACGCGCGAGGGCGCTTTCTTCGCGCCGACCGTGCTGGCGGATGTCACCGCCGACATGGACGTGTATCAGGAGGAGCTGTTCGGCCCGGCCGCCGTCGTCTACCGCGCGGCCGATGAGGCGGACGCCGTAGCGATCGCGAACGGCACCCCGTTCGGGCTCGGATCGTACGTCTTCACGACGGATGCCGAGCAGGCCGAGCGCGTGGCCGACGGCATCGAGGCGGGCATGGTCTACGTCAACCTCGTCCTCGCCGACAGCCCGGAGCTGCCCTTCGGCGGCGTCAAGCGCAGCGGCACCTCGCGCGAGCTCGGCCTGCTCGCCGCGGACGAGTTCGTCAACAAGAAGCTCATCCGCACGGCCTGAGAGGGGGTGCGTGCGCGCTCGCGCTAGCGTTGTCCCCATGAAGCCCGAGCGCATCACCCGCACGCAGTCCGTCGTCGACGGGCTGCTCGACGAGATCATCGCGGGGCGACTGGTCGCGGGCGAGACGCTGCCGGCCGAGGCCGATCTCGCCGCTCTCCTCGGCGTCTCCCGGCTGACGCTGCGCGAGGGGGTGCGCCTCCTTCAGGCGCAGGGCGTCATCGTCCCCGTGCCGGGCAGCCGCCACCGCGTCGCTCCCGTCGACGAGTGGACGGGCCTCGAGGCCGTCGTCCGGTACTCGCGCAGCGGGGGAGCGCGTCGGCGCTCGTCACTGGATCTGCTCGACATGCGCGTGATGTTCGAGACCGGGGCGGCCGAGCTCGCGGCTCCTCGCGCCACAGCCGAGCACATCGCCGAGCTCGAGACCCTTCTCGAGCGCATGCGCACCTCGCACGACCAGGGCGACGTTCCGGGGTTCGTGGATGCCGACCTCGCCTTCCACGACGTGATCTTCGCCGCCGCCGATAACAGGATCCTCGTGGCATCCGTCCGTCCGTTGACCACGATGCTGCAGGACTCGCGCAGCGAGACGAGCGCGGTGCTCGAGATCCGCGAGCATGCGCTCGTGGAGCACGCCGCGGTCCTCGAGGCGATGCGCACGCGATCGGCGGATGCCGCCCGCGAGGCCATGGCGAGCCACATGCGCCAGACGCGCGACGACCTGCTGCACTACGTTCTCGGGGAGTAGGCGCCGAACACGGTTGCGTGGGTGAGATATTCGGCGTACCCTCGTTATCTGATATCGGATAACCCACTCCGATCCCCTCAGATCCTCTGAACGAAGGAGTTCTCGTGCACATCGACGCGCTGCTCGCCGGCCTCCCGGCCCCGGTCGATCTCAGCGCAGCAGAGGTCCGTGCATCCCTGGATCAGCAGGGCGTCCTCGTCGTGCTCGACGACGACCCCACCGGTACGCAGTCGGTCGCGAACCTCCCCGTGCTCACGCGCTGGGAGCACGAAGACCTCGCCGGCGCCTTCGCGACCGGCGCCCCCGCCGTCTACGTCCTCACCAATACGAGGTCGCTCGACGAGGCGGAGGCCGCGCGGCGCAACCGCGAGGTCGTCTCCGTCGCGCTCGCAGCCGCAGCGGATGCCGGCAAGCACGTGACCTTCGTCTCGCGGGGCGACTCCACGCTCCGCGGTCATTTCCCGCTCGAGACCGACGTGCTCGCGGCCGAGATCGTCGCGCACGGCGGGGAGGCCCCGGCCCTCACGCTGCTGATCCCCGCCTTCCCGGACGCCGGACGCATCACGGTCGACTCGGTGCACTACTGGGTCACCGGCGACGAGGCGACACCGGTGGGCGAGACGCCGTTCGCGCAGGACGCGACCTTCGGCTTCGCCTCCTCGGATCTGCGCGACTGGGTCGCCGAGAAGACCGAAGGGCGCATCCCCGCCGGCGAGGTCGCCGCCCTCACGCTCGAGATCATCCGCGCCGGCGTCGAGTCCGTCGGGTCCTTCCTGCGCTCGGTGCCGCTCGGTTCCGTCGTGGCCGTCGATGTCGTCGAGGAGAGCGACATGCGCGTCCTCGCGCTCGCCCTGCACAGCCTCGATCGCGACGTGCTGCTGCGCGTCGGTCCTCCGTACGTGCGGGCGCACATCGGTCAGGAGATCGCCGAGCCGGTCTCGGCCGCCGACATCCCCTTCGCGTACGACCGCGGCGGGCTCGTCGTCGTCGGCAGCCACGTGCCGCTCACCACGGCCCAGCTCGCCGAGCTCCGCCGCCAGCGCCCCGACACGGTCACGATCGAGCTCGATGTGCGGCAGCTCATCGACGACCGCCGCGAGGCGCATCTGGATGCCCAGGCCCACGCGGTCGCCGAGTCGCTGGCATCCGGCTCCGTCATCGTGCACACCACGCGCGAGCTCGTCACGGGCGCCGACGGAGACGCCAGCCTCGAGATCGCCCGCCAGGTCTCCAGCGGCGTGGTCGACCTCGTGCGCCGCGTGCTCGCGATCGCCCCGCCGCGCTTCGTCATCGCCAAGGGCGGCATCACATCCAGCGATGTCGCCAGCGAAGCTCTCGAGATCCGCCGCGCCACCGTGCTGGGGCCCATGCTCCCCGGCATCGTCTCGCTGTGGCAGCCGCAGACCGGCCCCGCCGTCGGCATCCCGTACATCGTCTTCGCCGGCAACGTCGGCGACACCGACTCCCTGGCCCGCGTCGTCGCGACGCTCGCCGACGCAGAATGAACCCGAAAGGAACGCAGATGACCTCCACCGTCGCCGTCATCGGTCTCGGAGCCATGGGGCTCCCGATGGCCACACGCCTCGCCCAGCGCTTCGAGGTGCGCGGATTCGACATCGCCGAGACCCGTGTCGCCCTCGCCTCCGAGCAGGGCGTGAAGCCCGCCGGCTCCGCCGCCGAGGCGGTCGCCGACGCCCAGGCCGTTCTCGTCGCGGTCCGCACGGGCGCGCAGTTGAACGAGCTCCTGTTCGGCGAGAGCGGGCTCGCCTCGCACCTCGCCGACGGCGCGGTCGTGATCCTCACCAGCACCGTGGGCACCGACGGCATCGGCGCGATCGCCGAACAGCTCGCCGAGCACGGCGCACAGCTCGTGGATGCTCCGCTCTCGGGGGGACCCGTCCGTGCCGGCGAGGGCGACCTGCTCATCGTCGTCGGCGCCGCGCCCTCGGCGCTCGAGGTCGCTCGCCCCGTTCTCGACCAGCTGGCATCGACGCTGTCGATCGTCGGTGACAAGCCCGGCGACGGCCAGGCGCTGAAGACCGTGAACCAGCTGCTGTGCGGCGTGCACATCGCCGCCGCGGCCGAGGCGCTGGCCCTGGCCGATGCGCTCGGTCTCGACCGCGAGAAGACGCTCGAGGCGCTGACCGCAGGGGCTGCGAACTCGTTCATGCTCGGCAACCGCGGTCCGCGCGCCCTGCGGGCGTACGACGAGGACGGCGCCGAGGTGCTCAGCCGCCTGGACATCTTCGTGAAGGACATGGGCATCGTCGGAGACGCCGCCCGCGCCGCGCACCTGTCCACTCCCGTGGCGAACGCCGCCGAGCAGCTGTTCCTGCTCGGCGAGGCACAGGGACTCGGGGCGCACGACGACTCCGCCGTCATCCGCGTCATCGCCCCCGCACGACTCTCCTGACCCCGACCCCGACCACTCGGGCGCACCCGCGCCCATGAAACCGAAAGAAGAGATCCAGTGATGCTTCCTCTTCCCGCGCTGATCGCTATCGGCGTCGCAGGCCTCGCACTGCTGCTCCTGCTGATCATCCGCTTCAAGATGCAGGCGTTCTACGCCCTCATCCTCGTCTCGATCCTCGTCGGCCTCGCCGCAGGCCTGCCCATGACGACGATCCCGGCCTCCGGCGACACCCCGGAGCAGCTCGGCATCATCCAGGCGATCATCGCCGGAGTCGGAGGGACGCTGGGTTCGGTCGCCGTGCTCGTGGCGCTCGGCTCGATGCTCGGCAAGATCATCGAGTTGTCGGGGGGAGCGGAGTCGCTCGCCGGGAAGTTCACGAAGTGGCTCGGCCCGAAGCGGGTCGGCATCGCGCTGGTCATCGCTGCCGGCATCCTGGCGATCCCGGTGTTCTTCGATGCCGGCTTCATCATCCTCGTGCCGATCATCTTCGCCTTCTCGAAGATCGCCGGGCTCAACCCGATCAAGTTCGGTCTCCCTGTCGCGGGCATCATGCTCGCCGTGCACGTCGCAGTGCCGCCGCACCCGGGCATCGTCGGCGGCGCCACGATCCTCGGCGCCGATCTCGGCTGGGTCCTGATCTTCTCGCTGATCATCTCGATCCCGCTGGCGGCACTGTCGTTCTGGGTCGGCAAGCTCATCAACCGGCGCGAGTTCGCGATGATCGAGGCGACCAAGGAGATGTTCGACAGCTTCGGCACCGAACAGCCGTCGGCCAACGCCGGGCTCCGCGACGGCGAGAAGGCCCCCAGCGCGTTCACCGTCCTCGGCCTCATCCTTCTGCCCCTCGTGCTCATCATGCTGGGCACGACCGTCGCTCCGGCGTTCGAGGCCGGCAGCTTCTGGAACGGGTTCCTCGCCATGATCGGCCAGCCGATCTTTGCGCTCATGGTCGCGATCGCCGCAGCGATGTTCTTCCTCGGTGTCCGTCGCGGATGGTCGCCGGCGAAGCTCGGCGAGGTCATGGAATCG
>Ga0172374_1002397_pt1 | contig 11946 bp, 7 predicted proteins | sample LakKiv3m_FD_114536 | JGI IMG/M metagenome (GOLD analysis project Ga0172374, IMG submission 114536) | Freshwater microbial communities from Kabuno Bay, South-Kivu, Congo - kab_092012_10.3m | ecosystem: Environmental > Aquatic > Freshwater > Lake | place: Democratic Republic of the Congo... | reverse complement strand
TTCAAAATAGACCACTTCCTGAAGACGGTGACGAAAAAATTGCCGAACTTTATTTAAGATTGTTTACAGCATTTGGTTTATCATCACCTTTTTACAATATTGAATCAATGGTGGGAGGAGCAAACGAAATATCCAATCCGATTCTTTTTGATAACAATGAGGTAGATAGGGGGGGTGCGCTTGATTTGGTTGCAATGGCTCTTCCTTCAGCGCTGGAAAGTAAAGTTAAAGCCACAAATCTTAATTGGAATAATTTAAATTGGGACGAAATTACAAAAGACTCAAAACTCGACCCACATGATCCGGAGTCTCTAATCGCCTTTAGAGTAAGTCGTGCTTTGGGAATACCCATTGAAGATGTAATATTTGCTGCAAACGCTTTAGAATTCATACCCGCAAATGTTGGAGGCAAGAAGGGAGACTTACCACCGGAAGATGCACAAGAAGTCATTAATAAAGTCCTAACAAACAAAACACTTTCGCATTCATCGACAGTGGCAAGAGATGTCAATGCATTAATACGATTTTTAAACTGGGTGCCGATGATAAAAGGTGTGGAAAATTTTTCCGGACTGGGTTGGCAATATGCTTCCGTATGTGACACAACCAATTTATTATTTTCTGCCTTTATTAATCACAAACCTCTAGATGGTAATTTTCAGAACACCTTTGAATCATTGTTGGCAGACCAACTGAAACACCTTGATGCCTCTTCAGCCAGAGGAAGATTCTTAATTCAATTATTTAATGAAAATAAGATTAAACCGGAAATATATAACCTAGTGACACAAAAATCCGACATCTTTTTTAAAGAAGTGTCTGCTTCTCTTGTAGCAATGGAATTAAACGAACAGACGACAGATGCACTGGAATTTTCTCCGCGATTTATGGTTGGTGGAAAAGCCGCAGGTTTAGCAGAGGCAGCAGAAATTTTTGGACGCCATTTTATTCCCGAAAGCACTGTTATTACAACAGAAACCATTGAAAATTGGCTCAAGGCCGATCATGACATTTGGCGTCTAACAATTGAACTTGATGGTACTAGTGACATAAATAGGAAACTAGCTATTTCCTCCTCAATTTCAATGCTTATTAAACAAAAATTGTTTGATACTTCATTTATCGAAATTCTATCCAATGGACCCGATCTTTTTGTTGTACGTTCCTCGTCTTTTGATGAAGATACTGATTTTAACGGTACAGCTGCGGGAATATATGAAAGTGAACTTCCTGTCAAAAAAGAAAACTTAAATAATGCTATCTCGAATGTAATTTCTTCGTTTTTTTCGGAGAAAGCGGTTAGTTATCGTTATATGCAGGGTTTAAGTGATCGTCCCATGTTTGCCGTAATAATATCTCCTTTCATTCATGGCGTAGGTGGGGTCGCTTTTTCTTTGGGAAATAAAAGCGGTTGGGAAATTGTTGTTTCGGATAATCCAACCAACGTTGCAGGCAACAAGGGCGTAGATTTTGATTCATATAAGTTACTAGATGGGACATTAACTAAGGTTGTTAATAAAGGATTCGCTGATGAGAATACTGTAATGAATCTAGGTCGTATGGTCGAATCAGCAGAACATATACTGGGTCATCGCGTGGATGTGGAGTTTATAATTGACGATAATAATAAATTATGGATATTGCAATTGAGAGAGATTAAAGACGGTAAAAAATCTGAAAACAGGGCAAAATTCTCAACCCTTATCGATTATAACTTAAACAATCTTAAAGATTTAGACAATCCGGAAGAATTTAATCTACCAACCAACACCAGGCTCATTCTCAATGAAAATATAAACATTGATCAATTCCAAGGAACTTTGTTTAGATGGCTTACAATTAACCATGATTCAATAAGAGAGATTGTTTTGCCAAAAAGGATTGCAAGAACCAGTCATTTTGCCAATATTTGTATTAACCTTGATATCGATTTAGTATTTGCAGAAAATGAATAAATTACAACACACATTAATCAAGAATGTTTCCAAAGATTCGATTGATCTTGATTGGAAAATCGCATTTGGAGGAAAAGCTTTCGGTAATAGACATCTATTTAGAGTTGCTAAAATAGTGAAATTTCTATGTAAAAGAGAAGGAGGAGATTTGTTTATTGCTCAAATGGGGGGATGGATTCACGATGTCTCATTGGCCTGGGGAAGCGACTACAATGAGGCTCATGTTGAAAAATATACACGCGTGTTTTTAAATAATTACAAAGGTTTAAATAAAGTTGAGGTTAATCAAATAGTCGAATGTGCTACATTACATGAGAAATCAGGGGTTTCTTCTAGCCTTGAGGCAAAAATTGTTCACGATGCGGATGTCTTAGACAAAGGCGGTATGCTTGGAGTCATTAGACACATTTGGAAAATGACAAACATGCTTGAAAATAGAATACTTTTCTGTGACAAAGATCTTAAAAATCTACATAAGCATCTTAAACAGAGAAGTGCCAGTGTATACACCAATACATCGGAGTTGCTTATGAAAATACTTGATAAACAGATGTATGATTTTTTTGCCAATGACACTGAATCTTTAGAACTTATGAAAGTCGTTTCAGAAAAAGCATTTAATGGTATAACTTCTGATAAAATTGCCAAGTTCCTTATAAAATCACACGGATCTAAATTTTCTGAAAACCTACAATCTCAACTTAAGTGTTCGTATCTAAAATAATTTATGTTGTAGGAATATACATTCGACAGTATTGTGTATAAAGGTTGCTAAATTAGATAAAGATTGTTATCAAAACAGTTCTTATTGACAAAAAATGCTTTAAGAGTTAGTATCCGAATCATTGGAATGAATAGTTGTTACTATTATCACCTGTCAAATTTAAACGTTTAAAACGCGCTGAGGCGCGTTTTTTTATGCTTTAAAATATATGACACTAGAAAGAAACGAAACACCAAAGTCGCTAGAAGAAGTTAAAAAATACTTTGTCGATCCCGATAATCCGGAGCTAGCAGAAGATCTTGCCGAGTTGAGTGGAAAGGCCATTAGAGTAATGGCTCATATTTATGCTCATGGGGGAGACGTTGAGCAAATGCCGGAAAAATACAAGGATTGGCTCAAAAACTCCGGAGATGACCCTGATACCTTAAAAGATGTTTTGGGTGTTATTCTTTCAGAAGAGACCAAGACACGAAGGTTTGATAGCAGATTTATGGGACAGATTCATCCACAAGGCAACAAAATTGGAATATTGGGAAATTTGATTGCCGCTTACATGAACACCAACATGATCTTTGATGGTGTGTCCCAATCCGAAACCAAAATGGAACAGGAATCAATACAATGGCTCGCTAAGACATTTGGTTTTCCGGAAACTGCTACAGGAAATATAGTTTCGGGTGGAACCCTTGCTAATCAAGCTTGCTTAAAAATTGCCAGGGATAGAGTACTTAATTCAATGGAGGGAGACCTTAAGTATGACCTTAATAAACGTGTTGAAACTAAAATTCCACCAATGTATGTACTAACTTCTAAATGGCGACATTACTCCGTAGAAAAACAGTGTGATACTTTAGGTCTTGGCTTAAAAGAAATCGAATCTAGCAATTTTAAAATGATTCCAGAAGTTCTCGAAAGAACAATCATCGAACTGGAAGATGCAGGTAAGATTCCTGTTGCAATAGTTGGTTTAGCTGGAGAAACAGAAACAGGTATGATAGATGACCTGAAGGCACTTTCAGAAATTGCCAAAATACACAACGTTTACTTCCATGTTGATGCTGCCTACGGAGGAGGTTTTTTACTTTCCAGAGCTCAAACCGAAAACCATTATTTCGATGGAATTTCTGAAGCAGATTCAATAACTTTTGATCCACACAAATTACTTTATGTTCCATACTCTGCGGGAGCATTTATTGTTAAAGATCCCAAAGATCATGACTTACTACATTCACAGTCTCGATATATTCGAGGGCTGGCGTCAACTCAGGAAGGAACAAGGGGTAGTGCCGGCGTTATTTCCACATATGCAACCATTAAGCTTCTCGGAAGAGAGGGCTTCAAAACAATTATTAATCATACGTTGGATCTTGCAGAGTATGCGTATAAACACATAAAAGAATCAACTGTATTAAAGCCCCTACATGAACCCCAGCTTAATACCGTACTTATGGTACTATCTGATAATTTAAAGGGTATGCTTAGACAAAATGGCATCGTAGATGCCGAGATTGAAAAAGTTATAAAGAATATGGAGCCAGATTACTTCAATTTAATGACACCAGGTAAGCATTATTTAGCTGTAAATTCTGGTGTGGATGAAGATAGTAAAACTAATTTTTGTTTTTCAGGTTTTAGATACATAGGTATGCATCCATATACAACCGAGCAAGATGTTTTAAATGGTATAAACGATCTTGAAAGAGAGCTCATGGAAAGATTCAATACATTGATGAATAAAGAAAAATAGTATGTCAATTGAACGAGAACAAATAGTTAAATTAACTAATGAAATGATTCAAATACGATCTGTTATGGGTGATTATGAAGAATCGTCTAGAGTGCTAGATCTCGTCGATTCATATTTATCTGAAGAAATAAAAAGTGGGATTTTAATCAAAAGAAGATATGAAAATGAGGGGATTGTTTCTCAAATATGGGGTGACAAAAATACATTAATGGAACCAAAGTTGCTTCTTTCGGGCCATATTGATGTCGTTAATGCTGATGCTGATTCACAGTTTACCCCAGTAGAAAAAGATGGAAGAATTTATGGGAGAGGGGCGGGCGATATGAAAGGCCCGGATGCTGCCATGGTTATTGCATTCAAAGAGTGGATTAATAAAAACAATTCTAATGGCGTTTCTCTTGTATTAACTTCGGATGAGGAAAAGGGGGGTTTTAAAGGCACAGAATATTTAATTAAAAATAAGCATCTTAAGCCCTCTGTTGTTTTTATACCCGATGGGGAAAAGGGTACTAATTTTAGTATTACAGATTCGCAGAAAGCACCCCACCATTTTAGAGTAGTGGTAAATCGTAAAGGTGGTCACGCTTCAAAAGCTTTTGAAATTGAAAATCCTATCGACATTCTTGTCGCCGCATACTTAGATGTACAAAAAGAATTTAATAAAGCTAATAAAATAAATGATTGGGAATCTTCGCTTATTATGACAAGTATACAATCACCAGTTATAGATGTTTTCAATCCAATTACTGGAGCTAATATGAAAACTATGAAAGAAATGGATAAATTTGATTACGACAAGCTTGTAAAATTGCCAGAAGGAAAAAGATTAATCATGGATCTCGTAAACGCTAAATTCGGAAGAGCTAATAAAATTCAAAGCAGCGCCGAAGCTTGGTTTTCGTGGCGGTGGCCATTAGAAAAAAAGGGTTTTAGAGAAGGCATGAGAGAAATCAGAAAAATTTTTCGACAGCACGGATGTAGTTTTCCAACACCAAAAGATGAGCATGGTCAGGGAGCAGGTTGTGTTTTAACTAATGAAGAAAAAGCGTCTCCTTTTGTACAAAATTGGAAGGAGATTATTGAAAAATCTTTAGGTCATGAGATCGGATACGTCAAAATGCACGGTGCAACAGACGGTAGGTTCTTCCAAACAGCTGGCTCACACGTTTTGGTAACCTCCGTTAACGGAGACAACTATCACGGATTGGATGAATGGGTAGACATACAAAGCCTAGTTACACTTTCTGAAGCAGTGGTTAAATATCAAGAAGCTATGACTAAATAGTTAATCTTTTAAATTTGACTTTTTGATGTATAATCATCAGCAAAGCCAGACCTGATCCAAACAGAAATGGGTAAAGAATTAATAGAACAAATAGCAAAAGTTGAAAATGAAGCAATCTCCATTCGTGAAGCATTGGTCCGCGGTGTTGCGCAAGATGAAAATGGTAATTCTTTAATAGCACCAGATTATCAGAGTCTGGAGCATGCGATGGGTGAGAGGCGGCTTAAACTATACCTTGGCATTGACCCAACCAGTCCCGAACTTCATATAGGACATACGGTCCCCCTAAGAAAACTTCGACAATTTCAAGAACTTGGGCACGAAGTAAATTTACTTTTTGGAACATTTACGGGAATGATTGGGGATCCTACCGATAAATCTGCGGCCAGAGTTCGTTTAACAAGAGAACAAATCAACACTAACATAGCAGATTATAAGGAGCAGGCGGCAAAGATCTTAGATTTATCCCCTGACGCAAAAAATCCGATTAAGATTGTTCATAATGATGAATGGCTTGCTCCGATAAATTTTGAGGGAGTACTTGACCTTGCTTCGAATGTTACAGTACAGCAAATGTTGGAGCGTAGGATGTTTAAAGACCGTATAGATGCAGGTAAACCTATATCTTTAACAGAATTTTTGTACCCCATTCTCCAGGGCTATGATTCTGTTGCCATGGAAGTAGATCTTGAAGTTGGGGGGAAAGATCAAATATTTAACATGCTTGTAGGAAGAAACTTTGTCAAAACATATCTTAATAAGGAAAAATGGGTATTACCTACAAAATTAATTGAAGACCCTAGTGGTAAAAAGATGGGTAAAACCGAAGGTAATATTGTTAATATCAGAGATTTTCCAGAAGTTATTTATGAGGGGATAATGACATGGCCAGATAGCGCAATTAATATGGGATTTGAGTTAATTACCTCTCTTCCCATTGAACAGGTTCAAATTATTAATGAAAAGCTTATAAACGGAGAACTGGACCCGATGGTAACCAAAGAGGCCTTATCATTTAGAGTAACGCAGGAACTTCATGGAACTGATGCAGCTATTTATGCAAAAGAAGAGTTTCAAAGAGTAAAAAGAGAAGGTAAACTCCCCAGGAGAATGCATGAAGTTTCGATTGAAAGTGGTACTAAACTATCGGAAGTTTTGATATTGTCAGGGCTTTGCAAAACCAAAGAGGATGCCGCTAGAAAAATTGCTCAAAAATCTATATTTATTGACGGCCAACAACCACAAAAAGACATTATTTGGCCGGAAACAGCTTTCAGTGTTCAGATTGGAAAAAAGACTATAAAAAATGTTAGACAAGTTGTGTTAAAATAACTCCTCGTTTAGTTTTTAGCTCTTTTAAATTTTAAAGAGCTGTCCGATTTTCAATCTCGTTAATTTTATTCCTCAAGAAACCTAGACAAACAAAAAGGAGAGTGTCATGAATAAAAATAGCAAGGAGGGTATCTATTATATCTTCTACAGTATCCTGGTGATTGTTCTCTGGGGACTTGTCCCTGCTTTCGCCAAAATTGGTAATTTACCCGGTGGATTAACTACACTATACGTCAACTGGTTTGCTGTCGTTGGTGTTTTTATAATTATGATCTTCACCGGAAGAATGAATCAGTTTGCAAAACCGCAGCCATACAAAAAGTTGGTTTTTGTTGGTTTGATTTGGCCACTTGCATATTCGATTCTTTACTTTACATCGATAAACAAGGGGAGCGCATCACTGACAACCATTGCCAACTATACTTGGCCGATCATGTATTTTATTCTTGCATCAATTTTTGCAAGAAAAAGATTCAGCGGTCGCAATTGGATTGTTGTTGTTCTTGGAATACTTGCAGTCGCTATACCGATTCTTATAGGAGGTGATCTAAAACTATTAATACTTCCTCTAGGACTAGCAATTGGGGCTGCGCTTACACAATCGGTTTACTCACTTATAACCGAGAAATTTAACGAAGATGCCTGGTTAATCACATTTGTTGTAGAGCTGGTAACAGCAATAGGTTCGACAATCTACGTGCTGATTTTCGAACACTTTAGTTTACCGGATCTTAAGACACTTGGTTACCTGGCCTTCATTGGCATTCTGTCCAATGGTGTAGGATTTTGGGCATTTCTTAAAGCATCGCAAGAGTCGGCAGACAACACAGGTCACAAGACAACATTTCTTGTTCTTATGTGTCTAACGCCACTTGTGCAGGTTGTTCTCTTGCCAATATTTGGTGTCGAATCTGTTAGTCCAGCAAAAATGATTGGGGTTTTCCTGATCTGTATCGCGCTGGTAATTCATCGGATTTCGCCACAAAAGAAAATGGCAGGTTAACAATATTCAATAAACGAGGTAAGACCTCTTCTATAAAAAGGAGAGGTCTTTTTTTTGCTTATATAGTGGAAAATTTATACGAATAATAGTACTATCAATCTATGGAAAAAGTAATTGAGATAAATGATGTGCTTACCAGGGGAGTTCAGCAAGTTTTGCCCAATAAAAAAGGACTTTCTGAAATAATGTGTGACAGAAGAATTAAACTTTACCAGGGGTTTGATCCCTCTGCGCCATCTCTTCATCTTGGAAATTTTGTAGGCTTAATGAAGTTAAGACAATTCCAGAAGTTGGGTCACGAAGTAATTTTCTTGGTAGGTGATTTTACCGGAATGATAGGAGATCCCACCGATAAACTGGCAACAAGAAAAAAACTGACCCGAGATCAAGTGTTAGAAAACGCCAAAGCTTGGTACAAACAGGCAGGAAAAGTTCTTGATTTTAAAGGTAAAAATCCTGCAAAAATTATTTTCAATTCAGAGTGGAGCGACAAAGTCACTTTCAAAGATATCATCGAAATTACCTCTAACCTCACAGTACAACAAATGATTGAAAGAGATATGTTCCAGGAAAGGCTTAAGCAGAATGAGCCAATATATTTACACGAATTTCTTTATCCCGTTGCCCAAGGATATGACTCCGTTTTTATGGATGTAGACCTGGAGATTGGTGGAAATGATCAACTATTCAACATGATGGTTGGAAGAACACTCATGAAAGCTATTAAAAATAAAGAGAAATTCGTTTTGACAACAAAGCTACTTGTAGACAAAGAGGGTAAAAAAGTTGGAAAAACAACAGGTAATGCACTTTTCCTTGACTCCAACCCGACCGACTTTTATGCAGGAATAATGTCTTTTCCAGATGAAGTTATTCTACTTAGTTTTGAACTATTAACAGAAATTTCCATGAATGGTCTGGAACAAAAAATCAAGAACGATCCTATGGGAGAAAAAAAGCACCTTGCTTTTGAAATTGTAAGTTTTCTCTGGGGTGAAAGTGCTGCGAATGAAGCACAGAAAAAATTTGAAAAAACGTTTCAGGAAAGAGCACCTGAATTTAAGACAGAAATATTAATCGGTAAGTCTTTATCGGAAACAATATCCCCATACACAGCATTGGGGTCAATATCCGACGCTAAACGTTTAATTCAACAAGGTGGAGTTGAAATTAATGGAAAAAAAGTATTGGATCCAAATTACAAATCAAAAGTAGGGGAGAAAGTCAAAATCGGTAAGAAAACTTTTGGCATAACGGTAAATAAATAATACGCTTATGTTAGGCAAAAAAGGTAAAAAAATATTCGTAGTTATTGTAATTGTTTCATCAATTGCACTGCTTTTGGGAGCGATATTGCCGTATATTCTTTACTCCCGCTAATCTAAATGGATTTGACTACTCCAATTACAGAGCTTCCAAGAATCGGACCTAATTTTGCCAATAAATTTGAAAGGCTTGGAGTTAACTCTCTTGAAAGTCTTTTTTATCATGTTCCTTCAAGATATGTAGACTATTCAAATATCACTACGGTTAAAAATCTTCGGGCAGGGGAAGTTGTGACAATTCACGCAACAATTGTTTCCCTTAAAAACATTTACTCAAAAAGGGGGCTTAAAATGCAGATAGGTTCAGTTGAGGACTCAACCGGAAAGATTGCCGTTCTTTGGTTTAATCAGCCATTCTTGGTTAAAACTCTTTATCCGGGAAGAGTTGTTTCTCTGTCGGGCAAAGTGGGTTTTTTTAATAGAAAGCTTTGCCTCACCACTCCCGAATATGAAATTTTGGATGAAACAGACTCGGAAACTATGCATACGGGACGACTTGTGCCGATATACCCCGAAACTGCAGGACTTTCCTCAAAATGGATAAGAAGAAAAATAAAAGAAGCATATGACATTGCATCAATTAAGGAATATTTACCTAAAGATGTTTTAACTGAAAACAAAATTGTTGGGATTAACGATGCCATCAAGTTTGTCCATTTTCCTGAAAATATTTCTCAAGCAGAGACGGGAAGAAAAAGACTTGCTTTCAATGAACTTCTCGGACTTGAACTTAAAAGCTTAATCCGTAAGCTCAATTGGAAAAGTAATAAGTCCGCCCATAAACTCGTAATTGATAAAAAAGCCATCGACAGTTTTATTGATAGTTTGCCTTTTAAACTAACAAAATCACAGGAACATGTGATTGAGGAAATTCTTACCGATCTAAAAGGAAACATTCCTATGAACAGGCTTCTTGAGGGTGATGTGGGAAGCGGAAAAACAATTGTCGCAGCAATTGGCATGTTTGCTGCCTTTAGCCAAGGGTTTCAAAGTATTATTATGGCTCCAACTCAAATATTGGCCGAGCAGCACTATCAGACCCTAAAGGTAATTTTTGAGAAATTTAATATCCGAATTTCTCTTATTACAGGAACAAATAAAAAGATTGAGGTGGGGAGAACCGATATCTTTGTGGGTACCCATTCTTTGATTCAAAAAAGGCTGGATTTCGGGTCAAAGGGGATAGGATCAAGCGTTGCCTTTGTCGTAATTGACGAGCAGCACAGGTTTGGCGTTGAACAAAGAAAATTTTTGATCAAAAAGACGGGAACACCACATGTACTGACAATGACCGCTACCCCGATTCCCAGGACGGTTGCTTTAACCTCATATGGGGATATGGATCTTTCCGTCTTGACCGATATGCCCAAAGGCAGGCAAAAAGTTACAACATGGGTTGTTCCAGAGGAAAAAAGGCTGGGGGCTTATGATTGGATTCGGTCACAAATTAAATCATTCCGCTCACAATGTTTTATAGTTTGTCCCTTGATTGAGGATTCGGAAACCGAAACTCTGGCCGATGTAAAGTCCGTCACAAGTGAGTTTTTAAGGCTAAAATCGGTTTTTCCTGATCAGAAGCTGGGACTTTTACACGGCAGGCTTAAATCTAAAGAAAAAGAGGAGGTTTTGGATAAATTTAGAGACGGAAGCTATGACATCCTTGTTACAACTCCTGTAGTTGAGGTGGGAATTGATATTCCTAATGCAACTATTATGGTAATTGAGGCGGGGGAACGCTTTGGTCTTGCCGGACTTCACCAGTTGCGCGGTAGGGTGGGAAGAGGCGTCAAACAGTCTTACTGTCTGCTTTTTACCAATTTCCATTCAGGAAAGGCTTACACGCGTCTAAAGGCGATGGAAAAACTCTATTCCGGGTTTGAACTGGCCGAACTGGACCTTAAGATGCGCGGACCCGGAGAAATATTCGGAACAGCTCAGTCAGGTTTTCCCGAGCTTAAGGCTGCAAGTTGGTCTGACTTTGAGCTTATAAGAGCCGCCAAGAGCACTGCAGAAAGTCTTATGAAAACTCCCGACAAGTTTCCTTGGATTGAAGCTAAAATCTCAAATAGCGTTAGGCAGTAAACCCAATAATTGATCCGATTGCACAAGAGGCCTCGTTTGATGTAAAATTACCGCTATGACACCGTTACCAAAAAGAAAACATACAAGGTCCCGCTCAAGTATCAGGCGTGGGGGACAACCCAAGCTTAGCCTTGGAAATTTGGTTAAATGCAGCAGTTGCAGTAAACTTAAAGAATCCCACAGGGCTTGTCCATATTGCGGCCACTACAAATAGACGTTAAACTTCTTCTAGTAGAATGAAAACAGCAACCGATCCAAGGCATATAAGACGCCGTGAAGCAGTTAAGATTCTTTTTGCCGAAACGTATACCAACCAACCCAATCTTCCAGAACTTGTTCAAAAGATACTTGCTCAGAAGGATAAAATTAACACCATGATTGAGCTTGCGGCCCCACAATGGCCGATTAACAATTTAAATAAAATTGACCTGGCAATTCTTTGGCTAGCCATATATGAGCTGGAAAATGAGGATACTCCTCCAAAAGTTGTTAT
>Ga0172374_1002395_pt1 | contig 11950 bp, 11 predicted proteins | sample LakKiv3m_FD_114536 | JGI IMG/M metagenome (GOLD analysis project Ga0172374, IMG submission 114536) | Freshwater microbial communities from Kabuno Bay, South-Kivu, Congo - kab_092012_10.3m | ecosystem: Environmental > Aquatic > Freshwater > Lake | place: Democratic Republic of the Congo... | reverse complement strand
TCGGTCGGGATCGATGTGGTGGTCGGCCTCCATCCGATCGATCAGCAGGTCGATGAAGGTCACGTCGTCCACGCCCTTGCGGGCAGCGCTCCCGCAGCACAGCCGGGCGTTCCACGTGCGCATCCCTGTCTCGTCGGGACCGTTGCCGACGCCGTCGGGATAGACGACGACGAACCCGTGCAGATCGGCCTGCACATCGAGCCTGCTCGACCGCTCGAACTTCGCGCCGGAGCCGGTGCCGCCGTGGAGGGCGATCACCAAGGGCACGTCGTCGGTGCCGACACCTGCGGGCACGTACGTGCGATAGGTGCGGGTGCGACCGTCGGGGGTGTCGATCGTGCCCTCGGCGCCGGCGGGCGGGGCGGCGGTCGTGCTCGCCGGCGCAGTACTCGCCGGCGCGGTGGTGAAGGTGCCCGTCGGGCCGGCGCAACCCACGGAGGCGAGGAGCAGGGTCGACAGGAGTGCGGTGCGGAACGCCGTCATGGCCGCAGCGTCGCGAAGAGTTGTGAGGAAACGATGAAGTACGTTCGCACCCGATGAAGTGGCTGGGTGAACGAGGGCGCGACGGCGGCATCGACACGGTGCCGCTCCCCTCACCCACCGGTGGCCTGTCGATGTGCGGCAAGCACGCCATCGCCCCCGATGTCGATGCAGCGATGGCGAAGTGCGGCGCCACCACGGTGGTGTGCCTCGTGGAGGAGCGCGAGATCGAGGGCCACTGGCCGCACTACGTCGACTGGCTGCGCGACCACCGCGGCACACGCGCCGTGTGGTTCCCCATCCACGATCTGAACGCTCCACCACTCGACCGCACGCTCGAGCTGCTCGACGACCTCCAGGCGCGTCTCGCCGGCGGCGAGCACCTGCTGCTGCACTGCGCCGCCGGCATCGGCCGCACGGGCACGCTGGCTGCGTGCATCCTCGTGCAGCAGGGCATGTCGGTCGACGACGCGCTCGCGCTGGTGCGCGCCTCACGTCCCATGGCGGGGCCGGAAGTCGGCCCGCAACTCGACCTGGTGCGAGCCGTGGCCGACGCAGCCAGGCTCAGCTGAGCGGCTTGGCGAGGCGCACGTTCTTCAGGTGCGCCGGGTCGGAGAGGGCCACCATCGCGGTCTCGTAGTCGGGCAGCGAGTACACCTCGCCGTCGTCGTTGATCATGACGAACCGGTCGAACTTCGCCAAGAACGTACGGTCGTGGCTCACTGCGATGACGGTGCCCTGGAACCCGTCGAGCGCCTGCTCGAGCGCCTCCGACGACTCGATGTCGAGGTTGTCGGTGGGCTCGTCGAGCAGCAGCACGTTGTGACCCTCGAGCTCGAGGCACAGGATCTCGAGCCGCGCCTTCTGCCCACCCGACAGCGTCTGGAACTCCTGGCGGGCGTTGTTCACCAGGCCGTAGCGGGCGAGCGATTTCATGCTCTTCTCGTCGTCGAACACGCGCTGGCGCACGATGTCGAGGCACTGCTTGCCGTGGAAGTCGGGCCGGTCGTTCACCTGCGTGAACATGCCGACGCTGGTACGCGGGCCGTACTGGATGGTGCCGTCGAAGTCGGTGATGGTGCCCGCGAGCGCACCCAGGAGGTGGCTCTTGCCGGTGCCGTTCGGGCCGATGAGGCCGAGGCGTTCGCCGAAGTGCACCTCGTCGCTGAACGGGAAGAACAGGTCGTGCACACTCGCCTGTTCGAGCTTCACCACGCGCCGCGCCGAATCGGCGCCGCGCAGGGCCACGTAGATCTGCTGGTCGGGCACCGGCGGCGGCGGCGGACCGATGGCCACGAACTTCTCCCATCGCGTCTCCGCCGCGTTGGCCTTCGTGGCGTTCTTGAAGTTCTGCGCCGCGCGCTGCTTCATGATCTTCATGTGGTGGAACAGGCGACGTTCCTCGTCGTTCCATCGCTTCAGCGCATCGCCCAGCAGGTCCTGCCGCTTCTGACGCGCCTCGGGGAACGTGGCGTACGAGCCGCCGTGCACCCAGCAGCCCGAGCCCTCGATGACGATGATCTTCGTGGCGACCCGCTCCAGCAGCGTGCGGTCGTGGCTCACCATCAGGATGGTGCTCTTGCACGCCGTGATCTGTTCCTCGAGCCACACGCGGGTGGGGATGTCGAGGTAGTTGTCGGGCTCGTCGAGCAGCAGCACGTCGGCGCCCGAGTTCAGCAACAGGTCGAGCACCAGACGCTTGCGCTCACCGCCGGAGAGCTCGCTCACCAGGCGGGTGGAGAAGTCGTCGACGTCGGTCTTCACGCTGCGCTTCGCGGCAGCCGCCCATTGCGACTCGAGCTCGTAGCCACCCATGTCGCCCCAGTGGGTGATGGCCTCGGCGAACCGCATGCCGTCATCGCTGCCGTTGAGCATCGCCTTCTCGGCGGCGATCATCTCGCGGCCGGCATCGCGCAGTTCGGCCGGTGCGACCTCGACCAACATCTCGCGCAGCGTGTCGGTGGGCCGCGACATGCCGACGTCCTGGGTCATGGTGAGCACGCGGCCGCCGAGCGCGAACTCGCCCTCGTCGGCCTCGATGACGCCCGAGAGGATGCGCAAGATGGTGCTCTTCCCCACGCCGTTCGCGCCCACCAGGGCGGCGTGCTCGCCGGGCGCCACGCCGAAGCTGACGTCGAAGAAGAGCGAGTCGGCTCCCGGCGGTGCGTATTCGAGTTCGGAGACGACGATGCTGCTCACAGACCGACCATCTTGCCGGATTCCGTCGCCGTTCCCGCCTGCGACCGCCCATGGGCGAGGTTCGTCCCGGATCTGGGAGGAAACCCGCCCGAGACGATCGGATCTAGGGTCGCGCACATGAGCGATCCACGCGACCCGATGCGCAACGAGGCGTGGACGCCGGCCACCAGCCAGCCGGGCGAGATCCTCACGCCGATGGGCCAGGTCGATCAGGTCGGTCACTTCGCTCGGTCGCTCAAGCACCGCGACCCCCGCAATGCCCGGTACCGCCGACAGATGTGGCGCACGGGGATGATGATGGTGGGCCTCGGTCTCGCGATCATGGTCGCGATCGCCGTGGTCTCGGCGCTGCTCTCACGCCTCGGCTGACCGGAAACGGACCCGGCCGGGCGGGCGGATGACGGTCAGGGCTGGGTCTCCCACGAGGTGCGGAAGATCACCCCGTCGGCGAGCGGCACGATGAGCCCGCTGCCGTCGCGCCATTGACCACCGCCCCACACGATGAGGCCCACCGCGGTCGGCACCATGAGATGGCCCCACCGGTCGGCCGACAGCGGGACCGACGTGTGCCGCACCCACGCGGTTGCATCCGGGTCGGCAACCTCGGCGGCCTCGAGGAAGCGGCCACCGAACAGAAAATGGCCACCGGGCACCGCCACCAGCACCGCTCGGCTCATCAGCGAGTTGTTGAGGTCGAACGCGGCGTGCGGCACTGCGGCCTCCAGCCAGAGACCGGTGACGGGGTCGTACCGCACGGCGTGGGGGGTGCCCACCAACTCAGGGTCGTCGTCGGGCTGGTCGGTCCACAGCCCGACGACCAGGCCGCCCACATCGATCATGGGTTGCCACCCCACACGGGTGTTCATCGGCTGCGGGTACTCGAGTACCTCCGCCGTCTCGGCCTCGAGGTCGACCACCACGCCCGCGACGCCACCGGTCCCACCCCAGCCCAGCTGCACGAACCACCGGTCGTCGATCACGGTCCACGACCCGGGGGGACCAGACAGCGAGTACGTATCGACCTCCGACTCGATCGGGTGGAACGCCGACCACGAGTCGGTGGCAGGGTCGAACGTCGCCCAACCCACCTGCTGCACGGCCGAATGCCAGCCGTAGACCACCACCAGGTTGCGCCACGCCACCATCGAGTACGGCGAGTCGATCGGCGACGAGCCGGCCGTGGGGACGAGCACATCGGTCGGCAACTGGTCGTAGCGGTTCTCATCGACCGAGGACCACGTGTTGCTGGCCGGCGTGTACGCCAGCAGATCCCACGCCCAGGTGTCGACCTCGGTGCGACGCACGATGGTGAACGCACGGTCACCGGCCCAGGCAGCCAGGTCGGGCGTGGCGAAGTACGGGTCCGCGAAGGCGCCCACCTCTGGCATCGGGGCGATCGACCGCCACTCATCGGCGCGCGGGTCGTACGCGACGCCGTCGTGGAGCCGCTGCCCGGTCGGGTCGACGCCACCCCACACGAACAGCTCCTCGCCGTTCCACACCGAGGACGGTGCGAGGCGTGGCGGCAACGGCGACGGAGCCATGGGGAACCACCCGGTCAGCACGTTCGAGGTCGCGGCGGGCGCGCCCTCGTCGCGCGTCACCAGCGCGGTGATGCCGACGGCCACGAGCACGAACGCCGCCGCGGCCGCGAGCCAGCGGTGGCGTGGACGCTCGGCGCGCACCTCCACCGCTGGGCCCGCCGGCCAGTCGGCGATCTCGCGCAGCGCAGCGCGGATGCCGTCGTCGGTGGAGAGGTCGATCATGTGAGCTCCTTCCGGATGGCAGCGAGACCGCGCACACTCAGCGAGCGCACCGTGGCTTCACGGCAGCCGAGGGTGGCGGCGATCTCCGCGTCGGGCAGGTCGTCCACGAACCGCAGCACCAGCACGGTGCGCTGCCGCTCGGGCAACGCCAGCAGCACATCACGCAGCTCCACCAGTTGCTGCGGCGCCGAGGCCGGCGGCGAGTCGATGTGGTGTCGGGCTGCGATGGTGCGACGACGCAGCACGCCCGTGGCACCGTTCACCACGGCGCGGCGCACATACGGGCGGACGTCGCGCACGCGGTCCCACGCTCGCGCGGTGGCCACGAACGCGTCCTGGGTGACCTCCTCTGCCTCGGCCCGCGAGCCGAGCAGCATCGTGGCCATCCGCACGAGCGTCCAGTACCGCTCGGTGTACTCGTCGACGAGCGCGGCAGGCCACTGCTCGGTCTCGTCGGCCGTCACCACGGCAGGAGTCTCCCAAACCATCACTCCTCTGACGCGCAGCGCCAGTGTTTCGTTGCGTCAGACCTTCGGTTGCTGCTGGGTGATGCAGTGGATGCCGCCACCGCAGGCGAAGATGTCGCGGGCGTCGTGGGGCACGATCTCGCGGCCGGGGTAGGCCGTCGTGAGGATGTCGATGGCGCGCTGGTCGTTCGGGTCGTCGAACGTGCACAGGATGACCGCGCCGTTGCAGATGTAGTGGTTGAGATAGCCCCAGTCGACGAACCCGTCGTCGGTCGCCAACGTGGCGGGCGCCGGCACGGGCACGATCTCGAGCGGTCGGCCGTTGGCGTCGCGGGCCTCGCGCAGGATGCCCATGTACTCCTTCGTCACCTCGAAGTCGGGGTGGCCAGGGTCGCGCTGGTCGTGCACCAGCAGCACGCCGGGACGGGCGAAGCAGCACACGATGTCGATGTGGCCGTTGGTGCCGTAGTTGCCGTAGTCGGCCGTGAGGCCTCGTGGCACCCAGACGGTGTGGCTGGTGCCGAGGAACGACTTCAGCTCGGTCTCGACGCCTTCGGAGTTCATCGCCGGGTTGCGTCGCTCGTCGAGTTGCACCGTCTCGGTGACGATGACCGTGCCCTCACCGTCGACGTGGATGCCGCCGCCCTCGTTCACCATCGACGACTGGAACACCTCTGCGCCGGCGAGGCCGGCGATGAACGCGCCGACGTGCCGTTCGTCGATGGGGTCGGAGAATCCACGATCGCCCCATCCGTTGAAGGTCCACAGCGCGGCGCCGAGGCGGCCGTCGGGGTGGGTGAGGAACGTGGGACCGCTGTCGCGGCACCACGCGTCGCCGGTGGGCGTCTCGTGCAGTTCGATCGACGGGTCGAGCAACGAACGGGCGATGGCCGACTCGCCGAGGTTGCAGACCATGCTCACCGGCTCGTACCGGGCGATGGTGTTGGCGACGCTGGCCCACACACCGCGGCACTGGTCGAGCCAGCCGTCGTCGGCCGTGAACGTGTAGTTCTCCGACGGGAACTCCATCCAGGTGCGCTCGTGCGGGGCCCATTCGGGCGGCATCGAGAATCCGGCGAGGCGGGGCGTGGTCATACGTGTCCTAGAAGAAGTAGAGGCGGCTCAGCGAGACCGACTCGGAGGGATCGGAGTAGACGGTCTCGCCGTCGAGCGACACCATGCCGGTGGAAGGGTCGACGTCGACCGTGCCGAGCCGGTCGTTCAGCACCATGTTGCGCGGCCCGATGTTGCGGTTGTCGCGCACGGCCACCCGGCGGCGGCGCGTGGTCATGTGGTCGTCGCCGGCATCGACCGCGGCCTTGCTGACGAAGGCCACCGAGAGGTCGGCGGCCGTGGCGCCGAACGAACCGAACTGCGGGCCCAGCACCAGCGGCTCGCACGAGTCGGTGGTGGCGTTCGGGTCGCCGGTGACACCGAACGCCGGGAAGCCGCTCTTCAACACGAGCTGCGGCTTGGCGCCGAAGTGATCGGGGCGCCACAGCACGATGTCTGCGAGCTTGCCGACGTCGAGCGAACCGATCTCGTGCGCCAGGCCGTGGGCGATGGCCGGGTTGATGGTGAGCTTCGCCATGTACTGCCGCACGCGGTCGTTGTCGTGCACCGTGGCGCCGTGGCCGAGATCCTGCTTGTTCTTCGCGGCGAGCTGGAACGTGCGGCGCACGGTCTCACCGGCGCGGCCCATGCCCTGCGCGTCGCTCGACGTGATGCCGATGACGCCCAGGTCGTGCAGCACACCCTCGGCGCCCATCGTGCCGCCGCGGATGCGGTCCTTCACCATGTGGTGGTCGCTGTGCGAGTGGTGGTTCAGGCCGTGCGCCGAGAAGATCATCTCGTAGTGCTCGTCGAGTGCGTCGCGGCCGAACGGCAGCGTGGGGTTGGTGCTGCTGCCGATGACGTTCGGCACGCCGGCCAGCTTCAGCACGTTCGGCACGTGCCCGCCGCCGCAGCCCTCGATGTGGAACGCGTGGATGGTACGGCCGGCCAGCACCGACAGCGTGTCCTCCACGCTGAGGCACTCGTTCAGCCCGTCGGTGTGCAGCGCGACCTGCACGTCGAACTCCTCTGCCACGTTCAACGCGGTGTCGAGCGCTCGCGTGTGCGCGCCCATGTCCTCGTGCACCTTGAAGCCCACGGCCCCGCCCTCGACGAGCGCCTCCACCAACGGCGCCGCATCGCTCGACGAGCCACGGGCGAGGAAGCCGATGTTCACCGGCCACTGGTCGAAGCTGTTGAACGCGTGGCGCAGCGCCCACGGCGAGTTGACGCCCACGCCCCACACCGGACCGAACTCCTGCCCGATGATGGTGGTGACGCCGGCGGCGAGCGACGCCTCCATGATGCGCGGCGACAGCAGGTGCACGTGCGTGTCGATGGCCCCGGCGGTGGCGATGAGCCCTTCACCGCTGATGATGGTGGTGCCGGTGCCGATCACGAGATCGACGTCGTCCTGCATGTCGGGGTTGCCGGCACGGCCGACACCGCAGATGCGCCCTTCGCGGATGCCGATCGACGCCTTGCCGATGCGGCACGTCGCGTCGATGATGACGACGTTGGAGATGACGACGTCGCACGTCTCCTTCACCGCCGCGGCCTTCAGCAACAGCCCGTCGCGTGCGGTCTTGCCGAAGCCGGCGAGGAACTCGTTGCCACGCTCCTGCGCGTCGTACTCGATCTGGATGACGAGGCCGGTGTCGCCGAGGCGCACACGGTCGCCGACGGTGGGCCCGTGGATGGCTGCGTAGTCGTCGGGCAGGATCTCGTCGGGGTGGGTGTGGCTGTGCGGCACGCCGCCGTGCTCGTGGGTGTGCTCGAACTGGCCGTGGGTGTGCTTGGTCACGATGCCGCCCCCAGGTAGCCCTGCGCGGCGGCTCGGGCGAGTGCCGCGTCCTTCGCACCAGGCGCGTCGAGCGGGCCGTCGACCAGGCCGGCGAACCCGATGGCCACCCGCGCACCGCGGATGGGCACCAGTGGCGCTTCCACGGGAGTGCCGGGCTCGAAGCGCATCGCCGCACCGGCGGGAATGGCGAGGCGCATGCCGTAGCCGGCTGCTCGGTCGAACTGCAGCCGCGGGTTCACCTCGAAGAAGTGGAAGTGCGACGTGATGCTGACCGGCACGTCCGACGTGTTGACCACCGTCACGTGCACGAGCCCCTCGGGCGCCACCGACTCGCGTTCGGCCGCGAGCACGGCCCCGGGGCCGTCGGCGCCGAGTCCGGCGCCCTCCCCGAACGGGTCGCGCACCACCACCATGCGCGTGCCGTCGTCGAACATGCACTCCACCTTCACCTCGCGCACGATGTCGGGCACACCAGGCAGCACGTCGTCCTCGGTGAGCAGCGAGGCGCCGATGGCCGCGGCCTCCATCAACCGCTTGCCGTCGCGAGCAGCCTCGCACACGATGTCGGCGATGAGGGCCGTGGCCTCGGGCACGTTGAGCCGCAGCCCGCGAGCGCGGCGCGCTCGGGCCAGTTCGGCCGCGGTGAAGATGAGCAACCGATCGCGGTCGGTCGGCGTGAGGCGCATGCCCCCAAGTTAGGCGGCGGGCTCAGTAGCGGGCGACCGCCGCGATGCGGTCGTAGTCGGCAAGGCGACCGTCGGGCACGATCACCGCACCGCCACCGTGGCGCATCACGGCCTCGATGATCTCGTCGACCACATCGTCGACCACGTCGGGGTCCTCCACCTGCTCGGCCAGCTCGAGATGACGGTCGAGCACCCTGGCCGCGACCGCGTAGGAGTCCTCGACGACGACGAGCTCGAGTCGGCCTTCCATGGCCATCGTCCACACTTCGTCGACGCCGGCCGCGTAACGGCGCTGCGACCGAGCGGCGTCGAGACGACCCAGCGCCTTCAGCTGTTGGCCTTCCACCCATTCGGCCACGAGCGGCCATGCTGCACGGTGGAGTTCCGACCACCCCGACCTGTCGTGGTTGCCGGGGACCACGCCGATGGCGTCGAGTTCGGCCTGGCCGAGCGCTCGGCGCACCGATCGCTCCACCCCGGCCACGACGGTGGGCACCGGATGACGGCGCTGTTCCGCGCGCAACGCGTGCACCACTGCACGGGTCCACGAGGCCACCGACTGGTCCTCCTCGCGCAGCAGCGGCCACTGTTCGTCGATGCTCTCGGCGAGGCGACGTTCGTCGCCGTACAGCAGCCGGACGGCGCGCTCGCTCACCGTGACCACGCGGAACGTGGCCGTGCGATGCAGGTCGGCCACGAGGTCGCGGGTGGCGAACGTCTCGTCGACCACCACTCGTTCCACGACCGGTCGGCCGAGGCGCACCGCGGCGCTGTAGGTGGGCGAGGCGCACAGCGCGATGGCCTCACCGCCCTCTCCCGTCTCCTCCTCGATGCGCAGTCGGCGCAGTTCGTCGACGACATGACGTCGAACGTCGTCGTCGACGTCGCCGTGGAGGCGACGATCTGCGTCGTCGATCAAGCGGTCGATGGTGGCGATGGTGGCGGCGTCGAGCCATTCGCCGGGGGTGGTGTTGACCAGGACGGTGACCGACGGGTAGCCGGCCTGCCGCTGGAGCTCGTGCAGGAGTGCTCGGTGCATGGTGGGGCCTTTCGATGAGGGGTTTCATCGAAGGTCTCTCCCACTCCGTCGCCGGAGCCGACGTGCCGAACCGCCATGGAGCGGCTGTGCTGACGGCAACATCGTGATGGGATACTCCCCTTCACACCTGCACTCTAACACATGCTTTTCGGAACAGATCAGTCGGGCTGCACCAACGGGCCGAAGATCTCGGTGAGCTGATGCGCGGCCTCGAGTGGATGCCGCAGGTTGCGGTCGAGGCGCACTGCGTACACGTTGTGGCGTCCCTGCTTCGACCGCACCACGTAGCCCGCGTCGACGAGGTCGCCGACGATGCTGTGCACGGCGCGCTCGCCGATGCCGACGCGACGGGCGATCTCGGCGAGGCGGATCTCGGCGTCCTGGGCGATGCACACCAGCACATGCGCGTGGTTGGTGAGGAAGGTCCACGTCGGCACCGAGGCCGGGGCGGGTTCGATCGACTTGGCCACGGCGGCATCGTACGTCCGGGCCTGCACGGGGCCTGTGCCAGACTGGTGAACGGGTGGACGTCGTACTACGGATCTTCGGAGGTACACGTCATGAGTGTTCGCATCATCGAGGCCTCGTTGGCCCGACCTCGCGGTCACGGCGGCGGCCCGGTCGCCGCGTCCACGCTGCTCGACACGTTCCCGCCGGTGCTGGTGGCTGCCTTCGGTGAGCGATGGTTCGAGGACGGTTCGCTGTCGCTCGAGTTCCACGCCCCCACACAGCACGGCGAACCGGTTCGCGCCGGCCTGGTGGTCGACGACACCGGGGTGGCCGCGGCATCGATCGTCACCCCCGACGGTGTGGTGGTGGCCGACGGCACCGTCGCCGTCGGCACGGCACGACTGGCCACGAACCGAGCGCGCGACATCGTGCTCGACCCGGGCCTCACCACCGCACTCCCTTCCGCTGCGGTGCACTGCCCATCGGCGGCACAGTCGCGCCGCGTGTTCGACGGTCACATCACCTCGCCCATCGAGTGGTACCACGGCACCTCACCGTGGGGTCCCGCAGTGACCGCGCCGAGCACCACCATCGAGATGTTCACCGCAGTGGCCGACGGCCACCTCGCGACACGCCTGCCCGAATCGACGGGTCGGCTGACCGCCGTCGAGTTGCGCTACTTCGGTGAGCCCGTGGTGTGCGACACGGAGTACACGGTGGAAGGCACCGTCAGTGCAGCAGGCGAGTCGCTGTGGTTCGAGATGACCGCACACGATGCACGCGGCGACCTCGTCGCCGGCGTCGGCCTGCTGGCCGAGTTCGCTACTGCAACTCCAGACCCTCGAGACGATCGTCGGCCCGCCAGCGCTCGAGCAGGCGGATGAACGCCGGCGATCCGGCGCCGTAGCTGCCGTTGCGCACCGTGCGGTCGGCCGGCCGACCCTCGTTGTTGTAGTAGCCGGGCGTGCACGCCTCGAGGAACTTCACGTTGTACTGGGCCATGTCGACGATGGTCTGCACCCACGCGTCCTCCGCCTCCTGCGAGGCCTCCACCAACGTGACACCCTCGCGCTCGACGCGGTCGAGCACGTAGGCGAGGTGCTTGCTCTGCTCGTCGAGCATGTGCGGGAAGTTGGCCGAGAATCCCGACTGCACCACGCTGACGATGAAGCAGTTCGGGAAACCGCGACTGAAGAACCCGTGGAACGTGGCGGCGCCATCGGCCCACTTCTCGGTGAGCGTGACGCCGTCGCGGCCGTGCACCTCGTAGCCGGCGCGCCGCGTGTACTCGGTGCCCACCTCGAACCCGGTGGCGTAGACGAGGCAGTCGAGGTCGTACTGCTGTCCGTTGGCCACCACGCCGCGGGCGTTGATCTCGGTGACGCCCTTGCCGTCGGTGTCGACGAGGTGCACGTTCGGCCGGTTGAACGTGGGCAGGTAGTCGTCGTGGAAGCACGGCCGCTTGCAGAACTGGCGGTACCACGGCTTCAGCGCCTCGGCCATGACCGGGTCGAGGACGATCTCGTCGACCCGAGCGCGGATCTGCTCCATCTTCTCGAAGTCGGCCAGCTCCATCGTGCGGGCGATGCCCTCGGGCGTCATCTCGCCCTGCCCCTTGCGCATCCGGACGAGCAGGTTGCCGATGATGTCGGTCCAGCCGTCGTTCACCAGGTCCTCGGGCTCGGGGATGCCGGAGACGAGGTTGTTGAAGTTGTCCATCCGGCGGCGATGCCAGCCGGGCTCGAGGCTCGCCGCCCAGTCGAGGTCGGTGGGGCGGTCGTTGCGCACGTCGATGCTGCTCGGTGTGCGCTGGAACACGAACAGCTCCTTCGCCCCGGCACCGAGGTGCGGCACGCACTGCACCGCCGTGGCGCCGGTGCCGATGATGCCGACCACCTTGTCGTGCAACCGGTCGAGCCCGCCGCTGGCATCGCCACCCGTGTACTCGTAGTCCCAACGACTGGTGTGGAACGAGTGCCCCTGGTACGACTCGATGCCGGGAATGC
>Ga0172374_1002392_pt1 | contig 11952 bp, 9 predicted proteins | sample LakKiv3m_FD_114536 | JGI IMG/M metagenome (GOLD analysis project Ga0172374, IMG submission 114536) | Freshwater microbial communities from Kabuno Bay, South-Kivu, Congo - kab_092012_10.3m | ecosystem: Environmental > Aquatic > Freshwater > Lake | place: Democratic Republic of the Congo... | reverse complement strand
GGGGGGGGCGCAGGGGCCGCCGCGCGGTGGGCGGGGGTTTGCGGCGCGGGACATTCCGAGGGGGGGAAATACTCCCCCGGGGCGGGGGGGGGGGGCCCACCCGAAGGGGGGGGGGGGGGGCGGGCCGTTCGCGTTGCGCTTCGTGGCACACCCCCTCCGTCAGCACTTCGTGCTGCCACCTCCCCGTCCCGGGGAGGAATTAGCGTGCAGCAGCCGCCACCAATTCGCTCACGAACTTCAACCGCGGCACCGTCAAATCACTACCCGTCGCCTTCGGCCAGGCGCTGACCATCGCGACCACGGTCTTGGTCTTCGGATCGACCGTGATCGACTGCCCGAAAATCCCCTGTCCGCCATACAGCCCGCCGGGATAGGTCCACCACTGATAGCCATAGCCGAAACCCGCCGCGTTCAGCGTGACGTGTGGCCGCGTCGCCTCCGCGATCCAGCCATCGGGCACCAGCCCCGCACCGCCTTCCAGCGCGAACAACCCCATCCGCGCGTAATCGCGCAAGGACACCGACAGGCAGCACCCCGATACTTCCTGCCCGGTTGGATCGACCATCCAGAAAGCGTCCTGCTCGAAACCATAGGGCTTCCAGATCTTTTCGCTTAGATAGGTCGCGATCGACCGGTCGCCGATCGCGTTCGACACCAGCACGCCGATCAAATTGGTCTCGCCGGTCTTGTAAACGAACTTCTCGCCCGGCTTGGTTTCGCGCGGCAGCGTCCGCATATAGGCGACCGTGGCGTCCATCCCGGCGGGTGCGGGCTTGGCGTACATCCGCGCGACGTCCGAATTGGGATCGGTATAATCCTCGTCCCAGCGCACCCCCGACGTCATCGTCAGCAGTTGCGCGATCGTCACCCCGTCATAGCCCGAGCCCGCCAGTTCGGGGATGTAGCGGGTTACCGGCTCATCTACCGATTGGATGAAGCCGTCCTTGATCGCCGCACCGACCAGGGTCGAGGTGAACGACTTGGCGACCGAAAAACTGGTCCAGCGACCCTCGCGCCCGAACCCCAGGCCATAGCGTTCAAGCCGCACGCGCCCGTCCTGAATCACGATCAGCCCGGCGACGTTATTGGCCTTCATATACGCATCGACGGTCGCACCATCGACCGGCAGCGGCGCGCCTGCCGGCAATGCCTTCACCTGCGATCCGGCTTTCACGACATAGCCTGGAAAGACCTTTTCCATCTGTCGGAAATTACGCTCGCGGGTCGGCTGGTCCCAGAACAGGATTTCCGCGCCGACCTGCTGCAATCGCCCGAGGTCGGAAGGCGCGATGGTCATCGCATCGGACACCACTGCGTCCTTTGCGACCGGTATGCCGTTCAGCGACGCGACCTGTGTCTCCGCCGCGCATCCCGCCAACAGCGCGAGTCCGGCAATCCCGCCGAGCAGCCGTCCGATCATCCCCCTCACCCCTTCTTCACCAGCGTTACCTGGGCGACGTCGATCGCGCCGCCTCTGAACCCGCCTTCGCAATACATCAGATAATAGCGCCAAAGGTCGCGGAATGCGTTGTCGAATGCAACCGGTATCCGCCCCTCGCGATCGGCGGTGTCGAACGCCTCGCGCCACAGCCGCAGCGTCTCGGCATAGTTGGCGCCGAAGTGATGCGCGTCGGTCCATTCCAGCCCGCAACCTTCGGCAATCCGGCGGAACCGGCTTTCGGAAATCAGCATTCCGCCGGGAAAGACATAGGTCTGGATGAAATCGACATTGGCGGCATAGTTCGCGAAGATCGCATCGTCGATCGCGATATACTGGATCGCCGAGTGCCCGCCGGGTTTTAGGACGCGGGCGATGGTCTGGAGATAGGCAGGCCAATATTCCTGCCCCACCGCCTCGACCATCTCGATGCTGGCAACGGCGTCGTAATTTCCCACGACATCGCGATAATCGGTGAGTTCGACCGCTACCCCTGACAGCCCGACCGCGGCCATCCGCGCTTCGACATGATGTTTCTGTTCGGCAGCCAGGGTCAGCGCATGGACTCGCCGTCCGCCCCGCGCCGCGGTTTCGGCGAACGATCCCCAGCCGCAGCCAATTTCGAGGATGATATCGCCCGGGCGGGTCGCCGTGCGCGCAAGGATGGCGTCGAGCTTCGCCTGCTGCGCCGCCTCCAAATCCCCCGCGCTCAGGCTGAGCATGTCGAAGCCGGGTGGCTTTGAACACCCTTCGACAGGCTCAGGGTGAGCGCGGGGTGTATCGAACAACGCACTCGAATAGGTCAGCGTCGGGTCCAGCCATTCGCGGTAGAAATCATTCCCCAGATCATAATGATAGGCGATGTTGCGCCGCGATCCCGCCTTGTCGTTTCGGCGCAACCGGTGCGCCAGTCGCCGGAACACGCGCGTCGCCGGGCTGGCGCGACCGAGCAGCGCCAGCGTCGTGCGGTTGAGCGTGAAAATCTCGAACAGCGGCACCGGATCGGGCGACGACCAGTCGCCGCGCGCCCATGCCTCATACCATCCCGCCGACCCGCCCGCCGCCAGGCTGACGAGCGCGCGCCAGCTGCGAAGCTGCACCACCGGATGCGGTCCCGGTCGTCGTCCCCCGAGCAGCCGCGTGGTGCCATCGGGCAGGCTCGCCTCGATCGCGCCATCCACGATCGCGCCGTCCATCCGATCGAGGAAGGCGTGAAACAGCGCCGCGAAGGGATTGAGCAGCGTATCGATCGCCCGTGCGCGCTTGCCGCGTGGCGCGACGACGCGACGCCCACGGTTGCTGCGTTCAACGTTCACCGCCAACACCCCATCCGTTCGTTTCGAGCGAAGTCGAGAAACGCTCGCGAGCGCTAGGTTTACGTTTCTCGACTTCGCTCGAAACGAACGGATAGGTGCTAGTCAGCATCGGATCTGTAATGCACCGCATTTGCCCGACCGCAAGCCTTCGCTCACTTGACCTTCGAATAAGCCGCCAGCGCCCGCTCACGCGCCTCGCGGTGACCGATGATCTTGGCCGGATAATCTTTTGGCCGACACCCATGCTCGTCGGGATCGTGGATCACGTCGTCCGACAATTTCGCCAGTTCCGGCACCCATTCGCGGATATAGTCGCCCGCGTCGAATTTCTCTGATTGTGACAGCGGGGCCATGATCCGGCTGAACATGTTCGAATCGACGCCGGTTCCCGCGACCCATTGCCAGTTAACCGCGTTCGACCCGTAATCGGCATCGACCAGCGTGTCCCAGAACCATTGCTCGCCATGACGCCAGTCGATCAGCAAATGTTTGATCAGGAACGACGCAGCGATCATCCGCACGCGGTTGTGCATCCAGCCTGTCGTCCAAAGCTGCCGCATTCCGGCATCGACGATGGGATAGCCGGTGCGCCCCTCTTTCCATGCGGCAAAGTCGCCCCGCGCCTCGCGCAAGTCGCGCCACGGCAGCGCGTCGAACCGGTCACGCGCGTTCTTCGATGCATAGTCCGGGAATTGCAGGATCACATTCTGCGCATAATCGCGCCAGCCGATCTCGCCCAGAAACACATCGACCGATCCGCCCGCCTTCATCGTCCGGTGCCAGACATAAGCGGGCGAAACCTCGCCGAAATGAAGGTGCGGCGACAATCGCGAACTCCCCTCGACCGAAGGCAGGTTACGAATCGCCTCGTAATCCGCGGCCTCGCTCACGAAATCATCGACCCGCGACCGTGCACCACCCTCCCCCGGCGCCCATTCCTTGGCAAAGCCCGTCGCCCAATCGGGCTCGGTCGGCAGCAAATTCCAGTCGGTCAGCGTGTCGGATTTCGGCCAGGACGAAGGCGCCGGAATGTTGCGCGGACGATTGGCGGGATGCGGCGGCGGCATATGCTCTTTGAGCGCGCGCCAGAACGGGGTGTAGATCTTGTACGGATCGCCGCTGCCCGTCGTCACCGATCCCGGCGGAAGCAGGTAATTGCCGTCATGGCACACCAAATCGAGCGTCTTCGCCACCGCGCGTTCGGCATTGCGCCACCACGGCTCGTAATGCCGGATGCAATGCACGCGCGTTGCGCCAACTTCCCCGGCAAGCTTGCCCAGTTCGGCGTCTGCCTTGCCCCGTCGCAGGATCAGCCGAGAGCCCTTGTCGCGCAACGCCGCGTCGAGGCTCGCCAGACTATGGTGCAACCACCACCGAGACGCCCCGCCCATCGCGCGATGCTTCGGCGTCTCGTCGTCTAGGATATAGACCGGCACCACCGGCCCTTCGGACACGGCCGCGATCAGCGCGACCTGATCCGACAGGCGCAGATCGCGGCGGAACCAGAGAATGGTGGGGTCGGTCATGCCGAACAGAAACCCGTCACGTCCGCCTTGTTCCCGTCCGTGCTCCTGCTTCCGCAGGAGCACGGCGCGATCACTCGACCCGCGGCTCCTTCTCGACCTGCCAGGTCTGGCCCTTGCTCACGAGTTTCTGGAGGTCGGCGACCTTGCCTTCGCTCGCGGCCTTGTTCTGCGCGACGACGGCGCTTTCGAAGGTCGGGCGCGGATCATCATAGATGACGCCGAGCGCTACGGGAAAACCTTCGCCCAGTTCGACCAGCATGTGCGCGACCGAACGGTTGGTCTGGTCGTGCACCAGCACGCCCGCGCTTTCCCAATCGTCGCCGACGACATCGACGACCTTCAGCGCCAGCGCCTCGCGGTCGAGCGCGATGCCCTTTACCCCGCCTGCCTTCTCGCTGCCGAACAGCATCGGCTTGCCATGTTCGAGCCACAACTGCCCCATCGCCGCACTGGGCTTGGCAGTGAACGGCGCGAACACATCGTCATTATAGACGATGCAGTTCTGATAGATTTCGAGGAAAGCCGCGCCCTGATGCGCGTGCGCGGCCTTGAGCACGGTCGGCAGATTCTTGTGGACATCAATCCCGCGCGCGACGAACCGCGCGCCTGCACCCAACGCGAAGGCGCAAGGGCTGGCGGGCCGATCGACCGATCCGAACGGCGTCGACGGGCTACGCGTGCCGACGCGCGAGGTGGGCGAATATTGCCCCTTGGTCAGCCCGTAAATCTCGTTGTTGAACAGCAGCAGCTGGCAATTCAGGTTCCGCCGCAACAGGTGCATCGTGTGATTGCCACCGATCGACAGCGCGTCGCCGTCGCCGGTGATGATCCACACGTCGAGTTCAGGGTTGGCCAGCTTGACCCCCGTCGCCACCGCGGGCGCACGACCGTGGATCGTGTGGAAGCCGTAGGTTTCCATATAATAGGGGAAACGCGACGAGCAGCCGATGCCGGACACGAACACCGTGTTTTCAGGCTTAACGCCAAGCTCTGGCATGGTCCGCTGCACCGCCTTTAGCACCGCATAGTCGCCGCAGCCGGGGCACCAGCGTACTTCCTGATCGGTTTCCCAGTCCTTGGGCGTGGTCTTGATGGGGGTCAGGTCGTTCATGCGAGCGCGCTTTCGATTGCGTCTTCGATTTCGGCGATGCGGAAGGGCTGTCCCGACACCTTGTTGAGCGGTTTTGCATCGACCAGAAACTGGTCGCGCAGCACCGTCTTCAATTGACCGGTGTTCATTTCAGGGACGAGGATGTTCTCGTAACCCCGCAAAAGATCACCCAGATTTTTCGGCATCGGCCAGATGTGGCGGATATGGACATGGGCGACGTCCAGCCCCATCTTGCGCGCGCGGCGCACCGCCTGATGGATCGGGCCATAGGTCGACCCCCAGCCGACAACGACCAGCTTGCCGCCTTCCTCGCCCAGCTCGACCGCTTGATCGGGCACGTCGATCCCGGCAACCTTGTTCTGGCGCAGGTCGGTCATCGCCTGATGGTTGGCAGGCGAATATTCGATGTTGCCGGTGCCGAGCTGCTTTTCGATCCCGCCGATGCGGTGGAGCAGGCCGGGCGTCCCCGGCTTCACCCACGGGCGCGACAGCTTGTTGTCACGGCCATAAGGCAGGAATTTCTCGCCCTCCGCGGGCTGCGCGGTGTGATGCGTCACCGGGAACGGCGCGTAACCGCTCATGTCGGGCACCTTCCACGGTTCGGCGGCATTTTGCAGATAGCCGTCGGTCAGCAGCATCACCGGCGTCATATACTGCGTGGCGATTCGCACCGCCTCGATCGCGCAATCGAAGCAATCGGCGGCGGAGCGCGCGGCGATGACCGGCAGCGGCGCATCGCCGTTGCGGCCATAGACCGCCTGATACAGGTCCGATTGCTCGGTCTTGGTCGGCAGGCCGGTCGACGGCCCGCCGCGCTGCGCGTTGACGATCACCAGCGGCAATTCGGTCATGATCGCAAGCCCGATCGCCTCGGTCTTGAGCGCGATGCCCGGTCCCGACGAACAGGTGACCCCCAGCGATCCGGCATAGGACGATCCCAGCGCCGATGCGACCGCCGCGATCTCGTCTTCGGCCTGGAACGTGGTGACGCCATACTCCTTGTAGCGCGACAGCGTGTGCAGGATCGCAGAGGCGGGCGTAATCGGATAACCACCGAAGAACATCGGCAGGCTCGCAAGCTGCGCACCGGCAACCAACCCCAGCGACAGCGATTCTGCGCCCGTGACGGTGCGATAAAGCCCCGGCTCGACCGGTGCCGCGGGGACATGCAGCTGGCCGACGCCCTGCGCGCCAAGCTCGGCCGTTTCGCCATAAGCATGACCGGCATTCAGCGCGGCGATATTCGCCTCCGCCAGCTCGGGCGCCTTGGCAAATTTGGTTTTCAGCCAGTCGACGATCGGTGCCCGGTCGCGATCGAACATCCACAGCGCCAGGCCCAGCGTCCACATATTCTTGCAGCGCAACGCTTCCTTGTTGCCGAGCCCGAATGGCTTCACGGCATCGAGCGTCAACTGCGAGATATTGAGCTTCAGCAGCTGCCACTTGCCCAAGGACTCGTCCTCAAGCGGATTGGCGTCGTATTTGGCCTTGTCCAGATTGCGCTGACCGAACTCGCCCTCGTCGGCGATGATGAGACCGCCGGGCTTCAGCGCATCGACATTGGTCTTGAGTGCCGCCGGGTTCATCGCGATCAGCACATCGGGCTGGTCGCCCGCGGTCTCGATCGCCGCCGATCCGAAATTGATCTGGAATGCGGAGACGCCGAACAACGTCCCCTGAGGCGCGCGTATTTCGGCTGGAAAATCGGGGAAGGTCGCAAGGTCGTTGCCCGCCAGCGCGGTCGACAGCGTGAACTGGCCGCCGGTCAGCTGCATCCCGTCGCCGGAATCGCCGGCAAAGCGCACCACGACGGCCTCTGGCGGCGGGTTCGCCGCGGCCTCCTGCGGGGTGACCTCGTGAATTGCGGTAGCCATGCTTGTTACGTTCCCAGCGGATTTCTGCATTGTTGCGCGCTCTCTACGCGGGCGCGCCGCACCCGTCCAAGGTAGAATGTTGCGGGGCGGTTGCAAATGCTACTTTGTGCATCCCGAAGCCTGTAGCGAGCGCAAGCATCGACGCGACGTGGCGTTCCGCCACCTCGCGCACGTCCGCGCCGTATCCGCCGCCCAGCGTGCTCGCGAGCGGCAGGCCGAGCCAAGTCGCCAGCCCCGAGATATAGGCCTCGCGCGCGACCAGCCCCTCGCGACTCAGGCTCAGCCGCCCCAGCCGGTCGCCGACGAACGGATCGACTCCCGCCTGATAGAGCAGCAGCGATGGTCGGAAGTCGGCGATCAGCGGCTCCAGCGTGCGAGCCAGCGTGTCGAGATATTCGTCGTTGCCCACCCCGTCGGGCAAGCCCACGTCCAGCGTCGATCGCGCCTTTCGCGCCGGGAAATTCTTCTCGGCGTGGATCGAGTAAGTCGCGATCTCGCTCCGCCCGGCAAGCAAAGACGCGGTGCCGTCGCCCTGGTGCACGTCGCAATCGACGATCAGGATGCGGCGGGTGCTGCCCTCCTCGACCATCCGGTGCGCCGCGACCGCCAGATCGTTGAACACGCAATATCCCGCGCCGGTATCGTGAAGCGCATGATGGCTGCCGCCCGCGCTGTTGACCGCGAAGCCTTTGTCGAGCGCCTCGATTGCAGCGCGCCAGGTGCCGCCCGGCACCCGTGCCGATCGCCGCGCGACTTGTCCAGTCACGGGAAAGCCGATGCGGCGTTCCTTGTGTGCAGGCACGCGCTGCTCGAACACCTCGGCGACATAATCGAGGTCGTGCACCGCCTCCAGCCATGCGCGCGGCATGGGTTCGGGTTCGATCCATTCGATCACCGCCTCGCTTGCCAGCAGCACATCGCGAACCAACCCGTATTTATTCGACGCAATGGCGCTGCCCGCTCGCGGTGGGCCGATATAGTCGGGATGGTGCACGACCGGGATCATTGCGGTGGTCCGGCGCTCCAACCGCCATCCTTGGCAGAAAGAAAGCCACCCCATCCCGTTCGTGCCGAGCCTGTCGAAGCACTGTCCTTTTCTTCATGCCAAGAAAGACAGTGCTTCGACAGGCTCAGCACGAACGGTTTATATTGGATGTTCCGTGATCTAAGCATGTCAGCGAACGTAACCCTATCTTCAAAACACTCGGAGAGCGCCGCCGATGTCCGAACCCTATATGCGTCCCGACGTTCGCCAGTTCCTTGCCTATCTGAACGCATTGCCGGGTCCGAAGATGCACGAGCTGCCCGCCCCCGACGCGCGCGAAATCTATCGCGCGACCAAGGATGTGGCGGATCTGCCCGTCGGCGAGTTGGCCGTCGTCCGCGATCTGACCATCCCCGGCCCCGCGGGCGACATTCCGGCGCGGCTGTTCGATGCGAAGCAAACCCGCGAACCCGGACCCGTCATGATATTCTTCCACGGCGGCGGATTCGTGATCGGCGATCTCGACACCCATGCCGGTTTCTGCGGTGAAGCCGCGCGAATGCTGGATCTGCCGGTGGTGTCGGTCGATTATCGCCTGGCCCCCGAACATAAATGGCCCGCCGCCCCCGACGATTGCGAGGCTGCCGCGCGCTGGGTCGCGGACAGCCCCGACACGCTCGGTCGCAAGGTCACCAGCCTCGTCCTGTGCGGCGACAGCGCGGGCGGTACGCTGACGATCACAACGGCGCTCGACCTTCGCGCAAGGCCCGCCGCGGTTCCCGTCATCGCCCAGCTTCCCATCTATCCGGCGGCCGACATGGGCGGCGACTATCCGTCGATGACCGCGTTCGGCCAGGGACATCTTCTGACCAGCGATACGATGCGGTGGTTCGACGACTGCTATGCGGCCGACCTGACGCATATGCGCGGATCGCCGATGAACGCCGACCTGACCTGTCTGCCGCCCGCGGTCGTGATGACCGCCAGTCTCGACCCGATCCGCGATCAGGGTCGCGCCTACGCAGGCGCCCTCGCCGCAGCAGGCGTGCCGGTGGTGTTCCGCGAGGCGGTCGGCAACATCCACGGCTTCATCAACCTGCGCCAGGCGCTGCCGTCGAGCCAGGGCGATGTGACAGGCTTCCTGCTCGCGGCGAAATCGGTGATCGCGGAAGCGGAGGCGCACCGCGTGATGGCACAGGCGGCGAGCGTATAGATCGTACCCCGGCGCAGGCCGGGGTCCAGTCGGGCAGGCGGCAATTGCGTAGCGCTTCGCCAGACAGAATCCGACATCGCAACTGGACCCCGGCCTGCGCCGGGGTACAAGACGCAGATGACCGACCCCACCACCCTTCCCTATCGCCCGTGCGCGGGCGTCATGCTCATCAACCGCGACGGCAAGGTGTTCGTCGGCCAGCGGCTCGATTCGACGCTGGAGGCGTGGCAGATGCCACAGGGCGGGATCGACGCGGGCGAGGACGCGCTGACCGCCGCAATCCGCGAACTGGGCGAGGAAGCGGGGATCGCGCCGCGCCACGTCGAACTGATCGCCCAAGCCGACGAGGAACTGCAATATGACCTGCCCGACGATCTGATCGGCAAGGTATGGAAAGGCAAATGGCGCGGCCAGCGCCAGCGCTGGTTCCTGTTCGCCTTTACCGGTCAGGACAGCAACGTGAACATCGCCACGGAACACGCCGAATTCCGCGCCTGGCGCTGGATCGATCCGCACGAACTGCCGCACGTCATCGTGCCGTTCAAACGCGCGCTGTACGAACGTATCCTCGACATCTTCGCGGCGCACCTGCCCCGTAACGAAGCCCGGTGACGCGGCGGCAATCCATCGCAAAGCGCCTTTTCTCCGCCATGATCGCGGGTTAGGAAGCCGCCCGTGCGCCGCGTATTCCTCCCCCTCTCGCTGACGCTGATCGCGTTGCCTGCCCACGCGCAGGACATGCCCGACGATGATGTCCAGGTCGTGCCGGTCGAACTACCGCCGCCACCGATCATCGTCGTGCCGGTCGAACAATTCCTGCCGCCCGCAACCCCGGTCGCCTCCGCGCACATGCCGCCGGGCAAGATCAAGCGTCCGATGCCCGATCGTGCGCGCCAGACGCTCGACGCGGCGCTTGCGACCAACAACGAGGGTGAGGTCAACACCGTCGTCAAATATCTGCGGCGCTCTTACCCCGACCATCAGGGCGAGTTCACCCGCATCGCCGGCGACTGGAAGCGCGCCCGCGAGGAAGCCGCGATCCGCCGATTGCAGGAATCCGATTTCTGGGAACTGGCCAAGGGCAAGGTCGAGGTCGGCGGTTTCCAGACCACGGGCAACACCAACAATACCGGCGTCCACGGCGTGATCGACCTGGGGCGCGAAGGATTTTCGTGGCGCCACAAATGGCGGCTGAACGCCGAATATCAGGAAAGTTTCGGCAACACGACGCGCGAACGCTATGTCGCGTCCTACGAACCCAACTACAAGATCGACGACCGGCTCTTCATATTCGGCAACGCGCTTTACGAAAACGACCGGTTCGCCGGTTATCGCGGGCGTTATTCGGCGGCTGCGGGGGCGGGCTATACCGCGGTGCGCGAAGGGGGAAAGGTGCTGAACGTCTCGCTCGGCCCGGCATTTCGCCACACCGATTTCGTGCGCCAGCCGACCGAATCGGACCTCGCCGCACGCGGGAGCGTCGAATTCGACTGGCGGATGAGCCCGACCATCACTTTCGATCAGGATACATCCTTCTACGTCCAGGCATCGAACAGCAGCACCGTGACATCGACGACGGCGGTACGTGCGCGACTGTTCGGACCGATTCAGGGCCAGGTATCCTATCTGGTGAATTACGAATCCATGCCGCCCGCCGGACGCAAGAGCGTGGATACGACCAGCCGGGCATCGGTCGTCTATTCGTTTTAGGCATTCCCCCACCTAACCCGTTCGTTTCGAGCGAAGTCGAGAAACGCCTCCGCTCATCAAGCGCCCGTTTCTGGAATTCGCTCGAAACGAACGGGGGTGGGAGTTGGAATTCGGGTCGGGTTCCGTTTCGACCCCTACCACGCTAGACCCCTGCCAATGACGAAACTCAGCAGAGAGGAGCGGGTCGTCGCCGAAGCGGCCAGCGGCGCAGATATACTGCCGCAGGTCGAACGCTGGGTCGCGGTCAACAGCGGCACGCGCAACCTGGCCGGCGTGGCGACGATGGGCAATCTGCTCGCCAATGCCTTTTCCGCATTACCCGGCGACATTGCGATGGTCGAGCCGATGCCCGTCGATGCGGTGCGCGCCGATGGCGTCGTCGAGGCGATCGATCACGGCAGGCACATTCACCTGACCGTCCGCCCGGATGCGCCGGTGCAGATGCTGTTCACCGGCCACATGGACACGGTATTTCCGATCGACCACCCGTTCCAGACCGCGATCTGGCGCGAGGATGGCGCATTGAACGGCCCCGGCGCCGCCGACATGAAAGGCGGCCTGGCGTTGATGCTCGCCGCGCTTGAGTCGGTCGAGGCGTCGCCGCTCGCCGCGCAATTCGGATATGAAGTCGTCATCAATTCGGATGAGGAAACCGGCTCCTTTTCCTCCGCCGCGCTGATCGAACGCGCCGCGCGCGGCAAGGTCGCGGCGCTGACCTACGAACCCGCGCTGCCCGACGGCACTTTGGCGGGCGCGCGCGGCGGCACGGGGAATTTCTC
>Ga0172374_1002391_pt1 | contig 11956 bp, 12 predicted proteins | sample LakKiv3m_FD_114536 | JGI IMG/M metagenome (GOLD analysis project Ga0172374, IMG submission 114536) | Freshwater microbial communities from Kabuno Bay, South-Kivu, Congo - kab_092012_10.3m | ecosystem: Environmental > Aquatic > Freshwater > Lake | place: Democratic Republic of the Congo... | reverse complement strand
TATCAGATTGTTATAAAAAATTTCCTATAGGAGTTTATATTATTTGGTACCCTATATTAAAAAGTAAGAAAGCAGTTTCGCTTACTTTAAATATTTTAAAAAGAAATTATAAAAATTTATCTCACGTAGAAATGATTACAGATAATTTAAATAACGGAATGCAAGGTAGTGGCTTATTTATACTTAATTGTCCCTGGTCTATAGAAAAAGATATAAAAAAAAGTCTAGAAATTATTTTTGATTGTTTAAAAAAAAATAATAATGTTTCTAAATTTACTTTTAAAAGTAATATTAATTAAACAAATAGACTTGCAATTCCAAGAAAAGCAAAAAAACCAACAACGTCAGTAACAGTTGTTACAAAAACTGTGGCAGAAATAGCTGGATCTATCTTCATTTTATTTAGAGTGACTGGAATAGCAATTCCAGCAAGGCCAGCAACGGTTAAATTAACGATCATTGCAGCACCAATAAGAATTGCAATTTTTAAATCATTAAACCAAAAATAAACAAAAACCCCTGTAATGACTGCAAATATTATTCCATTTAATAAACCAGTTACAATTTCTCTATTTATAATTTTCATCACATTTTTTACATTCAGCTGTTGGGATGCGATCAATTGAATTGTAACTGTTAACGTTTGTGTTGCCGCATTCCCTCCCATAGATGCTACAATTGGCATTAAGACCGCAAGAGCAACATCTTTTTGAATTGTACTTTCAAAAATTCCAATAACAAATGAGGCTAGTACTGCAGTAACTAAATTTAAAAATAGCCATAAGAATCTATTTTTAGTCGTCTCTACTGGATTATCACTAATATCTTCTGCGGCACCAATTCCTCCTAATCTTAAGGCATCCTCAACTGCTTCTTCCTTTACAATTGTTACAACGTCATCTCCGGTAATAACTCCGATTAATTTTTGCTCTTTATCAATTACTCCAGCTGACACTAAATTATATTGTGTAAAAATATTACCAACTTTTTCTTTATCAAGATCTGCTGGAATGAAAGTTTTATTTTCAGCAACTAAATCTTTAACTTTTATATTTGGATCTGACCTTAAAATATTTGAAATAGAAGCATTACCGATAGGCTTTCGATCTTTATCCACAACAAAAATTTCTAAAAATTGCTCAGGTAAATCTGTTGAGTCCCTTAAAAAATCCATCGTCTGACCAACTGTCCAATCTACATCGATAGTAACAAATTCTCTCTGCATAATTCTAGCAGCAGAATCTTTTGGATATTTTAACCCTAATCTAAAAAAATTTTGATCTTTTTGTGGAAGATTATTTAATATCTGATTCTGAAATTCTTCAGGAACATTTTCGATAATTTGAAAAGCATCATCCGATTCTAATTCTTTTACAATTGAAGATATTGTATCTGGAGTAAGCTGTTCTAATATTTCTTTTTGTAATACATCAGATAATCCTAGCACAACCTCTGGATTTAGATCTGCCGATTTATGGCTAAATAATTTTATCTGAACTTCATTTGGTAATATTTTAATTAAATCAGCAACGTCCGCTGGATGATATTTATCTAATAATTGATGAACATAAACGAAATTATTCTGTTTAACATTTTCAATTAGTAAATTAATTTGTTCTTCAGTAAAAATATGCCCGGTTCGAACTTTAGAAGTTTGATTAGCTTCTTGGGGCATGAAATTTCTCACATATAGGTTTAGCTACTACCTATAATGAATTAAACTAAAAAAAAAGCCTAATAATGAGCTACTAGTATTGTTTTCTAGATTTAGATTCTTTTGGTCCTGTGCTCTTAGGCTTTTTCTTTTCTTTTCTTGTATCGCGACTTTTTCCCATAATAAAAATAAACTATATTAAATAAAAATTAATTCTATTGAATTTATTATTTACCCAGATAATAGCCCTAAAACTTAGATAAATGTTTTTACACAACAAAAATAAAGAGTTTTTAGGCATAACATACATGCTTTTATGTATGCTTTTTTTTTCAATTAACGATGCTTTTATAAAATACATCCTGTTAATTTATAAAGACATTACTTTGCTTGGACAGGTAATCTTTATACGAGGGGTTTGTTCTACATTTATTTTAGGCTTATATCTTTATTTTAAAAAAAAACTAACTTTGGATATAATTAAATCTAAACCTCTGCATTCTAGAGGAACTATAGAGTCAATTGCGGCGATATTCTTTTTTTTAGGCCTTATGTATTTACCATTTGGAGAACTCTATTCTTTGTTAAATTTAGCTCCGATACTAATAACTGCATCAGGTGCCTTTATATTAGGAGAAAAAGTAGGTTGGCGAAGGTGGTCTGCAGTAATTTTAGGTTTTATTGGAGTTATGATTGTAATTAAACCGCATGACTTGCAATTTGGATTTGCCTTTATTTATCCGCTGATCTCGGCAATTTTTATAGCACAAAGAGATACTATAACTAGAAAATATTTAGAAAAATTCGATAGTCTTCAAGTTGTTTTTATCACCTCCTTGTCTGTTACAATTTTTTTTAGTTTTGGAATGTTATTAAACTTCAAACCAATAAATCTCGAAATTTTTATTTTTATTTTTCTCTCAGCAATATTTGTGACCGCTGGATATTATTTTTCAGTGCTAACTATTAAAGTTGCGAATATTTCAACAACTTCTCCATTTCGCTACACCATTATTATTTTTGGAATTATTCTTGGATATTTCATTTTTAATGAAACGCCTTCAATTAATATGATTTTTGGATCCATATTAATTATAAGTAGTGGTATATTTATTATTTTTAGACAAAAAAAAATTGGGCTAATTAAATAATGCAAAATTTAAAAACTCTAGTTGATTTACTAAAATCAAAAGCCAAAAAGACTTCTGAAGATGAAGATTTAATTGAATTTGTGAAGGGAAAATATTTTTTTGGCGTTATTAAAGATAAAAGAGATTTTGAAGGAATTACAATTAGTCGAAAATTTGAAGCAAAATATTCAAAAAGAACAGGTTTTAAAATAATAGATACAATTGATAGTTATTCAGAAAAAAATTATTCAAGAATAATGCGATATTTAGAAGATTAATAAATATTTATTTTTGTATTTTATTTTATATGGTGTTTTGAACTAAGATAATAAATATGCCATCATTTGATGTAGTTAGTAGAATAAATTATCAAGAGTTTGATAATGCTCTAGCTAATTGTTTAAGAGAAATTGGAACACGCTATGATTTTAAGGGACTTGCAATATCCATTGAAAGAAAAGATAAGACAATTACAACTCTTGCCCCAGATAACTTAAAACTTAAACAAGTAAATGAATTATTACAAACTCATTTAATTCGACGAAAAGTAGATCCGAGAATAATAAAAATAAAAAATTCAGAAACTGCAACAGGAGGAACTGTTAGACAAATAAGTGAATTAAAAGAGGGAATTGATCAAGAAAGTGCAAAAAAAATCATAGCGCAAGTAAAAAGTTTAAAACTTAAAATTCAAGTTAAAATTCAGGGAGAAGAGTTGCGAGCAGACGGCAAAAAGAGAGATGATTTACAAGAGGCAATTGCAGCTATTAGAACAATTGATATTGGTCAGCCTATGGAATTTGTAAATTTTAGAGATTAAACTTACTCTTTTTGATTAAAGACTTAATTTTTTTGCTAAATTTTGGTTTCTTTTTAAAACTACGATCCTTAGATGATTTTCCACTATATCGTTTTGCCATTTTGTCACGGAGTAATATAATAATTTAAACAATAAATTTTTAAAATGAAATACATAAATATTTTTTTAATATTACTTTGTTTATTTATTTCACAAGTATCAGCCCAACATAAAGACTCCAAAAACCATAGTCATAAAAGTATTGAAGCTAAAATGCCTTATCCATCAGTAGATATAAGAGTTATTAAAGACGCAAAGTCAGGCTACAATATTCAATTAATTACTAAAAATTTTAAATTTACCCCAGAAAAAGTTAATAAAGAAAATGTCATGAATGAGGGCCATGCACATATTTATATTAACGGAGTTAAGAATAGAGTTTATTCTGAATGGTATCATGTTGAAGATGAAAAACTAACTCAGCCAATCAATCAAATTAGAGCCACATTAAATGCAAATGATCACTCTGAATATGCGGTAAACTCAAGACCTATTGAAGCAATTGGTGCAATTAAAAACGAAAATATTGGTAATTGGTATAATAATAAGAAATAATTATTTACAAGGTAAATTCGATCTCTTCCAGCCTTCTCCTGTCGCTGGATTTCCCTCAAAGCCATCTGAAATATTAATTACGTTTTTATAACCCTCTTGTTGTAATAATTTTGCAGCAGCCATTGATCTCACCCCGGACCTACAAATAACTAAAATATTATCTTTTTTAGAAATTTTTTTATCAAGAAATTCTTTTATAAAATTCTCATTTTTTATTCTATCAGGCCCTACTAACAGTGAGATAAATAATGTTTTAGAATTTAATAATTCAGCATCAGGCTTTCCAACGCTATTCCACTCCTCTTCGGTTCTTACATCAAGGACTATGTTATTAGAATTGTCGTTTAAAAAATCTTTAACTTTTTTAGATGGGATATTAAAAATCTCGGTCATAAAATTATTTTATATTTCCAAATGACAAAGTTTTTAGTTCTAAATATTCTTCCATTCCATATTTTGCACCTTCTCTACCAATTCCAGACTGTTTAATTCCTCCAAATGGCATGTAGGCACTTGCAAAAATTCCTGTGTTAATTCCAACCATTCCTACTTCAATAGCCTCTGCTACTCTCCAAATTCTTGCGATATCCTTTGAAAAAAAATATGCGGCAAGCCCGAACTCAGTATTATTTGCAAACTCAATAACTTCCTCCTCCGTTTTGAATTTAAAAAAAGGGGCCACAGGTCCAAATGTTTCTTCATTTGCAAGTTTCATACTTTTATTAACATTCGCTAGAACTGTGGGCTCGTAAAATCTCCCGCCAAGCATATGACGTTTTCCACCAAGTTCAATTTTAGCTCCTTTTTGAACAGCATCTTTAATATGCTCTTCAACTTTTGCAATCGCCGCATCATCAATTAATGGTCCAAGTTGCGTATCACCTTTTAATCCATCTCCCATTTTTAATTTTTTAACAACATCAACTACCTTTTTTACAAAAACATCATAAATCTTTTCTTGAACGTAAATTCGATTTGGAGAAACACAGACTTGTCCTGTGTTTCTAAATTTCCCTAGCATTAATCCCTCAACTGCAGCATCAAGATCACAATCATCAAATACGATAAATGGAGCATTTCCTCCAAGCTCTAATGAAAGCTTTTTTACAGTGCCTGCACTTTGCTCCATTAAAATTCTTCCAACTGCTGTACTTCCAGTAAATGAGATTTTTCTAACTTTTGGATTTGAAGTAATTTCTTTTCCAATTTCTTCAGGATCACCTGTGATAATATTTATAACCCCCTTTGGAAAACCTGCTTTTTCAGCAAGGACGACGAATGCAATTGCCGTAAGAGGAGTTTGTTCTGCAGGTTTAATTATAAAAGTACATCCCGCAGCGAGTCCTGGCGCACATTTTCTTGTAATCATTGCTGCTGGAAAATTCCAAGGTGTAATAGCAGCACAAACTCCAATTGGCTGCTTAAGAGTTATCATTCGTTTATCTTTTATTGGATCAGAAAGGACATCTCCGTAAACTCTTTTTGCTTCTTCAGCAAACCATTCTATAAAATTTGCAGCATAAACAATTTCACCTTTTGCTTCACTCAAAGGTTTTCCTTGTTCAGTGGTCATGATTATTGCAAGATCATCTTGGTTTTCAATAACTAAGTCATACCACTTCTTTAAAATTTTTGATCTTTCATGTGCAGTTAATTTTGACCAACTTCTAAATGCAACTTCAGCAGCATTAATTGCATCTGATGTTTCCTTCTTTCCAAAATTTGGAACTTCCGCCAATAATTTACCGGTTGTAGGATTAATAATTTTTATTTTTTTTTCTAAACCAACCCAAGACCCATTTACGTAGCATTTGTTAATTAACAAACTTTGATTTTTTATATTCATTTTAAGTATATTTTGGGCTTAAATTGAGCTTTTTTTAATATTATATGTAAACTAATTGAAACTCAAACCTTAGTATATTTAAACTTGTCAATATTATTAGCCTATATAAACTGGGTTACTTTTAAATTAACAAAATAAGGGAAATAACTAAATGTTTAAAAAAATAACAAGTTTATTTACTGCAATAACTTTTATTGCTGTAACTTCACTATTTGGTTTTTCTGCATCTGCTCAAACTCCAATGGTAATTAAATTGAGTCACGTAGTTGCTGAAAATACACCAAAAGGTCTTGCTTCTTTAAAATTTAAAGAGCTTGCTGAAAAGAAACTTCCAGGAAAAGTACAAGTTCAAGTGTTTCCAAGTTCACAATTATTTGGTGATGCTAAAGAACTTGAGGCTCTTTTACTGAATGACGTACAAATTATAAATCCTTCGCTTTCAAAATTTGATCGTTATACAAAGAAAATTTCTGTATTTGATTTACCATTCTTATTTAAAGATGCTAAAGCAGCAGCAGATTTTCAAAAATCAAAAGAGGGTCAAGCTTTACTTAAATCGATGGAAGATAAGGGTTTAATTGGACTTGCCTACTGGCATAACGGTATGAAACATTTTTCTACTAATAAAGATTTTAGAGTTCCGGCAGATGTCAAAGGTTTAAAATTTAGAATTCAACCTTCTGATGTTTATGAATCTTTTATTAAATCAGTTGGGGGCAGTGCTCAAAAAATGGCATTTGCAGAAGTTTATCAAGGCTTACAAACTGGAGTAGTTGATGGTCAAGAAAATACTTTTTCTAACATCTACTCACAAAAATTCCATGAAGTTCAAAAAACAATCGTTGAAACAAATCATGGAATTTTAGATTACATGGTTGTTGTAAATGCTAAATGGTGGAATAGTTTGCCAGCTGATATCAAAAAAGGCTTGTCTGAAGCAATGGCTGAGGCAACAATTTATAATAATCAAATTGGTCAAGAGAAAAACGATGAGGCTAGAAAATTAATCGTTGATTCTGGAAAAGCAAAAGTAGTCAAATTAACTGACGCTCAGTTAGCAGAATGGAAAAAAGCTGTTGCGCCCGTTTATGCACAATTTGAAAAAGATATCGGAGCAGATTTAATCAAAGCTGCTCAAAGTCATAGTTTAAAAAAATAATTTTTTATTAATCCAGCGCAGCTAAAGTCTGCGCTGGATTTTTTTTTAAATACCTTATGAAAAAATTTTACGAAAACTTTGAACAATATTTTGTAGCTTGTTTATTAGCTGGGATGACACTTTTAGCTGTTGTTAATGTTTTTGTAAGATACGTTCTAAAAGGAAATATTACATGGGCGATGGAGGCAAAAATCTTCATGTTTGCCTGGCTTATATTTTTTGGAGCAAGTTGGGGTATTAGAATTGGTGCTCATATTGGCATGGAGTCTTTTGTAAATTTATTTTCAAGTAAAATTAAAAGATTATTTGCATTATTTGCTGTTTTATTATGTTTAACATACGCAGTTATAATTTTAATTGGCAGTTACAATTATGTTGAAAAAATTTACTCAATTGGAATTCTTTCGCAAGATATTAAATGGTTACCACAGTGGGTGCCGAGGGTGATTATGCCTATCGGATATGGCCTTATCATTTTTAGATTAGTTGAAATTTTAATAAGAATTATTCTTGGTAAGCAAGATAATCTTAATTTATTAGATGAAGCAAAGGATGCTATAAAATCTTTTAAATTTGATAATAAAAATCCAAAACAATGACAACATTAACTTTATTTTCAGTTTTATTTTTTTGTATTCTTATTGGAGTACCTATTGCAATTTCTTTAGGTTTATCAAGTCTTGTTGCAATATTATTATTTGGTAAAGATTCTCTTGCCTCCTTATCACTTAAACTTTTTGATACCTCAGAACATTACACCTTAATGGCAATTCCTTTTTTTATTTTGGGAGGGGCTTTAATGAGTACTGGAGGAGTTGCAAAAAGACTAGTTAGATTTGCTATCGCGTGCGTTGGACATATTAGGGGAGGTCTTGCGATATCTGCCGTTCTTGCTTGTACTTTTTTCGCTGCAGTATCAGGATCCTCTCCTGCAACAGTTGTTGCTGTAGGTAGTATCATGATTGCGGGTATGGTTAGCGCTGGTTATACAAAAGAATTTGCGGCTGGAGTGATGTGCAATGCTGGTACTCTTGGAATTTTAATGCCACCATCCATTGTGATGGTTGTGTATTGTGCAGTCACTGAACAATCAGTTGGAAGATTATTTTTAGCAGGAATTGTTCCTGCGCTATTGTTATCTGCTTCCTTAATGCTTGCAATTTATATACGAGCGCGGATGATAGGTTTGCCTTCTCAACCTAAAGCATCAACCAAAGAACTTATCGATAGTGCAAAAGATGCAGTATGGGGATTTTTTCTTTTATTTATAATTATGGGTGGAATTTATGGAGGAATTTTTACGCCAACAGAAGCAGCGGCAGTTGCAGCCGTATATGCAGTTCTCGTTTCATTATTTATTTACAAAGACATTACTTTTAAAACTCTTCCGCACGTTTTTGTTGATGCATCCAAAACAACGGTGATGCTGATGTTTATTATTGCAAATGCAATTTTATTTGCTCATATTTTGACTACAGAAAGAATACCGCAGCTGATAACCGAACAAATCACAAGCATGGGTCTTTCGCCTATAGTATTTTTAATTATCGTAAATCTTATTTTATTAGTTGCTGGTAATTTTATGGAACCAACGGCAATTTTATTAATTTTAGCACCAATATTTTTTCCAATTGCAGTCGCACTTGGAATAGATCCAATTCATCTTGGAATTATAATGGTGGTTAATATGGAAATTGGAATGATTACACCGCCTGTAGGGCTTAACCTATTTGTAACATCTGGCATAACCGGTATGTCTTTATTGAGTGTAGTTAAAGCAGCTTTTCCTTGGCTAAGTGTTTTGTTGGTTTTTTTAGTTATTATCACTTACTTTCCAAAAATATCAACTATTCTTCCTGATATGATTATGGGGCCTCAGGATAAAATAATCTTAAAACAAAGATAATTCAAAATGAAAGCAAAACTAATAAAAAGTGTTTCTGAAAAAATAGCTTACGCTCGATATAAAATAAAATTTTTACCAAAAATTTCTAAAAATTTAATTAGCAATCCTAATATCGCAACTCAAATCTGTCGAGATGCTGAGATGGAATTACTATGGAATCCAATTGGTTTTAAAGCTGGAGCTACTAATAAAAGCATGTGGAAGAAATTAAAGGCAAAAAAACCTTTCTTTTCTTATTTATATGAAGAAAGCACATACAAAAATAATGGCAAAATGCCATTTCAAAAAAACCTATTAGGAGCAGAACTTGAGGTTGCTTTTAAAATTAAGAATGAAGTTTTTAATTTTAATAAAAAAATTACTAAATCAAACATAAGTAAATTTATTATTGGGATAGCTCCTGCAATTGAAGTTGTAGGATTTAGACAAAAATTAAAAGCAATAGATTGTCTTGGTCGAATGATTTCAGATTTTGGCTTAAACGTTGCCTTTGTTGCGGGAAAATTAAAAAAATATAGTTTAAAAAAAATAACTTCAGTCCCAACTACTTTAATAAATAAAACCGCCAAAAAAAATTACCCAGGTAATACAAAAATTGTCCTTGGTAATCCAATTAATTCTCTAATTTGGCTTCTTAATGAGATTAAGAAAAATAATATGATATTAAGTTCTGATTTTTGGGTAACTTCAGGATCATCCACTCCTATTATTCCTATAAAAAAAGGAGATCTTTTTTACGGAAGTATTAAAGGTCTTGGTAGTGTATCTGTCAAAATTAGTTAAATTATTTTTTAGAAACTGCAGTTTTTCTTGAAAGATAAATTAACATAATAATTGCAACTGAAAAAATAATTGTAAGGAAATCCAAAGTTTCTCCAAGAATATAAATTGAAAATGCAAAAGTAAAAAAAGGCATCAGCAACTGTATCTGACTAACACGAACAGCTCCTCCTAAATCTAGCCCCTTATACCAAGCAAAAAATCCGATCCACTGCGAAAATATTGCAACATATAAAAAACCAATCCATGAAATAATATTAATTTCAGTTTTTGGAAAATAATAAATTGCAAAACCGAAATGAAATGGCATAGCAAGAACAAGTGCCCATGAAATAACCTCTGGTGCAGCCATAACTTTTGTAAGTTTAGCTCCAAAATTATAACCCACAGCTGCAGCAATTACAGCAATACAAAAAAGTATATCATAATGGGATATTTCAAATGTGGTATTTGAATTTTCGTTATGAAGTAGGATGTAAATAACAACAATAATACTTCCAAAAAAAGCACATAACCAAAAACTTTTAGATGCCTTTTGTTTAAAATAAAATGATGCAAAAATTGCTGTTGCAAGAGGCAAAAAGGCTAAAATAACACCTGCATGAATTGAAGTGGAGTAAATTAAGCCAAGGGATAAGGTTAATGGAAATACAACTGATAAACAAAAAGCAATTATAGAAAAGTTAAATAAATATTTTAATTTTGGTATTTTTTTTCTAAAAAAAAATAGATAAAGAAGGGCAAGATTACCAGCTAATGCTGATCGACCAAAAGTTATAAATTCTGCGGAAAGCTGACTATTATTATATCCAAGTGCAATCTTTGTAGCCACTGGTGTTATAGAAAAAATTATTATTCCAACAAAACCAAAAATAAAACCCTTATTTTCATTACTCAAACGCAAAAAAAATTTTTCATTTAATTTTTAAGATCAACTAGCTTTTTTTAAATCTTGTCTTTCTCTTTCAAATAATAAAGCTAAACGATCAATAATATAATCAGAGGCTTCAAAAACATTTTTCAGATTAGATACTTTTGTCTCAACAGTATCGGTTCTATCTTCTAATGAAATATCATTTATTAAACGCTCTGATGCATTCTCTCCTTTGATATAAAGCAAGAATAAATAGTCATTATCGGGTGTGTCTTGATTTTTTATAAAACACTCACCACTTTCAGCAATATTATCAATAAAAGTGAGTGGTGGTCTTTTTTTAGTTAAGTATCTTTTGTTAACTTGAAATACAATTGATTTCATATTTCTAGAATATTTTTCTAATCGTTCAGCAACTTGTTGTTTAATTTCATTCTCTCGCTTTTGTGCATCTAATATAGCTCTAGCCTCTTCTCTCGTTCTTCTTTGTATTTCAAGTTCTACTAATTTTGCTTCTCTTCTTTTAAGTTTAATCTCTTTTATTTTATCTCTAAAAACTTTTAGTCGTTCTTCAATACCTCTTAATTGATTTTTTAATTGATATATTTTTTCTTTTTCTTGTCGTTTATGGTCCTTAAGTTGTAAATCTAATCGTTTTTCTAATGCTTTTTTCTCGATTATAATTCTTTTTTCTAAAGCCTTCTGTTCTCTCTCTAGATGACGAAGCTCTAATTGCTTTGCTTTGAGTAATTCCTTATTAAATTGATGTTTCTTTTTTTTAAGTTCAATAATTTCACGTAAATTTTTTTTTTTTATTAATTCAAGCTCTCGCTTTCTTAAGATAGCCTGTTGTTTGGTAATCTTAAGTTGTTTTTTTCGTCTATTTTCTTTCCAGGAAATAATCTTATTTTGAAAATAAGATTTTAATCCAAAAAAATCGTTAAATTGATCTTTAATATAAAGGCTAAATTTATTAAGAAGATTATTTTTATATTTTACTATTTTTTTATTTTTTAATCTTTTTTTAGTAATTTTTATTTTTTTAAAAAATTTTCTTATTTTTTTTCTTGTTTTTTTAGTTTTACTTTTTTTAATAAAAATTTTTTTTTTAATTTTATTCTTATTTATTTTTTTAATTTTTATTATTTTTTTTTTATAAATTTTTTTCTTAACCTTAAATTTTTTAATTATTT
>Ga0172374_1002390_pt1 | contig 11956 bp, 12 predicted proteins | sample LakKiv3m_FD_114536 | JGI IMG/M metagenome (GOLD analysis project Ga0172374, IMG submission 114536) | Freshwater microbial communities from Kabuno Bay, South-Kivu, Congo - kab_092012_10.3m | ecosystem: Environmental > Aquatic > Freshwater > Lake | place: Democratic Republic of the Congo... | reverse complement strand
GATTACCGACAGACCTTTATGAGCATTGGCCTTGATCATTAAATCCGTCAGACCGGCTAAATCGGCAGCAAAACCGCGGGCTACAAAAGTGGCCCCCGAAGCAATCGCTAAAGCCAGAGGTGAAAAAGGATAATCCAGATTACCCGCAGGAGTCGATTTCGACTTAAAGCCGTGGGGCGAAGCCGGCGAAGTTTGCCCAGCTGTTAAGCCATAAAGTTCGTTATCGTGAAGTATTATTGTTAAATCGTGATTGCGGCGACAGGCGTGAATAAAATGGTTCCCACCTTCTCCCAGGCAATCACCGTCCCCGGTAAAAACAAAGACGTTAAGACGATTGTTGGCTAATTTAACCCCAGTAGCTACCGGAATTGCCCGGCCGTGAAGCCCTTCAAAAGAAGTAATTTTCACAAAATTAACTATATGCCCATGGCAGCCCACTCCGGCCACCATTACGGTATTGTCACAACCCCAACCCTCGCGAGCCGCAGCGCTTTTAAACGCTGCCCAAATGGAAAAGTTGCCGCAGCCCGGGCACCAGGTAGGAAAACAGGTTGTTTTTAAAGTATTGATGGTGTTCATAAATTTGTTCCTGGGGAGACGCGCGGTGGCGCATCTCTACAAAATATTTTTTATTTTCGTAACAATTTCATCCTTATAAATCGGTCTGCCATCATATTTAAGTAGCCGTTCGGTAATTTCGATTCCCGTTTTTTCCCGGATCAACTCTGCCAGCTGGCCCGAAAAATTAGATTCCACGCCAAGCACCTGGCGAGAAGTCGTCAGTACAGTCTTGACGGAGTCAGCCGGAAAGGGGCTAAGCCAGGTTAAATGCAAAAAGTTAACGTTGGGAAATTCGCGAATTGCTTCTAAAATAGCTCCCTTAGTACTTCCCCAAGATACAATGGTAATATCAGCCTTTAAAGGACCGTAAAGTTTAGGCTCTGGCATGCTGAAAGAGGTACAAGATTTAAGCTTTTGCATTCTTTTCTCCATTTGCTTAACCCGATCCCCAGACTCTTCAGTCGAAAAACCATACTCGTTATGCTCATCGGCATTGGTAATAAAAAAGTTGCCGCTTCCAGGAAGAGCTCTAATCGACACCCCGTCTTCCGACGCACCGTAACGCTGATAATCCGTCAGTCTACCCACGGCCAGCTTTCCCCGGTCAACACGGTCAAATTCGGCATCAAATTCTTCAAAACTTTGATCGTTTTCGCAGATATTCTTATCAACCAGCACGATTACCGGCAACTGATAATGATCCGCCAAATTAAAGGCCTCGCGCGTTAAGTAAAACGCTTCTTCGTTGTCACCCGGAGCCAGAACTATTCGCGGGAAATCTCCCTGGTGGGCACTGAGCATAAACTTTAAGTCACCCTGCTCCGTCCAAGAGGGTAAACCTGTCGCTGGACCGGGACGCATACCCTCTATAATAACCAACGGTGTTTCCGTCATACCGGATAGGCCCAGGCCTTCTGTCATTAAGCAGAATCCCCCACCAGAAGTCGCTGTCATCGAACGAGCTCCGGCGTACGAGGCCCCAATTGCCATATTTATCGCAGAAATCTCGTCTTCTGGTTGTTTATAAATAAAACCGTATTCTTCTTGCAGCGTCGCCAAGGTGTGCAAAATATTGGAGATAGGGGTCATGGGATAAATAGCGGTAAACTGCATTCCCGCAGCAATCGCTCCCAAGGCTATCGCCTCGTTTCCATTAACCAGCATCTTCTGAGTCTGATCACCAGTGACCTTTAAAACATCTGTGATTTTATCCGCGTGTTTTTCCTTTACAAAGTTATACCCTAGCTCCGCCGCCTTTTTATTATCGGCCACCAGTTCTTGGCCTTTTACACTAAATTCTTCTTCGATTAAATAATTAAGAATGGTTAGACTGCCGCTTAGTAGCGACAATGCCGCCCCCAAAGCCACCGTGTTACCTAGCAACTCCTTTCCGCAAGCCATTAAAGCTAGTTTCGCTAGCGGCACCGGAAATTTATAAATAGCGTCACCAACTTTTGACAAATCAAGATTTTCCCCATCGTCGTAAACTAGCGCCGATCCTGCCTCAAGCTCTACAAAATGACTGTCAATAGTTTCTTGATTTAGAGCGATTAATAAATTGGTACTTTGGAGAGGCGACAAAATAGCCTCTTTGGAAAAACCTACCTGCATAACGTTGTGACCACCGCGAATTAGCGAGGGATACTCCGTATAAGTATGGATATGGTAACCAGAGCGGGCGCACAGTTTGGCGAACATCAGTCCCGTGGACCTAATTCCCTGTCCAGCCGCACCACCGATTTTGAGAGTAAAAGTATCAGTTAACATAAAACACTAACCTCCAATCAATATTTTTCGGTATAAATCCTCTTCGGAGGACACCCGTTTTTAAGTAGCACTTCCGTTACTCCTGCTATCATTAACTTATTACCACACAAATAAGCCGCGCAGTCGCGAGCTTTCTTAAAGTCTTTCGCAACATACTCCGTTATAAAACCTTTTAAGCCTCTATAAGAGGCCTCTGGTTTACTAACTACAATCTTATATTTAAAGTTGGGATACTCTAAGGATAACTTCTCGAGATAGTCTTTTAAGAAGATGTCTGCTTGATAGTTAAAGCCTAAGTACAAATGGATAGGTAAAGCCGTCTCGTTCGCCTTGAGTGCGACCTCGATCATACATTTAAGCGGCGCAAAGCCACAACCAGTTCCTAAAAATAGTAGCTGTTTCGACCCATCATCAGGCTTTAGAGTAAAAGTCCCAAAAGGACCAAGAAAACTTAATTTTCCACCCACTTGCAAAGCTTCAAAAAATTTAGATCCAGGACCACCGGGAGTTGTATCTATCAATAGGTTAAACTTAGTTGGGGAGTGACTACCAGCAATAGAATAACAATTAATACGATCAGAAGCTACTTTAACACTTATGTATTGTCCTGGAACAAAATTAAAAACCTCTTCTGTCTCCAACTCAAAGTAATGATATTTTGCCGAGAGCACCTTGGCATAGGTAGTGGTAGCCACTTTAAACTTGGGCCAGACAATTGGCTTATTTTCCAGGATAACCTTACCATCAACTGCCCAAACATCGTTTAGAGTAACAATTACTGGATTAATTTCTATATCGGTGACTACGGGCAGCGACTCGGCCAATTTCCCTAATCTCACCAAAACCTCGTACAACCTCTCTAAAGCATAAGGAGCGTCATAATCACTTCCCTTAAGCAACTGGTAAACCTTTGACCTTTCAACCAGGCTTTTCGCTGCCATCAGATTAAGCGGCAACAATTGCAAGTTACGATCACTGATTAGTTCGGCATAAGACCCACCCGCGCCAAAAAGCATCACCGGTCCAAAAGTCGGATCGCGTTTTATTCCAACTATGATCTCGATACCGCTGGCCACTTCTTTTTGAATTTGGACCTTAATGTGACCTTGAATATCTGGTTCCAAAAAAGAAATCTTTCGCTGCAAGGTATCCCAGCCGTTACCGAGCATATCTTCATCCCTGATGCCGGTGATTACGCCACCAACCTTTTTCTTATGAAGCAGTCCCGGAGAAGACATTTTTAAAACTACTGGATAACCAATTTCCCCAGCCTTAGCTGCGGCCTGTTCCACAGTAGTAACAATGCCGGTTTTTGGTGTTGGTATTCCAGCTAATGATAAAACCCTGTCGGCCTCCAAGTTATCAAGCGTTTTATGATTACTGCCAACAGCTGCCGTAATTATTTCTTTAATAGGATTAGTATCAAACAAGACGTCAACCAACTCCCCTGGTTCTTTTAAAGTCGCGAGTTGACGTTTTTTAAAACGCCACATAGCCGCTAAGGCATTAATCGCTCTTTCTGGAAACCTAAATGAAGGTAAGTGATATTTATTTAGAATCTGCTCGCCTTCAGCGACCTGACTGCCACCTATAAAAGAACAAAAAATTGGTTGAGAATACTTTTCGGAAAGCAAGCCTAAGGCCTCCGCTGTTTTTTCAATCTGAGTCATCACCTGAGGAGTTAAAACTACCACTAAAGAGTCAACCTGATTAGTTTTTAGAATTATTTCGCAAGCCTGAGCGAAGCGGTCCGCTAAAGCATCTCCCAAAACATCCACCGGGTTTAAAATGCTGGCTGACCGTGGCAATACCTCCAAAAGCTGGGCTCTAGTGCTATCGTCGAGATGGGCTAATTCTAAACCTTCGTTAACGGCCGCGTCGGCACTAATTACCGATGGCCCCCCAGCATTAGAAACGATCGCTACCCTTGGACCGGCAGGAATATCTGACCACGAAAAGGCTTTTGAGAGATCAAAAAAATCCTCCAAGGTGTCACAACGAATTATTCCTGATTCTTTAAGAGCCTCGTCCAGCACAGCATCGCTACCGGCAATCGCTCCAGTATGAGACTTCATTGCTGCCCCCGCGGCCTCCGTTTTTCCAGGCTTAATAATAAATACCGGATCAGTTCTAGTGATCTCTCGCGTTATTTTTAAGAATTCCTGACCAGCAACAATTGACTCCAAATAAAGCCCAATCGGTCGAAGTCTTGATAAATTAGCCTGATTATTAATTGGTGGCATAAAATTCTTAAAATACGTCAAGAAATCATTCTCATTTAGAACAGCCTTATTACCCAGGGTTACAAATTCGCTAAAACTTAAATCTTGGGATTTACACCAATCAAGCAAACTAGCCGCCAACGCCCCAGATTGGGAAATAAAACGTAAATTGCCAACACCATTCACTATTTCTCCAAAAGTAACATTAAGGGGACATAAATTATTAACAAAACCAAAGCAATTAGGACCTAGTAGATTAAGATTATACTTAGTAGCTATTTCTATAAGTTGCGCTTCGAGTTTCTTCCCGTTATCACCCACTTCTTTAAAGCCGGCGGTGTAAACAACAACGTTTTTAACACCAAACTCTCCAACTTCGATCAGAATTTCTAAGGCCGGTTGAGTGGGGATAGCAATAACCACTAAATCAGGAACTTTCGGAAGACTTTTAATATCGGGGTAGCTCTTTAGACCGTTTATAACCTCGCTTCCAAGGTTTATAGGGTAAATCTGACCTCTAAACTCGGATTCAATAATATTTTTAAGCACGATTGCCCCCACTTTTTCGGGATTTCGAGAGGCACCGATGATAGCAACTGATTTTGGAAAGAAAAATGACGAAAGTTGGGCAGCCACGCTCTTAGTTTAGAGAACAAAGCAGTGACTGTAAAGATTAAGAAAGCGGAAAGTGTTTAAGAAATTTCCCCTTTAAGAAGGCGGCAAAAGAGTTCTTTTTGCCGCCAAGGGAGTATAGGGTCAAGTAAACTCATTCTCTTCGTCCTACTCGATACTGGGGTCAAAGATCAACCACCCCAACGTCCTGCCCGCCCGGCGACCGAGACGTCGTATGGTGTTCCGGAAGCTCCTCCACCCGAGCGACGATCTGCCTGGTGAGTAGTCCGTCGATGGAACACCCAGAACAACGTGCTCATCAATCTTCAGCGGTTTCGGACGGACCAGCTGGCCCGTAACCCTCTCCACCTCCCAGATTACACTGGGGCTGCAGTAACGCTGCAGCACCGCAACCGTGTGACTCCAACCGTCTACTGCCTGGACAGTCATCTTAACCTCCTTGGGCTTTTGACGACCTTCAGCAGACTCCCTCTTTAATGCCTGAATTATACACATTAAACTATCTCTTTGCAAAGTCATGTAAAAAGGGGTGTTACTTTAATCAACAAAAGTTAAAGCGGTGCCTCGTTTTCCGGCCCGGCCGGTTCGGCCAATGCGGTGAATGTAGTCTTCGTAAGTAGCAGGTAAATCATAATTAATCACATGACTCACATTATTGATATCAAGACCCCTAGAGGCAACATCCGTGGCCAGTAAAATCTTAATCTCATCTCGCTTAAAGCTGTTTAAAACCTGAAGCCTACTACCCTGAGTTTTGTTACCGTGAATCGCTCCTACTCTAAATCCATTCTGTAGTAAGTGTTTATGTAATTTATCAATACCGTGTTTGGTCCGCCCAAAAATTAAGACCTTATCAAAACCTCCGGATGTAAGCAAAGTTCGTAGTTGATCTTCTTTGCAACTGGTAGCTTCAACCTTAATAATATTCTGCTCGATATTAATAAGAGTGTCGGTTTGTTTTACCGAAACCGTAACTGGATTCTGCACAAAACTTCTAAGAACTTCATTAACACGAGGAGAAAAAGTCGCTGAAAAAAATAACGATTGCCGGGGTGTGGGAAGCATGGTTAGAAAATACTTAATATCAGCAATAAAGCCAATATCAACCATCATATCTACTTCATCAAGAACAAAGGTAGAATAGTTATGTAAGTCTATGTGCTTTCTTTGGATAAGATCCTTAAGCCTACCTGGAGTAGCAATCACTACCTGCCCCCCACGACGCAAATCCTCGAGCTGTCTACGTATATTGGAGCCGCCAATAATTAGCGCCGAGTTAATCCTAGTTCCGGAAGCAAAATCACGCAGTTCCTCCCGAATTTGAAAAGCCAATTCCCGAGTAGGAGTAACAATCAAAGCTTTTTTAGAAGGGTTTTGAAACAGTTTATTAACAATCGGAATAATAAAAGCCGCGGTTTTTCCGGTACCAGTATTGGCAACTCCAATTAAATCCCGACCCGCTAAAATTGGTTCAATTGCCTGATCTTGAATAGGTGTTGGGGTAACATAACCTTTACGGAGGATATTTTGCTGTAAAAAAGGTAGCAGGTTAAAATCAGCAAATTTGTGGCTTACGACTGGGTTTAGTGTCGCCGTACTTTCCTGAGCTTTCTTTATAAACAAACTAACATCACTACCCAGAAGTTTCGACCCACGGTTGCGGGCACCACTAAAGCGACCGGTTCTAGACGGTCTACCAAAGTAGTCACTACGATGTGGTGAAGCTCGAAACCTACCTGGCCCGTAACTTCTAGCGGTATACATATTTTAGTGATGATTACAGAAAAGAAGACGCCAAATTGCCAAGAAACTATCTTAAAAGTTTAAGAGGGTAGAAAAACGTCTTGGAGCTCATGAAGACCTAAAGCCAAGAAAAGCTCATATTCCAAATCAACTTAGTTATTATAGCATAACTCTTATAAAAAATCAACACCTATAGGATTTTATATAACCACCACACATTATAAAAAAATTCAGTCTAGCCATCAGGTTAAAAATCGATTAAAATCGATAAGAATAAACTGCTTACTCTCCTTTTGGCCGGAATAATTATAGAAGATAGAAATGGACCAGGACCCACCAGAAATAATTAAACAAATTGGATTTGATTTTGATTGGGAAGAAAGTAAGGTGTGGGCACTTAATTTGCCTGTAGAGGATATGCTAATTTCGGATTTGGAATGGCATTTTGATATACCTTTTTGGGATACACTTAATGGTTTCTACGATTTAAAGCCGCAAGACGTAATAAAAGACCCCAAACAGTACGAGCAAGAATATAAAAGAACAATGGCCTCGAATCTTACATACCCTTTAGATATCATGATGTGGAAAGGACGATGGCTACTTTTGGATGGTTTGCATCGATTAGTTAAGGCCTGCATTTTGGGGCAGAAAACCATAAAAGTAAGAAAAGTTCCGATAGGATGTATTCCTCAAATTTCAAAATAATGGATAATAGACAAATATGCACCAATATTGAAAGAAACCGCAAGGAAGTACTAACCAGCGAAGATTTGGCTGCACTTGTAGAAATCAAAATGTCTACCCCTCGGAATTACCACAAGAGAGGTACTAGAATTTTTACGGCCAAAAGAACAGCTATCCACAAATTATTTCCGGTTATTTTTAGGCAAACTTTTGTGGTGAATCACTTTGCCGAGCCCTAGTTTAATGTTTCTGCCCTTGATGGCCTTACTGACGAGTTTATCTAGATTATCTCTATACTCTTGGGTATCGGTGCAGTCAAATTCCTTAATTAGTTCCGGCTTTTCTTTCTCTAAAAAGCTATAAAGCCGCTCCTTAATCTTAGGACTTAGATTAATGTGCTCGAACCAAATTTCACTAACCCCAGCCGCCTGCAGCTCGTTTAAGAGCCTGTCTAAATTACCGGTGATATTAATGAAATAGGGAAGCAGTGGTCCCACAAAGGCGTAAGTAGGAATACCCGCCTTATGGAAATCTTTTAAAGCCTGAATTCTAGAAGAAACTGGCGGAGCTTTAACCTCTAAGAACCTAGAAACTGCGTCATCGGTTGAGGTGATAGTAAAACCAACAGCTATCTTTCTTAATCTCTTCAGAACGTCTATATCCCGAGTTACTAATGGTGATTTCGTTTGAATAGACACACTACCTTCGTAACCAAAGTCGGCTAATACCTCTAAACACCTTCGCGTTAGCTGGTATTTTGTTTCTAATCCAACGTAAGGATCCGTTACGGAACTAAAGAAAATGGACCCAAAGTTTTTGGTCTCCAAACGCTTTTGTAGTTTTTCCAACTCAACTTTAAGAAGTTTGGGAGCGTTTTCTTTTACATCTAAGTAAGTTCCCCACTCTTCGTTCGGATGATTCCACTTGGCAATTTGGGCGGCATAGCAATACATACAACCAAACAAACAACCATTATAAGGATTTATAGCCCAATCAGAGCCGGGAAGGCCAGACTTAGTTAGAACAGATTTCGCAACAAGCGGATTAACTTTGATCATTTGACAAACTAACCGGTGCTCTTTCGTCTTTTTCGGCATCGGGATTATTAATCCATACTCTGGTTGGAGTAATTTTGTAGAAGGCGTAGATTTGGTTTTGCAGAAGTAACACCCCGTCTTGCTCTTCCAAACCACCACCGCGAAACCAACAAAGATCTGGATGTTGCTCCATTATTTTACCTATCAGTATTTTGGCCTCCCGTCGATGTTCTGCCACCCCAATCATTAACGGCCCAATTACGCCTCGCGGCTCTCCGGTTACAGGTAGTGACCGCATATAACGAGTCACTCGGTCGTCCGCAGCACCGGCGATGGAAACTACCTCTTCCCCTAACCTATCAATCCCACAAGAACCGCCAGGTTCTTTAGGTGTAGCAAAGCCTACACCCTCTGGCAAGTCGGCTAGTAGTTCTTGTGGTCTTATTTGCTCCGTAACCGGTAGTCGTGTTTCTTCTGAAGCAAGGTGATTCATAATTATTTAGTCCAGGTAATCTCATTACAAAGTAGTACCTTATTACCAGATTTCGTAATGTCGTTTAACACATCCCTATACTTTTTAATCGAAAAATCGCTAATCCCGGCCTGTTGTATTAATTTTGATAATTGATCCTTGGAAAATCGGGTCTTAGTAGTGCTGCCATCCACAAACACATTTTCCAAGATTTCCTGGGCAGTGCCTCTTAAAAAATTCATTTCGGTCTCATCTTGCGGAGACTTTATAGTAAGATACGTTTTTCCCCCCGGCTTTAGACTTCGGTTAATATTTTTAAATATTTGCGTAGTCTTCGGCTCATCGAAGTAATGAAGCGCCAGACGAGAATAAACGACATCAAATTGATCATCAAACGACCAGAGCCCATCTTCGCCTAAATCTAGTTTAATCGTCTTGATCGTCAGGCCTTTTACCACCGCTTTTTCAACAGCAATTTGTAAAGCATAGTCAGAGATATCTACTAAAGTGACATAGTGCCCCCTTTCGGCAAAATAAATAGCGTCAAAACCTCGACCACCCCCGAGATCCAAAACGAGGCTACGGTGCGGGAATCTAGTTTCTACCTTGCTAGCATAACCAGATACCTCCTTGTCCAGTGAGTAACCTTTGTGGCTGGTGTTCCAATAGGCTTCTTTATAGATACTATCTATGAACATTTTATAATATAAAATTAAGTAGACATCACTTTCCAACACGAAATTACTACCCACTGCCTTCGACTATCACGTTGGTACATACAGCAAACCTTATAACCTTTTAACTGCACCCAGGAAGTTGTTGTACCGATAGCGACACTTTTTTCCAAGCATCTAGAATTAAACGCTGCCAATAGTTCCCATTTTGTTATCCGATGCTCTATCATTTTTTGTTCCGCATGATACGTCAAAACAGGCTCATACCTGGTAGCAGAAAATGGTAGTATTACCTTAAATGCTTCGTTTATTAGATCCTCTAGGAAGTTAAATAGGCCCACGTCAGTTATACACTAAAGTAGCTTAATCTTTCAAAGTTTCTATTTGGCAAAAGTCTGCTTTCAGCAAGAAACTCCTCTTCCACCGTTTCCGGACCAAAGGCGTTTTTGTGGCACAGTAACGCGGCTCTCTTCTTTTCAAAGTAATCAGTGATTTCAAAGTATAAGACGTTGGGATAGGAGTAGGAATCAGAAAACAGTAGTTCCGAAACGGTATGGGTTGTTAAGTTGTGCTTTGAGAAATGCTCAGGAAAGAACCCCCGGTCACGGGAATAGGGATAAACAGCATCCAGAACAATGGAGGCGGTATGTCGATGGTCCCGGTGATTAACCCAGTGCACTTCTTTGGAAAAGGTATTAATTACATCAAATGGATTTTGAGTGATAACAATCTGCGGCTTAAAGTCCCGGAGGTGATAAACCACCTTCCCAATATTTTCCACCGTGGTCTCAAGTTCTCCATCGGGAATCCCTAAATTAAAATTATTTTCCCGGATTAATCCCAGTTGTTCGCCGGCCAAAAGCTGCTCTTCCCTTCGAATCTGGGCAAATTCTTCTTCAGTGACATCCGTTCGATCCTGAAAACCTTTGCCGCCAGTGGTCATAACTACTAGCCGCACCTGTTTTCCGGAGGCAAGTAGTCTGGCCACTGTTCCCCCGCAAATAATCTCGTTATCGTCGGGGTGACCAAGAACGACTAGTACCCGCTCCTTATCGCCAAAAATTTCGTTAAAAGAATCTTTAATTTCCATATGCTAATAGTTTTTTGTCTTGCCCCAGTTTATCTTAAAATCGCCTTGTGGTACAACTATTAATCCAATTCTAAAGAAAGGACAAAAATGGTATTATACGATTAGATGTTAAGCTTTAATCACTCTAACAAAGATTTCGTTTGCGTCAGGCGTCTTTTAGGTGTCTGATTTGTCACGCCATTATTTCCAATACCCCAGCAGGAACTAAACACCGCAACCATTGCCCACTTTGTTTGTGGTCCAGACACCTTGATCTTAAAATTCCAGGAGATAGGAGATCCTCTTGTGGTGCAAGAATGGAGCCAATCGGTCTAGTTTTTAAAGACAGAAAGTATAACCCCTATAAAACCAGTTTCGAGGGTGAGTTAATGATTGTTCATCTATGCCTAAATTGCGGTAAGGTTTCCTGCAACAGAATTGCAGGTGATGATAATTCCCAAGCGCTAATCACGCTATTAGAAAAGTCTAACAATCTTGACAAGTACGTGGCTACCACTCTGACTAGTCAAGGCATTAAATTATTAACTAAAGACAATAAGAAAGAGGTGGTCACCTGCTTGTACGGTCTCCATTACCAAGAATAGCCGAAATAAAATATATTAGAACTTCCTGGCTGCGGACTGTAGAAAAAGTTCGGAATTACTTCAAGGAGTCAGAAGACCTAGTGTCTATTTCTATACCTACTCTAGAGGCTCCTAACGCCTCGTAGGAAGCATCTATTCCCACTTCTTCATTCTAGCACCCCTTATCAACTACAAACAGGCTTTTTCTTTTAGCTGCAAGCTCCTATACTTTTGGTGTATGATAAACTCCACGCTCCAAGAAGAGCAGCAACACCTAGAGGAAGTTAAGAATGCCATCGATAATTACAGAAAAACACTTTCAGGACACGTTGAGGGTATAGAAAACGAATATAAGGAAGTATTTAAGAATATTCGTGATCCCTATTTAACCACCAACGAGAGGTTCTGGTCGGTGTTTAACGCTATTGAAAAGTACGAACAAAGTGGAATTAGTCAGTATTCAAAGCACTTACTAGAACTAACCGAGATTCAGGACTGCCCGTACTT
>Ga0172374_1002386_pt1 | contig 11969 bp, 8 predicted proteins | sample LakKiv3m_FD_114536 | JGI IMG/M metagenome (GOLD analysis project Ga0172374, IMG submission 114536) | Freshwater microbial communities from Kabuno Bay, South-Kivu, Congo - kab_092012_10.3m | ecosystem: Environmental > Aquatic > Freshwater > Lake | place: Democratic Republic of the Congo... | reverse complement strand
TTTTCGCGACCGCTGACAGCCTGTTAGAAAACCGTCCATCAGCCTGTTCAAAATGGTCCAGATGCAAGGCGCGCGCGAAAAGCCGCGAGCGGAGGCGCGAGCGCCGAGCTGACGACAGGCGCGATCCAGCAGACAGGCATGATCCTCGCGCGTCGCCAGCTCCGCGCTCGTGGGCCATTTTCAACAGGCTGCTACGCGCCGGGCAACGGCTGTTGGTGTGTCTCGGGTTTGCGCGCCAGCGCAAGAACCTTGGCTCCCATTCCGGCGAGCTTTCCGGCGTGCAACACGATTTCCATCGGCACACGCATCCGCAGCGGCAGGCGATAACGGCCGAGATAGACGTTGCCGGTGCTGACGCCGAGGATCTCGAAACCCGCGTGCCCCAGCATGCGCCGCAGAGTCTTGGGGTTGAAGTAATAGACGTGAGGCGGAACGTACAGGCGTTCCAGGAAGAAGCGGTAGCCGGGACCGCGCATGCGAATGTAGCGGTCGAGCAGCACCGTCATCAGGCACTGCTGGTTGGGTACCGCCAGGTAGATCACGCCGCCCGGCTTCAGCAATTTCCAGGCGCGTCGCAGCGACGCCGCCGGGTCGAGCGTGTGCTCGAGCATGTCGAGCATCGTCACCGCGTCAAAGCTGGCCGGAGCCCAAGGGTAAGTGTCGAAGTCGCCCACTTGCAACGCGATGCCGAACTCGGCCAGCGCTTTGTCGGCGCTCTCCTGGCAGATGTCGATGCCGAAGGGTTGCCACCCGAACTCGGTGGAGGCCAGGTGCAGGAAGATCCCGGTACCGGGACCGACGTCGAGCAGACGCCCGGGCTTTCGATGGGTACCGAGCCATCGCAGTCCGTGGCGGAACGCGTCGATGACCGGGTCGTCCTTGAAGTCACGGTGACAATTGCGGAAGAAATCGGCGACTTCGGGGAGCAGATCGCCCTCGTAGGCAAGGCGCTCAATCTCGGCCTTCTGCTCGGGTGTCGGCAACGGATCGACGAATACGAGGCGGCAGTCACGGCACTTGACCACGCGCCGGTAGCCTTGATCGTGATACACGCCGACGCGCTCGCTCGCGCACAGATTGCAACGCGGCCGCGCCGTGCTCGAAAGGCCGGTCACCAGTCCTCCCGCTCGGCCGCGCCGGTGCCTCGGCTTCCCGCCGCGGCGGCCCTCAGTAGCCGCCACTCCTCGACACCGCACACCCGCAGCAACACGATCGCAGCCGCATACGCGGCGAGCGTGGTCGAGACAAGCGCAGCTCCCGAAAAGCCGCTGCTGCGCCCGACCACGACAGCCGCGGCCACCGCCCCGAACGAACGCACTGCCGATCCGAGCACCGCCCGCACGTAGCGGCGCGTGGACGGCAGCATCGCCAGCGAAACCTGCGAGACTGCGCTGGTCAGCAGCATGGTCCAGGCCGCACCGATCCCGCCGTAAGCACGGATCAGGAAGAACGACGCAACCAGGTTGACGATCGCGAAAGCGAAGGTATTGCGCGACAGCGTCCTCTCGCCGTGGGTCGCCACCAGTAAGTTCAGGATGACGGTGCCGGTGGCGGAGAACAGCGCGGTGAACGCGAGCAGTGACAGTACCGGCCCCGCCAGGACGCCCTGCTGCGGGAACAACAAGGTCATGATGTCGTTACCTGCCACCGCGCACAGCACCACCGGCACTCCGGTAGCTGCAACCAGGTAGCGCGCCGACCGCTCGGCGGTACTCAGCAAGGCCGGCGACTCGCGCGCGTGCAGCCCGGCCATCAACGGATAGATGCTGATCATCAAAGCTTCGGGCAGCAACGTGAAGGCTTCGGTGACACGCGAGGCCGCGCCGAGCACGCCGACCTCGACCGGCCCGCGCAGCGACATCAGCAGGATCTGGCCGATGCGCAGGCTGACCGTCATCGCGAAAGCGTTGAGCATCAGCGGCGCGACGCCGCCGGCCAGTCGGCGCCAGCGCGGCAGGTCGAAGGCAAGGCCCGGCTTCACCGTCTTGCGCACCATCCACGCCACCACCAGGAACGTGATCGCGTTGGCCGCCGACATCGACGCGAAAATCGCCGCGAGTCCGGCCCCGGCCTCCACCGCCGCGAAGACCCCGAGCGCGAGCAACCCGGCACGCAGCGCCGCTTGCAAGAACAGCGTGCCAATCTCCAGACGTGCTCGCTGCCAGGCCCGGTAGGCACCGCCCAGCGCCGTCGGAAGATTCAGTGCCGCCACCGCCATCAACGCCACCGGGGTCTGGTGGGCCGATGCCACTCCGACGAACGTCACCGCCAGCGTCGCCGACACCATCGCCATCGTGAACTTGAGGCCGAGTCCGGCACGCAACAACGCGTCGCGGTCGTCGGGATCCTGGCTCATCGCCCTGACCAAGACGGTGTCGATGCTGTAATCGGAGACGATCTGGAAGAACGCGAGGTAAGCGACGACGAAGCTGTAGACCCCGAACTCGGCCGGATCGAGCGCGCGTGCCAGATACAGCAGGATCAGCACCGGCAGGATCTTGTCGACTGCCTGCGTGAGCAGTCCGTACCACGCGCGCAGCGCCACCGGTCCGACCGAGTGCAGTTCCTTATCCCGCGCGCGCATCTTCAATATCCTGCTCGCGCGTCCTCGACATCCTGCTCGCGCGTCTTCACTACTCAGCCACCGCTGTGTTGGCCGCTACCACCGACGCAGCCGGTCGACGTGGAAAGGCCGCGTGCGACCGCGGTGAGCTGTCAGCCGTGGTCGCCTGCGTGAAGTCCCGACTCGCCTCGGCACCGGCGCCGTCGCTTGTGATCGAGACTATGGCCGAAGCAAACGCGCGCACCTGCGGGTCGCCCGCGGCGAGGAGTTCCTCGGCGTGTGGTCGCAGCGGCGCCACGTATGGCAGGATCGCGGCGCGGTCGAAGTCGCCGGCCCAGCGATGCCGCGATGCCTCGAAGCCCGCTCCGATCAGTTCCATCGCGCCCCTGGCCTCGCGCACCAGACGCGGATCTGCGCTGTCGTAGCCCTTGAACACCCATGCCGCGGTGCGCAGGTCGCCGGTATCGCGCAGGCCGCGCAAGAACAGAATCGCTTCGGCTCTGCCGGCCGGCAACGATGCGGCAGCGGCCTGCGGCGGCGTCAGCGCCGCCATCCAGCGGCGCGCTGCCTGACGCCGCGCAGCGGTTTCCGGTTGCGCGACCGCGGCGGCGTCGCCTTCGGGTTGCCACGTGTCGATCACTGCACCGGCGCCGGCCAGATCGCGGCGCACCAGCACGTCGAAACGGCCGAAGCGCGCAGCGAGCCGGTAGCGTTCGCGCGCAAACTCTTCGCTACGCACGAAATACACCGGTGAGTCGATGAAGAACGTCCATCCCTGATTGAGCGTAACGATGTAGCGCGGCGGCGCGGCCTGGAGCGCGGCGAGCATCGCGGTCTCCTCTTCGAGCGATGGACGCCCGTGGTACCAGTAATCGTGGAACACCGGACTGACGCGGCCGGCAGCGAACAACACACCGGTCAGAGCCGGGAATGCCAGCACGCTCTCGCCGGCAACGGTGCGCGCGGCCAGATAGTCGACGGTCTTGCCGAAACCGACGAGATCGTCGGCCGCGTTGGCCTCGACCCAGACATCGACACGCGGTGTCGCCACTGCCGTGCGCCGCAGGTCGTCGCCGTCGGCGATGTGCGCCATCGGCTCGAGGTTGAGGCCCAAACGCACACCCAGCACCAACGCCGCGGCTGCGAACACCATCGCACCGAGCGCGTGCGTGCCGCTCAGGGCACCCCACTGTCCCGACTCCCACCACGAGGCCACGCGGCCGAGCAGCGCCAGCGCCACGACCAGCAACAACGGCACGCCCATCAGCAGGTGCATGAAGTCGGCGCGCGGATAAAGCTGCAGGTACATCGCGGCGGCGAGCGGTACCAGCGCCGCCAGCGCGCGCTCGCGCCCGCTAGCCGCGTTGCGTGCCAGGCGCGCAGCGAGCAGTGCCAGCGCGCCGTAACTCGCGACCAGCGCCAGCCAAAACGCCGCGTTCTCGAACTGCGAACACAGCCCGCGCCGAAATCCCTCAGGCGCCACTGCAACGGTCGCCAGCAGCGTCACGGCCGCTACGGCTCCGATCGCCAGCGCCGCGGCGGCCGGTGCGGGTCTTAGCCGGCGCACAGCGACCGCACGGCCCGCGAGCGCGACCGCAAGCACTGCGGCCGTCACCGCCAACGCGTAGAACTGTGGCCTGGGATGATCGAGGTAGTAGAGGTCGGCCGCGCCCGAACCGATCAGCAGCACCTCGCGCGCGAAGCCTTGCGCGCCCAGACGCGCCAGCACCGGCAGCGCCCACGCCAACGTGGGTAGCGCGAACGCGACCGCAAGAACGACCAGCCCGGGCAACGCACGAGGATGCGAGGGCGTGGCCAGCACACCGCGCCGCGAGCCGGCGCACAGCCACGCCAGCAGACAGCAAGGCAGCAGATGAACAACGGCGTCGATGCTCCACAGCGTCAGGCCGAGCGCTAACCACACACCCAGCGCCATCGCCGCGCCGCCGCTCCACACCGCGACGCGGTCGATCTCGCGAGCGTCTTGCGTGCGATCGCTGCGCGCGAACAGCGCCAGCGCCCAGGTGCTACCGGCGAGCACGAAAGCACCGGCGTTGGGCTTGACCGCGAACGCCGCCGCGCCCGCCAGTCCGGCGATCGCCACACGCACCAGACCGCCGCGCGTAGCGAAGCCGGTGACCGCCAGTGCCGCGATCATCCACGCCAACGTAGCCGGCCACGCCGGGTACGGGACGTTGAACGCAGCGAAGTCGCCGGGCCTCACCGGCAGGAACGCGACCCACGCCAGCGGCGCGATCAGCGCCAAAGAGCGGCCGGTAACGCGCGAGGCGACCACGAAGAGCCCGGCGGCGCTCGCCGCGTTGACGAGCGCCAGCGCTGCGCGCAGCGACTCGACGCGAAAGTCGCAGGCCCGCAGCAGCCACGCTCCCGCGTAGAAGAATCCCGGCGTGTAGCCGGTACCGAAGTCGACGTAGGGAAGCTGGCCGCGCGTCACACGTTCCAACTGGAACAGCAGCGTGCCTTCGTCTTCGACCTGAAAGCCGTACGAACGGAAAATCGCGAAGTAGCCTGCCGCGAGCAAGAAGACGGCCGCCGCCAGTGCCCACGTCAGCCAACGCTGCCCCGCATCCGATGTGCAAAACCGCAGCGGTCGCGCGCCAACACCCGAACCGCGAGGGCGCGAGAGAAACTCGCCCGCGATCACTCGGCGAACGGCGAAGCGCGCAGCACCGGAACCCGGCCGCTCGGCGCGATCGCCTCCTCCATCAATGCCAGCGTGTCGTCGGCCACGCGATCCCACGAAAAGCGTTCGGCCCAGGCCCTGCCGCCGCGCACCAGACGCGCGTGCAACTCGGGCTCGGTAAGTACGCGGATCACCGCGCGGGCAAGCCCCTGGCAGTCGCCGTACTCGAACAGCAGACCCGACTCGCCGTCTCGCACCGAGTCGCGCAGTCCCGGCACGTTGCTGGCGACTGCCGGAGTGGCGCAGACGTTGGCTTCGATCACCGTCATGCCCCACCCTTCTTTTTCCGAGGTCTGGACTACTACCGCGGCTTTCTGCAGCCACGCGATCTTGTCCGCTTCGGAAACGAAACCGGTGAAAGTCGTGACCGCATCGAGACCGCGCCGACGCACGCGTTCCTGCAACGTCGCCCGCGCCGAACCCGCGCCGACGATCACCAGGCGCACGTCGGCGACCGCGGCGCTTACGGCCACCATCGCGTCGATCATCAGGTCGGCTCGCTTGTACGGTTCCAGACGCCCCACCCAAACGACGAGCGGCGCTCGCGACGCACCGTCGTCGCGTGCCCTGTGGGTGCTCTCATCGACGCCGGGCGGCACCACGTAGACCTGCCCGGAGGCTATTCCGCGTTCGACCAGGTCTTGCTTGGTGCTGGGAGAAATCGCCAGCATCGGCACGCCGCGATACGCTGGCGGAATCAGTTTCTCGGCCAGGTAGGTGACGATCGCGATCGGCAGCGGCACCTGACGGAACGCGGTGGTGCCGAACAGGTGGTGGACGATCGAGAAACACGGCAGCGGCACCACCCACGGGCTCAGGAAAGGCAACTTGTTTAGCACGTCGACGACGACGTCGTAACCGCGCACGGCTTCACGGCGCGCGGCCGGCGCGGCCAGCGCGTAGTAGAAGTAGCGATTGACCAGGCGCCGCACGCGCACGCCTTGGACGATTTCCTCGCGCTTGCAGCCGGGAAACGACGCGGCCAGATGCGTCACCTCGTGACCGCGCGCGACCAGACGCCGGAAGATTTCGTAGATGTGGATCTCGGCACCGCCGGCCAACGGGTGCAGCGGGTCGCGCTCGTTGAGGACTAGAATGCGGCGCTTCATGCTACCGCTCGAGCGGTCCATCGGCGCGTCGGGCGGCGCGGCGTGCGGCGGGTCGGGCGGCGTGTCGGGCGGTGCGGCGTGTCGTGCGGCGCGTCGTGCGGCGCGTCGTGCGGCGGGTCCATCGGCGCGTCGGGCGGCGCCTCGGTCGGCGTGGCGTGCGAAATCGACACGGCACCGAAGCGTCCTGCACGCGGCGGTCACGCATCACGAGCTGGCGCCGCGCGCCGCACGCCGATGCGACCGAGAAGGTTCTGTACCCTCAGCCACCACACCATCAGCAAAGCCTCGACCGCGATCGCGAGGTGCATCTTGGAGGTGCCCAGGCGCCGGTCGGTGAAAATGATCGGCGTCTCCTTGATACTGAAACCCGCCCGCCAGGCCCGGTAGGTCATCTCGATCTGGAAGCTGTAGCCGTTGGCGCGCACGTCGCCGAGTTCGATCGCTTCGAGCACCTCGCGGCGCCAGCACTTGTAGCCGCCGGTGGCGTCCATCACCGGCATCCCACCCAGTACGAACCTGACGTAGAGGTTGCCGAAGTAGCTCAGCATCAGCCGCCCCATCGGCCAGTTGACGACCGTTATGCCGTCGATGTAGCGCGAACCGAGGATCAGGTCGTAGTCGCGCGCCAGCGTGAAGAAGGTCTCCAACGAGGCGGGTGGATGCGAGAAGTCAGCGTCCATCTGCACTATCAGGTCGGCGCCGAGTTCAATCGCACGCCGAAAGCCGTCTCGATAGGCGGGGCCGAGCCCTTGCTTGCCGCTGCGGTGAAGAACGTGCACGCGCGGCTCGCGCGCCACTAGAGCGTCGGCGATGACCCCGGTGCCGTCCGGCGAATTGTCGTCGACGACCAGCACCTCGCTGCCGGCATCGACCGCGAGCACCGCGGCAACGATGGCCTCGAGGTTCTCCTTCTCGTTGTAAGTCGGAATGACGACGATCTTTCGCATCGAAAATCCGTCTGAGGCTACACGAAAAGCCGCAGCGGTCCTACCTCAGACCCAATTCTTCCAGGGGCAGAGGCCGGCCGGTCAGTCCGTCGCGCCAACCGCGGATCTTGATGCGCACGCCGGCTGCCTCGCCGCTGCACGCGCGGCGCAGATACTGGAACGGCAGCGTCACCACGATGCAGGTAGCCATCCACGCGGCCTGCCGCGGGCGGCCGTGTTTGCGGGCATACAACACGCTGTTGCGCGCCGAGAGGTACTTGCGAAAGCCTCCGTAGAACTCGGCCCCGCCCGAGCTGCCGTGCACGCGGTGCACGACGCGCGACCCGCCCACGTAGCAACTGCTCCAACCCGCGCCGCGCGCGCGTGCCGCCCAATCGACGTCTTCGTGATAGGCGAAGAAAGACTCGTCGAAGAGCCCGACCTCGCGCAGCGTCTGCGCGCGAAACAGCAGCGCACATCCGGGAATCCACTCTACTTCGTGTTCGCCGTCGAAGGACGGACCGTCGGGAGCGTCTTCGCCTTCGAACGCGACCAGGCTTTGCCGCCAGGTGACGCGCCCCCACGCCACCCACAATCTGGATGGATCGTCGGCGCGCAGGATCTTGCTGCCGAAGACGCCCGCGTGCGGCAAACGCGCGGCCGCGGTCAGCAGCGGCGCCAGTGCTCCCGCTTCGACGACCGCGTCGTTGTTGATCACCCACACAAAATCGCTGCCGCACGCCAGCGCGTGGCGAAGGCCGACGTTGTTGCCGCCGGCGTAGCCGAGGTTGCGCCCGGTGAACAGTATCGGAACCTGCGGCGCGGCCTCCCGCAGCGCCGCCGCCGGCGATTGCCGCGAACCGTTGTCGACGACCACGACGTCGAGCGCGACATCGCCCGGCACTTCGACCTCGAGCAGACTGCGCACGCACGCCAGCGTGTCGTCGAGACCGTTCCAGTTGAGCACCACGGCGGTGACGTGCGTGATGCGGCGGCCGCTCATCTGCCGGCTCCCTCCGCCACGCGAACGCCGGGCGCTGCCGAAACCGCTCGCGACGCCGTCACAACCTCTTGGTAGACCGCGCGCGTTCGCAGCGCGGTGTCGTTCCACGAGAACCCGGCGGCGCGTTCGCGCCCTTTGCGCGACAGTTCGGCAACCGCGCCGTCGTCGGTCATCAGTCGTTCGATAGCCGGCGCAAGTGCCGAAACCTCGGCGGCGTCCACCAGTACGCCGGCGTCGCCGATCACCTCGGGTAAGGAAGAATTGCTCAGCGCCACCACCGGACAGCCGCACGCCATCGCCTCAACGAAGGTCAGACCGAACCCCTCGTAGGCCGAAGGCGAGACCATGCAGCGCAACGCGCCGAAGAACAGCGCAACTTCGTGATCCGACAAAGGCCCGAGGTAGACGATGCGCGGATCGCCGCTTCGCAAACACGCGGGGCGGTAACCCGGCCGCAGGCGACCGGCAACCACCAAACGCCAGTCGCGATCGCCGGCCGCGCGCGAGAACGCGTCGGCGAGAAGGTCGAGGTTCTTGCGCGGCTGAATCGTCCCCAGGTAGCCGCACAGCGAAAGATGCGCTGCGTCGCCGAGACCGCGGCTCTGGCGCCAAGACGCGATCTCGGCCGCAGACACCGGCCTTACGCCCGCGCCGGCAGCCTCGGCAATCGTCCGCAACTTGCCCGCGCAGGCCGGGAACAGCCGCGCTACGTCGGCCGCGGTGCTGCGCGAAGGAACCACGACCGCCGCGGCCGCGGCCACCGCGCGCGGCGTCTCCCACGCCAAGTGCAGACGCTGGGCCAGACTGAAAGTCTCGGGCATCACGTAACCGGCCAGGTCATGCACCGTCACCACCATCGGTGGAGAAGCGATCCGCGGCAACACGCCTTTGGTCGCGTGGTATAGATCGAAACGCTCGCGTGCCAGCGCGCGCGGCACCTGCACGTGATCCCACAGCGGCTGCGTCCAAGCCGAGCGCAGCGCGAGCAGGCGGGTCTCGGCGAACGAAGCGAACGCCTCCGGGCGGTCGGTCAGCACCACATAGCGATCGTCGGGGAAGGCACGGGTCAAGGCTCGCACCAGTTCGACCGCGTAGGTAGCAGGCCCGCCCAAGGTCCCGACGACCGCTCCGATCGCGACTTTCACGCGACCTCGCGGCAATGCTCGACCGCAGCGACGCCGGCTCTCACGCGACCTCCTGCGGCCGCTCGACTCCGCCGCCCGCAGCAACCGGATATCCGGAAGCGGCGAACAATTCGGGCGGCGGCGGACCGCTGATGCCGGCTCTGCCATCGCGGGCTCCGCGCAGCAGCGCGGCCGCCACTTCCCGGCGTCCGCGCACGAAGTACAAAGCCGCGCTGGCGGCGATCAGCGCCGCGTAACCAAGGGCGAAAGTCTTCGGTCCCTTGGCGCCCAGGCGCCCGGCTCCGACCAGCCACAGGTTGCGGGCCTTGAGGTAGGCGGCCAGCGGCGTCATGCCGCGCGCAAAGCCGCGGTCGCAGCTGTGACCGACCTCGGCCAGCGGGGCCACCAGCGGTCGAAAACCCGCGTCGCGAGCGCGCAGGCACAGTTCGACCTCTTCGTAGTACGCGAACAGGTTCTCGTCGAAGCCGCCCAGGCGTTCGAACAGCGCGCGCGAGATCAGCATCGCGCAGCCCGTCACACCGCCCACCGGATACGGTCGCTGGCAGCGGCGGCGCACGCGCAGCACCAAACGCGGCGCCCACAACGAAGAGCGCCAGTAACGCTCACCGGCCGAGGCCACGCGGCCTCCGGGTCTGCCCCGGCACACGCGCGGACCGATCGGCCCAGCCCCCCGATGCAAGACGGCGGCATCGACCAACGCCGCGATCGTACCGACGGCCACCAAGGTGTCGCTGTTGAGAATCAGCACGTAGTCACAACCGGCGCCGAACAGTCGCCGCATCGCTTCGTTGTTGCCACCCGCGTAGCCGAGGTTGCAATCGAGCGCGACGAAGTCGGCATCGATGCGGCCGCGCAGACCTTCCTCGAGCGCGTCACGCTCGGTCGCGACCGAACCGTTGTCGACGACCAAGGTCGTGCGGTTAGGATAGCAATCGCCGGCCAGCGAGTGCAGACAGGCGAGCGTACGCGCCGCGTCGTTGAAGGCCAGCACCGCCACGCCGACCCGCGGCGAATCGTTGCGCCGCGCTTCGGGACCGGCCAGCGCCTCGCGCCACACACGCCCGAGCGCGGCCGGGCTGAAGCGCTCGCGCATCAGATCACGCGCCGAGCGCCCCAGCCTCGAGCGCAGTTCTGCGTCGTCTGCCAGCCGCGCGATCGTCTCGGCCAAGGCGCGTCCGTCGGGCTCGCACATCAACAGGTCGCGGCCCGGCTCGAAGACTTCACGCAACGCAGCGGTGTCGGCGCTGACGATCGCGCGACCCACCAGCGCCGCCTCGAAGACCTTGTTCGGGATCACCATGCGCGCCTTGCGCGACGCACCGAAGATGCCGAGTACGATGTCAGCGCGCGCAATAACCTCGGCCAGGTCTTCGTAGGCCACCCAGTCGACGAAGCGCACCTGCGCGCGCGTGGCGCGAAGAGCGCTCTCGATGCGCGGGCGCTCCGGGCCGCTGCCGATGAACGTGAAGGTGAGGTCGCGGCGCCAGGCCAGACGTCCGACCGCGTCGACGATCACGTCGAGGCCGTGCAGCGGCAGGTACTGGCCGAAATAGAGCACATCCAGAAGACGCGCCGTACTGTCGCAGGCGGGGTCCGGGGCGGCACCGTGATCGACGCGACCAGCAGGCCCGTCGCCGGCCGGGCCCGCAGCGGCAGCCGCATCGCCGCGACCGTCCGGCTCCACGGTGAGTTTGCCGCCCGACTCGGAGGCCGTTTCAAAGGCCGCAGCATCGGCGCCAAGATAGCAGGTGATCAGACGCGAAGGGTCGATGCCGAGTTGCTCGATGAAATAGCGGCGGTGCTCGTCGGTGTCGACGACCGTGACGTCGGCGGCGCGGCAGCACAACCAGTCGAGCAGCCGCAACGCACGCGCGGCCGGCGACCCGGCACGGTAGACGCGCCGGTCCTCGATCAGCGTTTCGGTCACCGACACCAGCGGTGCGAAGACGATGCGCGGGCCGTAACGCAGCGTCAGCAGGCGAAGCAGCAGCACGTCGAGCTGGCCGTTGAAGCCGACCACCGCCACCGAGGCCCCGCCGCTGGCCCGCCACACCCGCGCAAGTTTCCAAGCCGCTGCCAGCCAAGCGCCGCCGTGGGCCAGCAATGCGGCCGGGCCGAAATAGGCCGGGCCCTTGTCACGGGTGCGCTCCCACAGCGGTTCGTGGATCTCGACCACCTCGTACCCGGCAGCCCTGACCGCCGCAGCCACTATGCGGCTGGCACTGTGGCTGCGGTTGTAGGTCCCGAACAGGGCGGCCCGCATCACTCCCGCATCACCCTCGATCGCGAAGTTCGAGGCGCCGCACCCTGAGCAGGGTTTCCTCGAGCATGCGGCGGCTCGACCCGATCAGGTCGGCGAGCAGCCCGATCAGCACGGTCTGGAAGCCGGCCAACACCAAGACGGCCGCGAGCAATAGCGACTGCAAGTGACCGGCTCCGCCCTCGGTGAAGTAGAAGTACAGGAAGCGGCACGCGATCGAGCTGCCGGCCGCGAGCAGCGTCAGCCCGATCAGCGTGAA
>Ga0172374_1002385_pt1 | contig 11970 bp, 6 predicted proteins | sample LakKiv3m_FD_114536 | JGI IMG/M metagenome (GOLD analysis project Ga0172374, IMG submission 114536) | Freshwater microbial communities from Kabuno Bay, South-Kivu, Congo - kab_092012_10.3m | ecosystem: Environmental > Aquatic > Freshwater > Lake | place: Democratic Republic of the Congo... | reverse complement strand
CGGGCCGTGGGCTCCTGGATGACGATGTAGTTCTGCTTCTTGGTGACGATGCGCTTGCCGGTGACGAGATCCTGCTCCAGATCCAACCCGAGTGCGATGGCGAGCTTCCGGGCCTCGTCGGCCGGGAATTGTTCCGCCTTGAAGGAGTCCCACGCCATCAGGTACCAGTCGGTGACGGGGTCGAATTGAACCGTGCAACCCAGAAGGAGCCCCTGCTTTCGCAAGGAGATGACCTCCTCGCGGGCGATCTCCAATGCGACCTCGGGACGAAGAGTGAGCGGCTTCCGGGTCTTCTCGTCGACCTCGCTCATCAGCACCGGCCAATGCTCCGAGATGACGGAGAGGACGGGGCCGAAGGTGCTGATGTAGAGATCGACGCCGCGAATACCCTCTTTCTCGAATTCCTCGGCTTTTTCGCGAGCGGTGCGCCGGACCTTCCCTTTGATCTCGTCCCACCAGACCGGTTCGGCATTCTTTCCGTTCTCTCGCTTCCGGCAAACCAACATGATCGTGGACGCCGCCGCGTTCTTTTTCGCCTGGTGGAGACTATGCTCGCTCTCGGTGTGGATCGGCCACGAGGACTTGACGGCGAACCCCGCGTTGATGAGCGCGGTCGCCAGGGCATCCCAGGCGTCCACGCGCTTGTGGGTGAACATGACCGTGAGCACGCCGTCGGGGCGAAGGACCCGGTGCATTTCCTTGAAGCAAGCAGCCATCTTCAGCTCGTAGTCCTTGTCCGCAAGGGTGGCTTTCTTCTTCCCGCCGACGGAAGCGAAGCGCGCCACGTTGGCAACAGCTTCATCGTCCTTGTTCGTCAGTTCGTCGGAAAACCAGTCAGGGTAAACATCTCCGAGAGTCCGCTTCATCCAGACGTAGTAGAAGTCGGAACACTCGGCGTACATGACGTTGTCGTAGTAGGGAGGATCAACGACGATGGTGTGGACAGACCCAGACGCGACACTGGGAATGTTCGCCGCATTTCCTTTGGTGACGACAATCCGATTTGGTGCATCTGTAGAAAACATACGGTATGGCATCGCGAGTTTTGCAATTTCTCGATATGCTTCGGTTATCTGTCCTACCGCCCAGTCGAAACCCATGCCTTCAAACTGCAGGTTCATCTCGGCATGACTCCACTTAAAACTGAAGTCGTGTCGGTCGAAGGTTCCAGCGATGACATTTCGCTTGCTGTGCCAGCGGATCATCCGGGAGTTGTAGTCGGCAACCTTATCAATGACAAATGCAAGGTACGTGGTAACAGCTACTGCCTCGTCGGGGGGTAGTACTGACCGGATCTCTTTGGCTACTTCATGGAAGGTCTCCAAATATGTTCCCAACGAGAGAAGTTGGCGAGGAGAAAAACATTCATGCCAACGCTTGATGCCGTAGTTTGCGGACCTATCTGCTGGTCCCACATACCGTTCTTCTGTCGGTAAAAAACCAGCCGCAATCCACTTCGGGAGTTGTTTTGACAAGGACCTGTCGGCTTCTTCTACAGCATGAATATCTGTCTCCTTCGGCGTACGAAATACCCGTCCCTGGCGGGCTTGCGCGACAAGTCCATAAAGGATTTGCCCCATCCCGCCCGATTGGGCTACTGCTTTAATGTATTTTCCGTCGATAGATTCTCCAGTCCAAGGCGATCGGCCGACCCCGCGCTGAACCGTTCCCTGTTTCCCAGCATGCTCAGCCTTTTTTCCTCGCACGATTTCAAACTTGGGGTGCAGTTCACCCTCGGTGCAGATCAAACGAACGGCTACTGGACCACCGTTGTCCGTGTTTTGTTGAATCCACCAGTTTGGGCTCAACGGAACGGTTTTTCCTGTAGTTGGACACGGAACTGTACGCGCCCAAAGATAACAAAGAACTTCCTCACCTTGGTGGTCGGGGAAGAACTTCTTCAGCTTCATCCGAGCCCTTTTGCTGATTTCTTTACCCCACTTGTCGATCTGTTGGGCAAGGTCAGGACCGTACTTTGCCGGAAGTTCCAACGTCGCTTTCAAGATCACGGATGCGACAGGGTTCAGCTCGTTAGCTTGGACATTCAGTCCATAGCGGAGTCCCTCGAAAGGGATTGATCCTCCACCTGACATCGGATCGCATACCGCGATGGTGCCGTTTCCCCAGACCACACCGAACAACCTTTTCAGTATCTTGATATCGTCCTCTTTCGGATTGCTTGTGAACGCACGGGCGTACCCGTAGGGGTTCCCCTTCGTCTTCATTCCTCTCGATTTTGCGTAATCGAGTATCTTCTTCCCCGCGACAGGGTCGCCAATTATGCCAAGGGTTCTCAAGAACCACTGGTGGTAGCTTTCCTCCGTCGGGAACTTAGCCTTAAGGTCTTTTGGGAAATCGGAGCTCCACTGCGGGAGAAGGCTTGCCAGGATCGCTGCCCGGCTTGCCGTAAGGGGACGTCGTGCCCACCATACATGCAGGAAGTAGAGTGGGGGCAACGCACTGCTGGCACCGCGTTCCCGCTGGGATTCCACCCCGAGTTCCTGGATCGGGAGCCACTTCTCGATGAGGACGGGAGGAACGGTCACGGGGTTATTCCTCCGCCAGCAGGATGCGAACGGACTTCTGTGCTCTCCGGCTGTGCTCCCCGGAGGTGCATTTTGCGAACCAGTAATACGCCTCTTCCGCCGCCATCGCGTTCATCAAGGAGGAGATGGCCTCGATGCGACCTAACTTCCGGAGGGGTTTCACGGCGACGAAGAGGAGGCCGAGGCGGACACCCGTTTCCTCGTCCAGGTCGAAAGGCGTCTTGCGTCCGCGGGAAAGGTCCATCGACCGATAACCATTTTTCTTGAGGGCCTCCAGCAGACGATCGGTGACGCACTGGAGCGGAGGGCCATCCAGCTTGGAGACCAGGAGGCTCTCCACGCCGTTGCCTTTCCTGAAGTGGTCCTGGAATAGTTCGACGCCGTAGTGATTGCTTTCCGACGGTACGACCTGGAGGTGGAACGGCTTTTTCGCCATCACTTGATTCCTCCGGCGGTTTCAGCCATGGGCTCGGCTTTGACCACCATCTTCCCGCTGATGAGGGAGGTGAAGACGTCGCGGACCTGCTGGAAGTGTTCCCCTGTGACCGCGAGTCCGTCGACGTGCTCGATCTGAAGCATGATGTTGACGGATGCCTTTGATGCTTCCTTCCCGAACGCATCCGTCACGGTCCGCAGCCGGCGGTAGCGGTCCCAGTTCCCTCTGAAGTCGACAACGATTTTTTCGCTGTAGCCGAATTCCGCGGCCATCCGGACTTCTACCGAGCATTGGACGTTGCCCAACTGCGGCACCGCGATGCCGAGCGCCTCGACCGCCTTGACCGTATCCTTATCCGCCCCTTCGAGCTGGACCGTCAGGGATTGCAGGTCTTTCACCCCGCTGTCGTGGCACTGGTCGGCTATGGCTTGGAACGCTTGCGCGGGGAGCCCCTCCGCCCGGAGTGTTTTCTTGCAGACGCACGGGTCCTTGCCGCATTTCAGGCAGCCGGCCTTGGCGCAGGTGCAGGCCGTCGCCGGATTCCTGCATACAGGGCAGGTTTCGGGGGACGGCGGAGGGGTTTCCTTGAGGACGCCGAGGCGCTTTGCCTCCGCTGGAGTGTAGAGGACGGTGTTCTCTCCGATCTGCACCAGAGGGGAAGGGGAATCCGCCCCGTACCCCTTGCCCTCTTCGGGGTTATAGTAGACCCAGACCCCCTGGCGGCAACCGTCCTTGATGGTCGTCTTGAGCTGGTTGGGATCGAGAAGCATCCGAAGCCCCATGCGCTGGGCAAAGGTCTTGCGGATCTCGTCGGTGGACACTTCTTCCTTGCCGGCCGCCCATGCCTTGGCTTTTACGAAGGCCGCCGCCAGGGGCTTGTCGTCGGCAGTAAGAACCTTGTCGAGCTGCTTCAGGGCCCGTAGGACCACGGTCGTCTGATCCTTCTCGACCTCACCCTGTTCCTGGGCGGGGAGGGTCTCCCTGTGGAGGTTTCCTGCCTTTTGGGGAGCGTCCGCGCTCGGGTAGTACAGGAACCGGTAGGCCCTGGTGATGGAGACGCGGAGATCGAGTTCCGAGGTCTCCCGGAGAGTCTTGAGTTTCTTCTTCTGCTCATCGTTGAAAGCGTTCATCCGGTCCGGATCGCTGGTGATCTTGTGGATGGCGAGGTATCGCCTGGCCATTTCGACCATGTGGTCGACTTGGGGTCTGTCCGCCAGGAGAAAGACCACGTTGTTCTTGTAGGTCCGGTATCCTCCCGACGCTCCAGCGTGCTCGAAGATTTTGATCACGACCTCCGGCGGTACCGAATCACCGGCCTCCGCCGTCGCGGCGTCATACTGCATGACACAGAGCTTTGGAGGGCCCGCGTCGTCGTCCACATCGGAGGCTTCGCTCGGGAAGTAGAACGGGGCAAGCGCGCCCTTCTTCCAGACGGTTTTGATCCGGGTGTCGAGTTCCGTTTTAGATTTCGTGGTCCCGACGTGCTGCATTTCCTCGGAGATGATCTTGTTGATGGAGGCTTCGGTCTTGAACCGAAAGTGCCGCCCGTCGTAGTCGAGGAACCAGCATCCCCCTCCGCTGGTGTCGTTGAGCATCCGGTCGATGACCTTGTCGACAAGCGCCGGATCGTCGCCGGGCGACAGCACGGCCAGACGCATCTCCGCGGGGTCCACGCCGCTGGCGATCCCCTGGGTCAGGCTATGCAGGAAGATGGTTGTGGCCGCCCTTTGTGCGAAGGCCGGTTTCCCTGCATGGACCAGCGGTTCGTCGACGAGCTGGGCATGCGCCTTGGAGCCCGGGAGGAGGCTGACCACGTCTGCTTCTGCCACATCCTTGTACTGCGGCCGGTCGAGACGGCTGGTCAGGTCGTTAAGGATGTCTTCGACGCCCAAGTCCAGGTGATGCGGATGTATAAGATACGCATCGGAAGGCTTGGTGTCCCAGATCCGGCGGACGACCATCGCGAGGAGCCGGAGGGCGCCGCGCGTCCGTTGGAAATTCGGGATCGTAGCCGTCTTCTTGCTCAAGGTATTGATGATCTCGGGGTGGAACGGGTAGAAGCACTCGATTTCCTGGGCGTACTCCACCCGGGATGCCTTCGCGGGAAGGTCACAGCCCTTCTTCATCAGGCCGTCGAAGTAGGTCGAATAGGCGCTCCCTGCCTCTTTCCCTGCGGCGCGATCCACCTTCCTGAAAAGCCGGTGGGAGACGATGGAGGCGATCTCCGTCTCGCCGGCGGAGGTGATGACGAACTCCTTGCGGGCGGAGACGGACTTCGATTCCCGCATGGCCTCCTGGAGGACCTGTGATATTCCCTCGGTTTCCTGCCTGAAGGCGTCGTCGAGCCCGGCCAACGTATAGATCACGACGACGTTCGACTTGGCCGCGGCCATCTCGAAGAGCGACATCAGGAACGGCGCGATCTGGTCGGCGAGGGTTGATTTGCCGACCATCTTGCCTTTGGCGACCCGGAGGTACCGGGCGATCTCGTCGATCATGATGAGGGCCGGCTCGTCCCCGACCAGTTTTTCGAGGACCCCGGCGCCGGGCGCGGTTCCGGCCAGATCGCTCTTCTCGACCAGCTTGTATCCGTCCTTCAGCCCGAGCTGGTAGGCGATCTCCCCCCATGGGGTGTAGGTCGTAACGTCGCCATGGTCGAGGCCGTTGACGGGGTCGAGGTCCGTTCCGACGATGCCGGCGATCTTGCGGAAGGGCTTTCCGGGCAGCATCTTCGGGTCGAGCATGTCCTTGACCCAGGAGGGGTCGATCTTGCTCTTGCAGATGTGGTACGCGGCGATCAGGTTGTGGGTTTTCCCGCCCCCGAAGGCTGTTTCCAGCCGGATGATCGGCCGGTTGGCCGCCTTCGCGCCGGTCAGGCGCCCGAGCGCCTCCGCAAGGAGATTCTTCAGGGCGGCCGTCGGGTAGGTGTTCTCGAAGAACGTCTTCGGGTCCCTGTAGACGTCCTCGGCTTTTCCGTCGATGACCTTCTTCAGGCTCGCGGCAAAGATTTCGTCTTTCAGTTCCCCCTTCAGAACTTCCGGCCGCGGCTGGCAAGCATCGAAAACGCGCTTCATGCCTTTTTCCTCCGGGGGGTTTGTCTCACGGACTTTCCGGTCGGTGCCGGTTCACTGGATACCTGGAGCCCGGTTTTTTCGCATCGTTCGATCACCAGCACCTCGATCAGGTTCCCGACGCTGCGGCGCTCTTTTTCCGCGAGCCCCCGTAATGCTTCCTTGACCGAAGGGCTGATGCGTATCGTGAGGTTCTCGCTCTTTACCCGAGCCATGGGGCCTCCCGGTGCTTGGAACTAACATTGTATTTGCACGGCACTTGCCGTGTCAAGGGAAAACCGGCGTCGTGGCGGGTGTTTCTATCACGTCGTCTTCTTGCGGCTGACTTTGATGATCTTCTTCGCGATCAGCCCTTTGAGGATCATCTTCTTGTCCGGGCGCTGGTTCTCGTCGTCCGGCAGATGAATGACGGCATTCTCGTCGCCGACCATCTCGCGGAACAGATCGATTCCGTCCTTCAGCCCCTTTCGGCCGAGCCTGTTGACCTTCTCGTCGTTGACCTTCATGAAGTAGTTGGTGTCCAGGTAGATGAGCCCCCGGTCGAAGGCCCAATGGAGCGTCTTCGACAATCCGATTCCGTTGGTCACGTCGTTTGTGGAGCCCTTGTAGCGCAACGGGAAGACATGCGCGGCGTCGACGAGCCCCAGCTTCATGCGCGTCACGGCGCAGCGGTTGTCATACGCGAGCATCACCTTCCTCGTGAACACCCTGGTCCGGACCTTCTTCACGACGTCCTTGACGATGATGCGGTCCTCGTTGGGGAGTTTTTCGGCTTCGTCCCATGCCGAGACGTAGAACCACGGCGCCGAAAGCAGGACGCGCACCTCCGGCTTCTTGGCGGAGTCGTGGATTCGGTAGGAATCGACCGCATAGTCAAGGAAGAGATCCGGTCGGATGCCCACCATGGCTTCTTCGAAGCCGAACCGATTTGTCCACTCTCCGAAGGAAAGACCCTCCTGGATTGCGCGATGGATCAGGGAGACGTCCACGATGGTTTTGAAGATGGGAGGCTCAGGTCCCTGTTTCCCGCCTAATCCGAATCCGACGAAAATGTCCAGGTCGGCCTCGTACCCGAGGACGAGCACGATCTCGTCGGGACGCCAGACGAGCTTCGAGGGAATATCGGCGGCTTGCAGGCGGTACTTTCGGCCCGGCAGTGAAGCATCGCGGACCAATGGCCAGACGTAGATCCACAGCGCATGCACGTCGGCGCCGTACTCCACGTCGATTTTCAGCGGAAGACAACCCAGTTCCCCGTCATCGGCAACACCTCCCGACTCCTCGATCGCGTCGAGCACCGCGTCGGCGATCAGCGGCGGAACGATCTCGACGGATCGGCGCAGGGACACGGGAACCTCCGTGGCGGTCGGGTATTGCCACGATTATAGGTCCCCGGCCTTCCCGTATGAAGCAAAATGCTGAAACGCTACTTGAAGTAGAGGATGTCCTCGTAGGTGACTGGGGCTCGGGCGAGTCCCAGGCGCATGGCCGGCGTGGTAAGTTTCAGCTTCGGCAGGATTTCCGGATCCACCGGGGTGATGGCGTAGGCAAGACTGTCTTTTCCGACGTCGGGGTCTTCCTCCCCGGGAGGCGCAGGTACGGACTCTTGTTCGAGATGGACAGCGTCTTCGATCGGGGCAGACTGTGCGGCGTTTTTGGGCACCGGGGTTGTCTCGGTATTCTCGAACACGCCCTCCTTCTCCATCATCTTCAGGAGCCGCTTCCGCTTCCTCAAAACGGGCCGTTCCGTGGCGTGCATGTAGTTGTAGAAAATCCGGAAGATGTCGAGCAGCTTTTGGATCATTTCCGGGTTGTAGGAACTGTATCCGTACCAGGTCCGGCCCATCGCGCTGGCGGTGCGGAGCGGTCTTTCGATCAGGGACATCCGACGGCGAGCCTGTGCGAAAAACCGATTGATCGGATGCATGTTGGCTTTGTAGTACAGCCAGGCCAAGTGGTTTTTTTCGTCCTCACCACCGTCGTAAGTTCCGATGTCGGTCAGGTAGCAGATAGCCTTCTCTGGTTCGCCCAAGTTCGAGAAGGGGTACTTCAGGTACCGATCTTCCCATTTGCCGATGGCTGTCATCCGCGTCATCTCTTCCCGGATCAACTTGATTCTCAGCTCCCGGTTCTTGAGCCCGGCGTTCCCGGGTTGATCCTTGAAGGTCCGGAAATTCTTGGCCGCCTTGGCATAGGCGCCGTATTTCTGGTCGACGGTCATCGTCTTGTTGGTTCTAACGAAGAACCCCTCGCATCTCCGCTCCTTGATCTCATTGCAGAAGGCGGTATGAAGGGCAGCGCGGATGCCCGAATCCTTGTCCATGTAAAACCGGGTCTTCTCCGTATTGGCGAACATGCGGCGCAGGAGCATGAAGTGGGCGTACATGGTGTAATCTTCGTGGACCTGCATGCCGTATTTTTGGGGGAGCGCCACGTCCTCGGTCATGACTTCGGGGGATTCGGAGTCTACCCGCTCGGCCGTAGTCGCGTAGTCGGCGGCAAGGCTGTCCAACACTTCGTCGCCTATAGGTAGAGTAGGTGCAGGGGGCAGAGGGGCCGGAGGAGGCGGAGAAGGCGTCCCCGCCAGGAGGGCTTTTCTTTTCGCAGCTCTCCATTCGCGCCACCTTTTGTTGGTTATTTCCGCTTCCTCGTAGTCGCGCTGCAGCCAGACCCGGGCGTATTCCCTCCAAGCTTTCGGTGAGACCAAGTCGTCGTTGCCTTTCGCCGCATCGTTGATCTTGGCTGATTTCATATCCGGGTCGAAGTTTACGTGGATGCCGAAAACGTAGCCCGTCTTCATGTCGGCGCTGCCCAAGGCGTTGAGGATAACGTTTGCCCGATCCTCGGAATCCGTCCAGTTCACGGTGTGATCCTGCCGGTCCACGCACACATAGAACCGGTTTTTCTTCATGCCGAAGAGGTTCATCTCCCGGTGCGCCGCGAAGTTCATGCATTGACGGTGGATGAAGTCGATTTTTCCGTACAGGGTGGTCGTGTCGATGTCCATCAACTCGCAGATCCGCCGGAAGGGGACCTTGTTCATGAGGAGCTTGAAGATCCATTTGTTCTTGTGGGGCTGCTTGTGGTAGGCGACGGTCGAGGAGTCGGTGAATTTTGCATTGCACTCGCTGCACTTGAATCGCGGCGCGTTCCTGGTGGGGGTCCCACCGGCCTTGTGGAACAGCGAACGATTTACGTGAAGTCCAACCCCGTAATACGGACATTCGGGTTCGTGAACAGCGGGATCGGTTCGTCCACCTTCGAGGTACTTCTCCATCCGAGCAAGTTCTTCCAGAATCGCGACGTTGCTTTTCATCGTTAAGGTTTCTTCGCAATTCTTTACTTGGCAACGGAGCGTTGCGTTGATACCGCCCGTCACGTGGTAAAGATCCGGGTCTACGATCTTCTTCCCCCTTCGGCCAAGTGGTTTTGTTTGGAGGGCAGGGACGCCGAAGTTGGCGCAGCGGGGATTCTTGCAGAAGTTGACTTGGAGACCGTTTTTCTCGGGTGGAACTCGTGTTTTACGTCTTGAGGAAGATTTTATCTTCGGCATGTATAACCTCGTAAGACGATGATCTTACAAGCATTATACATGATTTATTGATCATGTAAACCCCATTTTTCTACCGCTGTTCCTTTTTTGCGCAAAGACAGATGGGATAGGAGTTGAACTCACACACCTATATGTTGTTGTCGGAGCGGGTTTCTTTTCACGTTTTCGGCAATTCTCCGGGAAAGTACTGAACGGTAAGCTTCAAATTCCGTTACCGCGAAATTTCTTTGAACGGTAAGCCGAAGGCGTTCCAGACCATCCGGTCCAGGTCACGTACGATTCCATTGACCGCCTCACTTGGCGTGGTTTCATAAATCATTTTCGCAGTTTTGACAATTGAACGGGACAACGCAGAGCTTGGGTCCGGAAGAGGAAACTGTTCCACATATTGCGTGATAAATCTTCGTCGCCCCGCGTAAAGTTTGTTATTGAATTTACGATCATAGAAAAGTTCTATAAATGTCGAATTGGCGACAGCAAGCGCTAACCATAGCCAATCAGGGTCGGCATCTCCCTCACACCGAAGCCAATAGCATTCGCCATTTACGATCGTACCTTCATTGTCAATCCAAAAAACCGGTTTTTCGGAAATGTCAGGGAATATTAACTTCATTGCAGCCCAAGCCTCTGGAGCTTGGGGGACCCATATCTCGTACCATTTTCGCCCCGCTTTGATCACGTACGTGCGGGCCTCAAGCATTGCTCGGTGCATCTCAAGATATTTCGCCGATCGTGGGTAACGAGCAAGATCCACAGGAACACGGCCCGCGGGCGTAACCTCATGGGTGTAGAGAATATGCGTTGGTTTTTTCGCTGGTACGGGCCTGTACCTCTGCGCGCTGTGCCGTGTCGTAAGCGGCCGTAACAATTCGGGTCGTTCGTTTTCCGGCATTGTGTGCCAGTCGGAACGAACGAAAACCTTGTCACAAGTTGTCTTCACGCCGACCCGAACTTTTCCGATACGTGAAAAGGTTCCCCAAGTCTGTGACTTTACTGTTGCAAGCCACATATCTGAAGTATCTGTCGCAACCCTCCATATCCCTTCATTTTCCCCGCCGTTGTCAAGCGTGCCGTGCGACACATGAAACCGACGTCCATCGGGGACGCCGGCAATCGTTCCGTTCGAGCACGACAGCGCGGCTAAGGGGTCGACTACGTATTCACAGGGTCCCTCCTCGCACTCGTAGATCGAGGAAAACGCTATGCGATCCTCGGAAGAGTCCCCCCGTCCCATAGCTACCAGAACGGCGGGTAGAACGGCTGCATCAAATAATTTTGTGTCGCCAAGATCCCATACATGGTGAATACGGAAACGTTTTAGCATCTCTCTCCGCACGGTTTGTCCGGACTTTGTCGTCAGGAAGCGGTTCGAGACAATTACACCCATAACGCCATCTGGAGCAAGAATCTGAGAGATCCCCAGAAGAAACGGGAAATATAAATCCACTCGCCCAGAAAGACCGAACCGCTCCGATAGCAGTTGCGCCTGGTTTGCTCCCAATATCTGGGTTCGCACGTAGGGGGGGTTGGCGATCACCAGGTTAAAGGATTCTAACGGTGCATGTTTCGAAAATAGTTCACCTGCACCATCGGCCCTGAAAACATGCTCCAGAAAATCGCGATTTTCGAAACGAAGCGATAAACCAGGATACGCCATTTGTAACCGCGCCGCAGAACAATGGACAGCCCCTGCATTGGTATCAAAGCCGACAATATCCAGTCGCTTCCGAATCGTTTCCGGCAATGCATCCAACAGAGCATGCAACAGCGACCCATCACCGCAGGCAGGGTCTAGAACCCTTACGCGTCCTTTGTCAGAAAACTTTGCGACGGCTAACATTTGTTCGGCTACAAATTGAGCAAAACGCCTTGGCGTGTAAACCGCGCCATCCGATTTATGTTTTTTAACGCCGCTGTAACGCGGCGTTCGAGCAGGATGAGGGGTTGATGTAGACAGGCTACTCATAGTCATCATTTTACATATTTCCATGGCCTAATGGAAGCAGTATAATTTGTGCTGGCTTCTCTTGTTCTCGGGATGGCCAGGTGGGGCGTTGTTTCTCAATTACCGACCAATTGGTGCGGAAACCACCTCACGGTGTACGTTATTTCAGTGCGGGAAACCGTGCGGGAAATGATTGATTTATAGATTCGGAGCAGGGGGCATAGATGATGGGCTCTGAACGGCAGACGCGGCGGTTGGCGGCGACGCTGGTGCGCCATTCGGTGAAGGCGAAAAAAGGGGAGATCGTCCGGATCTCCACGGGCGAGCTCGGCCGTCCCCTCGCGCTGGAGGTCTACCGGGAGGTGCTGCGGGCCGGAGCGCACCCGCTGCTCTCGGTGGGGTTCGAGGACGCTGGCGCG
>Ga0172374_1002383_pt1 | contig 11976 bp, 9 predicted proteins | sample LakKiv3m_FD_114536 | JGI IMG/M metagenome (GOLD analysis project Ga0172374, IMG submission 114536) | Freshwater microbial communities from Kabuno Bay, South-Kivu, Congo - kab_092012_10.3m | ecosystem: Environmental > Aquatic > Freshwater > Lake | place: Democratic Republic of the Congo... | reverse complement strand
GGCTTTTGGGAACACCGGAGGAATGTAACTCCCAGGCAAGACTAATTTTCGTTATTTGGTTCACTTCCATATTTTAGTATTTCTTTTACCGGAAGTGTCGGATATTAAACTTTAATTAAACGGCTATTTGACTTTTTAAATAAAATAGAGTAGTATATTCTGAGAGTTAGATGAAGAAATTGTTGTGTTTTATCGCAACCTTCTCACTGCTAACTAACACGCTTCTTGCGCCTATATCTGTTTTGGCTGAAGAATCTCCAACACCTGAATCAACCATAACCCCAGCCAATGAAACGATTGCACCAACAGAAAGTACTTCTTCAACTCCAATTGCATCTCTGGATACAGTTTTGACAGATGAAGCAGTGTCAACTCCAACCCCTGAAGAAGCAATTACAGAAACAGCTCCAACTGCAACGCCAGAAGATATTCCATCACAAGATCCAGAAAGCACTCCAACAGTACAAGGTCCACCTGAGGCATCATCAACTCCAACAATTGCTCCGGAATCTTCAGAAGAAAACACCAAGTTAAGCGCTGTAATTCTAGAAAATGAAAAGATAGACACATCAGTATTGGACAATTTTGATTTTGAATATACAGAAGATGGAAGTGCAAGTATTTCTACAGATAAACTTGATTATTCTCCAACAGACACTGCAGTAATTAGTGGTACAGGTTTTATCCCTGAAAAAACATATACCATTAATGTGATTTCGTCAGATGAACCAGCAGTTGATTTCAAAGATACATTAACTGCAAACGATAAAGGCGAGATTCTTTATTCCTACACACTTGACGGCAACTACAGACCAGATTATCAAGTAAAAATTCTAGATGGAGATCGAGTTGTTGCTGAGACAACTTTTACCGACAGTGTTGCTTTTAATGGAGATGTTGGTGGATGGGTTGGGTCTTCAGGTTTAAATGTCACAGGTTATACGACCGGTGATTACAATACTACCATTACTGGTGTACTAACTGAATATTCTAATCCAACTCAGCATGTTTCCTTTGGTGGAACAATCACCGGAGACATTGTGGGAAGTATAAATGGGGGAATAAATTATAATGGATTTTATACTCTTTTTGCTGAAATAACAGGAAGTGGAGCTTCTGGTCATGTTTATTAAATAGGGTATTTTGAAGGAGGGCCTGGTGAATTTGTTGCCAAGTTTATTACTCAAGACGATCCAATTAATTTCGTGACGGATATTACAATCAGTGGAGGTCCTGTTGTTGAACTTGGTCATACTCTACAGATGACTGCGGTCACATCACCAAGTGAGGCGGGAGATGATGTAGCTTGGAGCGTTTGGACAGGAGCAGACCCTAGTTATGGTAGTGCGACAATAGATCAAGACACCAGGCTTCTTACGGCAACTGGTGTTGGGAATGTCGTCGTTATTGCTAGTGCATTAGATGGTTCATTGGTGACCAAAAACTACACAGTAACAATAACTCCAGATACTACAGCTCCCGTAATTACATTTGATGAACCAATAACTGGTAACACATATTCGAAAACCATACACCTGAAAGCAACTTGTAATGAAGAATGTGATTATGTAAATTTCTGGTGGAGAGAAGAAAGCGAAGCCTACAGCTCGACATCAAAGAGATACCATTACATTTACAATAATGGTACTAATTTTGAGTGGGATTTAGATAGCTTAAACGCACAGAAGTGGGATGGTACAACTTACGTTTTGGCAGATGGTGCCTATTATTTATATGCTGCTGGTAAAGATATTTATGGAAACTGGGCTAGAACGTCAGATATCCAGATAATCATTGATAACACTAAACCGATAGCCCCAACTCTTAATAGTCCAGGTAACGGGGATATTGTAACTGGTGCCTCTCTTACAAATTCCTGGTCAGAGATTGCGTATGCTACTAAGTATATTTATGAGAGTTACAACAATTCCGGAGCAAGCAGTTTAAGATGGCATCAAGAAATTACAGCACCAACACATTCAAAGACTGCTAATAATGTTGCCGATTCTGTTTTCTGGTGGAGGGTCAAGGCTGTAGACGCAGCAGGGAACGAGAGTGATTGGAGTCCTCTTTGGAAAATTACTATTGATAATATTGCCCCAGTTGTTCAAATAACTTCACCAACCAGTAGTATCGTTTCAGGTATCGTTCCTGTGGCAGGAACCGTTACTGATGCAAATCCAGATCATTATTATTTAGTTATTGAGAATTCTTCGGGATCCGTGGTTGCTGGGCCAGGAACCGTAAATGACAGTAATAATTTCTCAGGAAAATTCTTTGATTGGAATACTGCTTCTGGAGCATTCCCCGACGGGGTCTATACAATTCAACTAGCAGCTAGAGATGCGGCAGGGAATAGAGACGATTCTGTGTCTTTAGATATCAAAACTGTTACAGTTGATAATACAGCTCCTGTAATTTCAGGTGCTGTTGATATCGCTGTTGGCAATGATCCAGGGGTGGCAGGGGCTACAGTTATCTATTCGCCAACTGCAAATGATAACGTTGATGGAAGTGTACCGGTTTTCTGCAACCCACCATCTGGGACCTTCTTCACAATGGGGATAACTGGTGTAAATTGTACTGCCACAGATTCTGTTGGAAATGTTTCTAATGCAACATTTAATGTAACGGTTAATGATACGGAAGCACCTCATATAACATCTCTTGTTAGTACCAGTCACACACAAGGTGTGTGGTCAAGTGATAGAGATATTGATGTTGTCTGGACAGCAAATGATGATGGCGGAGTATCTGGAATTGCAGGTTATTCATACACTTGGGATCAGAATCCACTAACAGATCCTGTAGAAACAATTGGGGATAATGCCACATCAAATACAAGTAAGAAGTTTACAACCAGTCAAACAATATACTTCCATATAAAGGCTGTTGATAATGCAGGAAATTGGTCTACTACAAGCCATATTGGTCCATTTTGGGTTGATTCTGTAAATCCAACATTGGCATGGATGAGCCATACAAATGGCGACTATCTCAAGGGAACAGTTCAACTTGAAGCTACGGCAAGCGATGACATTGGTGGATCTGGAATCAACTTTGTAAGATTTAGATATGAACCTCTAGACGGATCTTTCAAAACAATTATTGAAGATTCTTCCGATCCATATTCAACTAGCTGGGACACTACATCTATTGCTGATGGAGAGTATGTTCTTAGAGCAAGAGCGTTCGATAACTCTGGTAGAAGTAACCCAGTAGTTCAAAGTGATATTCAGGTAATAATAGACAACACTGCTCCAACAGGAAATTGGATCAATCCAACTAATAATTCTACTGTTTCTGGAATAGTGACACTCAACTTTGTTGCACAAGACAATCTTTCTGGAATCGAAGGTATTGTTTATAAATATAAAGCAGTAGGGGAGACTGATTTTAGAACAGATGGAAATATAGTTGGAGACTCTTGGAATACAACAGGACTACCACTTGGTGATTATATAGTTAGAGCCAAAGTAACAGATAAAGCAGGAAATGTAGCAGAATTTGATATAACAGTAGGAGTTGCTGCTGTTATCTCTTCTCAAAATGCAATAGGGGTAACAGGTGGTAACATTGTTGTTACTTGGACAACTGATAGACCAACAACAAGCAGGGTGGTCTATGATACTGTAAGCCATCCAGACCTTGGGACAGGAGATAACTATGGATATGCTTTTTCAACTGCTGAAGATACAAACAAGGTAACTTCTCATTCAGTTACAATCACAGGTTTGGGCACAGGTGTTATATATTACTACCGTGTGATTTCTCATGGTTCTCCTACTGCAATTGGTGGAGAAGGATACGCAATTACTTTAACTAATGCAGGACCACCTGAGACTTCTGGTGGAACTACTGGAGTCTTGGGTACTACGACAGGAGGACTTTTGGCAGGTGCATTTCCTCAACTTGCAATCACCACGGGTGGAAATGAAGAAAATACTGAAAATGAAACTGTTGAGACAGGATCTGAAAATACTAGCCCTGAACCAGAAGTATTAGGAGCTGAAACAGAAGCCTCGGATGGGATCGGAGGATGGATTAAAACCCACATGGGACTATCCTTGGGAATTGCCACTCTTATCGGACTAATTATATTCTTTATCATTAAAAAATCTAAAAAGAAAAACGAATAATTAGCTTCAATTTCTTCTTTTTTTATACCTTTTGGAGCTTGCTATGTATGTCCTTTTGAGCTAGAATGATTTGAGGCTAAGTTAGCCTCGATTGCTTTTTTAATTTTTATTAATTGATATGAGTACAGATATTGGAAAAATTATACCTACAGATATTACTTCAGTTTTAAGTAAGTCCTACGTTGATTATGCAATGAGTGTTATCGTTGCCCGTGCTCTTCCGGACGTTCGTGATGGAATGAAACCTGTCCACAGAAGAATCCTTTATGCTATGCATTTGATGGGACTTCACTACGGAACTTCGGGAACAACCAAATCCGCTAAAGTTGTCGGAGAAGTTTTAGGTAAGTATCATCCTCACGGAGATATGGCAGTTTATGATGCCATGGTTCGTTTGGCTCAAACTTTTTCAATGCGATATCCTTTGGTTCATGGACAGGGTAACTTTGGATCCGTTGATGGAGATCCTCCTGCAGCTATGCGTTATACGGAAGTAAAGCTTGCAAAACCTTCCGATTCGATGCTTACAGATATTGAAAAGGAAACGGTTGATTTTATTGAAAACTTTGATTCAACTCTTAAAGAACCGGTTTACCTTCCGGCTCTTCTTCCTAATCTTCTTTTAATGGGAAGTGAAGGAATTGCTGTCGGAATGGCTACAAAAATTCCTCCCCATAATTTAAGGGAAGTTGTCGATGCAGTTATTGCCATGATCAAAGCCGGGCGCGTTATTAAGACTTCTGAAGAGGGGGCTAATGAAAAGAATCACGAAGATCATACAGATTTTATTATTAAAAAGATTAATTTGGTTGCGTCAGGAGAAGAAAAATCTCTAACCCAGGAAGAGGTTAATCCAAATCAAATCAGTTTTGAAACCGATTCGACAATAGACGATTTGGTTAAGTATATTCCGGGTCCGGACTTTCCTACGGGTGGAGCAATTTATGATGCTTCCTCAATGAACGAAGTTTATGCAACAGGTAGGGGTCGGATTGTCGTCAGAGGTATTGCAGAAATTACAGAAGGGGCAAAAGGTAAGCAACAAATTGTAATAACAGAACTGCCTTATCAGGTAAATAAGGCGGAATTGGTTGCTAAAATTGCTGAACTTGTTAGAGATAAAAAACTGGTGGGTGTTGCCGACCTGAGAGACGAATCGGATAAAGACGGAATGAGGGTTGTTGTCGACCTTAAGCGCGATTCCAAACCAAAGTCGGTTCTTAATAATATCTTTAAACATACAAAGCTTCAGACTACATTCCCTGCGAACTTTGTTGCTCTTACCGATGGAACTCCCCACACCATGAACCTCAAGCAAATTTTGGTTGAGTATGTAAAACACAGACAAAAAGTTGTTACACGAAGAACCATATTTGATCTGACTGAAGCCAAGAAAAGGGCTCATATTTTGGAAGGATTAAAGATTGCACTTGATAATCTTGATGCAGTAATTAAAACAATAAGGGAAAGTAAAACTCAGGATGACGCCAAGAAAAATCTTATCTCCCGCTTCAAACTAAGTGAGATTCAGGCTACAGCAATTTTGGATATGCAGCTTAGGCGTCTTGCCGCTCTTGAACGGGAAAAGATTGAAAAGGAATATGAAGAGATCAAAAAACTAATTGATTCCTTGACCGCAATATTAAAAGATCCGGGTAAGGTTTTGGATATCATTGTTAAAGAGCTTGGCGAATTAAGGGAAAAATACGGGGATGAAAGACGAACTAAAATCTATAAGAGTGCTGTAGGTGAATTTAGCGAGGAAGACCTGGTTGCTAAAGAAGAAACTCTCATAACTGTCACCAAGACAGGCTATGTAAAACGACTTTCCGCAAGTGCCTATAGGGCTCAAAGAAGAGGCGGAAAAGGGGTAATCGGAATGACAACCAAGGAAGAAGATGAGATTGAACACATGGTTAATGCCTCAACTCACGATACTATTCTTTTCTTCACCAATAAAGGAAGGGTTTTCGGCATTCGTGCTTGGGAAATTCCTGAAACATCAAGACAAGCAAAAGGACAGGCTCTGGTTAATTTACTTAATTTGGAACAGGGAGAAATCATTCGCTCAATACTTCCTACCAGTAAAGAGTCGGGAATAAAGCATCTTATAATGGCTACTAAAAATGGAATTATTAAAAAAACCAAAAACTCGGAATTTGATAATTTAAGATCATCGGGACTTATCGCCATTAAGCTTAGGGATGATGATCAGCTTGTTTCTGTACATCCAACAAGCGGTGATGATCACATTATTCTTCTGACAAGTGATGCCAAATCTATCCGTTTCCCCGAGGCAAATGTTCGACCTATGGGTAGGGCAACAACGGGGGTAACCGGAATTAAACTTGACAAGGGAGATGAAGTAATCGGCATGGAGGTTTTTCCGGCCAAGGAAGTTTTCCCCAAAGACAAAAGAAAGAAGTACTTTAGAGATATTCTGACAATTGCGGAAAAGGGCCTTGGGAAGCGTACACCGATTCACCTTTTCCCGGTACAAAAAAGGTCGGGTAAGGGTGTAAAGGCTGCCGTAGTTACTGATAAAACAGGTTCTCTAAGAAGTGCCGTTATGGTTATGCCGAATATTGAACAGGTGATAATTACCAGTAAAGGCGGACAGGTAATTAAGCTCCCCCTTAAAAACATTCCCCAATTGGGGAGAGCTACCCAGGGAGTAATCTTAATGAGGTTTGCGGATAAGAGCGATTCAGTCGCCGCCGCAGCCGTTCTGGAAAAGAGTGGAAACGAGGAAGAGGAAGGTGTAAAATAAACTAGATGAATAAAGGAAGTAACAGAGTCGCCGCAGTTATAATATTTTTTGCTCTTCTTTTTGTTTTTTCCAAATGGGGTCCTTCCATCAATTTCTCGACAACTTCTCAAAGTAAAGGGGAACCTTTTATCGTAACAGGAGAAGGAAAAGTCTATGTTACTCCGGATATTGCTAAAATCACCGTTGGAGTTCAGGAAACAGGAACATCCTTGAAAACCGTGCAGGATAGTGTCAATAAAAAATCGCAAGCTCTAACCGGCGCTATTAAAAAGTTGGGGATAAAAGATGAAGATATCAAGACAACTTCATATAATCTTTATCCTCAATACGACTATCAAACTTCGGCAAGAAGGATAATGGGATATCAGGTATCGACCACCTATGAAGTAACAATCAGGGACTTTGATAAAATTAATGAGGTCATCACATCCGCAACTTCGGTGGGCGCCAATATGGAAGGGTCTATAAATTTTGAAATAAACGATGTCACCGAAAAAGAGAAACTCCAGGAAGCAAGAGAGTTGGCAGTTAGTGAGGCAAAAGAGAAGGCGGAAGGCCTTGCTTCTTCTGCGGGTATAACCTTAGGCAGAATCATCAATATTTCCGAAAATCAAAATTCAAATTACCCTCAACCTCTTTATGCAACCGGAAAGGGAGTCTCACTGGATGCTGAGATTTCTCAACCTGCAATTGAAGCAGGACAAACGGAAATTAATGTTACGATTAGCCTCTCCTACGAAGTGCGTTAACTTTATCCAAGAAGAAATTCATTAAAGTCGTTATCATAGAAATATTCATGATCACTTCTCGGTTGTGAAACAATTTTTAAATCATTACCAATACTCGAAAGGAAATTTTGTACACTTTCAAAGCTTCCATGAGGATCATCTATATTTTGGAGACAGATAAAGTTTACCGGATCAATATTTCTTAGGGTTCTTTTAATAACTTCCTTATCATTCTCATCCAAATCGTTTAAGGGAATACCGCAAAAAATTATTTTCCTTATTTTCTGGGGAGACTTTTCAATTAGATAAGAGGCAGCCAGTGTTCCTATGGATTTGGCTACAATATCAATGACTCTTTTACCCGAAATGCCGTCAAGAAGGTTGGCTTTTTCTGAAGCTTTAAATTGTATATTAGGATCAGTCCAATGACCCCAATAAATTGGCCTTATTTCACTTTCGCTCCTAATTTTATTGGCAGTATCCTCCAACCATTCTTTATTTTTGGGCGAGTATCCGGGAAGAATTAAAGTAACCATAGATTATCATTATATCAAATCATTTATAAACAGATACTTGATCTTGTTTTTGTTATAATTCCCTCATGCAAGAAAGAAATGTTGCTCCGTGCCGAATAGATGGTGGTAAATATTGGTGTACCGAGTGTTGTGAGGGTAGAAACTGCTGTGATTTGGGAAATTTGCCCGACGGTTCCTGGGGATGTTTGGGGTGGAATCTAAAAAGAGTTCGGACTGTAAATACAGTTGACGGCCCCATAGAGGCTATGCCACAACCGGATTTTTGCAAAGATGTAAATTGTGTTGAGTTAATGGGCCTTAATGCCAGTGAAGTTATGAATCAGATTAGAAAAGGCCCTCCAGGTGAATTTTTTATGTCCATCGTCGCTGATGAAATTAACAATAAGAATCATGGTCAATGAGGCCTTGAATATTTAATCTATAAATATATAATTAAATCAGTATCAAGAGTGCGGGGAGGGACCAAGCCCGTCGATCCGCCGACAACCTAGCCTTAAGGAAAAGGTGCCAAAGCTTGAATCGATATGGGTAACATACCAAACAATTACTTCAATAATTATACCGTTGAATCCGTAACGGAAGGTCATCCAGATAAAATATGTGATCAAGTATCGGATGCAATTCTTGATGAATGTCTTAGACAAGATCCTAAAAGCAGAGTTGCTATTGAGTCTTTCGGTTCCCATGGACTATTTGTAATAGGAGGGGAGGTTACAACTCATGCCAAGTTTGATGCCAAAGCTATAGCGGCAAAAGTGTATAGGAATATTGGCTACAAAGATAAAATGAGAATTATCACCAATATTACTAAGCAGTCTCCCGATATTGCCATGGGAGTAGATACCGGTGGAGCAGGGGACCAGGGAATCATGTACGGCTATGCTACAAGGGAAACTCCCGAGTATCTACCAACTGGTGTTGCACTTGTCCATAAGCTCACAAAAGGTCTAACAGATCTTAGAAGATCTAAATCAATATCCTTTCTTCTTCCTGACGGAAAAGCCCAAGTCACAATGAAGGGGAAAAACATTGTAACCGTTCTTGTTTCCACTCAGCACAAGAAGAAAGTTCCACAGGAAGAAATTGTGCGCGAAATTACAAATAAATTAATTAAGAAATTAGTAGGGGATATCCGAGGGATAAACATCCTAGTCAATCCCACAGGCAGGTTTGAAACGGGTGGATTTTTCGGGGATACGGGACTAACGGGCCGTAAAATTATGGTTGATACATACGGAGGTCTTATACCCCACGGTGGAGGTTGCTTTTCAGGGAAGGACCCAACAAAGGTAGACAGAAGTGGAGCATATATGTGTAGGTTTGCCGCCAAAAATCTTGTTGCCGAAGGGTTTGGAAAAAGTATTATTGTCTCGGTTGCGTACGCTATAGGAAAGGCGGAACCTCTAATGCTTACCGCTGTAAACGAAAAGAATCAGAACCTGGGAATGATTCTTAAAAAGAAATTTGATTTCAGGCCTAAAGCAATTATTGAAAGACTTGACCTATTAAAGCCAATTTACCAAAAAACCGCCTCATACGGACATTTTGGGAATCCTGACTTTCCTTGGGAAAAGATATTTTAATCTTTTCCGCCTTTTCCATGGAATGCTTCATGAATATCACGAAGTTGCTTATTGGTGACATGAGTATAAATCTGAGTTGTTGAAATGTTTTTATGTCCAAGCATTTCCTGAACACTTCTGATGTCAGCTCCAGCCATAAGTAAGTCTGTAGCAAAACTATGGCGCATCACATGTGGAGTTACCTCAATTGGTAACTTCATCTTATGGGAATACTTTTTAACCATTCTTTGTACGGATCTGACAGTCAATCTCATTTTTTCATCGGGTGTACCAGGAGCACTAGCTCCCTTATGGTGAATGAAAAGGGGCTTGTAGTGGTCCTCTCGTTCGTTTAGATACTTTACCAACCAGTCGGTTGCTCTTTGAGACAGAAATACAACCCTGGCTTTGCCCCCTTTTCCTATTATTCCAAATTCACGTCTATCAAGATCCACTTTATCGCGGTCCAGTTTTGTTAACTCGCTTACACGAAGCCCTGTTGAAAAAAGAACTTCCAAAATTGCCTTATCGCGTTTTCCTTGAATAGTTGAAAGGGTTGGGGCGTTAAGAAGCCTGTCAACCTGCTCACCTGTAAGAAACTTAACTTGCCTTTCCTCAACTTTGGGAAGTTCAATCTTATCCGGAGCCATCACCTGAAAATCATTTTTAATTAGCCACTTAAGAAAGCTTCTTAAGGCAATTACATGATACCCTTGGGTTCTTCTGGTAAGAAGGGTTTTACCTTCTCCGGGTAAGTTCGAAAGATAAACACGGAAGCTTCTGACTACGTCGGAATTTATATCTTCAAGGTCTCTTCTGATACCTTTCTCTTTCATCCAATTTGAAAAACGCGTAAGGTAGTGTCTGTAATCGCGAATTGTTAGGGGAGAGGAACCCCGTTCTACTTGGAGATATTCCAAAAACTCTTCGATTTTAAGTCCTATTTGAGACTGATCTTGGGCAGCTCCAGCCATTAATTTATATTAGACCAACAGAAGGAGGCTGTCAACAATGTGCGACAAGAGTAAAAATGTGATATATAATGGCTGAAAATGAGCGCCGAACGAAAAACTCCAAAAGATATAAATGAAATGAGAGAAATGGCCCGTGAATGGCTTATCGATAGGCCAACAATTAAACACACACCATTAACCCTTCTTTCACTTGCCATGGGAGAGAAAGAAGAACTTGAAAGAGCAATTTCCGAAGGTGGAACAGAAGAAGAGATAAATTTGGAATTGGGGGACGTTCTTTTCTCAGTTTTAAGTATGGATGACAGATCTGGACCAGCAAAGAAAATTGTTGTTGGTACAGGTAGTACAAATCAAGTAATAAATATTTCAAACACTCTTAATTTAATGGACTCAAATTCTCATGCCACTTTTACTTACAATACCACTGGCCCAAAATTGACAGCGTTTGGGTATACTCAAATTGATCTTATTTACTCTTTAGTTTTTGAGATGTGTAACCAAAGACAAATTGATCCGGGAAAGCTTTTTAACATAGTGCATGATAAAAATAGCATCAATTACCCCTGGCCTTTTTTTAATGAGATGACTCCATTTTGGAATCCAAAAGATGCTATGAGTAGCTTAAGAATCATTCGAAAAGCCCATGAGAATAATCCACAAAAGCTTGATCAAACCTGGGCCAATATGGATGATGAAATTTGTGCAGCTACCCCATGTTTTTTTGACGGATGGGTTGCGACAAAAACATTAAGAGATTTTGTCAAAAAGACTTTAGATAGTATTTCCGAAAGTGGGGGAGTTGATAGCCAAACCCAAAAAGAAATCAAACGTCTAAAGCGGGTGGGTGAATGGGGGTATTCACCTTTTATTATTCCGGGAAACCACAATTGGCACCTGCACTAAAAGAAAAGAGAATAACAATGTGCGACTAAAGATATATTTGCTTCAAAACGTCCAAGATAGGTCTTAGTGTCGGCACTTCGATAGAATCTCCTTGAATCCAATAAATTCGACCATCAAATTTTTCAGAAAACTGATGGGACATATTAAAGCGGTGTCTAACCATAAGTATGTTGGCAGGGGTCTCAGTTAAAACGGCTTCAGCAGTTCCTGGATGATCTTCTATAAACCAGGAAATACCTTGCTTTCTAACTGTATCTATCTTAAAGGCCAAACCATCACGAATATCTGTATGCTTTCCTATAAATATTTTTTCTTCATCAATAAAGGGAAAGCTCAACTTGACCCAATCGACAGTTGGTTTCCT
>Ga0172374_1002379_pt1 | contig 11985 bp, 9 predicted proteins | sample LakKiv3m_FD_114536 | JGI IMG/M metagenome (GOLD analysis project Ga0172374, IMG submission 114536) | Freshwater microbial communities from Kabuno Bay, South-Kivu, Congo - kab_092012_10.3m | ecosystem: Environmental > Aquatic > Freshwater > Lake | place: Democratic Republic of the Congo... | reverse complement strand
GTCGATCATCGCGACGTCAGGTCACTCGGCAGCGTCGGCGTCGCCGCTCTCGGCGGCGTCGCCCTCGCCCTCACCCTCGGCCGCGGCGCCGGCAGTGGCGGCAGCGGTGACGAGCACGGTGACGACGGGCATGTCGGGATCGCCCAGCGCCGTGACACCCTTCGGCATCGGCACGTCGGACAGGCGGATCACGTCGTGCGGCTGCATCTCGGTGATGTCGATGACGAACTCCGCCGGGATGTTGCCCGGGGTGCAGCTGACCTCGATGGTGTCGACGGCCGGGTCGACCAGGCCGCCCTCGGACGCCACGGCCTTGGCCTCGCCCTCGAGGCGCAGCGGCACGTGCACCGTGAGCTCCTCGTTCATGTTGACGGTGAGGAAGTCGATGTGGCTGACCGTGCGCTTGATGGGGTGGCGCTGCAGTTCCTTCACGACGGCCGGGTACGTGGTGCCCTCGACCTCGAGCGACAGCACGGTGTTCACACCGGCGGCGCCCGACAGGGCGAGGCGCAGCTCACGACGCTCGACCGAGACGCTGAGCGGGGACATGCCCTGGCCGTACACCACTGCGGGGATGTGGCCCTCGGCGCGCATGCGGCGAGCGGCGGCCGAACCGGAAGCGGTGCGGGACTGGGCGACGAGCTTGGTGGACATTGCGAAACCCTCGATCAAGGCGTGAAAAGAACGACGTCGCAGCCTACCGGTGCAGGCGCCCTGCCACAATCGGCGACCCGAAACCCCAGTACGTCGGGGTCGCGGGGTGTCAGGCCTGGTTCTCGCCGCCGAAGATCTCGCTGACGCTGGAGTCGTCGAACACCGCGTTGAGCGCGTCGGCGATGAGCGGAGCGATGCTGAGCACCTCGATCTTGTCGATCTGCTTCTCGGGCGGCAGCGGCAGCGTGTTGGTGAGCACCACCTTGGTGATGACCGAGTTCTTCAGGCGGTCGATGGCCGGGCCGCTGAGCACGGCGTGCGTGGCCATGGCCCACACTTCCTTCGCGCCCCGAGCCATGAGCACCTCGGCCGCCGACACGATGGTGCCGCCCGAGTCGATCATGTCGTCGTTGAGGATGCACAGGCGGCCCTCGACGTCGCCCATGACCTCCTTGGCCTCGGCCACGTTCGTGGTGCCCTTCGGACGACGCTTGTAGATGAACGCGAGGTCGGATCCGATGTCGCTGAGGTGCGACGCCATGCGCTCGGCCACCTTGATACGACCGGCGTCGGGGGCGACGATGACCGGGGACGTGGCGTTCTGGCGCACGAAGTTCTCGAGCACCGGCATCGCGGTGAGGTGGTCGACTGGCCCTTCGAAGAAGCCCTGGATCTGGCCGCTGTGCAGGTCGATGCTGACCATGCGCTTCGCCCCGGCGGCCTTGAACAGGTCGGCCACCATGCGCGCTGTGATGGGTTCACGGCCCTCGGCCTTGCGGTCCTGGCGGGCGTAGCCGTAGAACGGGCAGACGGCGGTGATGCGCTTCGCCGAGGCACGGTACGCCGCGTCGATCATGATGAGCTGCTCCATCAGCGAGTCGTTGATGGAGCGACTGTCGTGACCGCAGTGGGTCTGCATGATGAACACGTCGGAGCCGCGGATGCTCTCGCCGAACCGGCAACGGATCTCGCCGTTCGCGAACTGCACGAGGCCGGGATTGCCGAGCTCGGTGCCGAGGTGCTGGGCCACTTCCTCTGCGAGAGCCGGATGGGTGCGCCCCGAGTAGAGCGACATCCGCTTGGTGGTGACCTTCTCCATTGCTCCCCCGCGTGTTCGAGCGTCAGTCTGCAGGCGCAGTGTAGAAGGCGCCGGTCACTGCGCTCGCATGCACCTGGCTGCCAGCGGGCAGGAACGCGTAGGGTCCCACCTTGGCGCCCTCGCCGATCTCGCATTCGCGGCCCACGGCGTGCTCGACCACGGCTGCGTCGCCCACGGTGCAATCGACCAGGCGGGTGTCGGGGCCGATCTCGCATCCGTCGCCGATGACGGTGTCGCCCTGCAGGATGGTGCCGGGATAGAGCGTGACGTCGCGACCGAGTTGCACGGTGACGTCGACGAACGTCTGCCGCGGGTCGAGCATGGTGACACCGTTCAGCAGCCAGCGGCGGTTGGTGCGGCTGCGCAGCTCGCGCTCGGCGAGCGCCAACTGCCAACGGTCGTTGACCCCCTGCGTCTCGGCCAGGGGCACCTGCACGCACCCGATGCGATGACCCATCGCGGCGAGCGAGCCGATGACGTCGGTGAGGTAGTACTCGCCCTGGGCGTTGTCGGGGCTGAGGTGGCGCAGTGCCGGACCGAGCAGGTCGCGTCGGAACGCATACATCGACGTGCACACCTCGCGGATGGCTCGCTCCTCGGGCGTGGCATCACGTTCTTCGACGATGCGCAGCACTCGGCCGTTGCCATCCTTCGACGGCTGCCGGATCACCCGGCCGTAGCCCGTGGGGTCGTCGAGCACGCTGGTGATGAGCGTCGCCGCGTACTGGTTGGCGTTGTGGACCGACACCAGCTCGTCGAGCGAGGCGGCTTGCAGCAGCGGGGTGTCGCCGGGCAGCACCACCACGGTGGAGTTGTCGTCGAGGTCGTCGCCCGGGAACGCGCCGAGGCCCACCATCGCGGCATCGCCGGTGCCGCGCTGCACCGTCTGCTCGACGAACGTGACGTTCGCCCAACCGGGTGCCTGCTCCTGCACCTTCTTCGTGACGCGCTCGGCGCCGTGTCCCACCACGACCACCGTGCGTTCGGGGTCGAGCCCTTCGAGCGCATGGATGACGTGCATCACCATCGGCCGTCCGCAGATGAGATGGAGCGGCTTGGGGCGGGCAGAACGCATGCGAGACCCTTCGCCCGCTGCGAGCACGATGGCGGCGACCGTCATGGTGATGTTCTATCGCGTGCTGCAGCGCGGATGGCCGTTGGTTGGAACGTGGTGGCGCACTGCCGGCACCAGAACCCCTGCTCGAGTTCGGTCCCGCACGGGCCGTGCACCAGCACGATGTCGGCCTCGCCGTCGGCGAGATGGTGCTCGCCCCAACGGATGAGCGCGACGAGCGCAGGGGACAGGGCCACACCCGCCGGTGTGAGGCGGTACTCGTAGCGCGGTGGATGCTCCTGGTACTGCTCCTTGGCCATCACGCCGCCGTCGACCAGGCGCCGCAGGCGGTTGGTGAGGATCGGCCGGGCGATGCCGAGGTCGGCCTGGTACTCGTCGAAGCGACGCAGCCCTCGGAGCGCGGCGCGGATGATGAGAATGCTCCACCGGTCGCCGACGAGTTGCAGCGTGCGTTCGAGCGTGGTCGCATCGGAAGCCGGGCTCGCCATCCCCGGGACTGTACCCGCCACCCCCTTTCTCGTGTCATGGCCGGTCCGGGGATTTCCCGGTACGGGCATGACACGAACGCTGGGGGAGGGGGCTCTCGCGCCGCGCTACCCGGTCCGTGTCATCGGCGACCCGGGGATTTCCCGGTACGGGCATGACACGAACGCTGGGGTGTGGTGGGGTGGGGTGGGGCGGGGAAGTGGGGGACGGTCGGGTTCTGTTTCAGAACTGACCGCGCGGTAGGGTTCTGAAATGGAACTCACCCAGCGCCCGGTCGACGAGCTGATGGCCGAGGCCAGGGCGGTGCGCGACGCCGCGCACGGCACGCGCATCACCTATTCGCCGAAGGTGTTCATCCCGCTCACGATGCTGTGTCGCGACAAGTGCGGCTACTGCACGTTCGCCCAGCCGCCGGCGCGGCTCGGCGCGCCGTACCTGACGCCCGAGCAGGTGCTGCGCATCGCCCGCGACGGCGCGCGCATGGGGTGCCACGAGGCACTGTTCACGCTGGGAGAGCGGCCCGAGGAGCGCTACACGGTGGCGCGCGACTGGCTGCGCGAACACGGCTACGACAGCACCGTCCAGTACCTGCACGCGATGGCGAAGTTGGTGCTCGACGAGACCGGTCTGCTGCCCCACGCCAACGCCGGCGCGCTGTACGAGGACGAACTGCGGTTGCTCGCCGAGGTGTCGCCGAGCCAGGGGATGATGCTCGAGACGCTGCGCGACGACCTCCCGTGCCACCGTGGTGCGCCCGACAAGGTGCCCGCACGTCGCCTGGCCACGCTCGACACGGCGGGCCGGTTGGGCATCCCGTTCACCACGGGCATTCTCGTCGGTCTCGGCGAGACCCGGCAGGATCGCATCGACGCACTGCTCGCGATCCGCGACGCCCACTTCCGCCACGGTCACGTGCAGGAGGTGATCGTGCAGAACTTCCTGCCGAAGCCGGGCACGGGAATGCAGCACGAACCGCCGTGCCCGCTCGACGAGTACCTCTGGTCGATCGCAGCAGCGCGCCTGGTGCTCCCGCCGGAGATCCACCTCCAGGCGCCGCCGAACCTCAGCGACGACTTCGGCGTGCTGCTCGACGCCGGCATCGACGACTGGGGTGGTGTGTCGCCCGTGACGCTCGACCACGTCAACCCCGAGCGCCCGTGGCCGGCCCTCGACCGGTTGCGCGACGTCACCGAGGCGAAGGGGTTCGCGCTCGCGCCACGTCTCACCATCTACCCCGAGTACGTGCGTCAGCCCGAGCGGTGGCTGCATCCGTCGCTGCGGTTTCCCGTGCTCGACCGCAGCGACGCCGACTGCCTGGGTCGCGACGATCCTGGTGCGGTGTGGCCCGAGAAGGTGACGGCGGCCGACGTCGTGCTCGACGGCGCGGAGGTGGTGCTGGTGGGGCACCGCTCGACGCAGTGGTACTCCGGCGCCACGCAGGAACCGCCGGTGCTGCTGCCCTCGCCGCGTCGGGGCGAGGTGCGCGGCGCCGTACGCGAGGTGCTCGACGGTGTCGTCGCCGGGCACGAGGTGGGCGCCGAGCAGATCGTCGCGCTGTTCCGTGCCCGTGGGCCCGAGGTGGCGGCCGTGGCGGCGGTGGCCGACCAGTTGCGGCACGAGGCCGTGGGCGATGCCATCACCTGGGTGCACAACCGCAACATCAACTACACCAACGTGTGCACGTTCAAGTGCAAGTTCTGCGGGTTCTCGAAGGGTCCGCTCTCGCTGAACCTGCGTGGTACGCCGTACCTGCTCACCCTCGACGACATCGCGCAGCGCGCGATGGAGGCGTGGGAGATGGGCGCGACCGAGGTGACGCTCCAGGGCGGTATCCATCCGAACTTCGACGGCGACTACTACATCGACGTCACTCGTGCGGTGAAGCAGGCGGTGCCCGAGATGCACGTGCACGGGTTCACCGCGCTCGAGGTCACCGAGGGTGCACAGCGACTCGGTGAGGACCTCGCCACCTACCTGGGCCGGCTGAAGGAGGCGGGTCTCGCCTCGCTGCCCGGCACTGCGGCCGAGATCCTCGACGACGACGTGCGGGCCGTGCTGTGCCCCGACAAGATCACCACCGACGAGTGGCTCGACTGCCACGCCGCCGCACACGAGGTGGGCCTGAAGTCGAACGTCACCATCATGTTCGGCTCGATCGAGCACCCCGAGTCGTGGGCGAAGCACATGATCCGTACACGTGCGTTGCAGAAGGTGACCGGCGGGTTCACCGAGTTCGTCGGGTTGCCGTTCGTGCACATGGCGTCGCCCATCTACCTCCAGCGTGCCTCGCGGCGCGGACCCACCTTCCGCGAGACGCTGTTGATGCACGCCGTCGCTCGCATCGCCTACCGCGGGCTGATCGACAACATCCAGCTGTCGTGGGTGAAGATCGGCGAGGCCGGCGCGCTCCAGTTGCTGCAGGCCGGCTGCAACGACCTCGGCGGCACGCTGATGGACGAGAACATCTCCCGCGCAGCCGGTGCCGCACACGGCCAGGGGATGACCGAGGAGCGTTTCGGCGCGTTGGTGTCGCCGCTCGGACGTCGGCTGCAGCAGCGCAGCACGCTCTACGACCGCATCGACCGCGTGCGCGTCTGACCCGCCGGGCCGCTGGGCCCTGTGTTGTACGCTGTACAACTGATGTCGAGGGTGCCGGTCGTCGCGATCACGGGGTACATGCACGAGGTGAACGCGTTCGCCGACCCCATCACGCACGGGCACGGGCTGCAGGTGTCCGACACCCCCGGCGGGCTCGCCGCCACCTGGGAGGCCGGCCCGGCCATGGCGCGCTTGCGCGAGCTTCGCGACGTCACGTTCGCCGAGTGCCCGCTGTGGGAGTTCGGCGCGTCCGGTCCGCTGCTCGACGCGCACTTCCGGAAGATCGTGCACGAAGTGACCGACGCGCTGCGCGCCGCAGGCGACGTCGATGCCGTGCTGGTGATGGGGCACGGCGCCGGGCGTACCACCGACGACCTCGACCCCGACGCCACGTTCCTGCGCGCGGTGAGGGAAGTGGTGGGCGACGACGTGCCGGTGGTGACGGTGCTCGACTTCCACGCCAACCTCTCGCCCGAGATGTGCGACCTCGTCGACGTGATCGTGGGCTACCGCACGAACCCGCATGTCGACATCACCGAGCGGGCGGTGGAGGCCGCCGAGCACGTGCATCGTCTGCTCGACGGGCAGCGCACCGTCGTCGCGATGTGTCGGCCGCCGCTCGTGCTGCCGCAGCTCGCGCAGAACACGCTGCCCGGTGAGCCGCTCGGCGACGTGCGCGAGCTCGCGGCGGCGCGCATCGAGGCGCCCGTGTGGAACGTGTCGGTGTTCGGTGGGTTCTCGTTGTCCGACGTGCCCGACGGTGGGCTGGCGGTGTGTGTGACGGCCGATCGCGACGCCGCCGACGTCGCCGCCGCGGTGGCCGAGGAGGTGGCCGCTGCGGCATGGGACGTGCGGGCTCGCTACCGCACCCGTGCCACGCCGATGGCCGACGCGGTCGTCGCCGCGGTGCAGGCGTCGAAGGGGGAGCGCCCGCCGGTCATCCTCGCCGACACGGCCGACAACCCCGGTGGTGGCGCGCCGGGCAACACCACATTCCTGCTCGAGGCGTTGCTCGACGCCGGCGCCCACGACGTGGTGATGGGGTTGCAGTGCGACCGGGGTGTGGTCGATGCGGCGTGGGCAGCGGGCGAGGGTGCCCGTATCGAGGTGCGGTTCAACGACGGCAGCGATCGCCCGTTGGCGCGACCGTTCCGCGTGGACGCCACGGTGCTGTCGCTGGTCGACCGGCCATTGGTGCCCACGAAGGGTGTGTACGACGGCAGTACGCGGCATGCCAGCCGGTGCTGCGCGCTCGACCTGGGTGGCGTCCGCATCGGCGTGTCGTCGCACAAGGTGCAGTGCGCCGACGACGACACGCTGCTGCACGTCGGGCTCGATCCGTCCGCCGCGAAGGTCGTCGTGGTGAAGTCGCGCGGGCACTTCCGTGCCGGATTCGCCCACCTGTTCGAGGGCGACCAGATCATCGAGGTCGGCACCCCCGGGGTGGCGACGGCCGAGCTCCACCAACTCGAGTTCCACCACCTGCGCCGCCCGATGTACCCCATCGACGAGATCGCCGGCTGGACCCCGGCCGCGACGCTGCACCGCGGAGCGGCACGATGACCGTGCACGTCATCGCCACCGGCGGCACCATCGCGTCGCACTTCGACGGCGCCGACTGGACGGAGATCCCCGGTCGGCAGCTCGTCGCCGAGTTGGGCCCGTTGCCGTTCGACGTGCATGTGCACGACGTGGCGTCCGGCCCGTCGTCGAACCTGTCGACCGCCGACATGGTGGCCATCGCCGAGCGGGCACGGGCGCTGCTGGTCGATGGCGCAGAGGGCGTCGTGGTGGTGCACGGCACCGACACGCTCGAGCTCACCGCGTTCGTCGTGCAACTGCTGCTCGGCACCGACCCGACGCGCCGACCCGTGGTGTTCACCGGCTCGATGCGGGTGCACTCCCACGCCGCACCCGACGGGCCGCGCAACCTGCGCGATGCCATCACCGTCGCCGCTCACCCGGACGCAGCGGGTCGCGAGGTGCTGGTGTGCCTCAACGGCGAACTGCACGCCGCCGACCGGGTCACCAAGCGCTCCGCTGCGTCGGTCGACGCGTTCCACTCCGCTCCGCTCGATCCGGTCGGGTGGGTGTCGGGCGAGGAGGTGCGGTTCCGTGCCGATGCCGGTTCGCGACCTGCCGCCACGGCGATGACCACCGAAGTGCCGCTGGTGACGTGCTGGCCGGGCATGCCCGCCGACGTGCTCGAAGCGGCGCTGACGCGCGGCGACCAGCCCGTTCGCGGCGTGGTGGTGGAGGTGTTCGGCGACCTGAACGGCGCGCGCAACCTCTGGCCCGTCGTGCACGGCGCGTGGAAGGCCGGCACGTTGGTGGTGCTCGCCTCGCGGGCGTTCACCCCCACCACCGCGAACGGCGGCCTGGCGCTGCTCGGCGCCGTCGGTGCGGGCGGCCTCACCGCGCAGAAGGCGCGGCTCGCCACGATGGCCGCGCTCGACAGCACCCCCGATCGCGACGCCGCCGTCGCGTTCCTCCACCACTATGCACTGCACCACGACGCCGGAGAACGGAGCACCCGATGAGCCACCACGACGAGATCGCCGCGGAACTGCAGGCCTTGGTCGACGCGGAAGCAGCGATCGACGGCGCCACCGTGCTGTTGCGTGTGGAGGTGCCCGGCGAGCCCGTGTGGCGTCACGTGGCCGGTGGCATCAGCATCGGCGGCGCGCCGGCCGACGTCGACACCACGTTCCGCATCGCGAGCATCACGAAGACGTTCACGGGCGTGGTGATCACCCAACTCGCCGCCGAGGGCCGCCTGCACTTCGACGATCTGATGAGCCGCCACCTGCCGCCCGATCACCTCGATCTGGTGCCGCGCCTGCACGTGCTCGACGGCACGTCGTACGGCGAGGAGATCACCGTGCGGCAGTTGCTCACGCACTCGTCGGGGTTGTTCGACTACGCGATGTCGGAAGGGTTCTTCGGCACCATCGCCAACGACCCGAGCCATGTGTGGACCCCTCGCGAGATGCTCGAGGGGAGCATCGTGTGGGGCACGCCGCACTTCCCGCCCGGGCGTGGTTACGGCTACGCCTACAGCGACACCGGCTACGTGCTGCTCGGCCTCATCATCGAGCACCTCGACGGTCGACCGCTGCACCAGTCGTACCGCGAACGCATCATCGAGCCGCTCGGGCTGGCGGTCACCTATCTCGAGGGACACGAGGCGCACCGTGGGCCCGAGATGAGCCACCCGCACGAGGGTCATCTCGACTGCTCGGTCATCCACGGCACGGCCGACTGGTCGGGTGGTGGCCTGGTGAGCGACGTCGACGACCTCGCCCGCTTCGCGCAGGCGGTGGTGCGCGGCGAACTGGTGGCCTCACCGTGGCTCGACGAGATGCTCGAGTGGCGATTCCGCACGCTCGACCCCGAACGGCACTCGCCGGGCTACCTCGGCTACGGGTTCGGTGTGGAGGCCCGCGACCTCCACGGGTTGCTGTTCCGCGGTCATCGCGGCCACTGGGGTGCATGGATGCACGTGCATCCCGAGTCGGGGGTCACGGTGACCGGCACGTTCAACCAGGCGAACCGCCCGCCGCACGCCATCGTGCGCGACGCCGTCGGCGCCCTGGTGTCGCGAGGTGTCGTGGGTGGTGGCGCATGAGCGCCGCCGATCGCCGTGACCGTGTCGAGCGAGGGCTGGTGGCCGCGCTGCAGATCGCAGGTCGTCCGGTCGAGCGCCACACGATGGTCGACCGCATGCAGCGCTACGGCGTGCCCGGCGTGAGCCTCGCCGTGGTCGACGACGGGGAGATCAGTTGGGCGGCCGGCTACGGCGTCACCACGCCGGGCGGCCCGGCGGTGCACGCCACGACGCTGTTCCAGGCGGCGAGCATCAGCAAGGCGGTCGCGGCGATTGCGGTCCTGTCGCTGGTGGAGCACGGCACGCTCGACCTCGACACGGATGTGAACACCTGGCTGCGCCGCTGGCGCCTGCCCGAGAGCCCGCACACTGCCGACCGGCCGGTGACCCTGCGACACCTGCTCAGTCACACGGCAGGCACCACCGTGCCAGGGTTCCCCGGCTATCCGGTGGGTGCTCCGGTTCCGTCGGTGCCGGAACTGCTCTCGGGTGCCTCGCCCAGCAACACGCCGGCCGTCGAGTCGTTCGCGGCTCCCGGCACGGTGGTGCAGTACTCGGGTGGTGGCAGCACCGTCGTGCAACTGCTGCTCGAGGACGTCACCGGGCGCGACTTCCCCACGCTGCTGCACGACCTGGTGCTGCACCCGTTCGGAATGGTCGACAGTGCCTACGAGCAGCCGTTGTCGACCGCGCGCGCCGCGCGTGCGGCCCGAGCGCACGACGCATTGGGCAACCCCGTGCCGGGCGGGTTCCACGTCTATCCCGAGCTGCAGGCGGCCGGGCTGTGGACCACTGCGGTCGACCTTGCCCGGTGGGTCATCGGCGTGCAGCGCATCCTCGGCGGGCAGCACGGCGGCCCGATCTCGCCGTCGACGGCGCAGCAGATGGTGGTGCCGGTGGGCGACTCGCCGTTCGGCCTCGGGCCCGAGCTCGGCGGGGCGGGTGCGCAGCGGCGCTTCGGGCACAGCGGTGGCAACGAAGGGTTCCGCAGCCAGGTCGACGGGCTCCTCGAAGTGCCCGTGGGTGCCGCGATGCTCACCAACGCAGACGCCGGCACCACGCTGTGCGCGGAGATCCGACGTGCCGTCGCGAACGAGTACGGGTGGGGCGACCTCGGTCCCGATCCGATCGCCGTGGTCGACGTGCCCGACGACGTGCTGCGCTCGTACGCAGGGCGCTACCGCGGGCCGTTCGACCGCCCGATGAAGTTGGAGTTCGCCGACGGTGAACTGTTCAGCCCGGCGCCGTACGGCCGCCGGCGGATGCTGCCGCTCGCGCCCACCACGTTCCTCGACGAGGAGACCGGCGCGACACTGGAAGTGGTGCTCGACCAGGGGCGTGTGCAACGCGTCGCGGTGCTGGTCGATGGCAACGAGTTGATGTCGTTCGAGCCCGTGGAGGCACAGGGATGAGCACGTTCGTCGATCAGGCGTGGGACACCGCGCTGCCGGTGCTGCAGGAGTACATCGCCATCCCGGCACGCTCGCCGATGTTCGATCCGGAGTGGGAGACGACCGGTCATCTCCGTCGAGCGGCAGTGCTGCTGCGAGACTGGGCTGCCGCACAGGTGATCCCGGGGATGACCGTCGAGCTGGTGGAGGTACCGGGGCTCACGCCGGTGTTGCTCGTGGAGATCCCTGCCACCGATGCCGCGCTGGCCGACCACACGGTGCTGCTCTACGGCCACCTCGACAAGCAGCCGGAGATGGAGCCGTGGGCGCCTGGGCTCGGCCCCTGGCTGCCGGTGCTCGACGGTGACCGCCTGTACGGCCGCGGTGGCGCCGACGACGGGTACTCGGTGTTCGCCGCGCTCATCGGCATCGCTGCCGTGCACGAGCAGGGCGGCCGCCACGGCCGACTCGTCGTGCTCATCGAAGCCAGCGAGGAGAGCTCGTCGGTGCACCTCGCCGATCACCTCGAACGGTTGCTGCCGCGCATCGGCGCTGCCGACCTGGTGATCACCCTCGACTCGTTCTGCGAGAGCTACGACCGGCTGTGGACCACCACCTCCACGCGTGGCGTGTGCGGCGGTGTGCTCGACATCGAGGTGTGCGCCGACGACCCGCACAGCGGTCGCGCGAGTGGTGTGCTGCCGTCGTCGTTCCGCATCCTGCGCCTGCTGCTCGATCGCATCGAGGACTCGGCCACCGGTCGGCTGTTGCTGCGGTCGGCCAATGTCGACATCCCCGAGCACCGCATCCACGAGGCCGGCATCGCCGCCGCAGCGTTCCCTGCACTGTCGTCGTCGTTCCGACCTGTGGCGGGGGTGCAGCCGATGGGCACCGATGCCCACGCCGAACTGCTCAACGAGACGTGGCGGCCGGCGCTCGAGGTGATCGGCGTCGATGGCCTGCCGCCGGTGGCCGATGCGGGCAACGTGTTCCGGTCGCGCATGTCGGTGAAGCTCTCGTTGCGGCTGCCGCCCACCGCCGACACGTGGGCAGTGGGGGAGGAGCTGCGATCGGT
>Ga0172374_1002378_pt1 | contig 11988 bp, 15 predicted proteins | sample LakKiv3m_FD_114536 | JGI IMG/M metagenome (GOLD analysis project Ga0172374, IMG submission 114536) | Freshwater microbial communities from Kabuno Bay, South-Kivu, Congo - kab_092012_10.3m | ecosystem: Environmental > Aquatic > Freshwater > Lake | place: Democratic Republic of the Congo... | reverse complement strand
AACTGCGGAAACTTCTTCATAAACCACGTAATCTCTCCATCTTCCTCAAAGAGTCCCTTGAATCCTTGAGCCTTCTTCCAGCTATTGAGTGTGTAGAAAAGTGAGATGGGGACAGAAAGACCCCAGCGAATATCCTTGCCTTGGGTAGAGGCAAAATCGTTCTTACGGGTCTTCATCATTTCTTTGTTTTGATTCACTATCCCCCTACAGTGGTCCATATTCGTTCCAATGTGGGGAGTGTCGCAGCAGAATGGGGAGTCTTTAAGGCGGTCAAAGGTCTTACCGCAGTTATTACAATAAAGCGTCTTATCTTTGAGCCAGGTATTGATAACGGCTCGGTAGGCATCTTCTCGGTTCTTCGTCTTAATGAGCATAGGCTAGTTACCTTGCTAGAGTGAGTGGGGGAGAGCGTGATGCCCTCCCCCGACTCGGTATTACCTACAGGTGGGCAACTCCATAGAACCCAGCATTGTAATGCTGGTTCTGTAGGGTCGCTTCACAAACAACTTCACCCTTCGTCGAATCACCCGTCTTCGCGAGTTCACGCGTAAACGGCTTACGAAGATAGGCAATCTTGAACATATCTTCGTTGATCCCAACGAGGTCATGGTTCGTGTCGGTCCCAGAGATCGACACATACCGATGAGCAAACAGCTTCACGTTCGAAGCCGCATCTGCCTGGTATACGTCAATCGCGTTAATCAGACGCTTATCGGAAGCATCGACATTCTTCGTCGATCCAGCCGTAAAGCCGCTGATCTTGCGCTTCATGTACATATCTCCATAAACAGCCGTAACCTCGGTAGAGGTGTTATCCCAGACGAGCTGGAAGTAGCTGTTAAGGATTGCTTCGGTTAGGGATACGCCCGACTGCGAAGTAACCAAGGACAGAGAGTTCTTGATACCGCGCATACGCCGACCAGCCGAACCCGTACCGCACGCAATAGACGCTCTCATGAGCGCATATTCCATGTCGTTCTTAACTTCCGCTAGTGCCTTCGTTCCTTCGTAGGCATAACGGTCATTGAACGCCGCCGTGTTAACCGCACGTTCCGTGTCCGTGACGTTGAACGCTTCACGGAAAATCTGCGTGTAGTTGCAAAGACGGGTAGGGTCAGTCGTATCGGAATAAGACGCATCAACACCTTCAACGAAGTAGTTGTCTTTGACGGCCCCTAGGGTGTCAATCAACCATTCGTGACGGATGCTAGACGCGCTGGACGTTCCGAGTCCACTAACAAGCTGAGTATTCTTTGGTGAAATGTTAGTTAGGACACTCAGTAAATCCTCTCTAATTGCTTTGTCATCATACGTAAAGGCTTCACCAGCCATGGTATTACTCCTTAATTGCTCCTGTTGCTTTAAAGATATTTCTCATAACAGCAGCAGCGTCTTCCTTGGAGCCTGTAGCACGAACTCGGTCCATGAGTTTACGGTTCGGGTTCTCAACACCAGCCTTACGTCCACCACCCTCAACAAACGTTTGAGCCTGTGCCTTACGAAGCTGGCTTTTCATGCTCTGCATTTGTTTAGCCGTAGTGGGGGCTTTTTGAAGCTGCATATCAGCGAAGGCTAGCTTTGCCGCGTAGTAGTCTCCACCAGCTACTTGAAACTCTGGCATCGACATATACCGACTGAAAGCCTGGGTCATTGGATTGGTATGATTCCATCCAATGAAATTGCCCATCTGGTCTTTAATCGCAAGTTGAGGGAACTCACTCATCACGCGGTTGTAAGACTGCTGACGGACAATGGCTTCTTGCTGAGCCTTTTGATTCGCTGAGAACTTAGCTTCAAGCTCCTGGGCGAGTTCGGCCTTTAGAATTCTGGCCTTTTCTTGCTCAACCCAAGGGCGATGCTGGGGATTTTCTTCCCCGTATTTCTCTAGATCCGCAATCGTGTACTGCGGGTTTTGCTGTTGCTGTGTTAGCTTGGCAACCTCTTCCGCAATCTTCGTTGGAAGGTTCGCTTGCGATTCTTCAAACTTCCGTTTATGTTCAAGCGCAACATTCTTCCAAGGAACCCCACGCTCGTCGTAAAGATCGGCGTTAATCTGAGGAACTTGCGTCTCAGAGGCGGTAACAGTAGTCTCCTGACTCTGTTCTTGAGATTGCTCGTTTGATTCCTGAGCCGCCGTTTGCTCGGTTGCGGTGGACTCCGCAGTTTGGTTGTTCACGGCTTGATTCTCGGTGGGCGGTACCGAGTTAACGCCCGTCTGTGACTCAATGGTCATAGTTACCTTCATGGCGATCTAACCCTCACGCCGCTGGGAAAGGGGGATGATTCCCCCAAAGCTATGACTATCGGCCTAACTCGGCTCTTAAACTTTTAGAAGGAGTTAAGTGTCTTACATCTGTGACACTTTATTTCTAATCCTTTGTGTGTATGGTTATTAGACAGTTTGAATAACAACCACTTACACTTTCGACATTCCACTCGCAGAGGATACGGGCTTGTGGAAACTGAAATTTTTTGTTGAATAGGTTTTTGCAAGACCAGCTACTTTCGCTCTCTTAGGGAGAATTTCCGTTGCACCTTTAGTTACGTCACTTACCCCACGAAGGAGCATGGAGGACTTCTGAATTACTCGGTTATATTCGCGTTGTTCACGGCCTTGTAGATTGCCCTGAATGATGTCCATAACATCAGGAGTGGGGTTAGATGACTGGATAGCTTCTGCGAGAGAACCAAGCATGGTAGCCTTGTTCATCGTTGTAGCAACAATAGCCTCTACATCGTTATCATCCACTCCGCTTTTACGGACTTTTGAATAAACGTTAGCTGCTAGAAGCCTCAAGTCATCTATCCCAGCCATTTAGCAACCCTTTTTCTTACAACCTTTTTTGCAGCCTTTTTTAGCCATGGTAAGCAGTTTCTCCTTTTTCCTTGTCTTCTAATTCTGTTATACCCTCATCGTCAAAGTCTTTTTTGATTGATTCCTTGGGGTTACGGAATTTTGACAGTTCTTCTTGGGCGATTTTAATGTCGTGTTCGTAGTTGGGTTTCATATCAAGAATAGCTTGAGTGGCGAGTTTAGCCACTTGCATCTGCTTGAATTGCGGAGAGGTTGCATCCATTTGCGCCCACGCCATATCTAGTGAGTCGGCATTACGCTTGTGGTCTTCGCAGATTTCATTCCAGGCGGGTGATTCAAGGAACTCAACAGCCCTCTGAAACTTGGCAATACGGTATATCAGATTGCCTTCGTAGTCCTGCGGTTCGGAGCTATTTACTTGCGGAATTGGCTTTCGTATGAGCTTTTTCTTTGGCCTTGGCATTAAGGGCTACCTCCATTAGTTCCTGCTGTTTTTCAATCATCCGACCTTGGATGTCGGGTCTGATACCCACTTGGGTAAGAACTTGGGCTTGCTCACCCTCAGCTAAGTCCTCGAACTTGGTCGATAGGGACTCGATGAGAGTTTTCTGTGAGGGTGGTTGGGGCTGGGGATTGTAATAGGATTCTGCGTTCTCAATGTCGAGTGTTTGATAGAAGAGGCGGTATGAATTGGCAAGTTGCTGAGGACCAACGATGCCCATTTGGATGGCTACGGGATTAGTTGCCCCCATCATAACCGTCTGCGCCTTCTGTAATTTAACCTGGGGATTCGTATTCTGGTCGTTCCCACGAACAACGAGTCGGTATTTGCCCTGAATTTCCTCACGGGACATCTTGATCTTCTCCCATTGGTTCTGGAAGAACTCGAACTCGTATTCATCAGGCCCATACTGACACCAGTCCGACCACATCATCTCAAATAGTTCGGAGAAAGCCTCAGTATGCAGACTGGCATCAAGGGAGAACACCATCTGCTGAGACTGCTGTTGCAGGGAGACTTCTCCGAAGGTTCTCGGTTCGCGTCGATTGATCTGAGATTGAAGAGTGAAGTCGATTTGACCAATCAACTCTTCTGTGCGACCCAAAAGGATTTGTTCTTCGCGTTCATAGGACATCTCAACGGATGGATTGTTGTTGTTGAGAATGTCGATAGTGTTGCGAAGGTCGTTCATTCCGTGGACAGGTATTCCCTGGTTGGGGATAAACTGGACGAGATTGGGGTTCACCATACCAGCACGATAGACGAACATCGGAGTATTCCGAATCGTCTGCTGGTCGAGTTTCTGCATGTGCTGGATGTCAATTTCCTTTACGATGTCTTCAAGGAGTTCAACCACGCCCCTATGGGCATACCAGCGATTGTCGGTCAATTCGTAGTAGAGTTTGACGAAGGGCCATTTTCCGTGTTCATTGGGGAGTGAAATCTTGCGTAGGACTTTCTTAAACTCAGGGGCTACGGTGAACACGCACTTCTCAGGTTCACCATCGCCATTCAAGTCATACCACTCATACCACTCAATGAGCTTCACGTAGTTGGATGAGTTATTCAGACGCTCTATTCCTTCCCGGGCGGCCTTAGTCGTATCAGAGAGCTTTTTAAGGTCAACGTCTTTAAAGGATTCAATTTCCTCAATCGCCTTTAAGTCCCAGCCCTTGCCAAGGGCGTTCTGCTTAATCTCATGGAGCGGTTTAAGCATCGCATGACCGCAGTATTCGAGTTTCTGAACATCAAACCCACCGTCCGTAGGGGCATAGAAGTCCTCGGGTGAGATTATCTCGATGTCTGGAGCGTCATATATTACGTCCTTTAGCTTAATCGCTATCGAGTCTTCACCCGAGAGAGCTTCTTTAACCGCAGAGCGTAACTCCGCGTCATTATCTTCTCGAACTCGGTCCGACATATCGGCTTCGAGAACTTGGGAAAGCATCTGGACCAACTGATCTTCGGATTTATCAGGATCGAAAAATTGTAGTGCTTCTTCTGAGGTAATGTCTGAAAGGGAGAAGGTTTCTAAGCGAGTCGTAGTTTCCACTCGGTAGTAGGGCTTTATGATGTAGAAACCTTTTTCGAGTTCCTGGTCGATGGCGATAACCGACTTCGGCTTAATCTTAGCCACGTTCATAAGTAAGTGGTCCATTAGTTTCTCGATTTTCTGGGCCACTTGGAGATTACCGGCAGGGGAGGGAACTGCCTGAACGATGGGGCGAATACCGAATACAATATTAACGATAGCCGATTTCAGCTTACGAATCTTAGTTTCGGCAGTAGGCATCCGAATGTTGGCACACCCAACAAAGGGGAATGTCTTGGCCTTCTTAATCCTCATACGAAGACGATGGAACTTGTCTTGGTTAGCTGACCAAGTAGCTGTGTTCCCTATTACTTCTTGGAGTTTCTTATCGATATGAGCGTAGATGGATTCGTTGGTAGGCTTTTGGATGTCAGATTTTTTCACAAATTGTGTCTCCTACTCATATAGTAGGTTAGAAGTCAAGCTAAATTTTAGTAACCGTAATTGTTATCTAAATTTGGAACTTCTTCTTTGAAGGAGTTGTCGGTATTTATGAAGACAGGTTGGATAATTTGTTCTGCATACGCCATGGCATCTATAAGATCGTCATGCCGCATTCCGAGGGATGGAGTAAGTTCTACAAGTTCGTTGTAGGCTTCGTTGTGGGATTCTCCTATGTAATACTTGCCTTGTTCAAATAGAGGTTGCAAAGATGCGATAATTCTTGCACCTTTTCCCTTTTTAGACTGTCCAGATACTGTAATAAACGTGTTCTTGAGTTCGACGAAAGGAGGGTAGAGCTTTCTATCATTTGCTTTGTTAATAAACGACCTGAATACTTCGGATTCAGTTCCGGATGCAGGAATACCAAGGGCAGTAATTGAGCCTCTATTTGACATCCACATATTGAGCACCGCATCTATAAACTCTCCTTGTGGGGAGTGGGTTCTGATGTAACTTACGAGATACCTATTCATTTGTTGGTCGATTCCGACAAGTGCTGCAACCTTGTAGTCGGCCTTGTCTTCTTCGGAATACGCAGGGTCAACCGCGATAACGCAGGAGAGTTGTTGGGGGAGTTCCTTCCAGCGTCTAATGGAGTCAGGACGAATGGAAGATGCTTCATTCGATCTCGGGTCATTCATGTATTCCGATGCAAATGCCCAGGAGCCAATCTCCTTCTTCCTCTGTTGCAACTTGTGGTGGTGCCATAGAGAGGGCCATAGTTCGTGACCGGCAGCTTCAACCCCGTCTTTATAGGCTCTGTAGATGCGTTTAACCCAGCCATTATCTGAATCAAGGATTTGTTTAAGCACAGCCAAAGGAGAGAGAATAGAGCCAATGTAAAGTAGCTGGCCCTGGGGGGTCAGGGCTGGCATGGCGGCTCTCATAATCCAGTCATGTATCTTTCTTCTCTGCTCCTCTGACTGCACAGTTTCATCGGTTTCCAAATCGTCAAGTATGATGCACTCAGGACGGAATCCACGTATCTGGCCTTCTGAACCACGCGCCCTAAAGTTCACCCCGCTTTTAAGAACGGAGTGAGTTTCAGACCACTTGTCGGTAATCATGTCACCGAATATTTCTTTAAGTGCCTGGTTCGATTCAAATTCGCGTTTAATCTTTCGGAGCATTTCCTTCGCTAGAGTCTCTGAGGCCGAGATGATGACTACCTCATGGCAAGGCGCATAGACTCCAATCCAGATCGGGTAGATAATCGAGCAAAGGAACGATTTGGCGAAACCGCGAGGAGCCGCGATGACAAGCCGTTTGTGTTTGGGGAGAAGTTTGTAAATCTCGGAATGGAACTCAGGAATTTCAGATGTGAGTAGGTGAGGAAGAAACATCTTGGCAAATAGCTCGATGTCTTCCATACAAGCCATAATGAGTTGGTCTTTAACTTGCTGTTTATCGTTCGAGGATTGACTCTGCGTCATAAAATGCTCGGGAGGCTTTCACTAGGTCTTTCGAGGTGTGCTTGGTTGATAGGAACACTAGGAAGTTCATTCCTATGTGAACCCCGTGTTTTCGGAGTGCTAGAACGAGTTGACGCTTCTTGATTACAAGTTCTTCTTTTTGGAGATTTAGTCCTTCAAGGATTACTTTTAAAAACGAACCTACTCCGATGAGTTTGATGCGGTTACTTTTAGAATTTACCAAGTTCCTAAAAGTGTTGGCCTTGTGGTCGAGTTCGGTAAGTGTATTCCTGGTTACGCGTTTTAAAACCTCATAACCCGCCGTTACGGAAATAGGGTTTCCAGAAAAAGTGCCACCCATAAAAACCCCGTCTTTAACGATGTCCATAACACCAGCTCGACCAGCCACGATTCCAATGGGGAATCCACCACCGCACAGTTTTCCGTATGTCGAGATGTCGGGCTTCACCATGCAGAATCTATGCCCAAGACGTATTCCGGTAATCACCTCATCGAATCCAAGAAGTGTTCCGTAGTCTTCCGTGTGTTTACGAATGTCGGAGTATTGGTAGTAATCAATCGAGGGGCATGAACCCTGATGTAGTTCACAGAATACCATCGCTACATCGGACAAGTTCATCCAAGGTTCGTAAATGACCACCTCTGTATTAACCACGCCTTTGGGGTAGTCAAGCCATAATGTCAAGTCACTCGACCCATGCCAGGAGCCTTTAAGAATGGCGATCTTGTGTCGGCCTGTAACAGCCCTCGCAATCCTCATGGCCCTCATGTTGGCCTCTGTGCCGGTGTTGCAGAAGACCATCCGTTCGTGGCCTGTAAGAGCAGAGAAGAGATACCCAAACTTCTGTGCCGCAAAGTTAGGGTGGGCGTAATGAGTCCCGTTCTTCATGGCCTGTTCCACGGCCTTCCGGACAAATCGAGGGGAGTGTCCGAATAGATGAACCCCTCCGCCCATAGCGAAGTCGATGCACTTCTTTCCGTTAAGCCAGATATATTGGCCTTGTGCCTTTGTAACGAATGAATCTCTATCGTAGTCAGCGTTTAGGATTTGCATACTTTCCAAAGTCCCATGTGTTCTTTTCCATGCACACACCCATTCACATCACATCGCTTGCAAGGCTGTAGGTTATTCCTCGTTTCAAAGAGTTGCATCCTGTAGGAGTTCATGTAGTCCGAATCCCAAATCGTCTCTATGGGACTCGTCATAATGTTCCCGAATCTAACCTTCCTATTGAAATCCTGGGGACACAACATCACATCACCATTCCAGTCGAGCATTAAGTTGTAGGCGAGGTAATAGCAGGGGGAGCCATATCCTCGCCCACCAAGGCAACCGCCGCGATTGGTTGTCTTGAAATCTTGGTATCTGGGCCTAATCTCATATCTGTCGTAGGGAAGCTCCGCGAAAATCCTCTCAAGACGCTGATGCATTTGCTCTGAATAAGCCGAGGCGAGGATTTTATTGACACCGCAGAGGATTAACTTACTTAGGATTCGTTCTGTTAGGAGAGTTCCGTTGGTAACTACGTCCACCAGCGCAACTTTCGAGAGCTTCTCTACGATTTTGTGGATAGTGGGGTGAATTAGAGGCTCCCCATAACCCGAAAGGACAACTAACCCTGTGAAATTGATGCGTTTGAGTTCAGAAGAAAGGCGTTCCACCACTTTATCGTCGATAAGGAGTGGATTATTCGGGTAATCTGCATGTGACTTCGGGCAAAAGGCGCATCTAAGGTTACAAGTGTCACTTACAGATACTTCCACGATAGAGGGGATTGGGGATTTAGAGTAGAACTCAATCCCTTTCTTGATAATCCCATCCAGTCGCTCGGAGTTAATCATACCTTTCGTCCAACCGTGATTAGGAATCCCGTATTCTCATCTCCTAGCACATTGAAAGTGTTTATGTCCTGATGGAAGAAGAACAACTTCATCTTGCGGAAGGTGAAATTGATGAGTCTCAGGAATTCCTCCCTCGGCATCTCGTTCACATGATAGGGATTCGTAACGTATGGCTTCCCATCTTTGTATCTAAGCATGGGGGTGGAAAACACCAACTGGCCTTTAGGTGTAAGCCATTCTTCAAAATCAAGCAGTAGGTCGAAACCGTGGATGGAATCTAGGTGTTCAAAGGTTTCTAGGCAGACAATCGAATCAAACCGCTTGGTAGGGACAAATTCTTCCGCACAGGAATGTATATATTCAATCTTGGGATTAGCGTTATGAGTCCTTGCGTAGTAGATCGCTTCACCAGAGGCATCTACCCCTGTAACTCTGCCTTTAGTGGAAAGCACCATGGATCCGTAACCTGACCCGCAAGCCAGATCAAGGATGTCTCCCTTGGCAAACATTGAGGCGAAGATATATCGCGCAATATGCTTCTCCTCATTCTCATTCCTAGGGCCTTCCTCCAGCGTGATAAAAAGCCGTTCAGGACTGGACATGTTTCTTTTCAGCCTCTAAAAAGCAACTCATGCAAAGAATAATAAACTTCTTCTTGTGCTTCTTGCACTCACTCCACTTGATCTGGAGATTCCTTATCTTTTTCTTGCAGTCCTCAATTCCCATTTGTCCTTAACCACCAAATCCCCCTGTGTTCGTAAATCGTAAACTTGCGGCATTTAAAGATAATCTTCATTTCGAAGCCACTACGACTTCTCCGTGTTTGGTAAAGCAAAATCCGTGGTTACGAAGGGCCGAGTAGATGAGTTCGGGGTCTCCTAAGTCCTCATGGATTTCAATGCCTAAAGTCCTAACGCGATCAAGGAATGAAGTATCTTTAAATACCTCAAACTCAGCCCCTTCAATATCCATCTTTAAGATGTCAATTTCTTCCCCACAAATCAGTTCATCCATGATGAACCCTTGAATGTCCCCATCACCCTCAACCGTCCTTATGGCCCATTCTTTTTTATCTTTATATGCAGTATCTAAGTCTAGTAGGCCGTTATGGGACCAGGCGGCCCCTAGGAGAAGACTCACGTTAAGCCCCAGAGTGTTTAGAAGGGCAAGATCCATATTGGCCCTAACCGGCTCAACCGCCACAATTCGGGACTCTGGGAAGCGTTTGGCAAAGTAGTAGGACGCATATCCGACATTTGCCCCTAGATCAAGTATGTTCTTAGCGTCCCCAGCTACCTCACAAAGCGGCTTATACTGCTCATGCTTAATCACATCCATCCAACATTGAAGGTCGGAAGATGGAGGAACCCTAGCGATTAATTGCATACGTGTGCGTCTACCTTATCTTCCATCTTGTCGATCTCATTCTCTAACACATCGGGGTCTCCTAAGTCCTCATGCAAAGTAAGGGTGGGAAGGTAGGAAGAGGTAGGAAGACCGTTTTCCCTCTATGGGCGCTACCTTCCTACCCGTCCTACCTAATTCATGAAAATACTTAGAACACATACAGCATGGATTTCATTGGGTTGATACAATCATTCCTTTTCGACATACCCGATACTTGAAATATTGGTTGGTAAAACTCGGTGTCCTAGAATTTCCTCCCGACTCCTTACCCAGTCCCCGGTAATGTGCGGTCTACGTTTATAAGCCCCCAGTTGCATTATTTGGGGCAAAAGGGCCTTATTTGCCCTAAACACGTTAAAAGGGTCATCCGACCACCTATCTTCGGTCTTTACCCCAAATTTACGCAACCAGGAGGCAAATTCTCGGCTCCAAACGTATAGTCCCAACTCTTTTTCGCTGTATTCGAATATTTCCGCATATTTAGTCAGCAGGAAAACGTCCATCTCTGTCTTAACATCATCATCCTTCCATAGCATGCAGCGGTATTTTTTATCAATAAGCATTGTTAATCGACCAAAAGTTAGAAAAGTTTATTTTGTGGGGCGTATTGGGGAGGGGATTTGTATATATAAACAGGGTGGGGAGGGGGGTCTCCTTGGTGGGGTAGGCTCCTCGTCTCGAGCCCGGCTGTCTATAGTTTTTCATAGTCTATACCTTCCCATGCTATCCATCGACACTAAACAACTTAACATTTCGTATATTATAGGACATTGGATTCATAAGCTATTATTATCAAAGCATTTAAGGAAGTAGACAGACTTATCATAACTAAGTATCTGCCTTTTCATCGCGTTCTACTAACGTCTCATCCGTCTTAAACTTGGCGCTTAGCAAGGCTCGAGCACGTTCGAGCGTCGAATTTGAGGTGATATTAACTTGTACAGCTACATTATGGGAAGAACCGCCGATAAGTCGTAAAAGCTCTAACGACGTCCTAATAGCCTGATTCTGTGCCGTGGGACAGTCAGCATTTGTCACCAGCTTTTCCAGTTGATTAGATAGAGTATCAACTGTTAATCCCTTAGATGCCATAATGCGTTCAATTTCCGCTACAACGTGGGGACATTGAGTAATAAGCTTATGGGCAACGGTTTTTTGAGCACCTGGGGACACAGTGCCGGGATAGGAACGTCTAACAGCTTCCGTGGCATTTCCTGATGCTTCAACATAAGCCTTTGCGAACCGCTTCTGCTTAAAGGTAAGTTTCTTTCGTGGGTTCTTTGTGGGGACTTTTTGCGCAGGCTCTACTAAATCGGCCTTAAATTCTTCTTTTTTTTCTTGTTGTTGTTCGTCATTCATAATCCGATTTTATCAGCTATTTTGTATATTGTCAAATGCAGTATACCATATATGGTATGGCTACATTTTTGCTATTTCCTAACAAAAAGGTATTGATTTTTGCATTATAAATGATACACTCGTCCCATGAGCACAAGAAACCATGCAATTATGGTAAGAATAAGCGCGGATGAAAAAGACGCGTTAAATTCTCAAAAGAAGCGCGAACACTTTTCCAGTTTGTCTGAATGGATTAGACACGTTTTACTGAGTAGAGCAGAGCAGGGAAAAAAAAATGAATATCAAAAATCCTAATAACCCTTTTTTTGTTCCTAACGTATTACAATCTGCAAGAAGGTCGCAATATAATGAGGAACAAAGCGACCGAGACTTTTATCGTATGGCCTTCGAGCGCGATTGTATCGAGTATTCTTTCGGCAGGATGACTTACGAGCAACTGGAGAGAGCGTTAAACCACTTAAACGAAGAGGAGAAACGATGAAAACACCAGAAGAAAGAGAAAGCGCATTAAAAGAACTATTTGGAAAAAAGATAGTCGGGATCGGATTGATAAATGATGTTCCGGCGGTCAAACTTGATGATGGCACAACTATTT
>Ga0172374_1002376_pt1 | contig 11995 bp, 12 predicted proteins | sample LakKiv3m_FD_114536 | JGI IMG/M metagenome (GOLD analysis project Ga0172374, IMG submission 114536) | Freshwater microbial communities from Kabuno Bay, South-Kivu, Congo - kab_092012_10.3m | ecosystem: Environmental > Aquatic > Freshwater > Lake | place: Democratic Republic of the Congo... | reverse complement strand
ACATAAAATGGATGCAGTCACGAAAATTCTTGGTGTTCGGATCGACAATCTTTCCGCGAGTGAAATAGAAAAAAGAGTTTCGGATATTTTTGGCCTTGCTCCCGATCAGAAATTCATTGCGACGCTCAATCCGGAAATTTTGCTCAAGGCGCATCGGGACGAGGATTACCGAAAAATTCTCAACAGCGCCGATTTGAATATTTGCGACGGATTTGGCATCAAACTGATCAGTTTTTTGAAGGGAAAGAAAATCAAAGCGAGATTCACCGGGGCTGACCTGGTTGATTTTTTGTTGAAATTGGCGGAAAAAAAAGGCCGAAAAACGCTTGTGATTGCGGCAAAAAACAGTTTGAGCGCGCCGGCGGAGATTGAAAAAGCAATCGGAAGAAAATATCCCAATTTATCCGCAAAATCCGAATATTTTGCGCCTGGCCAAGACTTCTTCTCAAATGGTATAATAAAGCAGGCCGAAATTGTCTTCGTGAATTTTGGCGCGTCGGCCCAGGAAAGGTTCATTTTCGAGAACAGGAAGAAATTTCCGAACGCGAAAATTCTCATTGGAGTGGGAGGCGCGTTTGATTTTCTCACCGGCAAAATTTCCCGCGCGCCGCAGACTATGCGGCTGCTTGGCCTTGAGTGGCTTTGGCGACTGGCGCAAGAGCCGAAGAGATTTAGGCGAATATGCAACGCTGTCGTCGTATTCCCGATAAAAGCAATAAAAAATCCTTGACCAGAGCCCGACTCTGGTCAGAAAAAAATAATATGAACAAAAGACTTGCAATTTTCATAGTTTCGATCGTAGTCGCCGTTATCGCGATCTTGATATTCGCGCAAATCAGCTGGAGTCCGGTGTCGGCTTATGTCGCATACGCATTGCTAGCTATTTTTTTTCTTGGCGTGCTTGTCTCCAATCAACAGTACGAAGAAGATGTCTTTTCAAAAATCGAAAGACTGATCAGCGCTTTTTTGTTTTCTTACATCGTATTTTTCCGGTTTCTCTATGCGCCGATTAGTCAATTCTTTTTCGGGACATTGATCACCGAGCAATCATTTTTGGCTGGTCTGCTCTCACTGGTGCTTTTCATCATTTTTTTCTTTCTTTTCGGGACGGTGTTTCTGGTCATCAACACCTATGCCCGCGTCGGTTTTTTGTCCGGTTGGCGTTTTTTCAACAATGAAAAAATGTTTTTTGTCCTGCGGGGGTTGTTTCTTTCCGCCGTCTTGATTTTCGCGTTGTTCTATATTCGCAATTCATTCTTTTCAATCAAGAATTCTTCTTGGATAAACAAAATTTTGCCGCCTTCGACTTGCAATTGGACCTACATCAAATATCCCAATTTTTTGTCCATGGGTCGGACGGTTTCCGGAAGAGATGTCTGCCTGTACAACTATTCCCAAGATAAGTATGATCCGAAAGTTTGCGATTTGATTTCGGATGATCCGGAAACAAAGGATCTTTGCGACAGCTATTTCCTTACTGTTCAGTGATATGACCGAAAAACCCCGGGTGCGGTTCGCGCCCAGTCCAACCGGATATATGCACATCGGCAGCCTGCGTACGGCTCTCTATAATTTTTTGTATGCCAAAAAATATAAAGGCGAATATTTTTTGCGCATCGAAGATACCGATCAAAAAAGGCTGGTGCCGGATGCAATTGCCAAATTGATAGAATCGCTTGAGTGGGCGGGATTAGAGCATAATGAAGGTGTGATGTACGACAAGAGTCGGGCTCTTGTCGAAGAGAAAGGTGAATATGGGCCGTATATTCAGTCAAAAAGGCTTGAAATATACCAAAAATATGCTCATGAGCTGGTGAAGAAGGAAAAGGCCTATTATTGCTTCTGCACGCCGGAACGGCTCGACACGCTGCGCGCCGTGCAGGAAAAAGCCAAGTGTGCCCCCGCATATGACAAGCTTTGTCTCAAAACATACTCGCGCGAAGAAGCGGAAGAAAAAATTAAGCAGGGAGAAAAATATGTGATTCGCTTTGACATACCCGAAACAGGGGAGACAGGCTTTGAAGATGCAGTGCGGGGCAAGATGAATTTTGTGAACAAAAATCTGGATGACTTCGTCTTGCTCAAGTCCGACGGTTATCCGACCTATCACTTGGCGCATGTTGTTGACGATCATCTGATGAAAACCAGTCTTGTTCTTCGCGCGGAAGAATGGCTGCCAAGCACTCCAAAGCACATCCTTCTATTTGAAGCTTTTGGATGGGAGCCGCCGCAGTACGGCCACCTCAGTACAATTTTGAATAAAGATACGAAGAAAAAACTATCCAAGCGTGACGGAGATGTGAGTGTCGATGATTTCAGGAGCAAAGGATATCTTCCGGAAGCGGTTGTGAATTTCATCGCGCTTCTTGGCTGGAATCCGAAAACGGAGCAAGAGATATTTTCTCTCAAAGAACTTGCGGAAGAATTCGACGTGGCGAAACTCAACAAGGCAGGAGCGATCTTCGATCAGGAAAAGCTGGATTGGATGAACGGGATGTATATTCGCGAAAAAGATATCAAAGAATTGGCCGAACTTTGCCGGCCGTATCTTGGAAAATATTCAGAAAACTTGACTGATGATTATTTGGAAAAAATTGTTGCAGTTGAAAGAGAGCGGATGAAAAAACTTTCCGATATCGCCGAGAACACTGAATTTTATTTTGACGCTCCGGAATACGACGCGAAAATATTGAGATGGAAAAATATGAGCGATGAAGATGTGGAAAAGTCGTTGGAAAAATCACTGGATATTTTTTCCGGGATCGACGAAAAAAAATGGGAGCTGGAAAACTTGAAAAACAAGTTGATGGAGGCGGCGGATCCGAGCAGTAGGGGAGAGCTCTTGTGGCCTTTGCGCGTGGCCTTGACTGGAGCTGAAAAGAGTCCATCGCCATGGGAAGTGGCGTGGGTGATAGGGAAAACAGAAAGTATCAAGAGGATAAAAATAGCGTTGGGCGGGTAAATATGTCTTGAATTAAAAATGCAAAAATCAAAATTCAAAATGACAATGAAAAATTTCCGCCAGAGGCGGATCAGCCTTTGGCTGACAAATTTCAAATTTAGACGTCGTTATGCGATATCGGTTTTTTATATCATTTTAATAATAGCGGCCTCATACGTTGTTAGAAATAGGGTTTTTGCCCAAAGTGCCGCTACCAATAGTGCTGCGACTACACCTTCAACCACAAACGCGGCCGACCAGGAGCAGATTCAGGACAAGCAGCAACAGATCCAGGATCTTGAGGCGAAGGCGGAAAGCTACCGTCAGATGATTGAGCTCAACCAAAACAAAGCGCAAACGCTTGGAAATCAAATAAAGCTCATGGAGAGTCAGATTTCATCGTTGGAGAACGATGTCGCTGATATCCAGAAAAAAATTGATGCCACGGTTCAAGATATCGAGTCTCTCTCGACCCAAATTGAAACAAAGCAAAAAGATATCGCGGCGCAAAAACTCGTTTTGGGCCAGTTGCTTCAGGCCTATTATGAAAATGACCAGGACACTTTGACGGAAATGATGCTCAAGAACTCCAGTTTTTCCGAATTCATGAATCAATCGGAATATATTTCTCAGACCGGCGACAAAGTGAACAATGTTCTCGCGACAATCAATGACGCGCAAAATCAACTGGAAAGCGCGAAAAAATCCCTGGAAGCGAAAAATGAACAGCAAAAGGAACAGCGGGGGAACATATCCCAGAAAAAATTGGCGCTTGACGGCGAGCAAGCGACAAAGGAGCAGCTCTTGGTCGACACAAACGGGCAGGAGCAAAAATACCAGCAGTTGCTTGAGCGCGTTGAACAGCAGAAACAAGAGCTTTTGGGAGACATTGATGAGCTGAGCGGTCAAAAAAGTTCAGAACTTGCCGCTGTCGAAGCGACGCTCAAAAAACCGAAATCGGGACTGGCTTCCACGAGCTGGTATTTCAATCAGCGCGATTCAAAATGGGGCAACCAGTCGATCGGTTACTCAAACACTCTGATGAAAAGCTATGGTTGCGCGGTGACGGCCGTCGCGATGGTTTTCAACTATCACGGAGCGGACATCAATCCGGGTACTCTCGCTAAGCAGCCGATTTTTTCGCACGACCTCATTGTTTGGCCAAAATCGTGGAAAGGCGTGGAACTTGTTTCTTCGACCGGGCACGGGAACATTGATTGGGATGTCATTAATGAAGAACTCGGAAACAAAAATCCGGTGATTGTTTTTGTGAAATCGACCAAAAGGGGAGGGGGGCACTATGTCGTGATTCACGACAAAGATAAAGACGGAAACTATGTCGTCCACGATCCATACTGGGGAGCGAATATTTTCTTGAGTTCAACGCGGGCGTACGTCGGCGCACTATACGGAAGCGGAACAACAATCGATCAGATGATCATCTATCATTGATTTATATTTTTTATTTCTCCAGAAGAGGAAAAAAGTTAGGAGTGTTTTGTCTTTAAAATTATCAAAAGGGCGTTCAACTTAGTCAGTGGATGCTCCTGCAGCAACTCATGCTAGGTCGCATAAGCTACATTGTGCGACGTTGTATTTCAAGTCAGACCCCACTTCCCTCCCAAAATATTGGGAAAATATAAAAAATAAAAAATTTTTTTTTCTGACAAAAAGCCCCCGCTCTATCTTGGCGGGGCCCTGTTATATCCAGATGGCGTTTATACAGAAAAAATTATTTTTTCTTTTTTCTTGGCGCGGTCGTTTTTGCGGTCTTCTTCGGTGCCTTACCCTTGGATCCGGCTTTTGACCTATAGTCCTCAATTGCCCGCTTCAGAGCCCCTTCAGCGAGGTTTGAACAGTGCATCTTCAGAGGCGGGAGTCCTTCGAGTTCGTCAGCAACGTCCTGGCGCGTGATTTTGAAGGCCTCGTCCAAACTTTTCCCTTTGGCAATTTCCGTCACCATGGATGATGTCGCGATGGCTGCGGCGCAACCCAGGGTTTCAAATTTAATGTCGGAAATGATGTCTTCTTTTTTGAATTTCTTGACCTTGATATAGACCGTCATGATGTCGCCGCATCTTGGATTTCCGACCGTGCCAAAGCCGTCCGGATTTTGCATCTTTCCTTGATTTTTCGGATTCATGAAACGGTTGAGAACCTTTTTTGAATACTGCATAATTATGAGTCTAAAGCAATTTATTTTTTCTTAGGGCGCTCAAGGCTTTGATTGTGATTCTTTGCTTTCCTTTTTGATATATCTTTTCGGAAACATCCAACGCTTCATCGTACGTCAGCCAGCGAAAATCGTCGAATTCCGTTTCTTCAATTTTGATGTCCGGATGCTCAATTTCAACCGCCAGAAAAAAATAGTTTTTTCCTTTCATTGAAACCGGGTTCCCCGTATCAGTGAAAAGTTCTTTTACGTTCCACTTGTCCTCCGCAAAATGTATTTTGTTTTCATGAATCAAGCTTATCGAAACGATCTCGCAGCTCAGCAAAAAATTTTTCCCAAGCTCCTCACTCATTTCTCGCACAAACGCTTTTTCAATATTTTCACGGTTATCTATCCCGCCTTGAGGCAATTGCCAGAGCTCATGCTCTTTCTTGAAGAAAAAGAGGATTCGATTTTTGTTCAAGAAGCAAGCGACGATTTGGGGTCGCAATCCTTCGACCCTCAAGGAATCAAAATATTGCAGTTCGCTGTTTTCCATCAGACGAGTTTTTTATTTTCCGGCAATTTTTCGGAGTCTTGAAACAACTTCTTTCAGCGTGTCGATAAACAAATCAATTTCTTGCTTGGTTGTGTATTTTCCCAGCGTCACGCGGAGGCTGCCGTGGCTGTCTTCTTCGCTGATTCCGATGGCAAGGAGGACGTGAGACGGTTGCAGATTCCCAGACGAGCAGGCGCTTCCGGTCGAAACGGCGATTCCCTCCATATCAAGCCCCAGAAGCATCCCCTCGCCTTCAACGTCGCGAAAAACAAAGTTGGCGTTGTTGGGAATTCTTTTTATTTTTGACCCATTGAGGCGTGAATTTTTGATCTCCTTCAGCACCCGAGTGATCATATAGTCGCGCAATTTTTCAACGATCTTATAATTTCGCGCGCGTTCCATCTCGGCAATTTCCAAAGCCGCGCCAAATCCGACGATCCCCGGGACGTTCAGCGTTCCCGCTCTCAAACCGAATTCCTGATCGCCGCCATCTTGAACGCGCTTGACAGGGGTATTTTTGCGAATATAGAGCAGTCCCACGCCCTTTGGTCCGTATATCTTGTGGGCTGAGGCCGTCAAGAGGTCGACGCCCAAATTGTCAACGTTGCAATCGATATAGTTCACGGCTTGGACGGCATCGGTGTGAAAAACAATTTTCTGTTCGCGATTCACGTTTTCTTTTTTGATGATATTTCCAATCTCGCGAATGGGTTGAATCGTCCCAATTTCATTGTTGGCATACATAATTGAAACCAGAGCAGTATTCGGTTTGATACTTTTTTTGATTTCATTCAGACTGACGAGTCCGTCTTTTCCGATCGGGAGATAGGTCACTTCGGCCATCCCCTGCTCTTCTAGTTTCTTGCTTGAATTCAAAACGCACGAATGTTCAAATGAGGTTGTGATAATGTGCGGCTTGATTTTCTTTTCGGTGAAATGTGATATGCGGGCAATCATAGCTCCTTTCAGAGCCAGATTGTTGCTCTCGGTCGCGCCGCTTGTAAAAACGATCTCTCCGGCTTCACAGCCAAAAAATTCCGCGGCTTGAGCGCGCGCTTTCTCCACCGCGTCGCTCGCTTCCCTGCCGAACGAATGCAGTGATGCCGGATTGCCGTATTTTTGGGAAAAATAGGGCTTCATCGCACCAAAAACCCGCGGGTCGACGGGTGTGGTGGAAGCATAATCAAGATATATTTTTCGTTTCGCCATATGATATTATACTATCGCGAGAAGGAGTTTCTTGCAAGAAAAATTCTTTGATCAAAATGGAACTTCAGCATCGCGTCCATTGCCGCAGCCGCAGCATTCTTCGCCATCTTCACGAAATTTATCATCGAAATTGAAATCAAAATGTTCAAGATGGCGAGCGGGCATATTTTTGTATCTGGGAGTGGCAATCATTTTTTTGGCTTCCGCGATCCATGCCTCCGTATATTCCAGTTCGTCCTTGATTTCTTGCGGTTTATTCTTTTCTGCAAAATCAAAATCTTCCATCCAGTTGTATTTCCAGTCTTCCTGCTTGTTTTTGTGCGCCGCCATAACTTTCTTGTGCACTTTCCCTTCCAGCTCGGATTTTTCCAAGTCCAGCTCAATTCCCTCGATTTTCATCATCAAATCAGCAATGCGTCTTTCTCGTTCTCTGATCAGCTCGCACAGCAGAAATTCTTGCTCTTCTTTTTCATTGGTCGGTTCATAATAAAACATCTCGCATTCTTCCAGCGCCATTTCGGCATAGGCCTTTTTCTTGGGATCTTTTTCCGCCTTGATGATTTTTTCAAGCTTCCCAATCGCCTCTTTCGTGCCGGCATGCGCCAGTTTTTGCAAATCATTGAACTCAATTTCCGCTGCCGGCACCGCGCTTTTGCTTGATTTCTTTGGCATTGTTTTGAATTTATTTGTTAGATTTTTTTTAATCACTTTTATCCCATTCTTTCCACATTTTCGCAAGCCATTCAAAGTCTTCCGGAAATTTTTTGGAATTTTCTTCAAACCATTCGCTCACTTTATAAGCGTCGAGCCCGACAACTTTCCCTTTATGCTTCGCCTCGAACGGTTTTTGCCATTCTTCAACGCCCAGGCCGAGTCTTATAGCCAAAATATTGTGCCGCGCGCCTTGATTGTCTCCCGGATTCATTCGCAGAAGCCGGCGGAAAATATCCAGCGCTTCTTCGGTTTTTTTGGTTTCCCAGCGCAAAACTCCAAACCGCTCAAGCGTTCGCATCAAATGCCGGTTTTCCAAAAATCCCCATTCCATGGCCTTGGGCCAATTTCCTTTTGCATCGGCGATTCGCATCGTTGCGCGTTCGTAGGCTTTTTTCAATAATTTGTCGCCCTCTTCGTTCCAGCCGTTGTGATAATAAAGATCGGCTAGCGCAATATACGAGTCATAAAAATCCGGATCTTCTTCGATCATCTCTTTCAACTCTTTTACCATTTTCTTCGCTGAAATATTGCTTTCCATCAAATCATAAAAATCATTCATTATACGATGATCTTTGTCAATGAATTCCTCAATTTGCTTTTTGCGTCTGGGGTTTGAGATTGGCATAATTGTAAAGCTAATGATAATTTCCATTTCCTGACATCGAATTTTGGGGAACAGTTACGTAAACATTTCATTAAACCGTCTTTGCCATTCATCGCCAAAAACAACCTTATAATCAATTTCCTTGTCTTTGAATTTCAGTCCAAACTCATTCCAATCCATCTCTTTCGCTTTTTCGTTGCATAAATCCAAAACAGATTGCTTGTATTCCGTGTCCTCATTTTTCAAAAATATCCCCTTTGTTTCAACGACAAAAACTTTTTCAAAATCCTTTCCCATTCGATCCTTTGTTGAAAATATAAAATCCGGATAAATTTTTTGCTTTCGCCAGCCTTGGATGGCATAATCTTGTTTTGCGCGATTGCGATGCCAAAAAAACAATTTGCTTTGATCTTCAAGATACCAAGCGACTTTTTTTTCTTCCTCATTGAAATCTTCGCTCGGCACAAAATCAAACAAATTCAATTGCAGGGGTTGATAGTCGTTTCGCAATAGCGGCTTGGAATTTGATTTCGCTTTTATCTTTTTTGGAAAACTGTATCCAACATCCTTGCCGATGATCAAATATCTCATTTTTTTCTCCTTTAGTATTTTCACGAAAACTTTTTTCGAAAGCCTGTCTTTTTCTTTCTGGAGATGTTTGCGAAGTTCTTCGATGATAAAAACAAAATTATTGAGAATCAGGTCCTCATCATACTTTTTCAGAAGCATGTTGATAGTGTTTGCGCCAAATTCAAACGCGATCCATGGATTGGGAACAATATCGATCAAATGTTTTGAAAGAAAAGTATAATCCAAATCCAAACCATTTTCCCGAATCTTTTTGATTTCTTTTTGTCTCAAAAAATCATTTCGGTCGTCTGAAATATTCACAATACTTTCCTGATCCAGAGTTTTTTCATGGGACAAAGCCAGTGTGCCCAAAGGCTTCAAATTCACCTCATTCCAATCTATCCGGCTCGCGATATCTGTTTCATAATTCACCTTGTCCCACCCACCCGAATTTTTCGTCACAAACACGGGCAAAATGATATTTTTCACGACTTTTCTGAATTTTTCACGAACTTCATATTCTTTTTCAGTTATCGGGCCGCTTTCCAGTCCTTCATCGCTTGAAATGCAATTTTGAAGATCGCCAATCCCTTCTTTTTCAAATCCCTTTTGAATATCCGCCAGTATATTTGAAGCTCTCTGCTGAAAAGTGAATACATAACTTTCGTCCAGTTCATCGACTTTCGTTTTCCGAGCATACGGCTGGCGAAGAATTCGGCCCACCAATTGTGTCAGGGAATTTTTCGAACTCGGATTAGTGAGAATGGAAAGAACATAGGCGAACGGACAATCCCATCCTTCCTGAAGCGCATATTTCGTGATGATATATCTGATCGGGCAGTCACGGCTCAAAAGATCCATTCCTTCAATTTCTTTGACTTCGGCGGAAACAACAGCGACTTGTTCGGGAGGAATGCCAACAATGTTTGTCAAATGCTCTCGCGCATCTTCAGCATGGATGAATCTTCCGCCACGCTGATCTTTTCCCATTCTTTCTGCTTGGATGATGCAAATCGGGCGAATATAGTTTCCGGTGTTTGCGTCATAGTTTTTGGCTTTCTCTTCAAGAATGTTTCTCTTGTTCACGCTTTCAAGAAGTGTCACCTTCCAGTCGGGGTTGGCCTTGTTGACGACATGGAGATCCAATTTGATCATTTCTTCTCGATTGAGATCCACACCCCGGATATCAACTAAAATATTGCTTTTATCAGGCGGAGTTGCAGATAGCTCAATAATCATTGAAGGATTGAAGCCCCGCAAAGTGTTTTGCGCAATTTCACTATATGCCTTTTGGCCTTCATCAAGAACAATAAGAGGATTTAATATCCGCAATGTATTTCCCAGGGATGATTTCACTTGTCTTCCCCAAAAGCCGTTTTCATTTCCGAAAACATCAAGATTCGAAAATTTCTCAAGCATTTTTTCGTGCTCTTGAACTTTGTCCTCGTCTGGAAAAAATTCCTGAAATCCTCCCGAATCACGAAACATTCGGAGTGTTTCTTTGTTTTGCCGAGCGGCTGCCGGTAGCATGAGTATCAAAACGACAAGATTTTCTCGAATATCGAGCGGCGAAAATTTTTCTGTCCGTTCCAAAATCATTGTCCGCCCGCCACTCGCAATGTCGAGATGCTGGCGGTAGGGATGATTGCGGTCGCGCAAATTTTTGATCGTTTGGGAATATATTTGATTCGTCGGCACAACCCAAAGCACAAGCCCTGTCTTTTTCTTGAGATAAATCGTATTCACAAGGTCAATGGCTTTCACGGCGAGAAGCGTCTTCCCTCCACCCGTCGGAAGCTTCAAACAAAAATTCGGCAAATCTTTTCCAAGACCATTCTGCCGTTCGCTATATTTTCTCCCCAAGCTCAAATTTTCCCACGCATCAAGACTAGCGTGTTTCAAGTTTCCATCTTTTCGCTCTTTCGCCAACGCCTCCAAATATTCCTTCACCTGATCAAGAGCTTTTTGTTGATAATCTTTGAGCTCCATTATTCTTTTAATTTCTCATAAGGTTTGATTTCTTCTTTTATCAATAATCTTGAAATTGTCGCATACCTTTGCAAAGCTAAACTTGGTTTATGCGCAAAACCAATATATTCAACTTCTTTTCCGAGATATTTCACTTTTTGTATGGCAGGAATCAAATCCGTGTCGGAAGAAACCAGTATTGCCGTGTCATAGATATCTTCATATGCGCCAACAAGCAAGTCAACGGCCATTTTCACGTCAACACCTTTTTCGTGATAGATGCCGTCATTTTTCATCAAGTATCCCTGCTTTATTATAAAATTCTGATCTCTCGAAGTAAGATGATTAAACAGCCTAACTTGATTTTTTCTAAGAACTTGTCCTCTTTTGTCTGTTTCTTTAGCGCGAACCACCCCAACATAATATCTTTTGGAGATTATTTTTCTGTCCCTTGCCAGCCATTCGACAAGCCCCTTATAGTCAAAATATGTTATGTTTTCAATTTCCAGATCCCGCAATTTATAGAAAAAATTGCTTCCATCAATATAGACTGCGACACGTTTTTGTTTTTCTTCTTTTTTCATATTTTAGGCACTAAAAAACCCGCCGTGTCCCGAAGGATCAGAGCGGGTGGTTTTAGCTATATAAATACTATCAGCAAAAAAGCCGGTTGTCAAGTACTTAACAGAATGGACATTTTTTGCTTTATTTTTAATACATTTACTAAATTTATTTTCTTTCATTTTCTTTGGCTAAATATAATTGCAAAGATACTAACAATTAGAGCACAAAAGCTGATTCCAATCGCAATCCAGGATCGCAATTCTGCTTTTTTGTCCTGATTTTCCCTTGCCTTTCTGCTGGCAACTAGAGCCTCTGCTGTTTTTACATCTGTATTACCAGCCTCCAGCAATTGTCGCAAAGCTTGAACACCTTCACTTTCTTTTTGCATTTTCATTCCGCTAATTTATAAATTTCAAACGGCAATTGCGCGAAGTTGATTCGAAGTTCGTCGAGTTGATCTTGATCGAGATATTTTGTCGGCGCGAAGACCAAGCGGCGTTTGTTTTTGTGTTTGCCAAGATTTTTTGCGCGATCAAGCGTCAAAGCCGTATTTTTCAGATATTCAATATCGGGCTTGTAGAAAAGATAAACTTCGTATTCTTTTGTCTCGCCGATGAAATTTTTCTTTTCGTCGATTTTTTTCTCGTCGAATTCTTCGCCGGTTGCGGTATAGAAAACATACCTCGCTAGCTCTCTGTATGTCGGCATTCCTTT
>Ga0172374_1002373_pt1 | contig 12001 bp, 12 predicted proteins | sample LakKiv3m_FD_114536 | JGI IMG/M metagenome (GOLD analysis project Ga0172374, IMG submission 114536) | Freshwater microbial communities from Kabuno Bay, South-Kivu, Congo - kab_092012_10.3m | ecosystem: Environmental > Aquatic > Freshwater > Lake | place: Democratic Republic of the Congo... | reverse complement strand
GACCACTTCCACCTGATGCTGCCGAATGAGGGCACATGCCTTTTTCGCATCAAAGCTCTCTTGAATGATAACTTTCTTTCCCAAAGCCAGAAATGATAACAGGACAGCGATCCCGTAGCCATGGTAAATCGGGGTTGCAATATAGGCCGTGCTGTATGTTGGCAGCTGCAATCGGTTCAGTAAAGCCGCAAACGGATTTAAGAAGTTAAACAGGGATGGGCGGTGAACCACTTGTTTGGGCTTTCCAGTCGTACCTCCAGTCAATAGCACAATTTTTCCGCTGCAAGAGGGCGTCAGTTTGTCTTTTCGATGTGGAACCGAAGTTGACAACCTGTTGATGGATTCATGCGTTTCATGATAACTGACGATTTTTGCATTGTGATATGAAGATTTTTCAATCACTTTGCTAAATTCTTCGTCGTAAATCAGGAAGTCGAAACGATGTTCTTGCACGAGTCGGTCGAACTGCCGTTGACTCATCGCACAATTGAGCAAGTAGATATGTGCACCGAGCCGTGACGCAGCAAAGATGCCTTGCACGAATGACGCATGATTTCGGCAGAAGAACGCGACTTTATGGCCTTTACGAATCCCATATCGCTCCGCTAATTGATGAACGAGGTTTTCACAACGTTCCTGGAACTCCTCATAATTGAGTGTTCCCCGATGATCCACCAAAGCAGTATTTTGGCCACCATTCTTTTCCGTCAATGTGAAAAGAAGCATTAGGTTGACACCGTGTCGACGGATTGCCAAGCAGAGGCGTCCCAAGTTTGATAGGGAAAGAAAATTGAGCCGCGACAATATGTTACACAAATTAGACATCGTCCCGGTCACGCTGCTTGTTCTTTACTAACTTAAGAACGATCAACGATAACGGTAATCTGAAAACGACTGAAGCCCATTCACCTAGAATCAGCCACCACGGTTTATATACTTTTCGTTTCATATACAAGGCGTGACCAATCATTTCCGCCACGTGAACCGGTGACATGGCGGGGGAATTCTGATAAACAATCGTCGGTTTGATCATGGGTGTCCTCACGAGCGGCAGGTAAATCGAAGTGGTAGATATATTTTTGACTTTCAATTCCGGCTCCGCCGAGCGCAACCACGTATCAAACGCGGTTTTCGACGCCTGGTAGGCAGCCCAGTAAGGTACAGGGAATAGCAGCGCATTGATCGTGGAGACGTTGATAATCTGTCCATTCTTTTGGGCAAGCATCGGAATGAGCGATAGCAATAACTGGACCGGTGCAAAATAATTAAGTGCCATCGTACGTGTGAAGTCATGGTAGCGATCCAGCGACTGAGCAATTGGACGGTTGATCGAGATGCCGGCATTGCTGACGACAACATCTAATCCGTCTGGCAATTGATGCAGAAATGTCAGCAATTCGATTCGTTCCTCTTCATTTCGCAAATCTACTGGGAATACCGTTACAGTGGCTGAAGCCTTTTCGATCTCGACTTTCACTATGTTCATGTTCGCTTCGGTACGGGCCACTAGAATCAGATGCGCAGTCGTATCCGCTAATAGATAGGCGAAATCTTTGCCAATCCCTGAACTCGCTCCAGTAATCAGGACTGTCTTCCCATCCATTTCTTTTTTCATCTTCTCGAAATTGAAGGAAGGCGATAAAAATAGGACTCTCTCCAATAGAGTGTAGTTATGCATGTCGCCAGCACCTTTTTATAAAATATCGTGATTTGATTAGTAAGCTTCTCACTAATTCATTTCATAAATTTTACCATTTTTATCCGATTCATGAAATAGGTAAGAATATCGTGAATACATTCCACATGAAGGCGTCAATACGGGATTTTAATTTCCACGTTCAAGTGTTGTACGTAATGTTATAAGGAAATCCTCATAATTGTAATCCTAAATTTGTTAAGTTAACATATCGGAAAAGGGGGTAAAAATTTGAATACATTATTGGAAGAAATCAAAGCGTACAAAGAACAATTCAAACAAAAGGCACCAGCCGAAAAGCAACGATTAATGACACAGGCGACGCAAGAATTGAAAGATTCGGGGATGGCGTCCGGTCTAGTAATAGGCGATCAAGCACCGATGTTTGAATTGCCTCATGCGGACGGAACTCAAATCGATTTGAAGGTACTTCTTCAAAAAGGACCTGTTATCGTCACGTTTTATCGCGGTGGATGGTGCCCCTACTGTAACCTCGAACTCCGAGCGTATCAGCGAGAATTGGCACAAATCGAGGAAAAAGGTGCGACACTCGTGGCCATCAGCCCGGAAACGCCAGATTATTCGCTATCGACGAAAGAAAAGAACGAGCTCGACTTTTACGTATTGAGTGACGTGGACAACCAAGTCGCACGACAATTCGATCTCGTCTTTGATATGCCAGATTACTTAATTGAGATTTACGAAGCATCTGGACTTCATGTTGATTCACATAACGGGAATGAGGACTGGCAGCTTCCGAAGCCAGCGACATTCATCATTCAACCAGATGGCACGATTTCATTCAGTGATGTACCCTCTGATTATACGGAACGTGTCGACCCGAAAACAGTCATCGGAAAATTGTAAAAAGTGAGGAGATGACACGTGTCATCTCCTCATCTGTTTTAAAAAAGACCGTAGAGGATTCTACGGTCCCAAAGCTTAGGCTCCCATAATTGAATTATGACGAGTTGTTTTCCAACCATATGCCACTTCACGGAGCAACAATTCGCCGAACTCCCGATCTTTTTGGTCGATGACCTGTCCGTCGCGCCGCTCATAGAACGTGCGGTACGGGTTCAATTCAAGCGCCCAAATAATGAGCCCGTGATTTGACATCGCTTGGACCGCTCGCTCGAGCAGGAGCGAGCCAATCCCGTTACGTTGATGTTCCTCTAAAATGTAAATCGCATAAATTTCATTTCGATGATCCGGATAGTCGCCGGTCCGCTCTTCCCCGTAAAGGACGAACCCGACGATTTCTTCTTCGACCGTGGCCACAAACCCTTCGACTTCGCGTTTGGCGAGGGCGCTGCGGACCTTTTCAGACCACTCGATCGCGTTCGAACCGAGCTTCAAAAGAAAGTCGGCCGGCACAATCCCCCGATAGGTCGTGCGCCACCCGTTCACCCTCACCCGCGCAATCCCGTAAGCGTCTTTTGGCTCGGCTTTCCGTATGAGCATCCGTACCCCCTCCTTCGTGCAAGTTTTACAAGTATTTTACCACAAATCACCCAATCGAAATCACGGTTCTTCCAGATTTGACTGACAATCATTTGACAAAAAACGACCGTAGGATAGCCTACGGTCGTAAAAGTTAAGCGACGTTACGCGTCGTTGTAGCTTGCGTGTCCGTCAATGGTTTTTTCAAGAATGAGAGGAGCAGTGCTCCAATCAAAGCACCGGCGAGAATCGCGAGGGCGTAAAGACCCATGCTCATGGCGACGTTTCCGGCTCCTTCAAGGAGTGGGAAGACGAAGATTCCGCCGTGCGGTGCTGGCAATTGGATAGCGAAGAAGGCTGACAATCCACCAGCAATGGCTGATCCGAGAATCGCTGACGGCAATACCCGAATCGGGTCGGCCGCTGCGAACGGGATGGCCGCTTCCGTGATGAACGAGGCACCCATGATATACGCTGTCTTCCCGGCTTCACGTTCTTGTTTCGAGAACTTTTGACGGGCGAACACAGTCGATGCGAGTGCGACGAGAAGTGGTGGTACCATCCCACCTGCCATGACGGCCGCCATGACTTCTTGGTTACCGGCCGTAAGTGCCGCTGTACCGAAGACGTAGGCTGTTTTGTTGATTGGACCGCCCATATCGACGGCCATCATGCCACCGACGATGACACCGAGCAAGATGGCGTTCGCGCCGCTCATGCCGTTGAGTGTCTCCATCAACCACGACATGAGTGCTGCGATCGGTTCGTTGACGACGAGCAACATAATCATCCCGGTGATGAATGAACCGAGAAGCGGATACAACAGAACCGGCTTGATTCCTTCAAGTGAGGCCGGCAATTTCGCGAGCGCTTTCTTCAAGAAGAGGACGACATAACCGGCAAGGAAACCGGCAATCAAACCACCGAGGAATCCGGCGTTCCCTTGGCTGGCGAGTGCCCCGGCGACCAGACCTGGTGCGAGACCCGGACGGTCGGCGATTGACATCGCGATGAAACCAGCAAGAATCGGAACGAGGAAGCCGAACGCGGCGCCACCGATTGTCATGAGTTGAGCGGCGAATTCGTTGTATGACGGGTCATCCGGGTTAGCCGAGTTGATGCCCCAGAAGAAGCTGAGGGCGATCAAGAGACCACCTGCGACGACGAGAGGCAACATCGCGGATACCCCGCTCATCAAGTGCTTATAGATGCCGGTGCGCTGTTCTTTTTGCTGACCTGACTTGCCAGTCGCTTGATAGACCGGTCCGTCTTGTTTCACAGCTCGGTTGATCAACTCTTCCGGCTTCCGGATGCCTTGGGCAACCGGGACTTCGATGACATGTTTCCCAGCGAACCGGTCCATCTCGACGGCTTTATCGGCCGCGACGATGATGGCAGTCGCTTTCGCGATATCAGCCGCTGTCAATTCGTTTTTGACGCCGGTCGAACCGTTCGTCTCGACTTTGATATCGACGCCCATCGCGTCCGCTTTTTGCTTCAAGCTATCGGCAGCCATATACGTGTGCGCAATCCCTGTCGGACAAGCTGTGACGGCAAGGATGTAAGGCGCGTCCGCTTGCACCGGTTTCGAAGCGACAGGAGCCGCCTCGGCTGCTTCTTTTTCTTCGATAGCGCGGATGACGTCATCTTCTGACGTGGCCGCATAGAGACGTTCTTGGAACGCCGGGTCCATAAGGAAGACCGATAATTTCGAAAGTGTTTCCAAGTGTTCGTTATTGGCGTGTTCTCCGGCGGCGATCATGAAGAACAAGCGGCTGTCTTGACCGTCGAGTGCTTCATAATCGATGCCTTCCGAGCGTCCGAAGGCGATGGCCGGTTGTTTGACGGCTTTCGTCTTCGCGTGCGGGATGGCAATTCCTTCACCGAGTCCGGTCGTGCTTTGTGCTTCACGTGCGAGAATCGCGTCGCGGTAACCGTTACGGTCCGAGAGTTTGCCGGCGCGGTCGAGCACGTCGACGAGTTCTTCGATGACTTCAGCTTTTGAACGGCTGCGGAGATTCAGTTGAATCGTGTCCTTTTTAAGAAGGTCCGTGATGTTCATGTTGTTTCCTCCAATCGAGATAGTGGGGTGACGCTGACTTCGCCGACCAAGCGGTCCACGTCTTCTTTCGTGCACAGCCCGAACGTATAAGCAGACGCGCTGCCGGTCGTGACCGCGTAGCGGAACGCCTCGGTTGCGTCGTGGTCTAGAATGTTGGCGACGAATCCGGCGACGAGTGAGTCGCCTGCGCCGACCGAGTTGACGAGTTTGCCGCTCGGTGTGTTCGCCGTATAGGCGCCTGTTGCATTGACGAGCATGGCTCCGTCACCGGCGAACGAGACGATGACGTTTTGGGCACCGCGTTCGACCAACTGCTCCGCATAAGGGAGCGCCTGCTCGAACGTCTCGATGTCTGTGTCGAACAGTTCACCGAGTTCATGATGGTTCGGTTTGATCATGAGCGGTTTGAGCGCGAGCACTTCGAGCATCGCTTCCTTCGTCGTATCGACGACGAATTCGGCACCGTTCGCCCGGACCGTCTCGGCAAGCGTCCGGTAGAGCGTGTCCGGTAGATTGCCCGGGATACTGCCGGCGAGGACGACGATGTCGCCTGATTGGACATGAGCGAACTGACGCGTCAATCGGTCAAGTTCCGTGTCCGAGATGACCGGTCCGCTCGCGTTCAATTCCGTCTCTTCTTTCGCCCGAATCTTAACGTTGATGCGCGTTTCTCCATCGACTTCGACGAAATCGGTTTGGACGCCTTTGTCTGTCAGTGCCTTCTTGATGAAGTCTCCTGTCGTGCCGCCGACGAATCCGAGGGCGACCGTGTCGACGTCGTATTCACGTAGGACGAACGAGACGTTGATGCCTTTGCCTCCGGCCCGCTGTGTCGTCTCTTGAATCCGATTGACTTCACCGAGGACAACTTCAGGGAGTGTCACGTAATAATCGATTGAGGGGTTCAGGGTTAACGTGTAAATCATTGGGCGTTCACCACCTTTGTGATTGATTGAATCGAACTGACGCTTGACGCGTCGCTCCATGTGACGAGCGTGGCCGCTTCGAGCGGGGCCACTCGGCTGAACGATCGTTTCCCGAATTTTGAATCGTCCGCCAAAATGTATGCCACGCGTGCCAATTCGATTGCTGTTTTTTTGACGAGTGCCTCTTCCGGGTCTGGGGTCGTGTACCCGGCTTCGAGATCGACACCGTTGATGCCGAGGAAGGCGAGGTCGACTCGATAGTTCATCATGCTCTCGCGAGCGTTATAGCCGACGAGTGCCTGTGTCGACCGTTTCAACTCACCACCGATCACGAACGTCTTGATATCGAGGTCGAACAAGTCGTTGGCGATTGGTAAACTGTTCGTCACGACGATCACGTCTTTTCCATCTAAGAAAGGAACCATCGCTTGCGTCGTCGTCCCGGCATCGAGATAGACGGACATCCCGTCCTCGATGAATGTCGCGGCCTTCCGTGCGATCGCGACTTTTTCATCGACGTGTTGATCTCGTTTCTCCTCAAACGTCGGCTCCTCTTCGTAGCGGGCCACGAGCGTTGCGCCGCCGTGTACCCGTTCGAGATAACCTTCAGCTTCGAGGTCGGTCAAATCCCGGCGAATCGTCGACTCCGACGATGCCGTCAACTCGACCAATTCTTTCAGTTTGACAATCTTTTGCTCCGACAGACGTTGCAAAATCAGTTGATGTCGTTGCTTCGTTAACATCATATTCCCTCCGTAGCTCTAATATAAAGCGTTTTCATTTAAAAAACAATCATAAACATTCAAAAACATTCATCTTTTTTTACCTTGTCACAATTATAACATAAAAAACGGTCACTAAGTGACCGTTTTTGGCAGTTCATTATCGTTTCATCAACCAATCGTTCAATCGACGGATGAGTTCCGGGTGAAGCGGCGCCTCGATGGCGTCCCGATATTCCTTATGCAATGTGAGCAGCGCGTGCGGACTCGTCCGTTCGACGAGCAAGTGGTTCATGTCGTGGATGATGTGGCTGTCGACGTCCCCTTTCGTTCGAATCGAGTGGACGTGTTCCGGCGGGACTTGAACGTCGCGATCACCGGTTAAGGCGAGTACCGGGACCCGTACATGTTCGAGCCGTTCACGAACGTCATACGACGCATGCTCGCGAATCCATTTGGCGTTCACGACTTGGCCGCGATACTTGAAAGCGGCGACGTTCGTCCGTAGTGACCGTTCAAGCAAATCGTCTTGGCGCTGGCGAATCTTCTTCGGGACGCCGGTCAGTCGATAGAACACTCCTTTAAGGCCCTTCACCGAACCGACTTCAGTTGCGAGCGCATCCGCTTGCAACAAGAACATCTTCTTCGAGGAATCGTTAAATCCGGCAAGAAGAATCAGTCCGGCCGCGTTCGTTTCGAGCTGGACGGCCGGAGCGATGACAGCTCCTTCACTATGACCGAGCACGTAAATGTCCCCTGCGTCCGCTTCTTGTTGAATGGCGTTGACGACGGTGATTGCATCGGTCACCAAATCGTGCAGCCCGACTTTATTGAAATCACCGTCCGATTCACCGATGCCTTGTTTGTCATATCGGTAGACGTTGACACCCATCTCAAAGAGCGCCTCGGCCAGTTTTTTATATGTGCCGAATTGGGATGGTCCCAAATTGCCGTCCCGGTCGCTCGGTCCGCTCCCGCTGAGCAGGACGACCGTCTTCCGGGGTTCGCCGTGGGTCATCCACGTACCGGCCAGTTGTCCATAATTGGTTGTCACGTTCAGTTGTCGTTCCATCGTATCGCCTCCCCTTTCATCATACCGGACATTGAGGTACGTTTCGAGGAAAACTAAAGACCCAATGTACCTCGGTCATCTCGACATTTTTAGAGGGAAAATATAATTGTGTAATACCCTACTCACTCGTTCGAAACGTATCGAAAGGATAATCCTTCCATTTGTCGAAACAAAGTATATCGCTTTATGTTGAGTTCGCTTCACGACACTTCTATTTTGATTCAAGAAAGGGATAACAGAATGATTAAGAAAATCGTAAGACATAGTTGGAATGTTCTTTCAGGTTTATTTGTGCTGTTATGTTCACTTTGGTTAAGCGGCCCGGGCATAGCGGAGACGGATACCCCACAATATCGCTGGTACTTTATGTTGTGGTTTGCGTTATGGATTGTCGGGTTCCTCTTGCAATTCAAGCAACGGACGAGATGGATTGGTTTGTTAATCACACTCATCCCGACGCTGTATTATCTGCTTCTTGTTCTGCGCGCGATGGAACTTTTTTAGTTTTCGCTTCTTCTATCCCTACTTCATAAAAATACCTGCAGTCATCACGAAAGGACTTCCGCATAAGCAGAAGCCCTTTGGTTTAAAAGTTCAGTGCAATACATAGAAATGGTTTAGGTCAATGCTTGTAGCGAGAATGAAATGCCGTTTAATGCGCTGATCAGTTCATCGAGATGCCAGGCGATATAGCCGGTACTGATTGCAATTATCATGAGCATCGAACACTTGAACATTTGGATTTTATCGTTCATTCATTCCACCCTTTTGTCATTTAGATTTATAAACTTCAATCACTACAAACCAGCTTACCACGTTTCCATTATTATGTAATCAATGTACAGAAAAAGCTCTGCTCAGGTGTTTATACATCCCTTCATCTAGCATAAATATCTCGAAACTTCGAAAGTCAAACGCTCTAATCTCAATCACCGATTGCTGCAATTGAAATCCAAACTCTGCTTCTGAATATGGTTCATTCTCACGATCGACTTTCAACTGGTTATCTTCACTAGCGATGAAGACGCCGCTCTCAAACTGAACGACCTGTTTGACCCGCTCCGCCAACTCACCGGTATTTGTGATTTTGATTACTCCGACGCTGTCCGATGGAAAAAGCTCCGACAGCGACATCTCAGTGCCACCGTAAACATCAAATAGATACCAAGTCAGTTCCGATGATTGAATTCGACTTATCGATTGCAAAATTTGTTCCAACTGTCTCCCCAGACAAGAAAATTCTTCATTAAAACATGCACCGGTTATTTCCAAGCTATGAGTCAACTATCATTCACCTCAATCAAAGACAGTATAGTCTAGAAATTCATGTATTTCGATTGTCACTGATTGCCTACTTTTACTTATAATCCATATAAAAACAGCTTAGCTGTTGATCTTCACTCGAACTTCCCAAGACACACACGCTGTAATGTTTTCTATATAATAAAGGTACAAGTTTCGTGAAATCGAATTGTATTTGATTACTTATCCCCTCCTTTCCCAGAATGTTCATGAGTTGTTCAGACGACTTCATCGTCTGATTCATTGATTAAGATAATGCCATAGTGACTAGAATAACCACTTACGAGTTCTATGGCAGGTAACAAAAAATTTGCATCGAATGTTGAAATGCCGATCTAGAAAACTTCCCAGTAAGATTGTTTTATCGTAGCTTGTCAACGGCTTGTCGCCTGGTCAATCATTGCAAAATTCATCTGAATCAAAAAGATTGCAGACTATGTGTCGTCTACAGTCCTGAAGCCGTTTATTGCGTTTTTAACCAATCGGCCAACCAAGCGACATGGTCTTTCATCGCCTCGTCCGATAAACGTTCAATCGTATCCGCTTCGGTTAAAGCGTCAAACTCAGCCGTCAACGAGTCACTTAATGCCATGACCGGTACACCTTCATCTTGATAATCATCCAAATAGGAAGTGCCGAGCGGCTTCACGTCAAGAGTAGACCAGCTTCCTTGATCCAGTACCGGTAATTTGGTCATTCCTTTTGTTCTGACGAATCGATTATCTTCACCAGTTCCAAGAATGTCGAGTGACAGCACGAGAGACGGTAACGTCCCATCCTGTTTCGCTGTCTCCAAATAATCAATCGCGGACTCGTAACCACCGCCACTTCCATTCAAAAAGATGTACCGAATCGTCGCATCCGTTTCAATGCCGTCCATTTGTTGAATGAGCGTATACAAGATGGATGAACCGCCAAGGCTCCATAAGGCATGATCCCCGTATGCGATGCCGTCGAGTCTAGCCAAAATTACAATCTGCTCCTCTGTTTTACCCGGTTGTACAAATTCAGTATATGGTACCTCTTCGTCAACGAATGGTTCGACCGATACAGTTGTTCCTTCTTTTAACTGTTGCGCCGCTTCAGCATCGACACCGATGCCCGGTAGACGTGTCCGTGGCGATTTATAAATCGTTCCAAAGTATTCATCATCGTCTGCAGGAGGCGTGATTATATACCCTTCGGCCCCCGCCTCCAACAAACTTAACAAGTACCGGTTCGCCTTATTGTCTATAATCACTTCTCCATATGGATCAGCTGACGTGTCTCTCATATCAAGTTCGAGCGACTCCTCCGTCATCGGTAACACGACAACTTTCCCTTTCAAACGATTAAACGGTTCGTCCCAATCCATCTTAACGACTTCACCAGTAAAACCAGCTTCTAAAACGAAATGAGATAAACCGTCGAATTGCGCTTCATCATCCACTGTCAACGTCGTCCAATAACTAGGTACAGAGGCGTAATGGACAAAGCTGTCCATCTCAAGATTTAGTTCGTTTCCGAGCGACTCAAATAGCTCGACATTCTCCCAACTGTTAACATCTCGATCATAAGACGCAAAATATTCGGCCGTCTCATAAGGACTTGTTGATGAGAACGGATTGAAAAAAAGAAAAACGGTAAATAGTGCCGTCAGTAAGCTATACATAATTGTCATCTGCATATCTCCATAAAAAACTCACCAATAAATGGTTGTATTATCCTATTATATTAAGTGATCTGACAATTGTATATTTCTTTTTCACAAAAAAACGGCCTCCCTCTGAATGAGGGAAACCGTTTAATCGGTGCAAGACTTATACACCTTCGTAAGCAGCGTACATAATCTCTTTCAATTCTTCAACGAGCGGCATTTTCGGGTTAGCCGTCGTACATTGATCTTCGAACGCGTCGACTGCCATCTTATCGACTTTCGCGTCGAGGTCCGCTTTCTTGATGCCTTGGGCTTTGAACGAGAGCTTGATGTTCAAGCGCTGACCGAGCTCGATGACAGCTTGGATGAGTGACTCGACGCCTTCTTCCGTCGTGCTGGCTGGAAGTCCGAGGTAGCGCGCGATTTCTGCGTAACGCTCGTCGGCGATGAATGACTCATATTTCGGGAACGCCGCGAGTTTCGATGGGCGTGTCGCATTGTAGCGGATGACGTGCGGCATGAGGATCGCGTTCGTCCGTCCGTGTGGGACGTGGAACTCGCCACCGATTTTGTGTGCGATCGAGTGGTTGATACCGAGGAACGCGTTCGCGAACGCCATACCAGCCATTGTCGATGCGTTGTGGACTTTCTGACGCGCTTCGGCGTCACTTCCGTTCTCATACGCTTTCGGGAGGTAATCGAAGATCATCTTCATCGAACGAAGCGCAAGTCCGTCTGTATAATCGTTAGCCATGACTGAGACATATGCTTCGATGGCGTGTGTCAACACGTCCATTCCTGTATCGGCCGTGATTGATGCTGGGACCGTCATGACGAACTCAGGGTCGACGATGGCGACGTCCGGTGTGATTGCGTAGTCAGCAATCGGGTATTTGACGTTGCGTTTCTTATCCGTGATGACCGTGAACGGCGTCACTTCTGAACCTGTACCAGAAGTTGTCGGGATGGCGACGAACATCGACTTGTTACCGAGCGTCGGGAACTTGTACGTCCGTTTGCGGATATCCATGAATTTTTGGCGAAGGTTCGAGAACTTCTCTTCTGGGCGTTCGTAGAAGAGCCACATGCCTTTCGCGGCATCCATCGGTGAACCACCACCGAGTGCGATAATCATGTCTGGT
>Ga0172374_1002367_pt1 | contig 12020 bp, 12 predicted proteins | sample LakKiv3m_FD_114536 | JGI IMG/M metagenome (GOLD analysis project Ga0172374, IMG submission 114536) | Freshwater microbial communities from Kabuno Bay, South-Kivu, Congo - kab_092012_10.3m | ecosystem: Environmental > Aquatic > Freshwater > Lake | place: Democratic Republic of the Congo... | reverse complement strand
CCGATGATGATCACGCTCGGGCTGCCCAAGTGCTCGCTCTGAAGTGTTTGCCAGAGGGATTCCAGCGTGCAGACGGCGTGGCGTTGGTCCGGCAGACTGGTTTTGTGCACGATGGCCACGGGTGTGTCGGACGGCAAACCCTGCAACAAACCCGCCTGGATGTGTCTGGCCGCGCGCACGCCCATGTAGATCACCAGGGTCAGGCGCGCGGCGTGGGCCATTTGGGCCAGTGCGGCCCAATCCAGTTGCTTGCCGTCAGCCTGGGTGTGTCCGGTCAGGAACAAAACGCCTTGGGCTCGATCGCGGTGCGTCAGCGGCACGCCCAACGTGGTGGCAGCTGCCATGGCGGCAGTGATGCCGTTGATCACGTCGACAGGAATCCCGGCGGCGTGCAGATGTTCGATTTCCTCTCCACCGCGACCGAAGATGAACGGATCGCCGCCTTTGAGACGCACCACGTGCTGACCGTTGTGAACGGCCGTCACTATCAGTTGGTGGATGTCGGCCTGAGGGGTGGATTTGCAGCCGCCGCGCTTGCCGACCCGAATCACTTGGCAAGCCGGGTTGGCCAATGCCACGATGTCGGGGTTGACCAGATCGTCCACCAGCAGCACTTCAGCCCTTTGAAGGCATTGGAGTGCCTTCAAGGTCAGCAATTGCGGGTCACCGGGACCGGCTCCGACCAGGGTGCAGCGGCCCGTTGCGGTGGGTGGGGTGGGCGTGCAAATCGGTGACATGAAAAAGGGTGGACGTGTCAGTCGGTAAGGCCATCGAGCAGGCCCCGTGTTTGCAGTCGCGGGGGCCGGAATGCATCCATCACCCGGACCGTCACCTAAACTCTGGCGCTATGGTCAAAACCCGTATTGTGCTGGGGATCGAGTCGTCGTGTGATGAAACTGGCGTGGCGCTGGTGCGCTTTGATGACTTGTCCATGCCGGTGTTGTTGGCGCACGCCCTGCACAGTCAGATCGACATGCATCAGGCGTATGGGGGTGTGGTGCCGGAGCTGGCCAGTCGTGACCATATCCGGCGTGTCTTGCCGCTGACGCAGCAAGTGATGGAGCACAGCGGCTGTACCTTGGCCGACATTGATGTGGTGGCTTTCACCCGCGGCCCGGGCTTGGCTGGCGCGCTGCTGGTGGGCGCGGGTGTGGCGTGTGCCATGGCGGCGTCACTGGGCAAGCCTGTGCTGGGTGTGCATCATCTGGAAGGGCATTTGCTGTCCCCGTTTTTGAGTGCGGACCCGCCCCAATTTCCGTTCGTTGCGTTGTTGGTGTCGGGTGGACACACTCAGTTGATGCGTGTGGACGCGGTGGGGCAATATCAGCTGTTGGGCGAAACCATTGACGATGCAGCGGGTGAAGCGTTTGACAAGTCTGCCAAATTGTTGGGGCTGGGTTATCCCGGTGGACCGGCATTGTCTGCATTGGCGCAAAGGGGTAATCCGACGGCGTTCAAGTTGCCGCGCCCCTTGTTGCACAGCGGCAATCTGGACTTTTCGTTCGCCGGGCTGAAGACCGCCGTGTTGGTGCAAGGAAAAAATTGCGCGCAGGCAAGTGGGTGCAATATTGAAAGGTTGCCGGCCGATGTGAAGGCAGACTTGGCTGCGGCCACGCAGGCGGCGATTGTCGACGTGTTGGTCAAGAAATCCATGGCTGCGTTGCAGGCCACCGATCTGAAGCGCTTGGTGGTGGCGGGTGGAGTCGGGGCCAACCGGCTGTTGCGTGACCAGTTGGATGCGGCCTGCTTGCACCGGGGTGTGCGCGTGCATTACCCCGAGCTGAATTTGTGCACTGACAACGGAGCCATGATTGCCATGGCCGCTGCCTTGCGCTTGCAATCGGGTCGGCAACAACCGAGTCTGCGCTACGCGTTTGATGTGCGGCCGCGCTGGCCGCTGGAGTCTTTGGATACTTGATTCAATCGGCGGATTGCTGTTAAGTTAAGAGGATCACAGCTACTCTTTCAGTAGCGCTAGTGGCAAAGTTACACTCTGCCGCCTGCGTTGGAGTAGGCGGCATGCGCCAATGTGTCGGCCGTGTCGTGTCAGCATGAAGAGAAAGAGTTTTAACGATGAAGCGTTGTGTGAATGTTGTCCTCAAAGGGTGGATGTTGCTGGGTGTCATGGCGTGGTTGTCGGTAGCGCAGGCTGCGCTGCCGCCGGTTCGGTTGGCCTTGATCGAAGGGCTCAGTGGCCCCTTTGCCAACACGGGCGAAGCGGTGTTTCGTAATCTGTCGTGGGCGGTGGAGCGCATCAACGCGAATGGTGGTGTCAAACTGGCGGGAGAAGTCGGCGCACGCCAATTGGTGCTGGAGCGTTTTGACAGCAAAGGGCAGTCAGAAGAAGCGCTGACTTCGCTGAAATCCGCAGTGGACCAAGGTGTGCGCATCGTGCTGCAGGGCAATTCGTCTGCGGTGGCGGCCACGTTGATCGATGCCATCAACAAACACAACGCGCGCGAACCGGAACAGCAAGTGCTGTTTTTGAATTATTCGGCAGTCGATCCGATCCTGACTGAAGAGAAGTGCAGCTTTTGGCATTTCCGCTTTGATGCGCACGCCAATATGCGAATGCTGGCCCTGATGTCGGTCTTGAAGGAAGACAAGGCGTTGCACAGCGTGTATCTGCTGGGTCAGGATTACAGCTTTGGGCAGGCAGTGGCGCGCGAAGCGCGTCGCCAGTTGACGCAACAACGCCCTGACGTGCAGATTGTGGGCGATGAATTGCACCCGATCGGGCGGATCAAGGACTTTTTGCCGTACGTCACCAAAATCAAGGCCAGCGGGGCGCAGGCCGTGATTACCGGCAATTGGGGCAACGATTTGACGTTGTTGGTCAAGGCGGCGCGCGAAGTGGGATTTGAAGGCAAGTTTTACACCTTCTACGGTAACGCTCTGGGGGCGCCCGCTGCCATCGGGGATGCCGGGTTGGGCAAGGTCGTTGCGGTGGCGGATTGGATGCCCAATGTGGTCCAACCCCAAGGGGCTGAGTTCTATCAATTGTTCCGGCAGCGTTTTCCAGCCCCGCAGGATGACTATGCTCACATGCGCATGCATTTGATGATGCAGGCACTGGTGCAGGCGATGCAGAAAGCGGGCAGCACGCAGGCGGCGGCCGTGGCCCGGCAATTGGAGGGCGCCACAGTCAGCAGCTTCGGGCAGAGTGGTTTCATGCGCGCAAGTGACCATCAGTTCCAGCAACCCCTGGTGGTGGGGTTGATGCAACGCCAAGGCACGTCGGGTGTCCGCTTTGATGTGGAGGGGTCGGGTTACGGGTTTCAGGTCATCCAGACCCTGACAGCGCACCAAGCCGAACAATCCACCGCGTGTCGCATGCAACGGCCTTGAGGAGGGCCGGCCAGTGCTTGGCTCGGTCTGAATTTGCAGGCGGTTATACTCACCGGCTCTGTTTAAAGCGGAGTTCGCACGCCCGGGGCAGTTCCAGCGCCGGGCGCAAGTTGTTTATTTAAAGGAAAAATTATGATCGCCTCCAGCGTCAAAGCGGCAGTTGTCAAGGACAATGCCCGTTCTGCCAACGACACCGGCAGCCCCGAAGTCCAAGTGGCCCTGCTGACGGCTCGCATCAACGAGCTGACGCCGCACTTCAAAACGCACATCAAGGATCACCATGGTCGCCGAGGCTTGTTGCGCATGGTCAGCCGCCGTCGCAAGCTGCTGGACTACCTCAAGGACAAGGACGCTGACCGTTACGTCGCGTTGATTACCAAACTGGGCTTGCGCAAGTAATTGCCTGGTAAATGTGCAAAGCGCCTGAGTTAGGACACTAGCTCAGGCGTTTTTTACTTGAATTTCAATCGGAGCAGTCACAAGCGGAGCGAAGCTGTGTCATTCCAAAGTGTTGTCGTGACCCACACATGGCGGCAACTCTGGAATGGCATCGTGGCCTGTTTGGACTGATCCGGGCTTTGGTGGGGTGGCCTTCATCCCCCATCTTCTCAGGAGAATCATATGACGATGTTCAAAAAAATCAGCAAGACTTTTCAATGGGGTCAGCATACCGTCACCATGGAAACCGGCGAAGTAGCGCGCCAATCCAGTGGCGCCGTGCTGCTGGACATGGACGGCACGGTGGTGCTGGCGACCGTGGTGGCCAAGACCGAAAGCAAACCGGGTCAAGATTTTTTCCCGCTGACCGTGGATTACCTCGAAAAATCCTACGCCGCCGGCAAGATTCCTGGCAGTTTCTTCAAGCGGGAAGGCCGGCCGAGCGAATTTGAAACCTTGACCAGCCGCCTGATTGACCGTCCGATCCGTCCGCTCTTTCCAGAAGGATTTTTCAACGAAGTGCACGTGGTGGTGCACACCCTGTCGCTCAATCCGGAAGTGGATGCCGACATCGCCGCTATGATTGCCACCAGCGCCGCACTGGCCGTCAGTGGGGTGCCGTTCAACGGTCCGATTGGCGCCGCCCGCGTGGGTTACATCAATGGCGACTACGTACTCAATCCGGGGCAGACCCAGCGCAAGAACAGTCAACTTGACTTGGTGGTGGCCGGTACTGAAACCGCTGTGTTGATGGTGGAGTCCGAAGCCGAGCAGCTGTCGGAAGAAGTGATGCTGGGCGCGGTGATGTTCGGTCATCAGCAAGGTCTGGTGGCCATCAACGCCATTCACGAACTGGTGCGTGATGGGGGCAAACCGGCCTGGACCTGGCAAGCGCCAGCGCGTGATGAAGCGCTGATTGCCGCGGTGGAAGAACTGGCCAAAGACAAATTGGCAGCGGCCTACCAGATCCGCAACAAACAGGCCCGTACGCAGGCCTGCCGCAGTGCCTATGCCGATGTCATGGCCGGCCTGACTGCTAAGGGGCTAACCTTTGACAGTGTCAAGGTAGAAGGTCTGTTGTTTGATATTGAAGCCCGCTTGGTGCGGGGCCAGATTCTGGCCGGTGAGCCGCGCATTGATGGACGTGATACGCGCACCGTGCGCCCCATCGAAATTCGCAACAGCGTGTTGCCGCGCACGCACGGTTCAGCGCTGTTTACCCGAGGTGAAACCCAGGCCTTGGTGATCACCACATTGGGAACCGACCGCGATGCGCAACGCATTGACGCCTTGTCCGGCGACTTTGAAGATCGCTTCATGCTGCACTACAACATGCCCCCATTCGCCACCGGCGAAACCGGCCGTGTGGGCAGCCCCAAGCGTCGTGAAATCGGTCACGGCCGTCTGGCCAAGCGGGCCTTGATTGCGGTGCTGCCGAGCAAGGAAGATTTTCCCTACACCATGCGCGTGGTCTCCGAAATCACCGAATCCAACGGCTCGTCGTCCATGGCATCGGTGTGCGGGGGGTGCCTGAGTTTGATGGATGCGGGCGTTCCATTGAAGGCGCACGTGGCCGGGATCGCCATGGGCCTGATCAAGGAAGAAAACCGCTTTGCCGTGCTGACCGACATCCTGGGTGACGAAGATCACCTGGGCGACATGGACTTCAAAGTGGCCGGTACCGCCAACGGCGTGACGGCACTGCAGATGGACATCAAGATTCAGGGCATCACCAAAGAAATCATGCAGGTGGCGCTGGCGCAGGCCAAAGAAGCTCGGTTGCATATCCTGGGCAAGATGGTGCAAGCGTTGGGCGCAGCCAAAGCCGAAGTGTCGAACTTTGCGCCCCGTTTGTTCACCATGAAGATCAACCCCGAAAAGATTCGTGACGTGATCGGCAAGGGCGGTGCGGTGATCCGTGCGCTGACGGAAGAAACCGGCACCCAGATTGACATTGGCGAAGACGGCACCATCACGATCGCATCGACCGATCCGGCCAAGGCCGAAGAAGCGCAACGCCGTATCGAGCAGATCACCGCTGAGGTGGAAATTGGCAAGATCTACGAAGGTCCGGTCGTGAAGATTCTGGATTTCGGCGCTCTCATCAACCTGTTGCCTGGCAAAGACGGACTGCTGCACATCAGTCAGATTGCCCACGAACGCGTCGAGAAGGTGACCGACTATCTGAAAGAAGGTCAGGTGGTCAAGGTCAAGGTGCTTGAAACCGACGAAAAGGGCCGTGTCAAGCTGTCGATGAAGGCCTTGCTGGAGCGGCCGGCGCCCGAGGTGCGCGGCTGATCAAGGCCATAGGCGTTGCGCACCGTGTGAAGGCGGCGCCAAAGCCTTGTGATCTGGAATGACCGGATGAAGCGCATATGAAAGTGGTTGAAGTGACCCGCTTTGGCGGACCGGACGTTCTGTCTCTGGCAGATCGACCGGATCCTGTGCCGGGTTCGGATGAGGTGTTGATCCGGGTCAGTGCCAGTGGTGTCAATCGGCCTGATGTGCTGCAACGCAAAGGGGCTTACCCACCGCCACCGGGTGCATCGGACATTCCTGGGCTGGAGGTGGCCGGGGTCGTTGTGCAAGGAGCTTCAGAAGCACTGCAAACGGCAGGCCTGAAAGTAGGTGATCGGGTCTGCGCGTTGGTAGCTGGCGGGGGCTATGCACAGTATTGCGTGGCGCCCGTTGCCCAGTGCTTGCCTGTTCCCCCTGGCCTGACCGACGTGCAGGCCGCCAGTTTGCCCGAGACGGTGTTTACCGTCTGGAGCAATCTGTTTGATCGCGGGGGTCTGCGATCGGGTGAAACGGTGCTGATTCAGGGGGGCAGCAGTGGCATTGGAGTGATGGCCATTCAGATGGCCAAAGCGTTTGGTGCGCGCGTGCTGGTCACTGTGGGTAGCGAAGAGAAAGGTGCGGCTTGTTTGACCTTGGGAGCGGATGCAGCCATCCACTACAAGCGCCACGATTTCGAATCCGAGGTGGCACGGCTCACCGACAGGCAGGGCGTTGATTTGATTCTGGACATGGTGGCGGGCGACTACGTGGCGCGTGAAATCCGGTGTTTGCGTGAAGACGGTCGGCTGGTCATCATTGCCGTCCAAGGTGGTGTGCACAGCGAACTGGACGCCGGATTGGTGCTGCGCCGCCGTCTGACCCTGACCGGGTCAACGCTGCGACCGCGTGCACTGGCGTTCAAGGCGGCGATTGCCAGGAATTGCCTGAGCAAAGTCTGGCCTTTGCTGGAAAGCGGTCAAATCAAGCCGGTGGTGGATCGGGTGTTCGATGCATCAGAGGCCGCGCAAGCGCACACCTGGATGGAGTCCGGGCAGAACATTGGAAAGATTATTTTGACTTGGGGGCAAGCATGAAGAAAAAACTCATTGCCGGCAACTGGAAGATGAATGGCAGTCTGCAATCCAATGCCCAACTGCTGCAAGCCATTGTGACGGGCGTAGGGCAGCCTGCATGCCGGGTGGCGGTGGCCGTGCCGTCGGTCTATCTGGCCCAGTGTCAAGCGTTGCTGGCCAATTCAGTGGTCGAACTGGGTGCGCAGGATGTATCCGCGCAAGCCAGCGGTGCCTACACGGGTGAAATTTCTGCGGCCATGCTGAACGACTTTGGGGTGCGCTACGCCATCGTCGGGCACTCGGAACGCCGTCAGTATCACGGGGAAAGCGATGAAACGGTGGCACTCAAAGCGCAGCGCGCGCTGGCCAGTGGCATCACGCCCATTGTCTGTGTAGGTGAAACTCTGGCGCAGCGCGAAGCGGGGCTGACGGTGGAAGTGGTCAAGCGTCAATTGGCTGCGGTGATTCACGCCAACGGGCATTGCGTCAGTGAAATTGTGGTGGCCTATGAACCGGTTTGGGCCATCGGCACCGGCAAGACCGCCACGCCGGACCAGGCTCAGCAAGTGCACGCGGTGCTGCGCGCTCAGCTGCGAGCAGCCTCGCCGAGCGCGGACCGGATTGCCTTGCTTTATGGCGGCAGCATGAACGCCGCCAACGCGCAGGACCTGCTGGCGCAGCCCGACATTGATGGTGGGCTGATCGGGGGTGCTTCTTTGAAGGCACCGGACTTTTTGACGATCGTTGCAGCGGCACGCTGAGCGGATCAACTTGGATGCGATGGATTAAGGAGTTTTTATGAATGTGGTGTTGACGATTTTGCTGGCGGTTCAGATGGTCTCTGCGATTGCCATGGTGGGTTTGATTCTGGTGCAGCATGGCAAGGGGGCTGACATGGGCGCTGCTTTTGGCAGCGGGGGTTCGGGCAGTTTGTTCGGCGCCAGTGGCAGTGCGAATTTCTTGTCGCGGACCACAGCAGTGCTGGCAACCATTTTCTTTGCCAGCACGCTCGCGCTGGCTTATTTTGGCGCCCTGCGTCCTGCGGCACCCTCGGGCAGCGTGCTGGAAAACGCCGCCGTGTCAGTACCGGTTCCGGCGGCTGTTGCTCCGGCACCAGCTGTGTCCGCTGCAGCACAGATTCCGGCCAAATAAATTGCGCTGATGCCTGTGCTTTTCCGCAGGCTCTGTGGGGAATTCGGGGTAAACTTCTCCCGCTTGATTCGGACCCAATGCACGTCAGATGCATGGGTTTTTTGAGGTCAGACAAATCCTGCCGTCGTGGTGAAATTGGTAGACACGCTATCTTGAGGTGGTAGTGGCGAAAGCTGTGCGAGTTCGAGTCTCGCCGACGGCACCAAGTAAGATCAAGTTTGATGTAAGTCAATACAGCAAACCCCCTGTTGAATCACACTCGCCAGATGAATCTTGAACAATACTTGCCAGTGATTCTCTTCATCGTGATTGGCATCACGGTCGGCGTCATGCCACAAATCATTGGGTTCATTCTCGGCCCCAATCGCCCCTACAAAGCAAAGAATTCAGCGTACGAATGCGGCTTCGAAGCGTTCGGCGATGCGCGCATGAAGTTTGATGTGCGCTACTACCTGATTGCCATTCTGTTCATCCTGTTCGATCTGGAAACGGCCCTGTTGTTTCCCTGGGCGGTGACCCTGAAAGAGCTGGGTCTGTACGGTTTTCTGGTGGGTCTGGAATTCGTCACCATTCTGACGATCGGTTTTGTCTACATGTGGCTCAAAGGCGCACTGGATTGGGAGTGAGGCGATGATCGAAGGCGTTCTCAACAAAGGCTTTGTCACCACCACGTATGACTCGGTGGTGAACTGGGCCAAGACCGGTTCGGTATGGCCCATGACGTTTGGTCTGGCCTGCTGCGCCGTTGAAATGATGCACGCGGCGGCGGCACGCTACGACATCAGCCGCTTCGGCGCTGAAGTGTTTCGGCCCAGTCCGCGTCAATCCGACCTGATCATCGTGGCGGGCACCTTGACCAACAAGATGGCGCCGGCGTTTCGCAAGGTGTACGACCAGATGGCTGAGCCGCGCTGGGTCATCAGCATGGGGTCTTGCGCCAACGGCGGTGGTTACTACCACTACAGCTATTCCGTGGTTCGCGGGTGTGATCGTGTGGTGCCGGTGGACGTGTACGTGCCGGGTTGCCCGCCTACCGCTGAAGCCCTTGTTTACGGCATCCTTCAGTTGCAAAGCAAGATTCGCCGCACTCAAACCATTGCTCGCACCTGAGGATCTGCCCATGACCGTTCATGCCATTCATCCCTTGACCCTCCAGGGTCACCTCACTGCGGCACTGGGAGCTCTGCTGGAAAGCAGTTCAGTGCGCCTGGGGGAAGTGACTTTGATCGTCAAGGCCGATCACTATCACGAGGCGGCACTGTTGTTGCGTGATCATCCGGATTGCAAGTTCGAACAGATGATCGACTTGTGTGGCGTGGACTATTCCACCTACAAAAATCAAGTGTGGCCGGGGCCGCGTTTTTGTGTGGTGTTGCATCTGCTGTCGGTCAGCCTCAACCAGCGGGTGCGTTTGAAAGTGTTTGTCACCGATGACGCTGCGCCGGTGGTGCCGTCAGTGTGTGACATCTGGAGTGCGGCCAACTGGTTTGAGCGCGAAGCTTTCGACCTGTTCGGTATCGTGTTCGAAGGCCACGAGGACTTGCGTCGTATCCTCACCGACTACGGTTTCATCGGTCATCCCTTCCGCAAGGATTTTCCTCTGCTGGGGCATGTCGAAATGCGTTACGACGCCGAGCAGGGACGCGTGGTTTACCAGCCTGTCACGATCGAGCCGCGTGAAATCACGCCGCGCATCATCCGTGAAGAGAACTACGGGGGACTGCAGTAAGCAAGGCAAGCCATGGCAGAAATCAAGAATTACACCCTGAACTTCGGACCGCAACACCCGGCCGCGCACGGCGTGTTGCGTCTGGTGCTGGAACTGGACGGTGAGGTGATCCAGCGGGCTGATCCGCACATCGGTCTGTTGCATCGGGCCACTGAAAAACTGGCGGAAAGCAAGACCTATCTCCAGACCTTGCCGTACATGGATCGGCTGGACTACATGTCGATGATGTGCAACGAGCAGGCCTATTGCCTGGCGGTGGAGCGCATGCTGGGCGTGGACGTGCCGGTGCGGGCACAGTACATCCGGGTGATGTTTGCCGAAATCACGCGCTTGCTCAACCACCTGCTTTGGGTGGGGGCCCACGCCATTGATTGCGGTGCCATGACGGTGATGCTGTACGCGTTTCGCGAGCGTGAAGATTTGTTTGACATCTACGAAGCAGTCAGCGGTGCGCGCATGCACGCGGCCTACTTCCGTCCGGGTGGCGTGTATCGCGATCTGCCTGAGGTGATGCCGCAACACAAACCCAACAAGATTCGCAGTGCCAAGTCCACGGCAGAACTCAACCGCAATCGCGGCGGCAGTTTGCTCGATTTCATTGATGACTTCACGCAACGTTTTCCGACGCATCTGGACGAATATCACACCCTGTTGACCGAAAACCGCATCTGGAAACAGCGCACGGTGGGTATTGGCGTGGTGAGCCCTGAGCGCGCGCTGAATCTGGGCTTCACCGGTCCGATGTTGCGCGGCTCTGGTGTAGCCTGGGATTTGCGCAAGACGCAACCCTACGAGGTGTATGACCGCCTCGATTTTGATGTCCCGGTGGGCAAGACCGGTGACACCTATGACCGCTATCTGGTGCGCATGGAAGAAATGCGCCAAGCCAACCGCATCATCAAACAATGCGTGGATTGGTTGCGTGCCAATCCGGGGCCGGTGATCACCGACAACCACAAGGTGGCGCCGCCGGATCGCGAATCCATGAAAACCAACATGGAAGAGCTGATTCATCACTTCAAGCTCTTTACCGAAGGTTACCCGGTACCGGAAGGCGAAACCTATGCGGCCATCGAGCATCCCAAGGGTGAATTCGGTATCTATCTGATCAGCGACGGCGCCAACAAGCCGTACCGCATGAAGATTCGTCCGCCTGCTTTCGTTCACTTGTCCGCGCTCAACGAAATGGGCAAGGGCCACATGATCGCCGACGCAGTGGCGATCATCGGGACGATGGACATTGTGTTTGGGGAAGTTGACCGATGATCTCTGAAAAATCCAAGGCAGCCTTTGCCAAAGAGGTGGCCAAGTATCCGGCCGATCAGCGGCAGTCTGCGGTGATGGCTTGCTTGCGCATCGTGCAACAGGAACTGGGCTACATCAGCAGCGACAGTGAAAAGTTTGTGGCTGACTATCTGGGCATGGCGCCGATGGCGGTGCACGAGGTCACCAGCTTTTACAACATGTACAACCAGCGCCCGGTGGGCAAATACAAGCTCAACGTGTGCACCAATCTGCCCTGCCAGTTGCGCGCGGGTGCGCAGGCCATGGCACATCTGAAAGCCAAACTCGGTGTCGACAACAACCAGACCACAGCAGATGGTTTGTTCACTTTGCAGGAATGTGAGTGCCTGGGCGCCTGTGCCGATGCGCCGGTGATGCTGGTCAACGACACCCACATGTGCAGTTTCATGAGCGACGACAAACTTGATCAGTTGGTGGATGGTTTGCGTGTGCTGGAGGGCAAGGCATGAGTGCTCAGAGTTTGCTGGCTCAGTTTCAGGCCACGGGCGTTCAGACCTGTTTCCATGATCGGCACATCAATCCGCAGATTCTGGCCGGGCTCAACGGTGCCAACTGGCGCTTGAAAGATTACGAATCTCGGGGTGGCTACCAAGCCTTGCGACAAGTCTTGGGTGCCCCGGGGGGCCAGGCCATGACGCCGGATCAGGTGGTGGCGGTGGTCAAGGAATCTTCCTTGCGCGGGCGCGGGGGTGCCGGCT
>Ga0172374_1002364_pt1 | contig 12029 bp, 10 predicted proteins | sample LakKiv3m_FD_114536 | JGI IMG/M metagenome (GOLD analysis project Ga0172374, IMG submission 114536) | Freshwater microbial communities from Kabuno Bay, South-Kivu, Congo - kab_092012_10.3m | ecosystem: Environmental > Aquatic > Freshwater > Lake | place: Democratic Republic of the Congo... | reverse complement strand
GCGCGGCCATCAGGCAGCACAGCTCGATCCGCTTGGCCTGCAGCAGCGCACCGCACCCGCCGATCTGGCGATCAACAATTACGGTCTGACCGACGCTGATCTCGACACCGTGTTCCGCACCGGTGACCTGGCCATGGTCAACGGCCAGGCCACTCTGCGCGAAATCGTCAACGCTCTGCAAGAAACCTATTGCCGCACCATCGGCGCAGAATACATGCACATCGTTGATTCCGAGCAGCGCAGCTGGTTCGTCCAGCGCTTGGAAAGCGTGCGTGGCCGTCCGGAGTTTTCGCCGGAAATCAAGAGTCATCTGCTCGAGCGTCTTACCGCTGCCGAAGGTCTGGAGAAGTACCTGGGTACCAAGTATCCGGGCACCAAGCGTTTCGGCCTGGAAGGTGGCGAGAGCCTGATTCCGCTGCTCGACGAGATCATCCAGCGCTCCGGCTCCTACGGCACCAAGGAAATCGTCATCGGCATGGCCCACCGCGGCCGTCTGAACGTGCTGGTCAACACCTTCGGCAAGAACCCGCGCGACCTGTTCGACGAGTTCGAAGGCAAGAAGGTCGAAGGCCTGAGCTCCGGTGACGTCAAGTATCACCAGGGTTTCTCGTCCAACGTGATGACCCCGGGCGGCGAGATCCACTTGGCCATGGCGTTCAACCCGTCGCACCTGGAGATCGTTTCTCCGGTGGTCGAGGGTTCCGTACGCGCCCGCCAGGATCGTCGCAACGACCCGGTTGGCGACAAGGTCCTGCCGGTCACCATCCACGGTGACGCAGCCTTCGCCGGTCAGGGTGTCGTGATGGAAACCTTCCAGATGTCGCAGACCCGTGCCTACCGCACTGGCGGCACCATCCGCATCGTGGTCAACAACCAGGTCGGCTTCACCACCAACAAGCAGGAAGATGCTCGCTCCACCGAGTATGCGACCGACGTGGCGAAGATGATCCAGGCGCCGATCTTCCATGTGAACGCTGACGATCCCGAGGCGGTGCTGTTCGTCACCCAGCTTGCCGTCGACTATCGGATGCAGTTCAAGCGCGACATCGTCATCGACCTGATCTGCTACCGCCGTCGCGGCCACAACGAAGCCGACGAGCCAAGCGGTACCCAGCCGCTGATGTATCAGAAGATCGCCAAGCAGCGCACCACCCGTGAGCTGTACGCCGACTCGCTGATTCAGTCCAAGGTACTGGACGACGAGCGTGTTCAGGCGAAGATCGACGAGTATCGGACTGCGCTGGACAACGGTCTGCACGTGGTCAAGAGCCTGGTCAAGGAGCCGAACAAGGAATTGTTCGTCGACTGGCGCCCCTATCTGGGTCATGCCTGGACCGCGCGTCACGACACCAGCTTCGATCTGAAGACTCTGCAGGACCTGTCCAGTAAGCTGCTGCAGACGCCGGAAGGCTTCGTGGTGCAGCGCCAGGTTTCGAAGATCCTCGAGGACCGCCAGAAGATGGGCGCAGGTGCGCTTGCCATCAACTGGGCTATGCCGAGACCATGGCCTACGCAACGCTGCTGTTCGAAGGCCACCCGGTGCGTATTTCGGGCCAGGACGTGGGTCGCGGTACCTTCTCGCATCGCCACGCAGCGCTGCACAACCAGAAGGATGGCAGCACCTACATCCCGCTGCAGCACCTGTACGAAGGCCAGCCGCGTTTCGATCTGTACGACTCCTTCCTTTCCGAGGAAGCGGTTCTCGCGTTCGAATACGGTTACGCCACTACCACGCCGAACGCGCTGGTGGTGTGGGAAGCGCAGTTCGGCGACTTCGCCAACGGCGCCCAGGTGGTCATCGACCAGTTCATCACCAGCGGTGAGCACAAGTGGGGCCGTCTGTGCGGTCTGACCATGCTGCTGCCGCATGGCTATGAAGGGCAGGGGCCTGAGCACTCGTCCGCGCGTCTGGAGCGTTACCTGCAGCTGTGCGCCGAGCACAACATCCAGGTCTGCGTACCGACCACGCCGGCGCAGGTCTACCACATGCTGCGTCGTCAGGCGATTCGCCCGCTGCGCAAGCCGCTGGTAGCACTGACGCCCAAGTCGCTGTTGCGCCACAAGCTGGCCACCTCGACCCTGGAAGAGCTGACTCAGGGCTCCTTCCAGACGGTGATTCCGGAGATCGATCCGATCGATCCGGCCAAGGTCGAGCGCGTCATCATGTGCAGCGGCAAGGTCTACTATGACCTGCTGGACAAGCGCCGTGCTGAAGGTCGTGACGATATCGCCATCGTCCGTATCGAGCAGCTTTATCCGTTCCCAGAGGAAGACCTCGCCGAGGCGCTCGCGCCGTATCAGAACGTCAAGCACATCATCTGGTGTCAGGAAGAGCCGATGAACCAGGGCGCCTGGTACTGCAGCCAGCACCACATGCGCCGTGTTGCGACCGCACACAAGAAGGAACTGTTCCTTCAGTATGCGGGTCGTGATGCATCGGCGGCACCGGCGGTCGGTTACGCCTCGATGCATGCCGAGCAGCAGGAAAAACTGCTGCAGGACGCGTTCACCGTTTAATCCATTCGTGCGAGAGGCCGCGAACGTTCGCGGCCTCGATGTAGAAACCGAATCAATAGGACCCCTGAATAATGGCTATCGAGATCAAAGCCCCTACATTCCCGGAATCGGTCGCCGACGGCACCGTTGCCACCTGGCACAAGCAGCCGGGCGACGCGGTTAAGCGTGATGAACTGATCGTCGACATCGAAACCGACAAGGTGGTCATGGAAGTACTGGCCGAAGCTGACGGCGTGCTGACCGAGATCGTCAAGAACGAAGGCGACACCGTGCTGAGCGGCGAGCTGCTCGGCAAGCTGGAAGCAGGCGCTGCTGCCGCCGCTGCACCCGCTCAAGCTGCCGCCCCGGCCCCGGCCGCTGCTGCTCCGGCAGCCGCTGCCAGCGCGGGTGGCGAAGAGCCGATCCTGGCCCCGGCGGCCCGCAAGCTGGCCGAAGAGAACGGTATTGATCCGAACAGCATCCGCGGTACCGGCAAGGACGGTCGCGTGACCAAGGAAGACGTCGTCGCCGCCGTCGAAGCCAAGAAGTCCGCTCCGGCTGCCGCTGCCAAGCCGGCCGCTCCTGCCGCTGCGGCTCCGATCTTCGCCGAGGGTGATCGCGTCGAGAAGCGCGTGCCGATGACCCGCCTGCGTGCCAAGGTCGCCGAGCGTCTGGTCGAAGCCCAGTCCTCCATGGCCATGCTGACTACGTTCAACGAAGTCAACATGAAGCCGATCATGGAACTGCGCGCCAAGTACAAGGACCTCTTCGAGAAGACCCATAACGGCGTGCGCCTGGGCTTCATGTCCTTCTTCGTCAAGGCTGCGGTGGAAGCGCTCAAGCGCCAGCCGGGCGTCAATGCCTCCATCGACGGCAACGACATTGTCTACCACGGTTATCAGGACATCGGCGTCGCCGTTTCCAGCGACCGCGGTCTGGTGGTGCCGGTCCTGCGTAACGCCGAGCACATGAGCCTGGCGGAGATCGAAGGCGGCATCAACGAGTTCGGCAAGAAGGCCAAGGCCGGCAAGCTGACCATCGAGGAAATGACTGGCGGTACCTTCACCATCTCCAACGGTGGTGTGTTCGGTTCGCTGCTGTCGACCCCGATCGTCAACCCGCCGCAGACTGCCATCCTCGGCATGCACAAGATTCAGGAACGTCCGATGGCCGTCAACGGTCAGGTGGTCATCCTGCCGATGATGTACCTGGCGCTGTCCTATGACCATCGCTTGATCGACGGCAAGGAAGCTGTGACCTTCCTGGTTACCATGAAGGACCTGCTGGAAGACCCGGCCCGTCTGCTGCTGGATATCTGATAGAAACGCCCCGGGCTGCAGTTGGCAGGTCAGGTGAAAGCCGGTCTTGCTGCCTGCAGCCTTTGGCTTTTAGCTGCTTTTGAAGAGGATTCGTAATGAGCCAGAAATTCGACGTCGTCGTCATCGGTGCCGGCCCCGGCGGCTATGTTGCCGCTATTCGCGCAGCCCAGCTGGGTCTGAAGACCGCGTGTATCGAAAAGTACCAGGGCAAGGACGGCAAGACCGCTCTGGGCGGTACCTGCCTGAGCGTAGGCTGCATTCCTTCCAAGGCTCTGCTGGACAGCTCCTACAAGTTCCATGAAGCCCACGAGAGCTTCAAGGTGCACGGCATCAGCACTGGCGAAGTGGCCATGGACGTTCCGACCATGGTCGCGCGCAAGGACCAGATCGTTAAGAACCTCACCGGTGGTGTGTCGGCCCTGCTGAAAGCCAACGGCGTGACCGTCTTCGAAGGCCACGGCAAGCTGCTGGCCGGCAAGCAGGTCGAAGTTACCGGCCTGGACGGCAACGTACAGACTCTCGCTGCCGAGAACGTCATCCTGGCTTCGGGTTCCACCCCGGTGAACATCCCGCCGGCGCCGGTTGATCAGAAGGTCATCGTCGACTCCACCGGCGCACTGGATTTCCAGAGCGTGCCGGGCAAGCTGGGCGTCATCGGCGCCGGTGTGATCGGTCTGGAGCTGGGTTCGGTCTGGGCCCGCCTGGGCGCTGAGGTCACCGTCATCGAGGCCATGGACAAGTTCCTGCCGGCCGCTGACGAGCAGATCTCCAAGGAAGCCTTCAAGATCCTGTCCAAGCAGGGTCTGAAGATTCTGCTGGGCGCGCGCCTGACTGGCTCGGAAGTGAAGGGCGATCAGGTGACTGTCAACTTCACCAGTGCCGAAGGCGAGCAGCAGATGACCTTCGACAAGCTGATCGTTGCGGTCGGCCGTCGTCCGGTCACCACCGATCTTCTGGCGGCCGATGCCGGCGTCGATATGGACGAGCGTGGTTTCATCTTCGTCGACGATTATTGTGCCACCAGCGTTCCGGGCGTATACGCCATCGGTGACGTGGTTCGCGGTGCCATGCTGGCGCACAAAGCGTCGGAAGAGGGCGTGATGGTTGCCGAGCGCATCGCTGGCCACAAGACCCAGATGAACTATGACCTGATTCCGTCGGTCATCTACACTCACCCGGAAATCGCATGGGTCGGCAAGTCCGAGCAGGCGCTCAAGGCCGAAGGCGTTGAAGTCAACGTCGGCACCTTCCCGTTCGCGGCCAGTGGCCGTGCCATGGCTGCCAACGACACCGCCGGCCTGGTCAAGGTCATCGCCGATGCCAAGACCGACCGCGTGTTGGGCGTGCATGTAATGGGCCCAAGCGCCGCCGAGCTGGTTCAGCAGGGCGCCATCGGCATGGAGTTCGGCACCAGTGCCGAAGACCTGGGCATGATGGTGTTCTCGCATCCGACCATGTCCGAAGCGCTGCATGAAGCGGCCCTGGCAGTGAATGGCCACGCCATCCACATCGCCAATCGCAAGAAGCGCTAATCGGTTTAGTGCTGTACCCGGGGCCCGACGTATCCAGCGATACGCCGGGCCTTTTGCAAACTGCAGGTTCGAAAGGATTGCAGGTCGCTGAGAGGTATCGTGAATTCGCAGATAGTTTTCAGCGACTTGTGAGGGAGGCACGGCGGTTCGTCGTGCCGTAAATGCGCCAATACCAAAACAGACGGTAGAAAGCATGAATCTTCACGAGTACCAAGGTAAACAACTGTTCGCTGAATACGGTCTGCCCGTGTCCAAAGGCTATGCGGTAGATAGCCCGAAGGAAGCAGCGGAAGCCTGCGACAAGATCGGCGGCACACAATGGGTGGTCAAGGCCCAGGTGCATGCCGGTGGACGTGGCAAGGCGGGTGGCGTAAAGCTGGTTCGCAGCAAGGATGAGGCCCGGGCGTTCGCCCAGCAGTGGCTCGACAAGCGTCTGGTGACCTACCAGACCGATGCCAATGGTCAGCCGGTCAGCAAGATTCTGGTCGAGGCGTGCACCGATATCGACAAGGAGCTCTACCTGGGCGCCGTGGTCGATCGCGCCAGTCGCCGGATCGTCTTCATGGCGTCCACCGAAGGTGGCGTGGACATCGAAAAAGTCGCTCACGACACGCCCGAGAAAATCCTCAAGGCCACCATCGATCCGCTGGTAGGCGCGCAGCCCTTCCAGGCGCGCGAACTGGCGTTCCAGTTGGGCCTCAAGGGTGACCAGGTCAAGCAGTTCGTACACATCTTCGTCGGCCTCGCCCAGCTGTTCCAGGACTATGACCTGGCCCTGCTGGAAGTGAACCCGCTGGTGATCAAGACCGACGGCAATCTGCACTGCCTGGACGCCAAGATCAACATCGACAGCAACGCCATCTATCGCCAGCCGAAGCTGCGCGACATGGCCGACCCGTCACAGGACGATCCGCGCGAGGCGCATGCTGCCAAGTGGGAGCTGAATTACGTGGCGCTCGACGGCAACATCGGTTGCATGGTCAACGGTGCCGGTCTGGCCATGGGCACCATGGACATCGTCAACCTGCACGGCGGCGCGCCGGCGAACTTCCTCGACGTGGGCGGTGGCGCCACCGAGGAGCGCGTGACCGAAGCGTTCAAGATCATTCTCTCCGACAGCAACGTCGCTGCGGTTCTGGTTAACATCTTCGGTGGCATCGTGCGTTGCGACATGATCGCCGAGGGCATCATCGGTGCCGTACGTGAAGTGGGGGTCAAGGTGCCGGTGGTGGTGCGGCTGGAAGGCAACAACGCCGACCTGGGCGCCAAGATGCTGAGTGAGAGCGGTCTGAACATCATCGGTGCGAACAGCCTGACCGATGCGGCCATTCAGGTTGTCAAAGCCGCGGAGGGCAAGTAATGAGCGTACTGATCAACAAGGACACCAAGGTCATCTGCCAGGGCTTCACCGGCTCACAGGGCACCTTCCATTCCGAGCAGGCGATTGCCTACGGCACCAAGATGGTCGGTGGTGTCACGCCCGGCAAGGGTGGCACGATGCACCTCGGGCTGCCGGTATTCAACACCGTGCGCGAAGCGGTCGAGGCGACGGGAGCCGATGCATCGGTCATCTACGTACCGGCACCGTTCTGCAAGGACTCCATCCTCGAAGCGGCCTTTGGGGGCATCAAGCTGATCGTCTGCATCACCGAGGGCATTCCAACGCTGGACATGCTGAAGTGAAGATCAAGTGCGACGAGCTCGGTGTGCGCCTGATCGGGCCGAACTGCCCCGGCGTGATCACGCCCGGTGAGTGCAAGATCGGCATCCAGCCGGGGCACATCCATATGCCCGGCAAGGTCGGTATCGTCTCGCGCTCCGGCACGCTGACCTACGAAGCCGTGAAGCAGACCACCGATGCCGGTTTCGGCCAGTCGACCTGCGTCGGCATTGGCGGCGATCCGATTCCGGGCTCGACCTTCATCGATATCCTCAAGTTGTTCCAGGACGATCCGCAGACCGAGGCTATCGTGATGATCGGCGAGATCGGCGGTTCGGCCGAGGAAGAGGCGGCGGCCTTCATCAAGGCCAACGTGACCAAGCCGGTAGTTTCCTATATCGCGGGCGTTACGGCTCCGGCCGGCAAGCGTATGGGCCATGCCGGTGCGATCATCTCCGGCGGCAAGGGCACGGCGGAGGAGAAGTTCGCCGCGCTGCAGGACGCAGGCGTGAAGACCGTGCGCTCGCTTGCCGATATCGGCAAGGCGCTGGCGGAAGTCACAGGCTGGCAAATGAAGGCCTGATGAAAAAAGGCCCGGCGAAAGCCGGGCCTTTTTCGTTGGGCTTACCCAGGCCGCTTGGGCGGCGCACCTTGGGCGCTCTCATGGGTCGGCTGCGACCTTCTGGCCGCCGGCTTCCGCAGCGAATACCGACGTTCTGATCGGCAATCGCGCTGCATCGTGGCATCATTGCCACTCATTCATACGTGTTTCGCTCCACAAGAGCGATGGCGTGCATCGAAGGTTCGGCCCAACCGGCTGAGTGACGTTTCCCCTTATCCCTGAAGGAAACCCGTATCCCATCATCAGGCCTGTGTGATCGCTGAACCGCCGCTTTGGCTGCGCGGGCGTCGCGTCATTTGTGCCGTTATCTCTCTGGTAGTTTTCCCTGCATGAATCGTTTGAAAGGTTTTGACCTGCTTGCCCTCGGCTTCATGACGTTTGCGCTGTTTCTCGGTGCGGGCAATATCATCTTCCCGCCCAGCGCCGGCATGGCGGCGGGCGAGTTCATCTGGCGCGCGGCGCTGGGCTTCCTCCTCACGGGCGTCGGTTTACCGCTGCTGACCGTGGTTGCGCTGGCGCGCGTTGGCGGCGGGATGGATCGACTCACCGCACCTCTGGGCAAATTCGCCGGTACGGTGCTGGCTGTCGCGGTGTACCTGGCGATCGGTCCGCTGTTCGCCACACCGCGCACCGCAGTCGTTTCGTTCGAGATGGGTATCGCGCCGTTCAGTGGCAACTCGGGCATGCCGCTGTTCATCTACACGCTGGTGTTCTTCGCGGCCATGCTGTTTCTGGTGCTGAATCCGGGGCAGTTGGTCAACCGCATCGGCAAGTTCATCACGCCGGTGCTGTTGGCGGCCTTGCTGGTGCTCGGTGGCGCTGCGATCTTCGCTCCGGCGGGCGAGGTGGGAGCGGTCAACGAAAGCTATCGTGGCGCGCCGTTGATCAAGGGCTTCCTCGAGGGATACCTGACCATGGATACGCTGGGTGCTCTGGTGTTCGGTATCGTGATCGCCACGGCCATTCGTGATCGCGGTGTAACCGAGCCGGCGCTGGTGACCCGTTACTCGATGATTGCCGGCGTGATCGCCGCCATCGGCCTGTCGCTGGTCTACCTGGCCCTGTTCTATCTCGGTGCCACCAGCCAGGGTATCGCCGGCGGAGCGGAGAACGGCGTGCAGATCCTGACCACCTATGTGCAGCACACCTTCGGGACGCCGGGCAGCCTGCTGCTGGCTGTGGTCATCACCCTCGCGTGCCTGACCACCGCCGTGGGGCTGACCACCGCCTGTGGCGAGTTCTTCAGCGCGCTGCTGCCGGTCTCCTATCGCAGTGTGGTGATCGTGTTCGCGCTGTTCAGCCTGCTGGTGGCGAACCAGGGGCTGACGCAACTGATCAGCGTGTCGGTTCCGGTGCTGGTCGGTCTGTACCCGCTGGCCATCGTGCTGGTAGCGCTGAGCCTGCTGGATCGCTTCTGGCTGTCGTCGTCGCGTGTCTTCGTGCCCGTGATGGCGGTCACGCTGGTTTTCGGCGTTGTCGATGGCCTCGCCGCAGCAGGTCTCGGCAGCTGGGTGCCGGCGCTGTTCACGCAGCTGCCGCTGGCGGATCAGAGCATGGGCTGGTTGGTTCCGGTACTGGTGATGTTGGTACTGGCGGTCGTCACCGATCGTCTGCTCGGCCGTGCCGAGCGGGTGCAGCACCGCGCGTAAGCTCAAGCAAGCGCCGCATCGCTCGACGATGCGGCGCTGACCTCGGAAGCGGCTGGCTATAATCTGACGACCTTTCCGAGGACCCGCCATGACGTTATCCGATACACACGTGCCGCATCTGATCGCCGTCCTGTGGTTCATCCTCTGCTGGGTCGGCTATACACGCTATGCGGATTGGCGGGGACGCGATACCGCCTGCCTGGCGAGCGTGATGCATCTTTATCGGCAAGACTGGATGCAGCGCCTGCTGTTGCGGGAGAACCGCATCGCCGATGCCAATGTCATTGGTAATCTGGAACGCAACGCCTCGTTTTTCGCCTCCAGCACGCTGATCATCCTCGCGGGCATCCTGACTGCGCTGGGCGCGTCCGACCGCGCGGTTTCGCTGCTGGCCGATCTGCCGTTCGCGCAACCGGTCAGCCGCGGGCTTTCGGAGATCAAGCTGCTGTGCCTCGCGGTGGTTTTCGTCTATGCGTTCTTCACCTTCAGCTGGTGCATGCGCCAGTACAACTTCGCCGCCGTGCTGGTGGCCTCCGCTCCGATGGTGGGGGAGCGTAACGTCAGCGATCAGGAGCGCAGAGCTTTCGCCGATCGGGCAGCACGGGTCATCTCCATGGCGGCCAACCAGTTCAACTTCGGCTTGCGCGCCTACTATTTCGGCATGGCGACGCTGGCCTGGTTTATCCATCCGTGGTTCTTCATGCTTGTCACCGCTGGCGTGGTGCTCATCCTCTATCGCCGGGAGTTCCATTCCGACGTGCTCGAGGTGATGGTATTCACGCCAACTTCGCCGACCGAATCGCCCAAGGAATAGGGCGCGCTGCTGGCGAGACGGTATCATGCGCGGCCCGACCCACATCCGAGAGTTCGAATGAGCGATAGCCAGATACTCGAGCGCACGCAGCGCTTTCTGTCTTTTCTGCGGCACTGTCAGGTGCTCGGGCTGAGCGTTGAGCATGCCGATCGCCGGGGGCTGACCTTGCGCCTGCCGTACAGCGAAAAGATAGTCGGCAACCCCGAGACCGGCGGCGTCCACGGCGGCGCCATCACCACGCTGATGGACACCACCTGCGGAATCTCCACGGCCTGTGCATTGCCAGAGCTGGAGGTGTGTCCGACGCTCGATCTGCGCATCGACTACATGCATCCCGCCGAGCCCGGTCACGACATCTTCGGCTTTGCCGAGTGCTACCGCGTCACACCAACGGTGATCTTCACCCGTGGCGTGGCCTATCAGCGAGATATCAACGAGCCGATCGCACACGCCGTGGGCACCTTCATGCGCATGGGCAAGGCGGCTCAGGGCCCGTTCGGCAAAGGCGGTGCAGCATGAGCGAGCTCAATCTCAACGCGCTGGTGCAGAGCGCTCATGCCAACAACGATTACGATTCGCTGATCAAGCTGGTTCCCTATGCCCGGCTGATCGGGATCGAATGCCTGCGGCTTGGCGACGAGATGGTGTTCCGTCTGCCGCAGAACGAAGACAACATCGGCAACCCGCTGCCGGCCATCCATGGCGGAGTCATCGCGGGCTTTATGGAGCATGCGGCAATGCTGCATCTGCTGATGTTCATGGGGGCGCCACATTTGCCCAAAATCATCGACTTCTCGATAGATTATCTGCGTGCCGGTCACTATCGTGACACCTTCGCTGCCTGCCAGGTCTGGCGCCAGGGCCGCAGGGTCGCCAATGTCGCGATCACCGCCTGGCAGACCCATCAGGCCGAACCCATCGCCACCGCCCGCTGCCACTTCAAGATCGACGAGCCCTGACGCATCGACGGGTAGCGGCGCTGCGGTGTGCGCTGTTACCCCCTGCGATTGCGTGAAGGAACTCGAATGGAAGCACTGTTGATACTCGGCGGCCTGTTACTGATGCTCGCCGGTTTCGTCTGGCTGATCAGCCAGGCATTCACGACCAGCCTGCTGTGGGGGCTGAGCAGCTTGCTGCCGCCGATGACGCTGGCTTTCGCGTTCAGCCATTGGCGTGTGGCACGCAAGGCCGTGGTGCTTTCCTGTCTCGGAATCATTCCCCTCGTGGTCGGGCTATCTTTGCTGGCCAGCCGCGATTCCGAGCGGCTGACTGCCATATTCAGCCTGGGCTGGCTGCCCGCCCAGTCGCAGCCCGAGCTGGAGATGGGCATGCGGGGGCAGTTGAACGGCCGCCGGTTCGTGCCGCAGCAAGGGGAGCTGATCAATGGCGTGCTGAGCTTGCGCGCAGGGCAGGGATTTTTTGCTCGCCAGGAAGTCACCATCCGTCTGCACCAGCCCGTAGACGGGGCGGTGCGTGTAGATGTCCTGCCGGATGACAGCGGCGACCTGCCGGAAGTGGAGATCGCCTGGTTGGGGCAGGATGAGGAGTTGCCCGAGACGCGACGTCTTGATCGCGGCTACACCCTGCATCTTGACCTGCAGCCGGTAGCGCCGAATCGGCTGAAAGGCGATTTCCATCTGGTCTTGCCGCCGCAGTACGACACCAGTCTCACTGGCGTTGTCGAGCTGTATACAGACCGCCTGCGTTATCGCGACGGTCAGGTCGATCGCCGTCACGACTCGCGCGACACCATCGCTTACGTCGTCGAAGACTATCTGCAGCGCCGCCACGCAAGCCGCGATGTCGTGCTGCAGGCCTTGCCTTCGCTGACATTGCCCGCCGATGAGTTGCAGCTGGAGGCGCAGGCGCAGGTGAAGGGGGAGCCGCAGGCGTTTACGCTGCGTCTGGGCAAGAACGAGCAGGGCTGGCATGTGAAG
>Ga0172374_1002363_pt1 | contig 12031 bp, 11 predicted proteins | sample LakKiv3m_FD_114536 | JGI IMG/M metagenome (GOLD analysis project Ga0172374, IMG submission 114536) | Freshwater microbial communities from Kabuno Bay, South-Kivu, Congo - kab_092012_10.3m | ecosystem: Environmental > Aquatic > Freshwater > Lake | place: Democratic Republic of the Congo... | reverse complement strand
GGCCGTATCGACTGGGGCGAGTTGGCCCTGTCCGAAGACGGCAAGGACGCCCGCGCCATCGGCCTCAGCTTCTTCGCCCGATGGAGCGCCCGATGACCGAACGCCTCATCACCTCTCTGACCAATGACACGATCAAGGCCGTGCGCGCCCTGCACATGCGCAAGGAGCGCGAGGCGACCGGCCGCTTCCTGGCCGAAGGGCTGAAATTCATCGGTGAAGCGCTGGATCAGGGCCGCGCGCCGGTCATGTTGCTGGTCGGCCAGGACGCCCGCCCGCATCCGTTGCTGGACCGCGCCAAGGCCGAAACGCTGAAGGCCGGCGGCCAGATCATCGTCGTCACTCACGCCATCCTCGAAAAGATCAGCCGTCGCGACAATCCGCAGACGGTGCTGGGCGTGTTCGAACAGGTCTATACCCCGCTGGACGCCATCCAGCCTGACGCCAAGCCCTGCTGGGTGGCGCTGGAGCAGGTGCGCGATCCGGGCAATCTGGGCACCATCATCCGCACCGCGGACTCGGCCGGGTGCGGCGGGGTCATCCTGATCGGCGATTGCGTCGATCCCTTCTCGGTCGAGGCGGTGCGCGCGACCATGGGCTCGGTCTTCGCCGTGACCATCAGCAAGGCCTCGCGCGAAGAGTTCCTGGCCTGGCGCGCCCAATGGCCGGGCAGCGTGATCGGCACCCGCCTGGACGCGACGCATGGCTATCGCGACAGCCCTGTGCGCCATCCCGCCATCATTATGATGGGCAATGAACAGGCGGGCCTGACCGACGAACTGGCCGCCGCCTGCGATCTGAACGTCAAGATTCCGATGCGCGGCCGGGCGGACAGCCTGAACCTGGCCGTCGCGACGGGTGTCATGGTCTATGCCGTGACGGACGCGGCCTACGGCTCCAGCCTCTAGGCCTCGCCTTCGGTCTTGATGCGACCCATGCCGATCAGGGCCAGAACCGTCAGCACGGCCGCCACCGTCAGATAGGAGCCGACGGCGTGAAGGCCGTAGTGACCCGCCAACCAGGTCGCGGCATAGGGCGCCAGCGAGGCGCCGAGGATGCCCGCCAGATTGAAGGTCATGGACGCGCCGGTGTATCGCACGCTCGTCGGAAACGGTCTCGCCAACGCAGCGCCCAGCGGTCCGTAGGTGCAGCCCATCAAGCTGAAGCCGATGATGAAGAAGGCGACCACGCCCGCCTTGCCTCCGCCGCCGAACAAGGGCGCCAGGATCAGACCGAACAGGGCGATGGCGACGGTGGTTACGAGCAGGGTCCGCCCCTGCCCCCATTTGTCCGCCGCCAAGGCCGCCAACGGAATGAACAGGCCGAAGAAGCAGACGCCCAGCAACTGGATCGGCAGGAACTGCTCGCGCGTGTAGCCCATGCTGGTCGTGCCCCAGCCCAGGGCGAAGACCGTCATCAGATAGAACAGGACGAATGTCGCCAGCCCCGCCAGGGTTCCGGTCAGCAGGGCGAACTTGTGGTGCGTCACAAGCGTCAGTGCGGGCGCCTGGACCCGTTCGGCGCGGTCGATGGCGCGTTTGAACTCGGGCGTTTCGGTGATCTTCAGCCGCATCCACAGCCCGACGACGACCAGCAGGGCGCTGGCGATGAAGGGAACGCGCCACCCCCAGGCCATAAACTGGCTCTCGCTCATCACCTGGCTGAGGATGATGAAGGACAGGGTCGACAGGATGAAGCCGATCGGCGCGCCCAGCTGCGGGAACATGCCGAACCAGGCCTTCTTGCCCGGCGGGGCGTTCTCGGTCGCCAACAGCACCGCCCCGCCCCACTCGCCGCCCAGCCCCAGTCCCTGGCCGAACCGGCAAAGGGCCAGCAACAGGGGCGCGATTACTCCGACCGAATGCCAGGTCGGCAGCAAGCCGATGGCGATGGTCGACAGGCCCATGGTCATCAGCGCCGCCACCAGGGTCGCCTTACGACCCACTCGGTCGCCAAAGTGGCCGAAAACGACCGCTCCGATCGGGCGCGCGAAAAAGGCGATAGAGAAGGTCGCGAACGAGGCCAGCATGGCCGTCATCCGATCCCCGCCAGGGAAGAACAGGTCTGGAAAAACCAGCACCGCCGCCGTGGCGTAGATGTAGAAGTCGTAGAACTCGATCGTCGTGCCGATCAGGCTGGCGAACAGAACGCGCCGCTTGGAGGCGGAAGGCGGTGAAACGGCGGCGTCGGTCACGCGAAATCCTTACGGTTGACGCACGATCTTTGCGGCGCGCCGCTGTCAGGCGTCAAGCGGACAGGATCAGGTTCCGCGCGGCTTGGCCCGATTGGTCGGCGCCGCATTGGCCGGGTCTTCCGGCCAGGGGTGGCGCGGATAGCGGCCCCGCATCTCGCTGCGGACCGCAGCCCATGAACCAGACCAGAATCCCGGCAAGTCCTTCGTCACCTGCACCGGCCTTCGTGCGGGCGACAGCAGGCTAAGCGTCAGAGGGATGCGGCCGCCGCCCACCGTCGGATGGGTCTTCACCCCGAACAGTTCCTGCACGCGGATTTCGACGCGCGGCCCGCCCTCGGCGGCATAGTCGACGCCCGCGCTGCCGAGCGGCGTGGTCAGGCGCGTCGGCGCCAGCTCGTCCAACCTGCGCTGCAAGTCCCAAGGGATCAGGCCGCGCAAGGCCTCGGCCAGCCTGCCGTCGCCGATGTCGGCCAGCGACCGCGCCCCATCCAGCAACGGCCACAGCCAGTCCTCTCGCGCCGCCAGCAAGCCTTCATCCGACACGTCGGGCCAAGCCTCGTCCAGCCCACGCAGGAAGGCCAGGCGCGCCCGAAGCGCCCCTGCCTGCTCGCCCCATTTCAGCGCGCCCAGGCCCCCAGCCTCGATCTCCGATTTCAGCGCCGCCGTCATGGCCGCTCGGTCCGGCGCGCCGACGACCTTTTCATCCAGCACAAGGGCGCCGATGCGACGGATACGGCGGATCACCGGCTTGCCCGAAGGCTCGCGCGCCAGCCTGTCCTCGACCTCGATCAGATGCGCCAGATCGCTTTCAAGCGTCGAGGCGTCCAGCCCCGCCGCCAGACGGATGCGGTCGCGGGCGTCGCCGCCTCCCAGCTCAGCCACGGCCAGCCAAGGTTCGCGGGCCAGATGGTCCGTCGGCTCGATGAAGGCGCCGCGCCCCGAGGCCAGCAGCACCTCGCCCGGCTTGCCCTTGGCGCGCGCGATGCGTTCAGGGAAGGCTTCGGCCAGCAGCAAACCTGCATCTGCCTCTCCGTCTCGACCGCCGCCTGCCGCCCGCGCCCAGCGCTCGGCCAGCTTCATCGCATCGCGGCCGCGCGGCGAGCGATCTCGCTCAAACCCCTTCAGGCGATCGTGCAGATCGACGCCGTTCCCGCCCAGCCCCGGTTCGCTGAGCACGGCCGCGATCTTCCCCCCGCCTAGAGCGTCGCCCTGATCCGAGGCGACCGCGACCATATGCGCCAGCCGCGGCGCCAGCGGAATGCGGGTCAACCGCCGTCCGTGCGGCGTCAGATCGCCCTTGGCGTCCAACGCACCGAGACGGGCCAACACCCTGCGCGCCTCGGCCATGGCCCCGGCAGGGGGCGGGTCCAGCAGGGCCAGCCCTTCGACCGATTTCGCACCCCACCGCGCCAGATCGAGGGCGAAGGCGGTGAGGTCCGCCTCCTGAATCTCGGGCCGCTGGTGGGCGACCAGGCCGCGCGTCTGCTCCTGGTCCCACAGGCGATAGCAAACGCCGGGTTCGACCCGGCCCGCGCGGCCCCGGCGCTGCTCAGCCGACGACTTGCTGACCTTGACCGTAGCCAGTCGCGTCAGGCCGCTGGACGGATCGAATCGCGGCACGCGCGACAGACCCCCATCGATGACCACGCGCACGCCCTCAATGGTCAGACTCGTCTCGGCCACCGAGGTCGCCAGCACCACCTTGCGGCGGCCGGGCGCCGCAGGCTCGATGGCGCGGTCCTGCTCGCCCTTGTCCAGTGCGCCATAGAGGGCGACGACATCGACGGTCGGATCGCGCAGACGATCATTCAGCCGTTGAACGACCCGGTGGATTTCGCCCTGCCCCGGCAGGAACGCCAGGATGGAGCCGGTCTCATCGTGCAAGGCCTGGATCACGGCCTTGGCCATGGCGTCCTCGAGCCGCTCGACCGGGTTTCGGCCCAGGTAGCGGGTCTCGACCGGGAACATCCGCCCCTCGGCCTCGATGACGGGCGCGTCTTCCAGCAGGCGCGACACGCCCACGATGTCCAGCGTGGCCGACATGACCAGCAGGCGCAGGTCGTCGCGCAACACCGACTGGCTCTCGCGCGCCAGGGCGAGGCCCAGGTCGGCATCCAGGCTGCGTTCGTGGAATTCGTCGAACAGAACGGCGCCCACGCCTTCCAGCGCAGGGTCGTCGAGAATCATCCGCGTGAAGACGCCCTCGGTGACCACCTCGATTCGGGTTTCCGAGCCGATCCGACTCTGCAGGCGGGTGCGATATCCGACGGTTCCGCCAGCCTTCTGACCCAGAGAGGCGGCCATGCGGTCGGCTGCGGCGCGCGCGGCCAGTCGTCGCGGCTCCAGCACCAAGACCTTGCCTTCGCCTAGCCACGGCTGATCCAGCAAGGCCAAGGGCACGACCGTGGTCTTGCCCGCGCCCGGCGGCGCGGCCAGGACGACGGCGTGGGTCTGGGCCAGGGCCGCCTTCAGCGGCTCAAGAACGGCGTGAATCGGCAACATTACCGGCCTGTAGCGCCTTCGACGGGGTTCACGAAAGCGTCGTCGACGCGTCATCCTTCGTAAACCGCGTTGCGCCTGAGCGTTCAGATGGCTAGCGTCCCCGCCCAAGAAGGCGACCCGGGAGGGGTCGTCGCATAAGTTGGGGGCGCACCTGCATGTCTGCAGATGGCGTAAAGCCTGCCGGAAACCGGCTATTTCTTAAAAAATCCATCGCCCAGATTCAGAAGGAAGCCGCCAAAAGCGAGCTGAAACGAACTCTCGGCCCGCTGAATCTGATGAGCCTGGGCATCGGGGCCATCATCGGCGCCGGCATCTTCGTTCTGACGGGTCAGGTGGCCTCGGCCCACGCCGGTCCGGCCATCATGTTCTCCTTCGTCATCGCCGGCATCGCCTGCGCCCTGGCGGGCCTGTGCTACGCTGAACTGGCGTCGACCATGCCGGTGTCGGGTTCGGCCTACACCTACGCCTACGGCACCCTGGGCGAGGTCTTCGCCTGGGTCATGGGCTGGCTGCTAGTGCTGGAATACGGCGTCGCGGCCTCGACCGTGGCGGTGGGCTGGTCCGGCTATGTGGTGTCTATCCTGAACGACTTCGGCCTAAGCGCTAGTCTGTTCCCGACAATAACCTATCCAGGCGGCGAAGGGCCTCAGTGGGCCACCCCTCTGATCCAGTACGTCGCCTCGGGCGACAATGCAGGCTTCCCGCTGACGGGCACCTTCAATCTGGTCGCGGCCGTCGGCATCGCCGCCGTCTGCGGCCTGCTGGTGCTGGGCGTGTCGGAATCGGCGAACATCAACAACGCCATCGTCGTCATCAAGATCATCGTACTGCTGACCTTCATCGCCGTAGGCCTGCAGTACATCAACCCGGCCAACTGGGATCCCTTCATCCCGCCGCAAGGCGAAAGCTGGGACCAGTTCGGCGTGGGCGGCATTTTCCGCGGCGCCTCGATCATCTTCTTCGCCTACGTCGGCTTTGAAGCGGTTTCGACCGCCGCCGCCGAGGCCAAGAACCCGTCGAAGGACGTGCCGATCGGCATCCTGGGCGCCCTGTTCGTCTGCACCCTGATCTACATGGTCGTGGCCGCCGTCATGACCGGCGTCGTCCCCTACCTGGAGCTGGCCTCGCCGGCGCCGATCGCCGTCGCCATCGACCGCATGGGCCTGGAATGGGCCAATGTGCCGCTGGCCGGCGCGCCGAGCGGGCAACTGAACCTGATCGCCTTCCTGATCAAGATCGGCGCCATCACCGGCCTATCCTCGGTCATGCTGGTGCTGTGCTATGGCCAGACGCGCATCTTCTACACCATGGCGCGCGACGGCTTGCTGCCCAAGGCGTTCGCCCTGGTGCACCCGAAGTTCCGCACCCCGTGGATCGGGACCATCCTGCTGGGCATCGTCATCGCCATTGCGGCGTCCTTCCTGCCCATCTCGATCCTGGGCGACCTGGTGTCGCTGGGCACGGCGACGGCCTTCGCCATCGTCTGCCTGTCGGTCATCGTCCTGCGTATCAAGCACCCGGAGATGGAGCGTCCGTTCAAGGTGCCGGGCGGCATGGTCACGGCCGTTCTGGGCATCCTGGCCTGTCTGACCCTGGCGTCGTTCAACTTCATCCCGATGGTGACGCACGCTCTGAACGACAATCCGCTGCCGCTGACCATCCTGGGCGTCTACGCCCTGGTCGGCGCCCTGATCTACGGCCTGTACGGCTTCGCCCATTCGAAGCTGGCCAAGGGCATCGACATCACCGAGGACACGACCCTGGAATCGGCGGTCGAGGCTCTCGGCCACGGCGTCGACAACAAGAAGGACTGATCACGGTCAGTCCTTCGGCCTAAAGCGGCGCGAAGCGCGGCAGACCCGATAATGAGAAGGCTCCGGAGCGATCCGGAGCCTTTTTCATATCCAGCGGGATTGCCCAAATCACCGCCCTCGCCTACAGCCTCAAGCGAACCTATGCGGATGTGGCGGAACTGGTAGACGCACCAGATTTAGGTTCTGGCGCCGCGAGGCGTGGAGGTTCGAGTCCTCTCATCCGCACCATGGTCCTTTCCTGAAAACGACGTCTCACTCGACCGGCTGAGGCAGAAGAAGACGCAGCGCCGCCTGGACGTGCGGCAGGCGCATCAGAAATCCTGTCGTCAACCCCGCGACGGCGAAGGCGCCGCCGACAACGCCCGCATGCCAGTTCGAAAACGCAAAGGCCGCCATGGCCGCAGCTAACGGCGACACGATGACCAGGGTGACCAGCCCCAGCGCCTTGAGCTTTGAAGACCGCCGTTCTTGCATACCGACGTCATGCAGGCGGTGCTGGCTATTGTCCAGCTAGAACGCGCGCTCCGGCCCCTGTCGCTCAGGTTTCAGCCAATCCGCGCAGGACGACCGGGATCAAGTCGGGCAAGTCCTCGGAGATCAACCCAGGCCCGAAACGCCGCGCCGCATCGCCATGTATCCACGCCGCCGCGCAGGTGGCGTCGAAGCTGTCCATATGCTGGGCGACAAGGGCGCCGATCAGGCCTGCCAAAACATCGCCGCTGCCCGCCGTCGCCAACCAGGGGGGGGCATGCGTGCTGACCGTGCAGCGCCCGTCATGGGCCGCAATGACGGTTGCGGCCCCTTTCAGCACCACGACGGCCCCCGCGCGACGCGCGGCCTCCATCGCCGCCGCCTCACGTCCCGCCGCGGCCAAAAGCCCCGGGAACAGGCGTTCAAACTCTCCCTCATGCGGGGTCAGGACGTCGTCGCGATCCAGCAGGGCGAACAGCTCCTGAGGTCGATCCTGAAACAGGGTCAGGGCGTCCGCATCCACGATCAGGGCCGCCCCCGTCCGCGCCAGAGCCATCAGGTTGTGCGCCGTGGCGTCGGTCAATCCTGCCGCAGGCCCCATGACGACGGCGTCCATCGGCTCCGCCAAGGCCTGAAGCTGCTCAGGCCCAGTGAAGGCGGCCAGCATCACGGCCTCCAGGCTGGGCGCCAGAACCACGGCGGCGTCCGGCGGGCAGAAGACCTTCACCAGCCCTGCACCGCCTCGCAGCCCGGCCCGCGCCGCCAGTCGCGCCGCGCCGGTCGACAGCGCGCCGCCCGACACCACGCCCAGACGGCCGCGCATGTGCTTGTGGGTCTCAGTGGCAGGCCAAGGCAGGCGATCGCGCCATTCGCCGGGGTCGTTATGCGACTTCATGTGGATTTCCGTTCACGGATGGCCTCAACGGACGAAAATCGCTTGCCATATTGTGCAATGCAATGTCCCTTTACCACCCGAGCGTCGGACCAACAAAGGAGCCGGCTCGGGATCCGCCATGAAGAAGATTGAAGCCGTCATCAAGCCGTTCAAGCTGGATGAAGTGAAAGACGCTCTCCAGGACATCGGAGTGCAGGGCATGACCGTGCTGGAGGCCAAGGGATATGGCCGCCAGAAGGGCCATTCGGAACTCTATCGCGGCGCCGAGTACGTCATCGACTTCCTGCCCAAGATCAAGATCGAGGTCGTGGTGGCGGATGACTTGGCCCCTGCCGTGGTCGAGACGATTCAGAACGCCGCCCGCACCGGCAAGATCGGGGACGGCAAGATCTTCATCACCACCCTCGAAGACGTCATCCGCATCCGCACGGGCGAAACCGGCGCCCAAGCCATCTAGTCTGACGGCCGCCTCTCGGGGCGGCCGATTTCAATTCCCCAGCTACAGGACCTCCCCCCATGAGCGCCGCCAACAAGATCCTGCAAGAGATCAAGGACAAGGACGTCCAGTACGTCGACCTTCGCTTCACCGACACGCGCGGCCGCGTCCACCACGTGACCTTCGACATCGGCATGGTGGACGAGGACTTTCTGGAAGAAGGCACCATGTTCGACGGCTCGTCGATCGCGGGCTGGAAAGCCATCAATGAGTCCGACATGCTGCTGAAGCCGGACCTGTCGAGCGCCTATATCGATCCGTTCTATCAGCAGACGACCCTGTTCCTGTTCTGCGACGTCCTGAACCCGGATACGGCCGAGCCTTACAATCGCGACAGCCGGTCGATGGCCAAAAAGGCCCTGGCCTATGTCCAGTCGTCGGGCGTGGGCGACACCGTCTTCTTCGGCCCGGAAGCCGAGTTCTTCGTCTTCGACGATGTGCGTTGGAACACCGCGCCGCACGACACCCGCTACAGCTTCGACTCCAGCGAGCTGCCGGCCAACACGGGCGCCGAATACGCCGAGGGCAACCTGGGCCACCGTCCGTCGACCAAGGGCGGCTACTTCCCGGTCAACCCGGTCGATTCCGGCCAGGATCTGCGCGGCGAGATGCTGGCGGTTATGCGGGATCTCGGCCTTGACCCCGAGAAGCACCACCACGAAGTCGCCCCGGCTCAGCACGAGCTGGGCCTGAAGTTCAGCGACCTGCTGACCATGGCCGACCGGATGCAGCTGTATAAGTACGTGATCCACAACGTCGCCCACGCCTATGGCAAGTCGGCGACCTTCATGGCCAAGCCGATGTTCGGCGACAACGGCTCGGGCATGCACGTCCACATGTCGATCTGGAAGGACGGCAAGCCCCAGTTCGCCGGCGACCAGTACGCCGGCCTGTCGCAGGAATGCCTGTGGTACATCGGCGGCGTCATCAAGCACGCCAAGGCCATCAACGCCTTCGCCAATTCGACCACCAACTCCTACAAGCGGCTAGTGCCGGGCTATGAGGCGCCGGTGAAGCTGGCCTATTCGGCCAGCAACCGCTCGGCCTCGATCCGCATCCCGCACGTCACCTCGCCCAAGGCCAAGCGCCTGGAAGCCCGCTTCCCCGATCCGATGGGCAACCCCTATCTGACGTTCGTGGCTCTACTGATGGCGGGCCTGGACGGCATCGAGAACCGCATCGATCCGGGCGCGGCCGCCGACAAGAACCTGTACGACCTGCCGCCGGAAGAGCGTCACTCGATCCCGGAAGTCGCTGGCTCGCTGAAGGAAGCCCTTGAGGCGCTCGACGCCGACCGCGCCTTCCTCAAGAAGGGCGGCGTCATGGATGACGACTTCATCGACGCCTACATCACGCTGAAGCAGGAAGAGGTCGCCCGGCTGCAACTGCACCCGCACCCGGTCGAGTTCGACATGTACTACAGCTGCTGATCCCCGGATCAGTCCGAAACAAGAAGCCCCGGACGGTTCGCCGTCCGGGGCTTTTTCGTGTTGTCTTGTCGATCAGGAAGAGCCGCCCAGGAGCGCTGCTCCGAAACCGTCAGACCGCCAGCCCGTCAGCGGCATCGGCCTTCTTGCGGCGCAGTTCGATGATGCGAACGCACCAGATGGAGACCTCATAGAGCAGGACCATCGGCACGGCCAACATCAGTTGACTGATGGGGTCCGGCGGCGTCACAACGGCGGCGACCACGACCACGGCGACGATGGCGTAACGACGCCCCTTGGCCATCATCTGGCTGTTGATCAGGCCTGCCAGCCCCAGCAGGGTCATCACGACCGGCAACTGGAAGCACAGGCCGAAGGCCAGGATCAACGCCGTGACCAGGTTCAGATAGTCCGACACCTTAGGCAGAAGTTCGGCCGCCACGCCCTCGCCGATGATCTGCTGGCTCAGCGAGAACCACATCACGAACGGCAGCATGACGTAATAGACGAGGGCCGCGCCCAGCAGGAACAGCACCGGCGCGGCGATCAGGAAGGGCAGGAAGGCGCCCTTCTCGTTGCGATACAGGCCCGGCGCGACGAAGCGGTACAGCTGCCAAGCCAGCACCGGAAAGGCCACAATGACGGCGCCCAGCCCAGCCAGCTTCATCTTGGTGAACAGGATCTCCAGCGGCGCGGTGTAGATCAGCTTTACGCTGTTGTGATCCACATCCGGCACGGGGATCAACCCGGCCGTGCCCAGGATCAGACTGAACGGCGACACATGGCCGTGAGCCCCTACCGTCTGGTGGAAGGCGGCCGAGACCACATAGGGCTTCACCAGGAACAGATAGAGGGTCTCGGAAAAGGCGAAACAGCCGATGAAAGCGATGACAAAGGCGACCACGCAGATCATCAGCCGCGAACGCAACTCGATCAGGTGATCCATCAGGGGCGCGCGGGAAGCCTCGATCTCGGCTTCGTCGTGTTCAGCGCGACTCATAGATCAACCTTCTTGGTGCGCGTGACCTTGGGACGAGCGGCGTCAGCTTTCAGCCCAGCCTTGGCGGCCGGCTTGCGCGCCTTGGTCTTGGCGCCGTCGGCAGGGGCGGCGGCCGCCTTCTTGGCGCGCGGCTTGGCGACGGGTTTGGGCGCAGGTTCAGGCGCAACGGCGTCCGAAGCAATATCCGGCCATTCATCGACGCCCGTGGCCACTGGCTGAGGGGCCTCGTCCGCGACCGGCACGGCGGGCGCAGGGACGGCCGGCGCTTCGATCGGCGCCTCCAGCTCCTTGCGAATGTCCTTGAAGGCTTCGTCCGCCTCGGCGCCCAGGGCGTACATCCCCTGCCCCGACCGCAACGCCTCGACCTCCTTGCGAAGGTCGTCCAGCTCGGACTGGCGCGCCATTTCGTCGAAGCTGGCGCGGAACTCATTGGCCATGCCGCGCGCCTTGCCGACGAACTGGCCGACCCGGCGCATGAGCATGGGCAAGTCCTTGGGCCCCACGACAAGCAGGGCCACCAGACCGATGACAAGGATTTCGAACCCGCCGATTCCGGGGCCAAGACCACCCATGATTCAGCGTCTTCCGGCGAGGATCAGCGGTTCAGTTCTTCTTTTTCGGCGTCCGTGCGCGGCAAGGCGCCCGGAGCTTCCTTGTCCTTGGCGCCCGTGTCGTCCTTCAGGCCGTCCTTGAAGGCGCGAATGCCCTTGGCGGCGTCGCCCATGATGCCCGACAGCTTGCCGCGACCGCCGAACAGGACCAGCACGACGACGACGACGATGGCCCAATGCCAGATGCTCATGGAGCCCATGGCGATACCTCCTCAAGGGGACTCACCGAGACGCGGCCCCACCGACTGATTGTTGTGCGTCATATAGGCTGAGTGATGGCGACGCGCCAAGGGACGCTGTACGCATCGCGGCCATGAGTCTCAACGATCACGTCATCATCCACACCGACGGCGCCTGCAAAGGCAATCCCGGCCCCGGCGGCTGGGGGGCGATCCTGCAAACCGGCGGAGGTCACGAGAAGGAACTCTGGGGCGGCGAGTCCCTGACGACCAACAACCGCATGGAACTGACGGCCGCCATCATGGCGCTGGAGGCGCTGAAACGCCCGTGCAAGGTCGAGCTTCATACAGACAGCAAATATGTCATGCAGGGCGTGACCGAATGGATGCGCGGCTGGAAGGCGCGCGGCTGGCTGACCGCCGACAAGAAGCCGGTCAAGAACGC
>Ga0172374_1002361_pt1 | contig 12033 bp, 11 predicted proteins | sample LakKiv3m_FD_114536 | JGI IMG/M metagenome (GOLD analysis project Ga0172374, IMG submission 114536) | Freshwater microbial communities from Kabuno Bay, South-Kivu, Congo - kab_092012_10.3m | ecosystem: Environmental > Aquatic > Freshwater > Lake | place: Democratic Republic of the Congo... | reverse complement strand
GCACCGAGTTCACCTGCCTCAAGCTGCGCTCGATGGCGGTCGACGCCGAGGAGAGGCTCGCCGAGCTCGAGGCCCGCGACCACGTGCTCTTCAAGAGCTCCGACGACCCCCGCGTGACCGGGCCCGGCCGGTTCATCCGGCGCTTCTCCCTCGACGAGCTGCCGCAGCTGTGGAACGTCGTGCGCGGCGAGATGAGCCTGGTGGGCCCCCGCCCGCCGCTGCCCACCGAGGTGGAGCAGTACGAGGACGACATGCTGCGCCGGCTCAACGTGATGCCCGGCATGACCGGCCTGTGGCAGGTCTCCGGACGCTCGGACCTGTCGTGGGAGGACACCGTCCGCCTCGACCTCTACTACGTGGACAACTGGTCGATGGTGCAGGACCTGCTGATCCTGGCGCGCACGGTCACCGCCGTGCTGGCCAGCCGCGGCGCGTACTGACGAGCCGGCGCGTCCGGCAGGTCAGCCCCTGCCGGCCTTCTCGGCCGTGTCCGCGCTCCGGGCCGTGTCGGACTTCTCGGACTTCTCGGCCTTGTCGGACTTCTTGCGCCGCCCCTTGCCCGCGGAGGACTGCTCGTCGAGCGAGGCGTAGCCGCCGTAGCCGCCGTAGCCGCCGTAGCCGCCTCCGTAGGCGATCGCCGCGGCGCCCTTGACCGGCGCCTTGTTGAGCACGACGCCGAGGAGCCGGCTGCCCACCTGGTCGAGGATGCGGCGGCAGTGCTGGCTCTGCTCGATCTGGGTCTTGCCGGCGGCCTGGACGAGCAGCGCGCCGTCGCAGAAGGCGGACAGCAGGCCTGCGTCGGTGACCGGGAGCAGGGGCGGCGCGTCGAGGATCACGAAGTGGTCGTGGGAGAGCTCGTCGATGAACTGCTTCATCCGCAGCGAGCCGAGCAGCTCGCTCGGGTTCGGCGGGATGCGCCCGGCGGGGAGGAGGCTCAGGTTGGCCATGCCCGACTCGACGATCACGTCGCGCACGTCGACGTCGCCGGCCAGGGCCTGGGTGAGGCCGACGGCACCGTCGATGTCGAAGGTCGTGGCGAGCATGGGCCGGCGCAGGTCGGCGTCGATCAGCAGCACCGGCGTGCCGGCCTGCGCGACGAGGCGCGCGATGTTGGCCGAGACCGTCGACTTGCCCTCGCCCGCGAGCGCGGACGTCACGACGATGCGGCGCGGCTCGTTGTCGACGTCGACGAAGCGCAGGTTGGTGCGCAGCAGCCGGAAGGCCTCCGCGGCCCGCCCCAGGTCACCGCGGACCCCTCGGTGCGTACGACCGAGCGAGTCCTCCTGGGGGATGATCCCGAGCACCGCGGCGCCCGTGGCCTCCTCGACGTGCGCGGCCGAGCGGATCCGGCGGTCCAGCAGCCGGCGCCCGATGAGCACGGCGTAGGCCAGGACGAGACCGGCGAGCGCCCCCTTGAGCGCGGCGCTGCGGTAGTCGGGGCTGAACGGTGCCGAGGGCAGCTGGGCGGGCTCGACGCCGACGATGCGGGTCAGCGGGGCCTCGCGGGGGTTCTCCTCCCCGGTCTCCACCTCCTGGGCGTAGACCACCACGGCGTCGACGACCGCGGTGGCCAGGTCCCGTGCCTCCTCCGGCGTGCTGCCGATCGCGGTGACGGTCAGGGCGTTGACGCTCGCGTCGACCGACGCCGAGAAGCGGCCCGCGATCGCGGACGGGGGCACGTCGAGCCCGAGGTCCTCCACGACCCGCTCGGCGACAGGCGTCGTGGACACCAGGTAGGCGTAGAGGACCGCCTTGTCCTCGGCGAGCTGGGCGTTGCCCTGCTCCTCCGCGGCGCTCGCCGCCTCCCCGACCTGCACGAGGCCCGCCGACGTCGCCGAGTAGAGCACGGGCTCGCGCGTGGTCCACGCGGCCATCGCCGCGGCACCGAGGAGCGTGCACCCGACCAGCACCCACACGTAGGCGCGGGTCAGGCGCACGAAGTCCCCGAACGTCATGCTCGCGAGTGTAGGACGTGCGAGGCGTCCACCTACCCCGAAGCGCGACACTCGGGCTGGCACCATGTGCCCATGGACGAGCACGGGGAGGGCCGGGCGGCCCCGATCGCCGCGCGCGTCCACCTCGCCCATGCCGTCGTGCAGAAGCTCGCCGACGACCACGGCGTCGACCTGCTCCACCTCAAGGGTCCGGCGGTCCTGCCGGGCCTGCGGGCGGAGGGACGCCAGTCCAGCGACGTCGACGTCCTCGTGCGCCCGAGCCACCTCTCCCGCCTGGTCGACGCGCTCGAGTCCGTCGGCTTCGAGCAGCGCACCGACTTCTCGACCGGGTCCGTGTTCGCGCACGCCGCGAACTGGTGGCACGACGACTGGGGGTGGGTCGACGTGCACACCAGCTGGCCGGGCGTCACCATCGAGGCGGAGGCGGCGTACGGGGTCCTCGCCCGCACCCGCGTGCTCCGCGAGATCGCGCACCGCGCCTGCCCCGTTCCCGACCACACCTCCCAGCGGCTCGTCCTGGTCCTGCACTCGGCCAGGAGCGGCGGCACCTCCGACGTCGACCATGCGTGGGTCGGCGCGACCCCCGACGAGCAGGACGCCGTACGCCGCCTGGCCGCCGAGCTCGGCGCCGAGGTCGCCCTCGCCGCCGGGATCGGCGAGCTCGAGCTCCACCGGCGCGACCCCTCCTACCTGCTGTGGCGCTACTTCAGCGAGGGCGGGACCCGCCTCGACGAGTGGCGCGCGCGGCTCGCCGCGGCGCCGACGATCCGCGCCAAGGCGGAGCTGCTGCGAGCCGCTACGCGCGTCAACCGCGACCACCTCGGGATGGAGCTGGGACGTACGCCCACCCAGGGCGAGGTCCGCCGGCGCCAGCGCCTGCGCGTGCGGCGGGCGGTCGCCGAGGTGTCCGGCCGCGCCGCGCGGAGCGCCACGAGGAGGTGGCGGCGATCGTGACGCGCTACCGGATCGCCGACGACGTCGCGTGGGTCAGCGAGGTGGAGCTCGACGGCGGCGAGACCCCGACGGCCTACCTCACCCGGCTCCCGAAGGGGCCGCCGATCCTGCTCGAGGGCTCCGGGTGCGTGGTGTGGCTCGCGCTGGCCGACGGCGGCACCCTCGACGAGCTCGTCGGTGCGACGGCCGCCATGTCGGGCACCTCCGTCGAGGAGATCCGCGACGACGTGGAGACGCTCGTCGACCAGCTCGTGATCATCGGCGTCGCGCGAGAAGACTGACCGCCAGGCCGGCTCCCACGGCGCCGATCGCCGCACCGAGGGTGTTCGCCGCGACGTCGCTCCACGTGCCCTGCCGCTCCAGCCACAGCCACTGCACGGCCTCGATCGCGAGCGACCCGGCGGCGGCCACGGCCGTCGCCACCCACCACGGCCGCCCGGTCAGCCGTACGAACAGGGCTCCGAAGGGGACGAAGAGCACCACGTTGAGCAGCACGCCGTAGTGCTCGGGCAGCACCCAGTCGGGCGCGACCGGCCAGTCGTACCTGAGCTGGACGTAGCAGGCGACCGTGAACCGGTTCAGCGCCGAGCCCCAGGGCCCGCCGACCAGGACCGCCAGCCCCACCACGTAGGCCAGGGCAACGGCGACCAGCACCCCGCGTTCGCCCCTCCGACCCACGTCGACCACCCTAGAGTGGCGACGTGAGCTCCGAGGGAACACCGGCCGAGGTGCCCGAGGTGTCCCAGCAGCCGCCGGCGGCCGGGGTCGTGGTGGAGGCCCTCGGCGTGCCCATCGGGATCCCGGTCTCGGGTGAGGCCGCCGCCCGCCTGCGACAGCAGTGGAGCCGCGCGCTCACCGACTCCCCCGCCGCCACCGTCGTCGACCTCACCCAGCTCGACACCGACGACGAGGTGGCGCACGACTACGCCGTCACCTCCCGGGTCACCCTGGCCGCGCTCGACGCCACGGCCGGTCGCCGCATCAACCTCCACGCCGGCGCGGTGGCGGACGAGCAGGGCCGCGCCCTGGTGGTGATCGGTCCATCGGGCTCGGGCAAGACGACCGCCGTGCAGCTCCTCGCGCGCCGCCTCGGCTACCTCTCCGACGAGACCACCTCGGTCGACGACGACCTCGCCGTGCATCCCCACCCCAAGCCGCTCTCGGTGATCACCGACCGCGACGCCCCGCTCGTGAAGCACTCGCTCTCGCCCGACGACCTCGACCTCCTGCGTCCGCCGCCGTCGACGCACGCGCACCGGGTCGTCCTGCTGCACCGCGGCGACGCCGAGGTCGGCCCGGTCCCGGTCACGCCGGCCCACGCCATCGCCGAGATCGTGGCGCAGACGTCCTCCCTCGCCCGGCTCGAGCACCCTGTCCGCCGGCTGGCGGACATGATCGACGCGTGCGGAGGCGTGTGGGCGCTGCACTACCGCGAGGTCGAGCACTGGCTCGACGACCTCGTCGGCCTCCTCGACGTCGAGGGCCGGCCGCCCCTGCCGCGCCGGCACCACCCCCACCCGGGCGGTCACGCAGGCCCCGACGCAGGCCCCGACGCCGGCCCCGCCGCGGGCGGCGAGGGGGGTTCGTCCGGCGCGTGGAGCCGTACGCCGTGGCGCGACGCAGTCGAGTACGACGACGAGCTCGTGCTGATGGTCGACTCCCGGGTCCACGTGCTGGCCGGGCTCGGGGTCGTGCTCTGGCTGGCCCTCGAGACGCCCCTCACCACCGACCGGCTCGTCGCCGACGTCCAGGAGCTGTGGGGCGCCCACCCCGACGCCGCCACGCTGGTCGGCGAGGCCCTCGGGCTGCTGGCGGCGGAGGGCCTCCTCCGGGCTCCTGCCTGAGCCTGCCCGCCGGGTAGGTTTTCGATCATGACTGCTCGCCGCCAGCTGCCCACCGACGAGGCCCGCGACCTGCTCGCCCTGACCCGCGAGATCGCGACCAAGGAGCTGGCGCCGAGGTCCGCGGAGGCGGAGGCGACCGAGACCTTCCCGCGCGACGTCTTCCGGATGCTCGGGCGGGCCGGGCTGCTGTCGCTGCCCTACCCCGAGGAGCACGGCGGCGGCGCCCAGCCCTACGAGGTCTACCTCCAGGTGCTCGAGGAGATCGGCGCCGTCTGGTCGTCGGTCGGCGTCGGCGTCTCGGTGCACGCGCTGTCCTGCTTCGGCCTCGCCGAGTTCGGCACCGACGAGCAGCGCGCCCGGTGGCTGCCCGACATGCTCGGCGGCGAGCTGCTCGGCGCGTACTGCCTCTCCGAGCCCCACGCCGGGTCGGACCCCGCCGCGATGCGTACGACCGCCCGCCGCGACGGCGACTCGTACGTCCTCAACGGCGCCAAGGCCTGGACGACCCACGGCGGCCACGCCGACTTCTACAAGGTGATGGCGCGCACCTCCGACGACCGCAACGGGATCTCGTGCTTCCTGGTCCCCGCCGACTCCGAGGGCCTGTCCGCCGACCCGCCCGAGCGCAAGATGGGACTCACCGGCTCCGCCACCGCGACGATGCGCTTCGACAACGTGCGCGTCGACGCCTCCCGGCTCCTCGGCGCAGAGGGCGAGGGCCTGCGGATCGCGCTCGCCGGTCTCGACTCCGGGCGCCTCGGCATCGCCGCCGTCGCCGTCGGCCTGGCCCAGGGCGCGCTCGACTCGGCCGTCGCGTACGCCCGCGAGCGCGAGACGTTCGGCACGCGGATCATCGACCACCAGGGTTTGGCCTTCGTGCTGGCCGACATGGAGGCCGCCATCGTGTCCGCGCGCGCCACGATGCTGCACGCCGCGCGGCTCAAGGACGCCGGCCTGCCGTTCTCCCGCGAGGCCTCGATCGCCAAGCTCGTCGCCACCGACAACGCCATGAAGGTCACGACCGACGCCGTCCAGGTCCTCGGCGGCTACGGCTACACCCGCGACTTCCCCGTCGAGCGCTACATGCGCGAGGCCAAGGTCATGCAGATCTTCGAGGGCACGAACCAGATCCAGCGGATGGTCATCTCGCGCTCGCTCGCCAAGGACGACGCGGGCGCGATCGGCTGACCGCTCGCCGGGGGCGCGGCCCGGCCCCGGGGCTGGAGTCACCGGATATCCGGTGACCGCCCTGCTTCGAGGTAGAGATCTCCACCTCGAAGCACGAGACCCGGGCGCAAACCCCCGCCCAGAGCGGGCGCGCCCGTGCCCCCAGGCGTACGCCTCCCCCCCCGGGCGTACGCGCCCCAGCCGTACGCCTCCCCGCCCCGGGCGTACGCGACCGTGCCCGCCGTTCGCCGCCTCCCGCAGGGCTCACCACCCCGAAGGCGGTTGTCCGCCTCCGGGCGGCGAGCGAGCGTGGGAGGCATGTCCAAGCGAATCGCATTCCTGACCGCTTCCGAGGGCGTCGAGGAGGCCGAGCTCACCGAGCCGTGGCAGGCCGCCGTCGACGCCGGCCACACCGCCGAGCTCGTGTCGCTCGACGAGGGCGAGGTCCAGCTCTTCCAGCACCTCGACAAGTCCTCGACCCGACGCGTCGACCGCCGCGTGTCCGACGTCGCCATCGGCGACTACGACGCCCTGGTCCTCCCGGGCGGCGTCGCCAACCCCGACGCCCTGCGGATGGACGAGGAGGCCGTCGCCTTCGTCCGCGACTTCGTCGACTCCGGCAAGCCGGTCGCCGCCATCTGCCACGCCGCGTGGACGCTGGTCGAGGCGGACCGCGTGCGGGGCAAGCGACTCGCCAGCTGGCCGAGCCTGCAGACCGACATCCGCAACGGCGGCGGCGACTGGGTCGACGAGGAGGTGGTCGTCGACGGCAACCTCATCACCAGCCGCAACCCCGACGACCTCCCGGCCTTCTCCCAGGCCTTGCTGGGAGCACTCGACGGCTGACCCGTCTCAGCGCGGGACCCCGGGTGTGGCGGCGGTCACACGGATGGTGCATCCTGAATGGAAGCGCTCTCACACCCGGGAAGGTCCCCCCATGTCCCCTGCTCCCCCGCACGCGCGTCGCCGCCGGCGCACCCCCCTGCGTGCCGTCCTCACCGCCCTCGCCCTGACCGCGGTCGGGCTCACGGCTCCCACCATCGCCCCCAGCACGGCCGCCCCCGCGCCCGCCCCCGCCGACGCACCCGACCTCGGGTCGCGGGTCGTCGTGTTCGACGACTCCATGCCCGTCGCGGAGATCCGCGAGCGCGCCGACGAGATCTGGCAGCAGCAGGTCGACGCCGAGATGTCGGAGGAGCGCTGGTCGCTGCTCTTCCGCCCCGGCACGTACGGCACCGCTGCCGAGCCGCTGCAGATCAAGGTGGGCTACTACACCGAGGTCGCCGGCCTCGGCGCCGACCCGTCCGACGTGGTGATCAACGGCAAGGTCGAGGTCTACAACCGCTGCCTCACCGACGGCCCCACGCAGCCCTACTGCGTCGCGCTCAACAACTTCTGGCGCTCGCTGTCCAACCTCACCATCGACATCAACGGAGCCGGCCAGGACGGCTGCCGCGCCTCCGCCAACTTCTGGGCCACCTCGCAGGCCGCGTCACTGCGCCGCGTCGACGTGCGCGGCGGCAACCTCTCGCTGATGGACTACTGCACCGAGGGGCCCCAGTACGCCAGCGGCGGCTACCTCGCCGACTCGCGTGCCGGCACCATCATCAACGGCTCGCAGCAGCAGTGGCTCACCCGCAACAGCGAGGTCGGCGAGTGGAGCAACGGCGTGTGGAACCAGGTGTTCGCCGGCACCATCGGCGCTCCGTCCGAGGCCGGCTTCCCGACCCCGCCCTACACCACGCTCGACCGCACTCCCCTGAGCCGCGAGAAGCCCTACCTCCACATCGGTGACGACGGCGCGTGGCGCGTACGCGTCCCGGCGGTGCGAACCGACTCGCGCGGCACCAGCTGGGCCGGCGGCACCACCGCCGGCAAGAACCTGCCGCTGTCGGCCTTCCACGTCGCCGACCCCAGCCAGTCGGCCAAGGAGATCGCCCGGGCACTGGATCGCGGCAAGAACCTGCTCCTCACCCCCGGCGTCTACGACATCGACCGCAGCCTGGTGATCCGTCGGGACGACACCGTCGTCCTCGGCCTCGGCCACGCCACCCTCACGGCGGTCGGCGGTGCCACCCCGGTCGTCGTACGCCCCGAGGCGACCAACGTCGTCGTCGCAGGTGTCACGATCGACGCCGGCACCCGGCTCTCGCCGAACCTCATGCACGTCCAGGGCCGGCCCGGCCGCTCCGGTGACCGTCGCCCGGCCGCCGCGGCACCGACCACGACCCTCAACGACGTCTACTTCCGCGTGGGCGGGCCCCACATCGGCAAGGCCGACGTCTCGCTCCGCATCGACGCCGACGACGTGCTCATCGACCACACCTGGGTGTGGCGCGCCGACCACGGCGTCGAGGGCTTCACCGCCGGCGTCGCCGGCGACACGGACCGGTGGAACACCAACATCGGACGCGTCGGCGTCATCGTCGACGGCGACCGACTCGAGGCCACCGGACTGTTCGTCGAGCACTACCAGGAGTTCAACACGATCTGGAACGGCGAGGACGGCCGGGTCGTGCTCTACCAGAACGAGCTGCCCTACGACCCGCCGTCGCAGGCGGACTGGACCCGTCCCGACGGCACGCTCGGCTGGGCGGGCTACAAGGTCGCCGACGACGTGCGCCGCCACCGGCTCTACGGCGGCGGGGTCTACGTGTTCAACCGCAACGACCCCTCCATCACCACCGAGAGCGGCTTCGAGGTGCCCGACCGGGCCGGCGTACGGCTCCACCACGTCCTGACGGTCAACCTCGAGGCGGGCAGCATCGAGCACGTCGTCAACGACACGGGTGCCCGCGTCGACAGCAACGCCCCCGGGGTGCCTGCCTACGTCGTGGACTACCCCGCGGTGGGCTGAGGCTCCACCAGCCAGCGCCCCAGCAGCGTCCCGTCCTGCTCCAGCAGCAGGGCGGGGCGCAGCGCGACCTCGACCTCGGCGCCGGTGGCGATGCGGACCGCGTCGCCACCGGTGAGGGCCGGGACGATCGTCCAGCACAGCTCGTCGACGACGCCCGCCGCCAGCATGTCCGCGAACAGGGACGGCCCGCCCTCGCACAGCATCTCGGTCCACCCCCGGTCCACGAGCGCCGCCTTGAGCGCCACGAGGTCGATCTCGTCCTCGCCGAGCTCGAGGACGTTCTCCTCGCCGAGCACCTCCCGGGCGGCAGCCAGGCCGTCGGAGCTCGCGACCGTCGCCATGAGGATCCGCCCGCGCGGGGCGTCGGCCAGCGTCGGCGGCACGTCGGCGGACCTGCTCACCACCACGAGCGGGATCGGTGGCACGTCGTACCCCTCGTCCCGGAGCGTCCCGGCGCCGACCACGAGACAGTCCGCCCGCCGCCTCAGGGCGTCGAACACCCGCTTGTCGGCGTCGTTGTTGATGCTCTTGCTGACCCCGTCGGAGCCCTGTGCGGCCCCGTCGACCGTGCTCACGAAGTTGACCCGGAGCCACGGCTCGCGCTCGGGCGTGTACGCCGCCGCGAGGTCGTCGTCGGACAGGTCGGCCAGGCGCTGCAGCTCGAGGTCGCTCACGCGCTTCATCCTGCCTCCTACGCTGGCGAGCGTGATCACCCTTGCGGACCTGGCCGCCCTGCACCACGAGCACGCCGACGCCCTGGCGGCGCCCGTCGAGCCGGTCGTCGTGGACGGCCCGCGCGGGCCGGTCACCATCGGCGACGGACCGGTGACCCTGATGGGCTGCATCAACCTGTCCCGCGACTCCACCTACCGCGAGAGCGTCGCGACCAGCCCGGCCGACGCCGTACGCATGGGACGGATCCAGGCCGCCCAGGGCGCGGCGCTCATCGACCTCGGCGCGGAGTCGAGCAATGCGAAGGCCGCCCGGGTCACGGCCGAGGACCAGATCGCGACGCTGGTGCCCGCGGTGAAGGAGCTCGCCGCGGAGGCCGTGGTGTCGGTCGAGACGTACGAGCCCGACGTGGTGCGGGCCTGCCTCGACGCCGGCGCGAGGGTCCTCAACATGACCGGGCGCCAGCACGAGGAGCAGATGCTCGCGCTTGCCGCCGAGTACGACGCGGCGGTCGTCATGTGCTTCGGCGTCACCGCCAACGTCCGCGAGATCGCCGACGTGCCCCCCGACGCCGACCCCGTCCCGGTGCTGCTCGACCACTTCAGGCCCCGCCTGGACCACGCCCGCTCGCTCGGCGTCGACAAGGTCGTCGTCGACCCGGGGATGGGCTTCTACTACGGCAACCTCGTGGACCCGATGACCCGCGCCAACCACCAGGCACGCGTCCTCGCCCAGACCTTCCGGCTGCGGCCGCTGGGCGTGCCGGTGTGCAACGTGCTGCCCCACACCTACGACATCTTCGGCGACGAGTTCCGCAAGGCCGAGGGGTTCTACGGCGTCTTCGCCGCGCTCGGCGGCGCCCACCTCCTCCGGATCCACGAGGTCGCCCACCTGCGGGTGGTGCTCCGCGGGCTCGAGGAGCTCGCGATCCGCTGACCAACGTAGGCAGTTGGCACCGCGTCCGGCCGTCCTGAGCGTGGACCGGTCACCAGGTCCGCCGAACTGCCTGCTGGAGTCGGACGTCGACCACGTCCTGCAGCGCCCGACGGCAGTAGTCCGGGTCGAGCATGACCTCCTTCCACGTGAACCTCACGACCACCAGGCCACGCCGCGCGCAGGAGGTGTAGCGCCTGACGTCCTTCTCGAGTGACGCTGCTTCGCTGTGGAACTCGAAGGACTCGCACTCGACCACGATCCCCAGCGACAGGTCGCACAGATCGACCCGTCCCACGCCATGGAGCCACACCTGCGGCTCGGCATGAAGTCCGCGCACGTCGGTGGCGATCGCGCGAGCGCAGGACTCGAAGGGGTTGGCCGCACGACCGTCGGCCGCTCGTACCACCCGCAGCGCCTTGGCCCGTCCGGTCCGCGGGCTCGCCTCCGCCGCGGCCAGCAGCTGGTGACGCGACACGGCCCGCTCGCGCAGCGCCGAGTCGGCCACGCACAGGGCCACGTCGAAGTCGTACGACCGCGCGCACCCGATGACCGTCTCCACCGGCCGCGTGACACCACGGTGGACCTGCATCGGCGCGAGGTCCTGCCAGTGCAGCTCGAGCCCGTCGGCCCCGCCCCGCGACCGGTTGCGCGGCAGGGTGACCGTCGGTCGCGCCGGCGGCCACTTCACCTTCCAGCCGTGGTGGACTGCGGCGCTCAGGTGCGAGACCGAGGCGCCGCGGGCCTGCGCGATCGCCCGGACCTCGGCCAGGTCGCCCAGCGCGTACGTCCCGCGGCGCAGACGCGTGATCGCGCCGGCAGCGAGCTCCGCGTCGACCTGCGCGCGGGTGACCAGGCAGCTGATCTCGTCCCAGCGTGCGACGCCGCCGAAGATGCCGATGACGTACGACGGTGTCATGCGGCCAGCGTGTCCGAGCGCAGGCGGCCGTGCATCCCGTCATCCACAGGCCACCAGCGTAGGCAGTTCGTGGCTGACCGACGCCCGCCGAGCGTACGGAGGCAGCGAGCAGCAGCCAACTGCCTACGTTGGTCGGCTGACCGCGGTCTCAGCCGGCGAACCCCTGCGGGTTCTGCGACTGCCAGCGCCAGGTGTCGGCGGCCATCTCGTCGACCGACTTCCGCGTGCTCCAGCCGAGCTCGCGGTTGGCCTTGCTCGCGTCGGCGTACGAGGTGGCGACGTCGCCGGGCCGGCGCGCGACGACCTCGTAGGGGAGCTCGCGGCCGACCGCGCGCTCGAAGGCGTGCAGCAGCTCGAGGACGCTGGTGCCGTGGCCGGAGCCGAGGTTCCAGATGCTGACGGGCTCGGAGGTCGTGGTCAGCGCCTCGAGGGCCGCGACGTGACCGGCGGCGAGGTCCTCGACGTGGATGTAGTCGCGCACGCCGGTGCCGTCGGGGGTGTCGTAGTCGTCGCCGAAGACCTGCAGCTTGTCGCGCTTGCCGACCGCGACCTGCGCGATGAACGGCATGAGGTTGTTGGGGATGCCCGACGGATCCTCGCCGATCGTGCCGGACTCATGGGCGCCGACCGGGTTGAAGTAGCGCAGCAGCGCGAACCGCATCTGCGGCGCGGCCTCGGCGACGTCGCGCAGGATCTGCTCCTGCATCACCTTCGTCCAGCCGTAGGGGTTGG